>Ga0116189_1000028_pt1 | contig 159670 bp, 144 predicted proteins | sample AD_JPNTR3_MetaG_FD_89895 | JGI IMG/M metagenome (GOLD analysis project Ga0116189, IMG submission 89895) | Active sludge microbial communities of municipal wastewater-treating anaerobic digesters from Japan - AD_JPNTR3_MetaG | ecosystem: Engineered > Bioreactor > Anaerobic > Digestate | place... | reverse complement strand
TTCCTTGAATAGTTCCTGAATATCATCCATGCTCTGGATATTCGCTGCCGACAGAAAATCGCTTATCAGCTCTCTTCTTGCACGCTGCTCTTCTGTTTCGTTTCTTCGCCTTCTGCTCATAATCAAAACCTCCGAAGTAGTCTCTCTTCTATTATACACTACTTCAGAGGTTTGCACAAATTTTAGGATAGACTCTTTAATAATATATATTCTATCGTACTCAAAACCTCACCTGATAACAAATAAAAATACTGAAAATCAAATATAATTCAATTCAGGTTGAATTGCACCTACGCATCATTTTCATCAACTTCATAACGCTTTTCCTTATCAGAACCATATTGAACAATCCAAGATTTATCACCAGTAACTTTCTTGATATACTCAAGAAAAGAATATATCTCTGTATAACTTCCCCCGAACATTTTACCATCAATATAGCTTACAGAATTCATCACAAAATGAGCATGATATACAGAAACACAACCGCCGTATTTTTTGGAACACGGCTTTTTATGTATGCACCAGACCACCTGAAACTTGTCCGAAAAATATGATGCAATACTACGGCTCATATATTCAGCTTTTTCAATATTATCACCCCATGTGGACTTTGCATTATACACAACAATAAAATGAAATACAGGATTTCCGCTTGTCTTATAAAAATATTTCTTCACCAACAAGAACTGCTCGTAAGCATTATCAATATCAGTATTCAGGCTATATCTCTTATCACAATCAGTATGCCCATAAAGCACATAATTCAAAGCGTTATACATATATTGAAGACCATCATCCGTGTTTCTTATCACTTTAAAAATTCCCATATCTTACAACCTCCCTCTACAAAAAGACCAGTGTTATTTTCAAGTTTATTGTACTTTTCCTGCGGTTGAACAGGTGTAAACAGACCTTCAAAATCATGTGCTTTCTGTCTTAACTCTTCTCTGCAAACATAATCTCTTTCGTCAAGATTATTCGCAATGTCTTTCACAATATTCACCATTTCCTGCATCTTAACAGCCATATACGGTGTAACACCATAATTGCTATGTAAAGTACAGTCAAGCATATATTCACTGAATTTCATACCTTTCTTTTCGGCTTGTTCCCTTATCTGCTGTTCCTGCAACGGTGACATTTTAATGGATTTTGTTACGGATTTTTTCTCATTTTCATTTTTCATAATGTACCTCCATGTGATAGTAGTTATATTTACCTGTATAACACTATAGTTATATGTATTTACTATACTATCTATACATACTATTTATATCTATTATATAGTATATATATATCTATAATACTATAACAAATCTATTTATATAATAATTATACTTTATATATTTAACATTATTTGCAAGACAGAGGTAATTGTAATACCTCTGTCTTTACTCTTTTATTTTGACTATTGTGAACTTATACAGGTATCAAGGTATTATATATCACAATATTTTTATGATATTGGTATTACCTTTTATCTTTATGTTATATATTGCTGTAAAAAAGTAATACCATTTTTCTTTGGTTATATATTATTGAAGTGCTACAGTAGGCTCTGCTGTTGATTACAGTAGGGTCATAGGAGCATAACGAATCAAAGAAAGGAGGACATAAGATGTTCAACAATCAGCGTTATCTAACAAAAGGAGTTCAAGTGGAAATACCAATTGAACTCCAGCTTTTTATGTGGGAGTGTATTGACAGAATGCCCGAACCCAGTGACTATTTGCAGGTATTCAAGCTGGAGAATCTGAATGGCATTCAAAGAATCACACACTTTTCAGAACAGCCTGCATACCACAAGGAATACCTTATTCCGTCAGACAATCCAATTACACAAAAGGTTTACATCATAGACAGCGATGACTACAGCACAATGCTTCTGGCAGAAGAATACTAACTCAACACAAAGCCTTCCCGAAATTAATCGGGAGGGCAATTTTTTATTTATGGAGGAAATCAGAATGGAAGTAAAAATTTACTGCTCCCACTGCGGAGAAATCATTGAGAGCGATGACTACAACGTAATCTACGGCGAACCAATCTGCGAAGACTGCGTTGACAGATACACAACTGTATGCGACCGCTGTGAAGAAATTGTATGGGACGATGATGTTCATACCGACGAAAGCACCTGTCTCTGTCATCACTGCTTTGAGAATTACTACACACGCTGCGAGGAGTGTGACAGCATAGTCCACAATGACGACGCTTACGAGTATGATGACTGTTACTACTGCTATGACTGCTATCAGAATATCCGTAAAAATGCCGCAATACACGAGTATAGTTACAAACCTGAACCGATTTTCTATGGTGATTCAAACCGTTATTTTGGCATTGAGCTTGAAATCGATGGAGCAGGCAAGGACGACGATTATGCTGATGAACTCCTCGAAATCGCAAACGAAGATGATGACTATATTTATATCAAAACAGACGGTTCTCTTGATGATGGAATGGAGATAGTTACACATCCAATGTCACTTGAATACCACAAGGATTTTTGCTGGGAGAAAATCATGCATCATGCAGTATTTCTTGGTTATCGTTCTCATCAGACAAGCACCTGCGGACTTCATGTTCATGTAAACCGTGACAGTCTCGGTCTTGACCGTGAGGAGCAGGACGAAGTTATCAGCCGTATTCTGTATTTCGTGGAGCATCATTGGAACGAGATGCTGAAATTTTCACGCCGTTCAGAATATGCAATGAATCGTTGGGCTGCACGTTACGGCTACGAGAATTCACCAAAGGCAATTATGGATAAAGCAAAGAAAAATTACGGTAGATATGTCGCTGTCAATCTCTGCAACTACCACACTATTGAGTTCAGACTTTTTAGGGGTACGCTCAAATACAATACACTTATTGCCACTTTGGAGCTGGTAAACAAAATCTGCGAACTTGCCGTTCTTATGGACGATAACGAAATCGCAAAACTTTCATGGTCGGAATTCGTAGCAGGAATAAAAGAACTTGAACTTATTCAGTATCTCAAAGAAAGACAGCTCTACATCAACGAAAAAGTTACAACAGAGGAGGAAATGTAAAATGTGTGCATTATTCGGCTGGCTTGACTACAAGCATATCGTACCCTATAAAGTCCTGAAAAAACTCACTCAGGTGCTCGCAAACGCTGCTGAAGAACGTGGAACAGATGCCGCTGGAATCTCATATATCCGTGATGGAAAGGTTACAATCTTTAAACGTCCAAAACCTGCTCATAAAATACACTTTAATGCTCCTGATGGTACAACAGCAATCATGGGGCACACTCGATTGACAACACAAGGTAATCAGAAATTCAATCAGAATAACCACCCGTTTTATGGTCATGCGGATAAGGAATTTGCGTTTGCTCACAACGGAGTTTTGTATAACGACGTTGAACTTCGCAAAGAAAAAAATCTGCCTGAAACCCACATTGAAACAGACAGCTACGTTGCGGTACAGCTTATCGAACAGCAGGGCAGACTTGACTTTGACAGTCTGAAAAATATGGCAGAATCTGTTCGTGGCAACTTCACTTTTACGATTCTTGATGAGAATAATTCACTCTACATAATCAAAGGCAGTAATCCGATGTGCCTGTTGCATTTTGAAATGCTTGGAATTTACATTTATGCTTCAACAGAATCCATAATGAAAAACGCACTGAAAAAAATGGATATACAGAATTGTCCATACACCAAAATTGAAACAGTTCATGGTGATATTATCAGAATCGACAGCAACGGAATTATTACCCGTTCTGAATTTGAGGGAAAAGAAGATTTCAGGTATGCTTCTTGGTTGAGATATTCATATGATGATTTTGAGGACGATTATTACAACCAACACGAACAGCTCCTGCTTGAAATGTGTAACTGCTATGGCGTAGATGAAGATGATATTATCCTGCTCCTGGACTACGGATATTCTGCCGACGAAATCGAGGATATGCTTTGTGATTATTCGCTTATTACTGATACTATAAAAGCTATCAAAGGTGAAGAGGATTACGAAGATTTTCTCTGCGAAATATAACTGAAATTTAAAACCGTCTGGAAAAGTACACTTTTCTGGACGGTTATTTTCTGCTTGATTTTAAGTCTGAAAAAGTCCTTTTTTGACTTTTTGGACGTTCGATAAGTACAGGGACTTTTTCAGACATTTTTAGGAGGAATTTTTATGGACAACAGAATTTACGGGTATGCAAGAGTTTCCACCCGTGAACAGAATGAAGACAGGCAGATTGAAGCCCTAACAAAATTCGGTGTACCATTTGAAAATATTATCGTTGACAAATGTTCAGGAAAAGATACCGAGCGTGAAGGTTATCAATATCTGAAACGTCAGATTTTAAGAAATGGCGATACTCTCATTATCAAAGAACTTGACCGACTGAGCCGTAATAAAAATGATATAAAGCATGAACTGGAATACTTCAAAGAAGCAGGAGTGCGTGTTAAGATACTGGATATTCCGACTACCCTTACAGATTTCCCAGTGGAACAAATGTGGGTCATGGATATGATTAACGCTATTCTCATTGAAGTACTGGGCAGTATTGCCGAAAACGAGCGTAACAAAATCCGCACCCGTCAGCGTGAGGGCATCACTGCGGCTAAAAAGAAAAATATAAAATTTGGCAGACCCGAACAACCGAAACCGAATAACTGGGATTCCGTTATGCTCCGTGTAGCTTCTGGTGCAATCCGCCCCGTAGATGCTATGAAAGAATTGGGCATCACTCGCTCCCGATACTATTACCTATGTGAACGCTATGATTTTAAAAGAAATACAAAATAACACAATATGAACTATTATTTAAAATACTTATCTGGAGGTATTATTATGTCAAAAACAAAAAGAGGTCACAATGAGGGAAGTATAAGACAACGTTCTGACGGAAGATTTGAGGTACGTGTTACGGCAGGGACTGATTTTGCAACGGGAAAGCCAAAACGTACTTCATATTATGCCAAGACAAAGGCAGAAGCAACCAAACTTCTGCATGAAGTTGAGTACAATATCCACATCAACGAAATGGTTGACCCTACTTCAACAAAGCTGATTGACTGGCTGAGGATATGGCTTGAAACATACATGAAAAACAGCCTGAAACAGTCCACTTACACAAGCTACAAAGGCTACATTGAAAATCATCTTGCAAAAGCTTTTCCCACTCTCAAACTCAAAGACCTTAATTCAAAGATGTTGCAGGACTTCTATAACTACAAACTCACTGAAGAAGGTTTATCCCCCAAAACAATCACCAATCTGCACCGCTGTCTGCATAAGGCACTGAAACAGGCAGTACTGGAACATCACTTGAATTTCAATCCCTGCGATGCCGTAAATCTTCCACGCAATGAGAAACCACAGATAGAGATTCTCACACGTGAAGAACAGGAACGCCTGATTTATACAAGTTACAATTTCCGCTACGGTATTTTTATCAGGCTTACGCTTGCTACTGGAATACGTCTTGGTGAACTTCTCGGTTTACGCTGGGAGGACATTGACACAAGAAAAAATATGCTGAATATCCGCCGTACCCTAAACCGTCTGCCGAAAATTGACTATAATGGTGTTGGTAATTCAACGGAAATAGTTATACAAGAACCCAAAACGAAAAATTCTATCCGTTCCATTCCGCTTATGCAAGTAATAATCAAAGAACTTCAAGAATGGAAAAATATTCAGTTTTCTGATGCACGTACTGCTGGAATAATGTACAATGATTCAGGATTTATTGTCACCAATCCACTCGGCGGTTACATTGAACCACGTACTTTCAGGGATTATTATGATGAAACACTTGAAGCGTCTGGTCTTGGTCACTACACTTTTCATGCTCTCCGCCACACTTTCGCAACAAGAGCTATGGAGCAGGGTATGGATTCCAAAACATTGTCAATTCTTCTCGGACATAATTCCGTTTCGTTTACACTTGATACGTATACTCATGTACTCGACAGTCAGAAGCATGAAGAAATGAAACTTATGGAGAATTTGTTTTCAATGCCGAACGTTCCGCAGCATCAGTCATATCCTGTTGTGGTAACACCTGCTCCGAACGGTTTTATCCTCAATCCTGTTGACTTTGAAAATCTTACCATTGAAGCAGACAATATTCAATATGGCATAAACTGTATTCAATCAGCTGTTGCTCAAAAACTTTCAGAAATCCATCCGCCCTCTCCTACTCCGAACAGTGAACTTGTTTTAAGTGTTGGAGAATTTGTTGTTATGATAAATGTTTAATTAATTGCTCTGTACGGTTTCATTCTGTACAGAGCAGTCTTTATTTTTTATAAAATCGTCTCTCTTTTTTTAATCTATAAAAATAAAATAAATTTTCCGCACGGGTTTTTGATTTATAAAACTGATTTTTTAAAAAGGGAGACAAATTCTCAAAAATTATATATCATCTTCTGGAGCATTCAAAAGTTGGACGATGATATAAAAGAAAAATTCATGAAGCATACATTCAAATCTGACCAGTTCCAAGTTCAATATTTTATCATATTTCTTTGGATTATTATTTCTTATTTCAAGCATTTCAGAATATATTTTCCTGAAATCTTTCCAAACCTCGCTATAATTATTTTTATAAAGCATATATACTGACATAGCCGACCATTCAGGCATACATATATTTTCAATATTCTCACCAGATTTCATAGCATCAGATATCTGTTTGCAAGCCATTTCAATATCTTTTTTATTCTTTTTATAATGCTTTCCGATTTCAAGAATATATTCATCACGCCCGTAAATATATTTCGCTCTTGTATAGATAGATTTTAATTTATGAAAAGCATTAGTTGTATATGTTATATAATTATTCAGCTCCGACTGAATAAGCACATCATAATTATCAAAAAGAAATTTCATATCCGTATTATATAATTCCAATCTGTATCTGCAATAATACATTTTAAGAAAATACAAAAACTCTCTTTCCTCAAAATCACCATGCTTGCTGAACATTGAAATTATCTGCTCAAACAGATTTTCAAGACACTTTTTCTGTACCTCAATAAATTTTTTATTATCAGAATTTATTCTGAGAAAATTGAAATTTATACCGAATCTTTTGAAAAACATTGCTATACAGCGTTCAGAAAATTCCCTGACAGATATGTCAATATGATAATTTTCCATTCTCCTTTCAGGATATATAAAATACCTGCATTTATTCAAAAAACCCGAAATACTAGCTGTCGTAAAATTACATTCAGGATTTTTACGGCATTTTTTTACATATTTAGACAACGCCTGACTGTCTTTTAAATAATATTCTGACTTTGTTTTTCCTCCGACAGTGTTCTTTACTCCAACGAATATTTCTTCTGTATACTCTATAAAATTAAATATTTTTATCATTTCTCACATTCCTAATCACTTGTGTTTTTTCACAGTTTTATCACATTCTGGACAATAAAAAGCCTATAAATTTTGTGATAAAACAATTGTTACTTATTGTTTTTATCAAAAGTATTGCCATTCTTTTGAAGATACCCTATAATTATCTCATCAGAAATACTGATAAAAATTTATTATTTCGGAGGTAATTATTATGTTCAATGAAAACCCACTTTCAAACCCAGAAATTGCAAGAGCCTGTGGAATCGAAAGTCTCCTGCCAGATGCTCAACCAGCAAAACCATTTTCAACAAATCAGTCATTTATCCAACAGCAGACTCATTTTCAGCCTGTTACACCCGTTCCCCCACAAATTGTACCCGCTATTGATACTGCAACAATCCAGGGATTAACCAACGCAATAAATCAGGCAGCTGAGGTATCCAAGCAACAACAGCAACAACTTGAAAAACAGCACATCGAAAATACTCTTCTTAGAAATAATATTCAGAGTATGAAAACCGACAAAATGTATTCAAGATATTTTACAGACACTATTGAAGGTATTGCAATGTGTACAGAAAGCGACGGTTTAAGAAATAAGACAACGGCAATCGGAGTTATTTCAATCATCGCCGCACAAAGTTACAGAGTGCCATTCAAAGACGGCTACCGTGAATGTACACTTGTAAAATATATTGACAGCCACCGAGAACCTCGTGAAACAATTGTCACATCAGATGAAATTTCGGCAAAAAATCTTATCAAAAAGTTTCACGGATTTGAGTATCAGTGCAAAAGCAAAAATCTTGCAAATGACTACCTCGCCGACAGAATAAACAAGGTGAAATCTTCCGATGTAATTACATTATATGAATATCCTGGATTTTATTCTCTCAATGAAAAAGCGTTCTTCAACTGCAACTGGGACAATACAAATCCTGAAATAGTGAAATTTTATCCGCCACACGTTGCATCACGAAAACTGAAAAATCACAAAAAGGATATTATTGAAATACAGCAGTATGTCAATAAATATTTATACACTCCCGAAAAATGCCTTATTTTTACTTTTTCTGTATGCGGTCTGCTCTCAAATATATTAAATGAAATCGGGTATTATATGGAGCAGTATCTTGTAGTTTCAGCACCTGATTTTAACAGTTCCAGCCAAGTTGCGATTTACATGAAACTCTTCGACAGAGAAATTCCTCCATTATCGTTCGATGATACCAAAAAGTCGATTCAGGACTATTTCAGTACTGCAAGAGATGAAACTTTTATAATAACAGATTGCAGTAATATTGATAATCAAAAACGCAGAAGCGATATATTGTCTTTAATTTCAGTACTTGAAAAACAGTCATTACCTCATAACACAGCTGTTATTTCTGCTGCCGCACAGTTTTTGATACCTGCCGAGAAAAAAATCTGTCTGTCACTAAGCAAGGATTTTTATTCCGATATTTCACAGACGGAGAAACATAAAATGTGTACGGAACTTGACAAAATAACCTGTCACTTTATTAATTATGTATGTGGTAATTACAGCGACCTGAAGTCCCTGCTTAAACAGCATATCGAAAATTTTGCAAATCAGTCCAGCAAATTTTCATTCCCAAATATTCAGAGCAGAACAAGTTGGTATATACTTCTGGCGGTATTCTGCATTCTGAACGACCTTTACAAGTTTCCTGTTTCACTTAACGATACTGCAAACTTTATACATGGTCTTTTTAAAGAAAACACGACCAAGAACGGCGATGATTGTGATGCCATAATCAATGATTTTATCAGCATACTGAATGATGTTATATGCGGCAATGAAGTGAATATCGTTGAATATAGCAAAGATATGAATTTCATTCCGAATACATACCAGCTTATCATTGACGGTGACACAATTGCAATGGAAGAAAGCCTGATTGCTGATAAGATTCTTCCCCGAATGACCACAACAAACAGTATTCATCGTATACTGAAAAGTCTTTACGGTGATAACTTGTTATATACTTCCTCTAAAGGCAATAAGGAATCACTTCGTTATAAAATGACTGTTTACAATAAGGGAAGAAGTATGAGACTGCCATTTATTGTTATGGAAAAAGACGGTATACTGAGCAATTCCGCCGAACTTACCTGCCTTTCAATCAAAAATGCAGAATGGTTTTCAACATCTGTAGAAAATAACATTATTCCTGTAATCACCGACCATACAGGACGTATTGCGGGACAACAGTTCAGTCCCGATGGCGTTAACAATCTTCACCTGTTTACAACTGGCATTTCAGGCAAAGGCAAAACCCACTGTCTTACTGAAAGAATATGCAGTATGCAAAAGAAAGGGATTCGTACTGTTGTTTTTGACACAAGTGATTCTTTTACAAAGGAAGCAATCATTGAAAACCTGTCCGCAGACGGTAACAGCGAAATACGTTCACAGGTTGAAAATTATGTAAACGAGCATATAACATTTCATAAAATCGAATCTGACGGCATTCCTGTTGAACCGTTAAAACTTAATTATGGCAATTACAATACGACTGTACAGAACACGGTTTCCGATATTGTAAGGTCACATCTGGGTAAACTTGGTTGTAAACAAACGCCTACTTTAGAGGAAAAAATTCGAACTCTCATTGAATCGGGCGACTTGTCGGCAGTCAATATGTATGATATTCTTACAACGGATTATACGGAAGACCAGGAGAGTCTCCAGCTTCAGATGAAAGAATGCCTATCATGCTTTATTAATTTTAAATGTTCAGACAGAAACTGGAACGATTTTTTCACTAACTGCAAGGACATTATCATAATATCAATGGACGCTTTCTCTAAAACTGGCGGATATGCTTTGATTGACTTCCTTATGATGTCTCTTTTTAAACATCAGCAATTCAACTACGAAAAACCCATTGCTTTATTTATTGACGAAATTCAGAATCAGAATATCAGGGAGAGTTCACCGATTCATCAGATTCTCCGACTCGGCAGAAAATATCGCACGGGACTGAATTATGCAACACAGTTTATGTCAAAAATCAGCAAGGACAGTAATGCAGTACTTGAAATGGCTAATCTTTCCGTTTATTTCCAACCTGATAACACATCTGCTGCTTCTGTTGCCAAAAATCTTGGTCTGCCCAAAAAAGAGATTATCTGTATGAATGTAGGTGAATGTTACATCAAGGGTGATATATTCAATTATAACTCTAATCACAGTATAGGAACTATTCTTCATGGTTACACATACCGCAACTTTGTTAATTCAAATTTCAAATAAATCTCCAATACAATTATATCATATATTTTCTCATTAATCAATACATAAATTGGGAGCAGGCTATATAACCTGCTCCCGAATATTTTTATTTTGTTAACCTTGGTTAACGGTATTTCTATCATCAATAACTATCATATATTTCTATAGCACACAAATCTCGCACTTTTGGGGTCATTTTGGGGTCAAACTCAAAACAACAGACAAAAAAATAACTACGCAATACAGGTTTTTGCCTATATTGCGTAATTTCTGTGGTTGCGGCGGCTGGATTTGAACCAACGACCTTCGGGTTATGAGCCCGACGAGCTACCTAGCTGCTCCACACCGCGATCTCTCGTCTTACGACTATATTATTATACCACGGCTTACAGTGAATGTCAACACCGGCAGATATATTTTTTTATTTTAACGAACGCTCATCCTGAACGGGAGCGAGCTTGTCGGACTTGAGCCGGTTGCAGGTCATGTGTGCCAGCTGCATATTGCTGATGTCAGAGGGGTGTCCGCCCTTTGACACAGGAATGATGTGGTCGATGCAGGGCGACAGCGGATCCGGGAACTTTATCCGGAAGTCCACAGGCTTCCCGCAGATACCGCAGACCTTCTGCGTGGCATAGATTTTTTTGTTGGAATTAAACTGCGCCCTCTGAGTGCCGTTGTAATCAGGGCGGAGATTTGGCTTTGCCATAGTGTCACCTCCGGGTATAAAAAATGCACCCTTGCAGGTGCTTAGTGTTAAGGCTTATATATCGGTGTCTTGGTTTCAATGCCTTCAAATTTTTCGTCACCGTAAAAACGAACTTTTAGGACGTCGCAGTTTCTTGCAAACGAAATATGCTCTCCGTCAACACACATTACCTGTATGTTGAATTTTCTCAGTAATTCGTTCAGTTCACTGAGGAATGTTCCCTGTTTTTCGTTCACTCTCCTCACCCCCTTCAAATGGGTATAAGAAAACCGCTCATTGCTGGGCGGTTTTACCAAAAGTTTCATCGTATAATCTATCAATCTCTTCGGGTGATAAATCCAAAAGAAGATCCTCTGATGCTTCTCTATCATCGAAGTCCATTTTATCACTATCTTTTTTCATAGATAAACCCCTTAATGCTGAAGTATCACGAAAAGCATAAACATCACCATTGTGCCCGCTTGCTATAACTTCAAACAGTGAAGCGTATTTTGTAGACGTAACATAATCATCAGTTGATAATGGAGAACTATTAGGATGATTATGTATCATAATTATACTCTTTTCTTTAGCACTTGTCAAGTAATCCTTGAGCTTATCAGGCATATTAACTCCGTTTTCTTTTTTGCTCTTAATGTATGAGACAGTTTTTCCGGTTTTCGCATCAATAAAAAACGCCTCTTAATAATATGTCCCGTCTCGATTTTTAACGACTTGCCTACAAGCCGAAATAACAGCACTTTCAACTTTCTCGTTAGCATATTTCCCTTTGAATTTTTCTGCAAAAGCCTCACTGTTGATGTATTCCATGTTTGCTATAGCTAAATCATTTTTGCCTGACTTAGTTGAAAAATCAGTCAATCCCCGATACTCCGAAAGCCGCTCCTGCTCCAGCCTGTCCGCCGCCTCCTGCGAGAAGACCTTCGGCGGCGGAGCTCCGGCTCCTGTTTCGGGTGCCTCCCAGCTGCGCTTGCTCCAGAAAAAAGCCCCCAGAAGCCTAAACTTCCGGGAGCACTTTTCTATCCCATGATAACCTCAGATATGAACCACCTTTCCTGAAACTCCACCATTTCCGCTATCTCCTCACGGGTGAAGCTCATTCCGTCGGGACAGACCACCCACTTCTCCTCTACATCGTCGGAGCGCCGAATGACAGCGATCACACGCCCGGTGAAGCTCTCCACAGGCTGGTCAACTCCCAAAATATAAACGTCCTGCTCCTCGCCGTCAGGAGCCATTATCCCCTTAACATAGCCATAATTCACCGGATAATACATATCCGGATGCTCCGGGTGGAAGCTCCCAAGCGGCCGGTCAACAGTGACCGTAACGATCCTTCCGAAAGGCATGATCACTTCGCCTCCATGAACTGCCTCAGCATTTCCTGATCCATGAACTGGCAGGTGTCCCTATCGTAGAAAACTCCGGTAATATCCCATAGAACAGGACACATCCCTCGCTCACGGGCGGCGCTCACCACCGCAACATTGTACTTTCTCACCTGCTCGTCAGTCTTGTCGGCAGTCGCCACAGCTCCGAACTCGCCGATGATCACGGGCACGCCCTTGTCTACAAAGTTCTCCTTCAGCATATCCATGTATTTTTCCAGCTCAGTGTAGTCTCTGGGCGAGCCCCAAGCCGGCTTAGCCTTGCCCCAATCAGCGTCCTCGGCCAGCAGGCAGAAATTTGACGGCGTGTAATAGTGCACCGAAACTGCGCATCTTCCGGCCGGATCATCAGGCATTTCAAACAGCGGGTCGCAGGTCAGATCAACGTCCGTGTTGTAGCCGGCGATCAGCAGGTGACGCTTCTGATTATTGCCGTCGGAGCTGCGAACTGTGTCCACAAAGGTCTGGTTGATCTCATTAAGGAGCTCATAGGACTGGCGTTTCCCGTCAGTCTCACCGTCAGAATAGCGATTCCAGAGGCTTTCCCAGCCGCCCTCCTCGTTCAGGGACTCAAACATGAGCTTGTCGCCGAATTCCCCGAAATTCCGGCAAAGCTGCTCCCAGATCGTAACATAACGATCCATGCAGCGGTCCTTGACCGTGGGGAAGCCCTCCCACCAGCCGCCGTCCCAATGTATATTCATGATGACACACATCCCGTCGTCCAGCGCCCAGCCAACGACTTCCTTTACACGGTCGATATAGCGCTGGTCGATCTGGTAGGTGTCCTGATCCATCATATTCGACCAAGCGACAGGCACTCTCAGCACGCCGAAGCCCGAATCAGCGTAGCCTTTGATCATTTCCTCCGTGATCACAGGGCTTCCCCATGCAGTCTCGTAGCTGGACACGTCGTCGCCGCTTATCCAGCCGCCGCAGGACTCGAAGGTGTTTCCCAGGTTGATGCCAACGCCCATCTCCTCCACCAGCTCAGCGGTGGTGCTGTCACGCATTTCGTCCTTTTTTTCGGCAGTTTCCGACCTTACACATCCGCTGCTGAGGAACAGCGCCGATGCAGAAAATGCCGCCATTGCTTTTTTCAGTTCCATAAAACTCCCTTCTCCGGCAAGAGCCGGAATACGCCTATTTTTCGCCTATTTTGTCAACTCAAAGCCGTCAAGATCTGGTCATACGCCTTCTGCCAGTCTCTGAACGGGTCCTCCACTATGACGTGGGGAACTCCCAGGCTCTCAAGGATCCGCAGTTCTCTGCGCTGACGCTCCTCAAGTGCCGAAATATAGCCTTCCATGCCAGCCAGGCCAAGGGCTTTTCCGTAGCCGCCTCCGCAGTGATAGTCCACCACAGAGTTCAGCCACTCCTCTCCCCTTTCCGGCAGAGCAGCCTGGATCCGTGGCTGTATTTCGGCATTTTTCAGGTAGACCACAAAGGGCTCCAGCGGCCGGATAATATCCGCAATTTCCCGGATATACCCAGCGGACTCCGCCTCGGTCATGCCAAAGCGCATCATGGTCTCGCACATGGGGTTTTGGAGGAAAACGCAGTTGAGCACGATCGGCTCCTGCTGATCTTTGGCGAAACTGCGCCATTTATCCAGCATCACCGGCCGCTCGGTCTCCCATGGAAGGAAGTCATAGATCTTGCGCTGAAGGAGCTTGTCGAAGAGCTCTCCCTCGGTGCCTGCGATCGGCACCACATATCCGCCGCAGCGCTGCTCCCCTGCCCGGATCACAGCCATTTCCTCCGGGGAGAACTCGCCCAGCTCTCCCTCGGGCACGAAGGCGTGGAACTCCCAATCTGCCGGGTTATCGCCGCTGCCCTCGTCCACAAAGCTCCAGCCCAGTTCCTCTGCAATGTATCTCGCCGTGGTGCTCTTCCCGGAGCAAGGAAGGCCCTCCACGATGACCAGGCGCCTCATGGCAGCTCCAGCTCAGTTCCGCCAACAGGACGAATACTGAGCACCTGACAGCTTTCCAGACCGAAGACCCTGTCCATTTCCTCTGCGTAGGCCTGAGCAAGATAGTTCGGAACAAAGGCCTGTATAGTTCCTGCAAAGCCGCCTCCGTGAACTCTCACAGCTCCGGCTCCGTTGAGGATACGCTTGCTGAGCATAATGGCCAATGGGATCTGCTGCTGGTCTGGCTTGCTGGGAGAATACACGTTTTGCAGCAGCTCATAGGAGGAGTCACCAGACTCTCTCACAAGCCGGAAAAACTCCTCAGTATCGCCGTTTTCGAGAGCTTCCGCCTGCTCAACGGCACGTCTGTTCTCTCCAAAGAAATGAGCAGCACGAAGTATCGCACGGTCAGAGCAGGTCTTCCTCAGCTCAGGGATAGCCTTGTAGAACTCCTCCTCGTCCACTTCACGGAGCACCTCTTTTCCCAGCTCAGAGGCCACTTTTTTCATCTCTTCCGGAACAGCAACATAGTCCGAAGTCAGATCCGCATGGCTGCCCTTCGTGTCAGTTATGCACAAGCTGTAGCCGGCGCCGGAGAAGTCCATATCCACCTTCCGGATCTCCGGCTGAGCCGGGTCCGCAAAGTCGATCGACACGAAGCCGCCCACAGAGCTGACCATCTGATCCATGAGTCCGCTGGCTTTGCCGAAGTACACGTTCTCGGCAAACTGCCCGATCTGCGCAATTTTCACCGCCCCGGCAGCTCCGCCGTTGAAGCGCTGGTCGATGATCGTTCCCACAAGGTTTTCAAAGGCCGCCGAGGAGGACAGGCCGCTTCCCGTCAGCACATCGGATGTGGTATATGCGTTGAAGCCTGCCAGCTCCACGCCCATTTCCGCAAATTTCGCAGCGATTCCACGGATCAGCGCCGCAGATGTGCCCTTTTCCGACTCCACCGGCTCAAGGCTTTCGAGGGAGATCTCGTCCACCGGATAGCCCTCGGACTGGATACGGATCAGCCCGGGGTCACCCTCACCAACGATCGCGATCACATCGATCCCCACCGCCGCCGCAAGAACGCAGCCGTGCTGGTGGTCGGTGTGATTTCCGCCAATCTCAGTGCGCCCCGGTGCCGAAAACACGCCGATCTCGCCGCATTCCGGGAAGAGCCGGGAGAAATTCTCCACCGCACTTATGTAACGGGCACGCTGGCGAAGAATGGTCCTCTCGCCAGTGCCGTAAAGCCTGGCCAGAGTGCCGTCAAAGGCTCCCCCGGAAAGGCCGCTGATTAATTCCTGAACTTTCATAACAAACTCCGTTTCCGCCGGCAGAAGCGGCCGGCCAAGATATACTATTATTATAAACTATCCCGGCGGAAAAATCTACAGTTTTTTGGAATTTAAGGAAAATTTTTCCGACAATCATTTAAGCTGTCCAGATCCTTTAATCTGAGCTGCCGAAAATCCGGCGTTTCAATACTACAAGTTGCACAAAGTTGGGGAATTTCTTCTGTAAGGCTTGACAATGGTAGAAATTTAGTGTATAGTTAAACAAAAGGAACCTCAGCTTAACTTATTATGATTTAAGCGAAGTTTAAGGAGGATAATTATGGCTGACATCAAACTCATCTGTCCCGAGCTGCCAAATATGCCCTGGCAGGACAGACCGGCAGACTGCGCCGGACCGATCTGGCGCTATACCGAAAACCCCATAATCAACAGAAATCCTATCGACGGCGTGGCTAGGATCTTCAACAGCGCCGTTATGCCCTATGAGGGCGCTTTTGTGGGAGTTTTCCGCGGCGAGCAGCGTGACGGCGTTTCTCACATATATTTCGGCAGGAGCAAGGACGCTATCCATTGGGAATTCGACCCCGAAAAGATCCCCTTCGTCGACGAGGAGGGCAAGCCCTTCCAGCCAATATACGCCTATGACCCCCGCCTTGTGAAGGTGGAGGATACCTATTATACGATGTGGTGCCAGGATATGTACGGCGCCTCTATCGGAATGGCTAAGACCACCGATTTCAAGACCTTTACCCGTGTGGAAAACCCCTTCCTCCCCTACAACCGCAACGCCGTACTTTTCCCACGGAAAATAAACGGCAACTTCGTGATGCTGTCCCGCCCCTGCGACAACGGCCACACTGCCTTCGGTGACATCTTCGTCAGCGAGAGCCCTGACCTGAAATTCTGGGGCAAGCACCGCCACGTCATGGGCAAGAGCGGCAACTGGTGGGAAGGCCTGAAAATAGGCGGCGGAGCTGCTCCCATCGAGACCGATAAGGGCTGGCTCATGTTCTATCACGGAGTAGTGAACACCTGCAACGGCTACGTTTACAGCATCGGTGCTGCGATTCTGGACATCAACGAGTCCTCCAGAGTCCTCCACCGCTGCTCACATTATGTCCTCACCCCCGAAGAATGGTACGAGGAGCGTGGCTTCGTGCCAAACGTTTGCTTCCCCTGCGCAACGCTCCACGATTCCGCAACAGGCCGGATCGCCCTGTATTACGGCTGTGCAGACAGCTACGTCGGAGTAGCCTTCACCACAGCTCAGGAGATCTACGACTATATTCTCGCCCACGACAACGCCAGCGACGACGACAAGTCGCTCGGCAGAAGATGACCCCCTCCAGCGTCTAAGGCGCTGAGTATCGTCCGGAGACCACAGGCAGTCTCCGGACTTTTTTTCGTCATTTTGACCACGGCTCTATCGTCAAAACTCACAAGGGAGCCTCCAGACCATTGTTAAATTGCACAGATCGGATAGTTGAAACTTGTCTGAAGTGTGCACAGGTTGCGAAAATGACTGCATTTTCCTTCATTTTAGCAAAAAAGACTTGCAGTTTTTTGTGAAATATGATAAAATATAGTGATACTTGAAATTGACTATGCTTTTTTTGAAAAGGAGACTGCTATGGCTAAGATCAAAGCTGCTGTTATCTTCGGAGGCGTTTCCAGGGAGCATGAGCTCTCTTTGGCCACCGCCGCTGAGGTGATCCGGGCTATCCCGGAGGAAAAATACGAGGTCATCTGCCTCGGTATAACCAAGAAGGGCCGCTGGCTCTATTTCCCCGGAGACCCCGACCAGATCGCTGACGGGAGCTGGGAAATGGACCCCGACTGCGCTTCCGCTCTGATCTCGCCCGATCCCCTGCACAGAGGCATCATCGTCATCGAGAACGGCGAGGCTACCGTTCGCAGGATCGACGTTATTTTCCCTGTGCTCCAGGGCAAGCGCTCCGCCGACGGCACTATCCAGGGACTTCTGGATATGTCCGGCATCCCCTATGTGGGAAGCGGACTTCTGGCCTCGGCTTCATGTATGGATAAATCCCACACTCATATGGTGCTGGACGACTACGGCATCGACACCGCTCAGTGGGCACTCATCACTCAGCGTGAGATCAGCCGCATCGATCAGCGATGTCAGGAGATCTCCGGCGAAATGGGCTTCCCCCTGGTGGTAAAGCCTGCCAACTCCGGCAGCAGCCTGGGCACCAGCGTTGCTGAGAATGAGGAGCAGCTGGAGGCAGCCGTGAAGCTGGCATTCTCCACCGACAACAAGGTGGTCGTTGAAAAATACATCAAGGGCCGCAAGCTGGAGGCTGCTGTCTTCGGCTACGATAACCCCTTCTCATCTTATATAGGAGAGATCGTCTCCACCGGCAAGCCCTACGACCCTAACGACTTTACAGTAAGCTCCGGCGACGACCTGGTGATCCCGGCTGATCTGCCTAACGACACTCAGAACCAGATCCGTCAGGTGGCTGTCAACGCTTACAAGGCTCTGGGCTGCAAGGGACTGGCAAGAGTAGACTTCTTCCTCACAGAGGACGGCCAGCTCCTCCTCAACAAGATCGGCACAGCCCCCGGTCTCAGGAAGAAAAGCGTTTACCCCAAGCTCATGGAGCACCTCGGCATGACTCAGGAATACCTCCTGGACAAGCTGCTTGAGCAGGCTATCGAAAATGCCGAGAGGACTTACTAAGGAGAGCTGCATTTGAAAGAAAATGTTCTTATATCACTGACAAGCATCCAGTGGCAGGACAAGGAGAAGACCGAGACAGAGCTCATGACACGGGCAAATTACCGCACTGAGCACGGCAAGGATATCATCTCCTACGAGGATACCTCAGCCACAGGCTTTGAAGGCTCTGTCACCACTATCACTGCGGAGGGCTCCGGCTCAGCCTCTATCGTGCGCTCCGGAACAGCAAATTCTGTTCTCTCTCTGGAGATCGGCAGGAAGCACTACTGCCAGTACGGAACGCCCTACGGCCCCCTCCAGATCGGAGTTTACACCCACGCCATCCGCAACACTATCGCCCGTGACGGCAAGCTGTACCTGAAGTACACCCTTGACCTCAACTCGTCTTATCTCTCGGACAACGAGATCATAATGACTATACACAAAACAAACAAAAGGAAGGATCAAACAAATGTCTGACCACATCAAATCCGCCTCGCAGGAGCTGCGTGGCATCATCATGGACGCTCTCGGAACTCTCACCGCTGAGGGAGCTGTCCCCGCCGAGCCCCTGCCGGCATTCACTATCGAGATCCCTGCGGACAAGTCCCACGGAGATTTCGCCGCAAATACCGCTATGGTCTGCGCTAGGGCCTTCAAAATGCCTCCCCGCAAGATCGCTGAGCTGATCCTGGAGAAGGCTCATCTCCAGGGCACTATCTTCGACCGTGCCGAGGTAGCCGGCCCCGGATTTATGAACTTCTTCCTGGGCAAGAAGTGGTTTGCGGACGCTGTTCAGAACGTTCTGGACGAGAAGGAGAACTACGGCCGCACCGATTACGGCAAGGGCAAGAGAGTCCTGGTGGAGTTCGTTTCCGCCAACCCCACAGGTCTCATGCACATCGGAAACGCAAGAGGCGGCGCCATTGGCGACTGCCTGGCAAGCGTTCTGGATTGGGCCGGATTCCATGCCGAGCGTGAGTTCTACGTCAACGACGCCGGCAATCAGATCGAGAAGTTCGGAAAATCCCTGTCCCTCCGCTATATGCAGCTCTGCACAGACAAGGGTCAGCAGGCGCTTTACGACTGCCACGGCGACACTGAGAAGCTCTGCGCCGCTATCTACGGCGAGGACGGAAATCACCCCGACTTCCCCATGCCGGAGGACGTTTATCTGGGGCAGGACATCATCGAGCACGCCGCAAATTACTACAAGGACCACCTTTTCGAGCTTCAGGATGTCTCCGAGGAGGAGCGCCGGAAGGCTCTGGTGGACTACGCCCTTCCTATAAATATAGCAGGACTTGAGCGTGACCTGAAAAAATACCGCATCGTTTACGATAACTGGTTCCGTGAGAGCACAGTTCATGAGAAAAACGAGACCAAGCTGGTGGTCGATAAGCTCATGGAGGCCGGAAAAGCCTATGAGCAGGACGGCGCCATTTGGTTCAAGGCCACTGAATACGGCATGGACAAGGATTTCGTCCTCCGCCGCAGCAACGGCCTGTACACATACATCGTTCCAGACATCGCCTACCACTATGACAAGCTGGTGACCAGAAACTTCGACAAGGCGATCAATGTTCTGGGCGCCGACCACCACGGCTATGTGCCCCGTCTGAAAGCCGCCCTTACAGCTCTTGGCGTAGACGCCTCAAAGCTGGACGTTGTGCTCATGCAGATGGTAAGACTGGTCCGTGGCGGCGAGACAGTAAAGCTGTCAAAGCGCAGCGGAAAGGCCATTACTCTGGTAACTCTCCTGGACGAGATCCCGATCGACGCTGCAAGATTCTATTTCAACCTGCGTGAGGCAAACTCACAGTTCGAGTTCGACCTTGACCTTGCTGTGGAGAAGTCCTCACAGAATCCGGTATTCTACGTTCAGTACGCTCACGCAAGGATATGCAGCCTCATGGCTAATCTGGAGTCAGAGGGCATCGCTATCCCGGAGACCGCTGATCTGACTCTCCTGGACAACCCCAGAGAGATCGAGCTCATCCGCCATATCGCAAGCCTGCCTCACGAGATAGAGCTGGCTGCAAAGAGCTATGATCCGGCAAAAATGACCAAGTATGCTATCGACCTGGCAACTCTGTTCCACCGCTTCTACGACGCTTGCAGCGTAAAGAACGCTGAGACCGAGGAGCTCCGCAGCGCAAGGATCCTTCTGTGCAAGGCAGTCCTCCAGACCCTGCGGAACGTGCTGACTCTGCTGAACATCACTCAGCCGGAGAAGATGTAAAAAATTACATTTCAGCTTGCCAAAAGTTACTTTTCGGTTACAATTATTTCCAGCACTTTGTCAGTTTATCACAAAGCTGACACACAAAACTTGTTCAGTATTCAGGCTTTCAAAGAAAAGTTAACAGTTTGTTCATGATTTAGCCATAAATATATGTTACAATCTGTAATATATTCGAGTTCTCTGAAAGTCCGTAAAAAATATATTTCAATATTTAAGAGAAGGGATGTCAATCATGTCCAACAGATTATTTCAGGGTTTAGTTCATCAGATGCGTGATACTATCGACACAACTATCGGTGTTGTCGATAAGACCGCTACTATCATCGCCTGCAGCGACCTTACTCGTGTAGGTACTACTAATGAGTTCGTTTCCCTCGACCTCAGCGATTCACACGACATCTTTATCCGTGACGGCTTCACCTACAAGCCCTTCGGCTCCCGTGTAAAGCCGGATTACGCTGTTTTCGTAGAGGGCGTTGACGACGCTGCTGCAAAGTATGCAAGCATCCTCGCTATCACTCTCTCGAATATCAAGCAGTATTACGATGAGAAGTATGACCGCAACAACTTCATCAAGAACGTTATCCTGGACAACGTTCTCCCCGGCGATATCGTTATCAAGGCTAGAGAGCTCCATTTCAATGCCGAGATCAGCCGTGCAGTTTTCCTCATAAGGATCGTTTCTGCAAACGATATTTCCGCTTATGACGTTATCCAGAATCTCTTCCCCGACAAGAACAAGGACTTCGTCTTCAATATCACTGAGACAGATATCGTTCTGGTCAAGGAGCTCAAGAGCTCTCTGGACTCTAAGGATCTGGAGAAGCTGGCACGCTCCATTGCCGACACCCTCAGCAGCGAGTTCTACATCCGTGTCAATGTTGGTATCGGTACAGCCGTTGTTGGCGTCAAGGACCTGGCTCGTTCCTTCAAGGAAGCTCAGATGGCTCTTGAGGTAGGCAAGGTGTTCGACACCGACAAGGTCATCGTAAGCTACGACAACCTGGGTATCGCCCGTCTTATCTATCACCTCCCCACTACTCTCTGCGAGACCTTCCTCCACGAGGTATTCAAGGTGGGCAGCATAGATTCCCTCGACCACGAGACCCTCTTCACTATCCAGAAATTCTTTGAGAACAACCTCAACGTTTCTGAGACCTCCAGAAAGCTGTTCGTACACAGAAATACTCTGGTATACAGACTGGAGAAGATCAAGAAGCTGACAGGTCTTGACCTCCGTGAGTTCGACCACGCTATCATCTTCAAGATAGCCCTCATGGTAAAGAAGTATCTGTCCGCAAATCCTGTGAAGTTCTGATCGCACTCAAGGTGCGTGGCGTTCAGTCAGTCATCAGTTATTTCACACCCATTTTTCAAGGCAGGTGTAAATCAATTTGGTAGAGCTTCAGAACGTTTCCGTCACCTATTCCAGCGGTGTTGATGCGCTCAACAACGTCAGCCTAAAGATCAACGACGGCGATTTCGCCTTCGTAGTAGGCTCCTCAGGTGCCGGAAAAAGTACAATGATCAAGCTGCTTCTAAAAGAAATCGATGCCACCAGCGGTGTTGTCACCGTTAACGGCTACAATCTCAACAAGCTGAAAAAGCGCAAGATCCCGGAATTCCGCCGTACCCTCGGCTTCGTCTTCCAGGACTTCCGCCTTATCCCCTCAATGACCGTGTATGAGAATATCGCCTTCGTTTTGCGAGTTATCGATGCTCCGGTCAAGTACATACGCAAGCGTGTGCCCTATGTTATCAGCCTAGTCGGCCTCCACGCTAAGACCAATTCCTATCCGGACGAGCTCTCAGGCGGCGAGAAGCAGCGTGTTGCTATCGCCCGTGCTCTGGTAAACGACCCCCAGCTCATCATCGCTGACGAGCCTACAGGAAATATCGACCCGGAGCTTTCCTACGAGATCGTTGAGCTCCTCAAGGGCATCAACGACCAGGGTACCACTATCCTTATGGTAACTCATGAGCACGACCTGGTACGCCATTTCGGCGGACGTATCATCAATATCACCGACGGAGAGATCGTCTTCGATGAGGTCATCTCCGGCGTTACCGATGAGCCGCTCCCCGAGGAGGAGCTTGCCCATACTATGGCTGAAGCAGCAGGCGCCCAGCCTCAGGCTCCCGCAGCTGCTCCTGCTCAGCTTACCTCGACCGAGGACGCCCTCATAGATGAGGTCATCGCTGCCCTGACCGGCGCAGATCAGGGAGGTGCGGAATGAAGATAAGCGGATTCAAATACCTGGCAAATCAGGGCGTTGAAAACATCTGGAAAAACAAGATGATGGCCTTCGCTACATTCTGCGTCCTGCTGATCTCCCTGCTTCTGGTGGGAAGTTCAGTCCTCTTCTACCTTAACATGAATTCCATGATCCTGGGTCTGGGAAATCAGAACGAGATTGCGATCTATCTGGACCCGAACACCTCCCAGGCAGACGTGGATACCTTCGGTTACAAGCTGAAGGAAATGGATAATATCAATACCGTTGACTATATCTCAAAGGAGCAGGCCTACCAGACCATGCAAAACCAGATCTCCCGTGGCAAGGCTATCTTTGATTACATCGACGGCTATGATTTCATGCCGGACGGCTTCAACGCTACCGTTGTCAACAACGACACTATCGAGGATACCGTTGCTCAGATCGCTAAGATGGAGCACGTCGAGAGCGTAAGCTCTATGCCTCAGGTGGCTGAGTTCCTCCGTGAGCTCAGAAGAGTCGTTTCTATCATCGCAGGTGCGATCATCATCGCACTGGCTGCGGTATCCATGATCATGATCTCCAACACAACTAAGGCCAGCGTTTTCGCCCGCCGTGAAGAGATCCAGATCATGAAATACGTTGGTGCCACCAACTCATTCATTCGTATGCCCTTCTTCGTTGAGGGCATGGTGACAGGATTTTTCGCCGGAGCAGGCGCCTTCTTCATCACTTGGGCTGTCTACCGCTCCGTATACAGGATCCTCACCGAGCAGGGAATGCTCATGCGTGCATTCGGCATCGGCAGTATCATTCCCTTCGACAATATCAGACTTTACGTTGCTTTTGCCTATCTTCTGGCAGGAGCTCTGATCGGGGCTTTGGGAAGCGTTGTCAGCACTCGCCGTCACCTCGACGTGTGATCCGACAGCGGCCAACATACTTTGAAAGGAGTCTTATGGTGCTTCTTGCACCGAAATATCATGAAGAAGATCTACATCGCAAAAAAAGTCCTCTCCTCAGTTATCTGTTCCGCTATCGCACTGGGAACTGTTGCAGCCTACACTGCTTCTCCCGCAGGCGATCAGAACGCCTCAGCTAAGACTATCGCTGAGATCCAGGAGCAGAGAAAGCAGAATTCCGAGAAGATCGCAGCTCTCGAAAGCGAGATCAGCGGTCTGGAGGGCGACAAGAACAACGAGAAGGCATATCAGGACACTCTCACAGAACAGATCAACCTGATCCAGGAAAACATAAACCTCCTTAATGCTGAGCTGGATAATATCAACGAGGACATCACCGCTACCGAAAAAAACATCGATCAGCTGGACAAGGACATCGAAAACCAGCAGACCGAGATCGACGAGAACATCGAGCTCTTCAAGAAGCGCCTCTGCGCTATGTATATGAGCAGCTCTGAAAATCCCGCTTCAGTCATCCTGGGATCTGACAGCTTCTATGACATCATGTCAAGGATCCAGATGATCAACAAGGTGGCTGAGTACGACGAGGAGCTCATCACAAGCATCCTGGACGAGATCGATAACCTTGAGATGTCCAAAAAGAACTTAGAGACTGAAAGGCTCTCACTCCAGATGAAGCTGGAGGATCAGGAGCGCAAGAAGGAAGAAAAGACCGCTGAGGTGGACAGCCTCAACGACAAGATCGCTAAAACTCAGGCAGAGATCGACCGTATCGCTGCTGCTCAGCAGGACTTAGAGCGTGACAAGGCCGCTATCGAGGCTGATAACGCTGCTCTGGCCGCTGAGGAGCAGGCTATCCAGGCCGAGATCGCACGAAAGGCTGCTGAGGCTCAGCGCCTTTACGAGGAACAGCAGCGCCGTCTCGCCGAAGAACAGGCCGCAGCGGCTGCGGCTGCTCAGCAAAGCTCAAGCGGAGAGACAGTTTACACTCCCGCAGAGCCCGTCTACTACAATACCACGCCTTCCGCTTCAGGCTTCTCTTGGCCTGTTCCCGGACACAGCGGCATCACCAGCTACTTTGGCGCACGCTGGGGACGTCAGCACGGTGGTATCGACATCAGTGACGGCGGCATCATGGGTGCTGCGGTCACTGCTGCTAAGGACGGAACTGTTGTAACAATGAACAACTCCTGTACTCATAACTATGCTAAAAACGAGAGCTGCCAATGCGGAGGAGGCTACGGCAATTATGTCGTTATCTCCCACGACGGCACCTACTCAACGCTCTACGGACACCTTACATCGGCCTGTGTTTCTGTAGGCGACTATGTGACAGCAGGTCAGACCATCGGCTATGCCGGATCCACCGGCTGGTCAACAGGCGCTCACCTCCACTTTGAGGTAAGAGTCGGCGGCGTTCAGAGCGATCCTCTTGGCTACGTCAGCCCGTAAACAGAAAATTTTGATTTGGGCAGACAGGGGAGCCTTTCCCCCACTGCCCGAATTTTGTTGTATACACCATTTCAGAAAGCGATGATAATATGAACAAGAAGATCAGCCTCGGACTGGCACTTAGCCTTATCGCCATTTCCGTTGCAGTCACCTTTATCCTGACCTCGTTTTTCTCCCTCCAGAGCTTCAACAGCAAGGTAGTGGACGTTAACGAGAAGTCCAAAAAGTACAGCTCGCTCCAGCTCATGGACACCTACGTCAGAGACAACTTCTACGGTGAGATCAACGAAGGCGACCTTAGCGACGGCATCCTAAAGGGCTATATTTCAGGACTTGACGACCAATACTCCCGGTACCTTACCGCTGACGAGTACCTCAGCGAGCAGAGCGACGATTCTGGTGAGCTGGTAGGTCTTGGACTTACCCTTGCTCAGGACGAGAGCGGCTATATCCGCATTTCCGAGATCCTGACGGACTCCCCTGCTGCCGAGACCGGACTCGTCCAGGGCGACCTGATAATCAGGATCGACGGCCTTGACGTTATCGACACCGGCTTCGAAGAGAGCGTCGAAGCTATGCGTGGAACTGAGGGCTCAAGCATCACACTGACGATCCGCCGTGACGGTATCGACACGGACTACACCTTCACAAGACGTGCGATCAACGTTGTTTCAGTTACCGGCGAGATGCTGGGCGGCTACATCGGCTACATCAAGATCACCGGATTTAAGAAGAACACTCCCGAGCAGTTCATCGAAACTCTTGAGAGACTTACCACAAACGGCGCTAAATATCTGCTTTTCGATGTTAGAGACAACCCCGGCGGACTTGTTTCCGCTCTGGAGGAGTGCCTTGACCCGCTGCTCCCCGAGGGAGTCGTGGCTACTGCCGAGTATAAGGACGGCCACAGCGAAACTATCGCCTACTCCGACGCATCTGAGCTGGATCTGCCCATGGCCGTGCTGGTCAACGAGAAAACAGCCTCTGCCGCAGAGCTCTTCGCAGGTGCCCTCAAGGACTTCGGCAAGGCCTCTATCGTTGGTATGCAGACCTTCGGAAAGGGCGTTATGCAGGCAACTACACCCTTTGAAGGCGGCGGCGCTATCGTGCTGACCGTGGCCGAGTACAAGACCCCATTCTCCCCCTGCTACAATGGCGTGGGCATCACTCCCGACTACCGTGTGGAGAACGAGGAGGCCGACATCGACGCTCAGTACAGCAAGGCTATCGAGGTACTGAAAATGGGTATGTAAGGCCCGGATTTGCTATTGCTAACAAAACATTTAAGGCGGACAGTTTTAGGCTGTCCGCTTTTTTGTGACAATTCACAAAAACCGCTGCCTGTTGACGTAAAAGACGGCAAAAAAGAGATAAATCAACTTTTCGCTTTACAAAACTCGCTTTTTATGGTATAATATGATATATTTCTTTTAGGAGGTATTACTATGACAGAAATGGAGCTTTACTCCCTCTGGCTTGAAAATGCCAAAGAGGATCCCGATCTTCAGGAAGAGCTTGCAAGTATAAAGAATGACCCCAGCGAGATATCAGATAGATTTTACAGAGATTTGGAATTCGGCACAGGCGGACTCCGTGGAGTTATCGGTGCCGGCTGCAACCGCATGAATATATATACCGTTAGAAGAGCTACTCAGGGCTTCGCAGACTACCTCAACCAGGAGTACAAGGATCCCAGCGTTGCTATCTCCTTCGACAGCCGTATCAAGAGCGATAAGTTCTCAAAGGCTGCTGCTGAGGTGCTGGCTGCTAACGGCATCAAGGTACACATCTACAGCGAGCTCATGCCTACTCCCTGCCTTTCTTGGGCTGTCAGAGCTCTTAAGTGTCAGGGCGGTATCATGGTAACTGCCAGCCACAACCCTGCTAAGTACAACGGCTACAAGGTCTACGGCGAGGACGGCTGTCAGATCACTCTCAGAGGTGCTGAGATCATCCTGGAGAAGATCAATTCTCTGGATATGTTCACAGGCGTGAAGACCTCTAACTTCGATGAGGAAGTGGCTAAGGGCAACATCAAGTTCATCGGCGAGGACATTATCGAGGGCTTCTACCAGAAGGTGCTGGCCGAGGGTATCAACGCCGATCTTTGCGCATCAAGCGGCCTGAAGGTGGTCTACACTCCCCTTAACGGCACCGGAAACAAGCCCGTTCGTGAGATCCTCAAGAGACTGGGCATCACCGATGTTACTATCGTTAAGGAGCAGGAAAACCCCGACGGCAACTTCACTACCTGTCCTTACCCCAACCCTGAGATCCGTGAGGCTCTTCAGGTGGGTCTGAGATACTGCGACGAGGTAAAGCCTGACCTCCTCCTTGCAACTGACCCCGACTGCGACCGTGTTGGTATCGCTGTTCCCGACGGAAAGGGCGGCTACGCTCTCTTCAGCGGAAACGAGGTTGGCGCAATGCTGCTGGAGTACATCTGCCAGCAGAGGATCAAGAAGGGTACAATGCCCAAGGATCCTGTCACTGTTAAGACGATCGTTACTACTGATATAGTAAACCTTATCGCTAAGGAGTACGGTGTTGAGGTCATCGACGTCCTCACCGGATTCAAGTTCATCGGCGAGCAGATCGGTTTCCTGGAGTCTAAGGGCCAGGAAAACAGATACATCTTCGGCTTCGAGGAGAGCTACGGCTACCTGTCAGGAAGCTACGTTCGTGACAAGGACGCTGTAAACGCTTCTATGCTCATCTGCGAGATGGCTGCTTACTACCGCACTCAGGGCATCACTCTTCTCCAGGCTAGAGAGGCTATGTACAAGAAGTACGGCTATTTCTACCAGACTCTCTACAGCTTCACCTTCGAGGGCGCAAGCGGCATGAAGAGAATGAGCGAGATCATGGACGATATGAGAAGCAACCACCCCACCCAGATTGGCGGTCTCAAGGTGGAGCGCTTCGAGGACTACAAGGCAGGTACCTCCAAGAACATCGCTACCGGCGAGGTAACTGAGCTGACTCTGCCTAAGTCAAACGTTCTGGCATTCTATCTGGAGGGCGGCTGCAAGGCTATCGTTCGTCCTTCCGGTACTGAGCCTAAGATCAAGACCTACATCACTGCTAAGGCTGATTCCTTCGATGAGGCTCAGGTGATCGAGCAGAAGATCTACGGCGAGTTCACTAAAAGCATGAAATAATTTCACGGGCGGAAAAAATTTTTTCCGCCCTTTTTATTGCCAAGAGCCGGTTTTTGCCGAAATTCAGGCCTAAACCGGCTCAAAAAATTTTTTTGAAAAATCTGTCCTTTTTCGGAATGTTCCTCCGAATATATATATGAGACCGCTAAAAGGGCGGCCATATCTTGAAAGTGAAGGAGAAATTACTATGAAAAAGTCTTTACCAATCATTGCTGCTGCAGCTCTGTCTGCATCATTCGTTATGGCTGGCGCCGTAAATTCATTCGCTGAGGAGGAAGCTCCCGTTGCTGCTGAGGCTCCCGTTGTTGAGGAGGCTCCTGCTGAGGCTCCTACTGAGGCTCCCGCTGAGGCTGAAGAGCCCGCTGTTACAACTGTTGCTGTAGCTGAGCCTATCGACATCGCTACAACAGTAACTGACAGACCTGCTCAGGGCCTTCCTGCTTCTGTAGCTGATGCTAAGGTTTTTGACGCTATCACAAAGGGCGGCGATAACTGGGAGGACTTCGAGGTAACTGGCGAGACATACGACATCGAGTCTGAGACATGGACTGTTAACGTTCAGAAGAAGGACGGCACAGATGCTAGAGTTTACACTGTAAAGGGCGACGAGGTAACTCGTGTTGAGGCTCCCGTTGAGGAAACTACAACAACTGCCGCTGCTACAACTACTACCACAACAACTACTACAGCAGCTAAGACTACAAAGGCTGCTAACAAGAACAGCTCTCCTAAGACTGGCGACGCATTCCCTGCTCTTCCTGTAGCTGGTATGGGCCTTACAGCTGTTGCTGTTGCATTCGCTCTGAGAAAGAAGAACGACTGATCTTAGAAGCCTCCTCTAAGTTAATTTTGTGAAAAATATCCGTGGGCTCTTGACAAGTCCACGGATATTTGCTATAATTAGTATCTGTAATGTACGTTTGCACTACTGTCTAAGGGAACTGATGGGCTGCACGATAATACATAATTTTTCCGAAAGAGGTGAATATCGTGAAAGAGGGAATCCATCCTACACTGTTCAAGACCACTATTACCTGCCATTGCGGTAATGTGATCGAGACTATGTCTACAAAGGAGAACATCAAGGTCGAGATCTGCTCAAAGTGCCATCCGTTCTATACTGGTAAGCAGAAGCTGGTTGATACCGGCGGACGTGTTGACAGATTCAAGAAGCGTTTCAATCTCGATAAGTGATCCAATAAGCCGCTCAGTTGAGCGGCTTTTCCTACTTTCAGAATTTTATGGATTATTTGACTATCTCTGAGGCTGCTAAGGCCTCTTTCATCGAAAAAAGATCCGAATTCATCGGATATATCGCCCCTGTCTCCACTAACGATGAGGCCGTGAAGTTCATCGAATCGATCAGAGCTCAGCACCGAAAGGCAAGACATAACGTCTATGCCTATATCCTCCGGCAGGACAACATCTCCCGATATTCCGACGACGGCGAGCCCCAAGGCACCGCCGGTATGCCTGTCCTGGATGTGCTGAAAAAGAAGGGGCTTACCGACGTTTGCATCGTGGTCACAAGATACTTCGGAGGAATACTCCTGGGCGGCGGAGGCCTGGTCCGGGCTTACTCCCATGCAGCCGCTCTTGCCTGTGAGGCCGCCCACATCATGGATATGAGGCTCTGCCACAGGCTCACCATCTCCACGGATTACGGTATGTACGGCAAGGTCAGCTATGTGCTGCCATCCTTCGATACGATACAGGTAAACTCGGATTTCGGCAGCGATGTGGTGCTGGAGATCCTGGTGCTCTCGGAAAAGCTGGACGCTCTCATCAAGGAGCTCACAGAGGTGACGAATGGCTCCGCTAAGATCTGCGATATGGGCGAGCTCTATGAGGATTTTTCCTCTGTATTAAAATGATCTCATTCAAAAAAGAGGGTTTTTCCTTCCGATGAGAGTATATGTATATAGAACGATCTATCGGAGGTGAGACCATGACAGTTAGAGAACAGACAGAGATAACCGAAATGGGTATCCTCAGTAAATTCGCCTGCACCAGCGTTGACGAGGACATGACCAAAAGGATCCGCTATGAGGATAAATGCCCCTATCGCACGGAATTCCAGCGTGACCGGGACAGGATCCTCCACTGCAATTCCTTCCGCAGACTCAAGAGAAAAACTCAGGTCTTCCTCTCCCCTGTGGGCGATCATTACCGCACAAGACTGACCCATACGCTGGAGGTCTCTCAGATAGCCAGGACTATTTCCCGGGGTATGCGCCTTAATGAGGATCTGACCGAGGCTATCGCTCTTGGCCACGATCTGGGACACTCCCCCTTCGGCCACTGCGGTGAGCGGGTGCTGGACGAGATCTGTCCCCACGGCTTCAAGCATTACCTGCAAAGCGTCCGTGTGGTGGAGAGCGTCGAGAAAAACGGCAGAGGACTCAACCTGACTTTCGCTGTGAAAAACGGCATCGCCTGCCATACCAATGCTATCGCCGCTACAAAAGAAGGCTGCGTTGTCAGGCTGGCGGACACCATCGCTTACATAAACCACGACATCGAGGACTCCATCAGAGCCGGTATCCTGCGTCCTTCCGACCTTCCCGAGCGCTGCGTGAGAGTTCTGGGCAATACTAAGACCAAACGAATAACTACCCTTATCGCTTCCGTTATCCAGCACGGCCCCTTCGATGTGGACTTCGCTCCCGATATTCGGAAGGCTCATGACGACCTGAAGGAGTTCATGTTCCAGAAGGTCTACACCAACCCTGCCGCTAAGCAGGAGGAGGCTAAGGCTGAGCTGCTGCTGAGGAAGCTGTACGCATACTTTATCGAAAATACCAAGAAGCTCCCGGAGGAATACCGCCGGATCATGAACGATTCCGACGCCGATCGAGCTGTCTGTGACTATATTTCCGGCATGAGCGACGGCTATGCAGTTGACCTGTATACTGAGCTATTCGTGCCGAAGTTCTGGAAATAGGAGGGATAACGTGCCGCAAAATGACGAATTCCTGCTTACTCTCAGGAACGCCAATCCTATAGAAGAGGTCATGGGCTCATATGTCAAGCTGATAAAGCGTGGCAGGAACTACGTCTGCAATTGTCCCTTCCACTCGGAAAAGACCCCTTCGTGTACGGTCTTTCTCGACCGTGACCCACACTTTTACTGCTTCGGCTGCGGCGCCGGAGGAGATGTGATAACCTTCATCATGAAGATCGAAAATCTGGACTTCCGTGAGGCAGTAAAGTTCCTTGCTCAGCGTGCCGGGCTTGAAGTTCCAGAGTACGGCAGCAAGGACAGCAGCCTGGCTAAGCGCCGGACCAGGATCTATGAGATGAATAGGATCGCCGCAAATTTCTACTACCAAAACCTTTTCAAGGGGCCGGACAAGGCTGGACTGCAATACTTCGCCCAGCGAAAGCTCTCCCCCCAAACAGTGAAAAAATACGGCCTTGGCTTCGCCCCCAATGACTGGGATAAGCTGGCAAAGCTCCTCCGCTCAAAGGGCTACACCGAGGAGGAGATGATCGACGCTTGGCTTTGCGGAAGGAACAAAAACGGCAGGCTCTTCGATATGTTCCGCAACCGTGTGATGTTCCCGATCATCGACCTGAGAGGAAATGTCATCGGCTTCGGCGGAAGAGTCATGGACGACTCAAAGCCAAAGTACCTCAACACCGGTGCAACTCCTGTCTTCGACAAGGGAAGCAACCTGTTCTCCATGAATTTTGCCAAGAATTCCGACGTGAAGCGCCTGATCCTCTGTGAGGGCTACATGGACGTTATCGCTGTCAATCAGGCAGGCTTCGAGAACGTTGTGGCTACTCTGGGAACTGCCATTACTCCCGAGCAGGCTCGCCTCATGAGCCACTACGCCGACGAGGTGATCATCGCCTACGACAGCGACGGCGCCGGTCAGAAGGCCACTCAGAAGGCCATAAACCACTTCGCTGACGTTGGGCTCCGCACAAGGATCCTCCACATAGAGGGTGCCAAGGATCCCGACGAGTTCATCAAAAAATTCGGGGCAAACCGCTTCCGCATACTTATAGACAACTCCGGCGACGCTAATTTGTTCATGCTTGACCGCTGCGAGGAGGGTCTGGACCTTAACACTGAAATGGGTCGGGTGGAACTCCTCAAGCGTGTGGCAAACGTGCTTGCCGGTATCGAAAACCCTCTTGAGCGTGAGGTGTATATTTCCCGAAGCGCCAAGAAATGCGAGATCCCTGCGGAGGTCCTGAAAAACCACATCGACGGCCTGCTGAAGAAAAACGTCCGCACTCAGAAAAAGTCTGAGTGGAAGAACATACAGGCTCAGATCAGCCGTCCAAAGGACTTCATCTCAGACCCGCAGGCCGCTAAGCACCGCCGTGAGGCTCGTGCGGAGGAAATGATCATCAGCTACCTCATGGCTCGCCCTGAGGAGGCTCAGCGGCTTTCCAAGGAGGCTCCGCCGGATATTTTCGCAACGGAGTTCCACAAAAGGGTGTACTCCGCCCTTCTGGCCGGGATGACCGCTTCTGACAGCTTCACACTTTCAGTGCTGGGAGAGTCCTTCTCCCCCGAGGAAATGGGCAGAATCAGCGGTATAAGCGCCAAAATGAGCGGCAAGGAGATCTCTTCCGCAGCAGTCGCCGACTGCATCGAATTACTACAGACAAAAAAGCTCAGCGCACTCCCAGAAAACGGGGAATACTCAGAGGAGGACCTGCGCAGGCTGTTCAATTCTAAGAAAAACTGATAATATCAAGGAAAACATGAAAAACAGGAGGAATAAACATGGATTCTAAAAAGAACACCATCGAAGCCCTTATCGAACAGGGCAAGCAGAACGGAAAGCTCACTACCAAGGAGATCACTGACGCTCTGGAAGAGCTGGACTTCGACGTTGACCAGATCAACACCTTCTACGACAACTGTGAGGCCAATAACATCGAGATCGTTGAGGACATGAACGTCGACACCGACCTGAAGATCGGTCTGGACTCAAACCTCACCGATGACCTGGAAATGGCGCTCTCCACCGAGGGAATCGCTATCGACGACCCCGTCAAGATCTACCTCAAGGAGATCGGACGTGTGCCGCTGCTTTCCACCGAGGAGGAGATCGAGCTGGCTCAGCGCATGGCTAAGGGCGACTCCTACGCCAAGAAGCGCCTTTCCGAAGCAAACCTCCGTCTGGTAGTTTCTATAGCTAAGAAGTATGTGGGCAGAGGTATGCAGTTCCTGGATCTTATCCAGGAGGGCAACCTGGGTCTGATCAAGGCCGTTGAGAAGTTCGACTACACAAAGGGATTTAAGTTCTCCACCTATGCTACTTGGTGGATCCGCCAGGCTATCACCCGTGCTATCGCCGATCAGGCAAGAACTATCCGTATCCCCGTCCATATGGTGGAGACTATCACCAAGGTCAAGAAGGTATCGAGCCAGCTCCTCCACGAAAACGGCCACAATCCCAGCCCTGAGGAGATCGCCGACAAGCTGGGTATGCCTGTGGACAAGGTAAGAGAGATCATGCGTGTGGCTCAGGATCCTGTTTCTCTGGAAACTCCTATCGGTGAGGAGGAGGACAGCCACCTGGGCGACTTTATCCCCGATGACGATGCTCCTGCACCGGCTGAGGCCGCTTCTCACACTCTGCTGAAGGAGCAGCTCAACGAGGTGCTCTCTACCCTTACCGACAGGGAGGCTAAGGTGCTCAAGCTCCGTTTCGGCCTTGTGGACGGCAAGTCTCGCACCCTCGAAGAGGTAGGCCAGCAGTTCGACGTTACCCGTGAGCGTATCCGCCAGATCGAGGCTAAGGCTCTCAGAAAGCTCCGCCACCCCAGCAGAAGCAAAAAGGTCAAGGACTTCCTTGATTGATCGAAACATCGCCCGGAGAGATCCTCCGGGCTTTTTTGTGCTCAGCCGCAGGATTCCTCGCATTTATTTTTCTAAACTGTTGATTTATTGCTTTGTTTGTGGTATAATAAAATAAATATAAACCCACGAATATTCCGGTGTGCTGCATACCGTTAATGCAGCGCCGCCTGCTGCCGCCCTCCGGCTGCCGGCGGTCTGGGAGTGCATATGAGTATTTTCGACCTATCAAAAGACCCTCCGGAGCTCAGCCGTGACTGGCAGGTCTTCCAACAGTTCGTCGGCAATATCGGAGCCTTCACCTATATCGCAAAAAGCAAGGCCGCTCACCTTGACGACGCCGCCTGTCGTATGCTGGGCTGTGCCAGGAACAGACTCAACGAGTTCGAGTTCTTCAACCTGCTTGAAAGGATCTCAAAAAATCCCGTTGAGGGGCAGAAGCACATCTACCGCTTCACTGCCGGAGGTGTGTCACGCTACATAAAAATGAATATCTATGAGAGCAGCGACGAATGGCTGGGCTTTGTCCAGGACTTCACCCGTCAGATCTCAGAAGCAAGCGAGAAAAGCAGCTTCGTGGAGTACGATCCCGTTACCAAGCTGCCCTCCTACCCGTCATTCTCGCAGAAGATCAAGAAGCTGCTTCCTGAGTTGCAAAGCTGCTGTCTGGCAACTCTTTACATCGACGGTATCGAGAAGCTGGGATCATTCCTGACCGTGGACAGCACAAACAGCTGTATCGCCTCAGTTGCTGAGGCGCTCAAGGGCTTCGCCGGAGACAACGTGATCATCGGCGCTAAGTCAAACTATGAGATCTTCGCATTCTTCAAGGACTGCGATAAAATGCAGATCTACACTATCCTCAACAGCATGGATGAGGCCGTGCAGAACTGTATCCTTACCGACGATTTCGGCGAGATCATCGACATCTCCGACAAGAGCAAGCTCAGTCTGTCTATCGGCTGCTCCTCTTATCCGGACGAGGCCTCGGATTTCAATATGCTGGTGAACTACTCAGAGTTCGCCCTGTATGAGGCCCGCACCGACCGCCGCCATGTTATCAACTGGTTTTCTGAGGAGAACTACATCCGTGAAAAGGACTCATACAAGAACGCCCAGGTCTTCTCCCGTATCGTTCAGGACAACCTGCTGACCTACTGCTTGCAGCCTATCGTGGAGACTCAGACCGGCGACATCGTGGCCTATGAGGCTCTTATGCGTACTACCGGCGACATAAAAATGACTCCCAAACAGCTCCTTGCTATCGCCGGCAGCCAGAACAACCTCTACGCTATCGAGAGGCTGACTATGTTCAATACACTGAGGCTCCTCAGCGATAACCAGCAGGTCTTCGCCGAGAGAAAGCTGTTCATCAACTCAATGCCCGCAAGCCTTCTCACTGAGGAGGACTACAACGAGCTGTACCTCACCTACGGCGAGCTTTTGGAGAAGTGCGTCATCGAGATCGTGGAGGACAGCGCTGCTACTCCCGAGGGCATCGAGACTATCCGCAAGAGGATCGCATTCTCCCACAGCCGCCTGGCTATCGACGACTACGGCACGGGCTACTCAAACAGCGCTAATCTGCTGAAATACTCCCCTGACTACATAAAGATCGATCGCTCGCTGATCAGCGATATCCATAACGATATGAAGAAGCAGCAGCTGGTCACTCAGATCATCGAGTTCTGCCGGGATAACCAGCTCCAGTCTCTTGCCGAGGGCGTTGAGACCGTTCAGGAGATGAAGACCGTTATCCGCCTGGGAGTTGACCTGATCCAGGGCTACTACACATCTAAGCCCAAGCCCCTGTTCCTGAACAGCATCTCCAAGGACATCAAGGACGAGATCATCAAGACCAACCTGGAGGCTCGTCCCAACGGCGCCAAGAAGATCTACTCCGCCAGAAATGACAAGGAGATCGACGTTCTCAAGCTGGCCCTTGAGAAATATACTGATATCCACGTTTATCAGAGCCAGCTCACCATCGTGGGCGACCCCGATAAGCAGGTGAAGATGAACGTCACCGTCATGGACAACCACAGCTGTGAGCTGACACTGAAAAACGTGAACATGGTCAGCGGAAACAGCAAGCCTACTATCGCTGTGGGCGAGTACGCACGGCTGGTGCTGAACGTTTCTAAGACCAATAAACTGGGATATTCCGGCATTTATGTGCCTATGGGTTCTCAGTTCGTCTTGAACGGAAAGGGCAGCTTAACTATCGACTGCTACGCCTCCTACGGCATCGGTATCGGAAACGATTATGAGCACAGCTACGGCGATATCACTATCGACATGGCCGGCTCACTGGAAATGATCACCAACAGCATGGAGACCCTTTGCATCGGCGGCGGCTACAACGAGGACGACTCCGAGATCAAGCTCCTCTCCGGCAAGATCAAGATGTTCATGCACACCCACAACGGCCTTGCTGTTGGAAGCTACAACGGCGACGCTAACATCGAGATCGGTGAGAACTGCTCGCTGGATATGAACATCTCCGGCATCAAGGTTGCCGGTATCGGAAGCTGCCGTGGTATAGCTACGATCGCCTCCGACGGAAGCATCAATATGTCCTGCACCGGCGCTCAGGCCGTTGGTATCGGCGTTCTGGACGAGGGCGAGGGCAGCGTTCTGGTGAGAAAGGGCAAGATCTCCATGAAAATGCGCTCTGCACGTCAGGCCTGCATAGGTACATTTGGCGGAAGCGTCAACGCTAAGATAAAGAATGCTGAGATCATCATCGACTCTGAGGGCGACGAGGTCGTAGGTATCGGCGACACCACCGGAAGCGGAAATCTCTCCGTGGTGGACTCCGCAGTTACCATGACGATCCTTGCAAGCTCGCCTATCGACATCGGCTCGGGAGGCGACATACAGATCCAGAATTCCACAATAAATTCCCTTGTAAACAACAAGAGGATCTCTCACGAAAGCAACTGACAGAGGCTCTGTCAAGAATAAGAAAGAAGGTTTTTTCATAAAATGAAGCTCGGAATGGTCGGCCTGCCCAACGTAGGCAAAAGCACACTTTTCAACGCTCTCACCAACGCAGGTGCTGAGTCCGCAAACTACCCCTTCTGCACTATCGAGAAGAACGTGGGTATCGTTTCAGTCCCTGATGAGAGGCTGGACAAGCTGGCGGAAATGTACGATCCGGACAAGTTCACCCCCGCAACTCTGGAGTTCGTGGACATCGCCGGTCTGGTAAAGGGCGCCTCAAAGGGCGAGGGGCTGGGAAACAAGTTCCTGGCGGATATCCGTGAGGTGGACGCTATCGTTCACGTTGTAAGATGCTTTGAAGACCCCAACATCATCCACGTTGACGGCTCTATCAATCCCCTCCGTGACATCGAGACGATCAACCTTGAGCTGATTTTCTCCGACATCGAGATGATCGACCGCCGTATCGACCGTGCAAAGAAGGCCGCTAAGGGCGACAAGAAGTTCCTGGCTGAGATAGATTTCCTTGAGAGACTGAAGGCTCACCTGGAAAACGGAAAGTCCGCAAGAGGCTTCGACTTCACCGATGACGAGCGTGAGCTGATCAAGTCAACTCCCCTGCTTTCCGCAAAGCCCGTTATCTACGCCGCAAACCTCTCTGAGGACGACTTCATCAACAACATCGACACCAACGAGAACTACAAGGCCGTTAAGGCTCTGGCCGAGGAGGAGCACTCCGCAGTGCTGCCGATCTGTGCTCAGATCGAGGCTGAAATCTCCGACATGGAGGAGGCTGACAAGGCTGAGTTCCTGGGCGAGCTGGGACTTGAGGTATCCGGCCTCAACCGCATCATCAAGGAGGGCTATTCTCTCCTGGGACTGATCTCGTTCCTCACCGCCGGCAAGCAGGAGGTCCGTGCTTGGACCATCACTCGTGGAACTAAGGCTCCTCAGGCAGCCGGAAAGATCCACACCGACTTTGAGAAGGGCTTTATCCGTGCTGAGGTCATTTCTTTCGACGCTCTTATGGAGTGCGGAACTATGGCTGCGGCCAAGGAAAAGGGTCTTGTTCGTCTTGAGGGCAAGGAATACGTTATGCAGGACGGCGACATCGTTCTGTTCAGATTTAATGTATAAAAAAGAGGGCAGCCGCTGAGCTGCCCTTTCTTTATCCGCAAAAAGGGAGCGCCTAGGCGCTCCCTTTTGATTACTGGCCGTCCTTTCCAACGATGCCCTTCAGACCTGCGGCAAGTCCCGCAATGCCCTGGATCTCGCTGGGGATGATGATCTTTGTTGCCTTGCCGTCTGCGGCCTTGGCGAAGGATTCCAGAGATTTGAGCTGGATAACACGCTCCGAAGGATTTGCGTTGTTCAGCTTTACAAGGCTCTCTGCAACAGCCTGCTGTACCATTTCGATAGCCTGAGCCTCACCGGTAGCCTCAAGGATCTTCTGCTCCTTAACGGCGTCTGCACGGAGGATCATAGCCTCCTTCTCAGCCTGAGCCTCAAGGATCTGAGCCTGCTTCTTAGCCTCTGCACGGAGGATCTGAGACTCCTTCTCACCCTCTGCAACCAGGATCTGAGACTTCTTCTCACCCTCTGCCTGGAGGATCTTCTCACGGCGCTCACGCTCGGCCTTCATCTGCTTCTCCATAGCGTCCTGGATCTCAGGAGGAGGAAGGATGTTCTTCAGCTCGACACGGTTTACCTTGATACCCCAGCGGTCTGTAGCCTGGTCAAGGATAGCTGTGATCTTGGAGTTGATAACGTCTCTTGATGTAAGTGTGGAGTCCAGGTCCATCTCACCGATGATGTTACGGAGAGTTGTTGCGGACAGATTTTCGATAGCGGTAAGGGGATGATCAACGCCGTAGGTGTACTGCTTAGCGTTGGTGATCTGGTAGAATACAACGGTGTCGATCTTCATGGTAACGTTATCCTTGGTGATAACTGACTGAGGCTTGAAGTCGACTACCTTCTCCTTAAGGGAGATCTTTCCGGCGATGCGGTCAATGAAGGGACAGAGAACGTGGATACCTGTCTCCCACTCAGAATTGAATGAGCCGAAGCGCTCAACAACGAAAACGTGTGCCTGAGGTACGATCTTGATACATCTGATGAATACGATCAGAAGGAAGATCAGTACAACAGCAATAATAATAGCAAGTTTGTCCATAATATTTTCCTCCAATAAAATTTACCGGTCAGACTTTTCGCCGACCACAAGTTTTGCGCCCTGAACCTCTTTCACGACGACTATGCTCCCCTTCGGGATAGGTTTGCCGTCGGCGGCAACAGCGCTCCAGTCAACGCCGTTCAGCGTGACTCTGCCGGTGCCTGCGTCCTGATCGATGTCCTCGATCACAACGGCAGTCTTGCCGACGTCAAGGTCTGAATTGGTCGAAACATAACCCCTGTTTTGGCGCTTTTTCCTGATGACTGGCAGAGTTATGGCAAGGAAAACTGCGGATGTGATAAGGAATATCACCAGCTCCTGCAAGGTGCTCAGCTCGAAGAAATAAGCGCATATCATCGTGATCATAGAGCCGGCCGCAAGCCAGATGGATACCAGCTGAACAGTTGCGATCTCCATAACGACGAAGATAACGACCATTATCGCCCAGAACAAAACATCCAAGGTAAGTCCCCCTTTCAAAAATATTTGTAGTAATCCCTACAGGCTTATTTTATCACATTCTGTAGAATTTTGCAATATCTCCGGCGAATTTTTCATCAATTTGTCATCTACAGTACGGCAAGGGGCTCCACACACTTCACGATCTAATTCATTTTCCGGACACCATGGCTGAAGGCCATAGGCTCAGATCTTGATCAAATCTGTGTCAATTCTTCCAAATGACTTGATTTTTTGGCCAAAAACCTGTATAATATGTGTATATCATTATGTCATAAGGAACTGAGAGTATGAAAAATATTTTATCTATACTAACAGTACTGTGCTGTGTGCTGACTCTCACTGCCTGCGGCGGAGGGAAAACAGCCTCCGTCACCGAGCCCGACGGCTCACTTGACCCCTGCACTCTGCGCTTCTCTTGGTGGGGAGGCGACGACCGCCATGAGGCAACTCTCGCTGCGATCGACCTGTGGAGCTCCCTCCACCCTGAGATCAAGATCGTGCCGGAGTACGGCGGCTGGGACGGCTGGACGGAAAAAGTCGCTGCTCAGATCAGCGGAGGTACTGCTCCCGATGTCATGCAGATCAACTACGACTGGCTGATCTCCTTCGCAGGGAAGGACACCTTCTACGACCTGGACAAGCTGGGCTCTCAGCTGGACATCTCCGGCTTTTCCGACGAGGTGCTGTCATTCGGCAAAAACGATGGGAGCCTTCTGGCTGTGCCTGTGTCTCTCAGCGGACGTGGACTGTTCTACAACTCACAGGTCTACAGCAAGCTGGGCGTAGGTTTCCCCTCGACCTGGTCGGAGCTGACCGCTTTAGGCAAGCCCTTCAGCAGAGCCGGGATCTACCCTCTGAATCTGGATATACAGTCCGGCGGAACTGCCTGGTATCTGGCTGTTGTAAAGGTGCAGCAGGACACCGGAAGAGAATTCCTCTCAATGGACGGCAAGCTGGGCTTCACCGTGGAGGACATCGAGGCTGCTCTGGAGTTCTACAAGGAGCTGGAGGAAGCTCACGTCATCCGCACCGTCAAGACCCGCACCGATGAGGACGGCAGCGCTGCACTTTATCAGTCGCCGGGATTTATTGGCGGAAGCGTTGCCGGCGTCCTTGAATGGGGAAGCTCTGTGGGCAAGTACGAAATGGTGCTCCCTGAGGGCGTTTTGCAGGCCGGCCCATTCCTCACAGGCGATGACGGAAAGAGCGGCGGCTGGATGATCAAGCCCTCGCTGCTGTACTCCATCTCAGGCAAGACCGCTCACCCCGACGAGGCCGCAGCCTTCATCAGCTTCCTCCTGAACAACGAGGACTGCGCTGATGTTCTGGGAACTACCCGTGGGATCCCGGCCTCACGATACGCTGAGGAGAGCCTTGAGAAAAGCGGCAAGCTCACCGGACTTGCTCAGGCAAGCGACGAGATGCTTGAAGAGCTCGACACCGTTACGATCAGCCCATATATGGAGCTGACCCGCATGAAGGAGTTCTACAATTCTGCTATAGAGGCCGTATCCTACGGCAGCGCAGACCCCCACGAGGCAGCACAGAAAATGTACGATTCGATAACTGCTTATCTGGAGAAGATGAGAAAATGAAAAACCGCACCTACCACAACCCTGTGGGCGTGGGGAAATACACCGGGCTGCTGCTGATCTCGCCCTTTCTGGCGGGAGCTCTGCTGCTGACCCTGTACCCCTTCGTCAGCTCATTCATTCTGGGACTGACGGACTGCGGGCTGATCGGTCAGCCTGAGCTCATAGGTCTGGAGAACTACCGTGAGATCCTTTCAAGCCGGGAGTTCCTCCAAAGCGCCGGAGTGACCCTCCGCTACGCTGCCATACTCGTTCCGCTGAAGCTGATCGTTTCTCTGGGAGTCGCCCTGCTGCTGAACATCGAGCTAAAGGGCATCGGCGCCTACAGGACGGCCTTCTACATACCGTCGATCCTTGGAGCAAATCTGGCTGTTGTGATCATGTGGCAGTTCCTGTTCACCTCCGGCGGCTTGGCAAACCAGCTCCTGAAACTTTTCGGAGCCCAGCCAGCCGGCTGGTACGGAGACTCAGCCCACGCAACTGCGATCATCATTCTGCTCAGGCTGTGGGAATTCGGCTCAGCAATGGTGATCTTCCTAAGCGCTCTCCGGGACATCCCCAGGGAGTACCATGAGGCCGCAAAGGTGGACGGCTGCGGCAGTATACGGGGATTTTTCGCCATAACTCTGCCTCTGCTGAAGGACGTGATCTTCCTCAACCTTATCTTGCAGACCATTTCTGCCTTGCAGGAGTTCAACGCCCCCTACATGATCACCGGCGGCGGTCCCATGGGAAGCACCACTACTGTGGGAATGGTGATCTATGACGAGATGTTCCGCTACCACAACGCCGGCTACGCAAACGCCGTCTCATGGACACTTTTCGTGACGATAACGGCAGTAGTGCTGCTGCTTTTCAAGGTCACGGGCCGCATCAGAAAGGAGCAGCCATGAAAAAGCTCCTGAGATACCTGATCCTGACAGTGATCGCAGCGGTGATGATCTATCCCCTGCTCTGGCTTGTGGGAGCCTCGCTGAAATCCAATGACGAGATCTTCTCGTCGGCCTGGTTTATCCCCAAAAATCCCGACTTTTCGGTGTATATCGGTGCCTGGAAAACCGTCACTCCCTACACCATGGGACACTATTTCCTCAACACCTTCCTCATTATTCTCCCGAAGACCATATTTGCGGTGATCTCGTCTGTGCTGGTGGCTTACGGCTTCGCACGATTTGATTTTCCGCTGAAAAAGCTGAGCTTTGCCCTTCTCATGGGAACTATGTTCATGCCGTCGATCGTAACGGTGATGCCCATGTACATTTTATGGAGCAGGCTCGGACTTCTTGACACTTACATCCCGCTTACTCTGCCGGCGCTCTTTGCAGCCGAGGGCTCCTTCGTGTTCATGCTGATCCAGTTCATGAAGGGGATCCCCAAGGAATTCGACGAGGCCGCAAGGATCGACGGCTGCGGAGCTCTCCGCACCCTCTTCTACATACTTCTGCCCTGTATCAAGCCGGTAGTGGTCTCGATCACCGTTTTCACCTTCCTCTGGACCATGAACGACTTCCTCACGCCCCTGATCATGATCAGCTCCGTGGAGAAGTACCCCCTTTCCCTGGCGTTAAGGCTGTCTGCGGACAGCACAGGCGACGGCTATGAGCAGAACAGAGTGCTGGCCATGTCGGTCATTGGACTTATCCCGTCCGTGGCTGTTTTTGGACTGGCTCAGAAAAAATTCGTAAGCGGAATCACTGCAGGAGGACTATCCGGATGACAAATATTCAGCGGCTCAAGTTGGCCGCAAATGGCTATATAGAGACTCTTATCCTCCCCTCGGACCCCCTCTGTCCGATGTGGAACAGGGAGAATTTCATTTTCAAAAAACAGGCTAAGTGGAACTACATCGACGGCTGTATGATCCGTGCGGTGCTCATGCTTTATGAGCAAAGCGGCGACCGGCGGCTGCTTGACTACGCCGTGCGCTTCACCTGCGCTTATGTGGCGGAGGACGGCTCTATCCCCACCATGCGCCGGGAGGACTACAACCTGGACAACATCGGCGGCGCTCGCAACCTTATGAAGCTGTATGAGCTCACCGGGGATAAGCGCTTCCGGCTGGCCTTTGAGGGACTGGCGGACTGCCTGAGCGCTCAGCCGAGACTGCGCTGCGGCAGCTTCTGGCACAAGGCCATCTATCCCGGTCAGCTCTGGCTGGACGGCGCTTACATGGCTCTACCGTTTTTGGCGGAATACGGGCTTTTTTCCCACGATGACCAGCTGCTCAGCGACGTGCTGGGTCAGCTGAAAAACATCCGTGACCTAATGCGTGACCCGGTATCGGGGCTGTACTTCCACGGCTTTGACGAGACAAGGACCATGCTTTGGGCTGACCCGAAGACTGGGCTTTCTCAGGAATTTTGGCTAAGGTCAATGGGCTGGCTCTGCGCAGGGCTAGCGGATCTTTGTCAGCTTCTCCCCGAAGAGGAGCTTCCCTGGAAAATGCTTTCGGGACTGGTAAAGGCGCTGTCGGAGCACGTCACCGGCGAGGGTATGCTCATGCAGCTCCCGGCAAGAGAGGATCTGGCCGGGAATTACACTGAGACCAGCGGCACTCTGCTGTTCGCTTACGCTGCAATGAAGGCCGCTCGGCTGGGAGCCGCAGACACTGCCCTGGGAGAGATCGGCGCTAGGGCTCTGCTGGCTGTTACGGAAAAATTCATCTCCTTTGAGGAGGGCCAGACTCCTGTGCTGCGGAACATCTGCCTCATGGGAGGCCTGGGCGGCGCTCAGGGCCGTGACGGCTCTGCCGGGTATTACCTCAGCGAGAAGATCGTTGAAAACGACGCAAAGGGCATTGCGCCCTTCCTCATGGCTGCCTGCGAGCTGAGCATGAGGCCTGACCAAAACTGAAATGAAAAAGCCATGGCAAAAACCATGGCTTTTTGTGCCCGAGGGCTTATTTTCTCTCCCTGCGGCGGGAGCTTTTGTGCTGGTACATACGCTCGTCGGCGTTTTTGATCATGCGGTCGATGTCGAAATAATCCGACAGCATCTCACTGTAGAAGCCTATGCTCGCCTCCACCCGATATGGCTTGCCGGAGTTCTCATTGTACCGGGCAAGATAGTCGTCGAAGCGCTCCCGGAAGCCCTCGATATAGGACCTTCCCAGGCTTTCCGAGATCACAGCTGCCACGCAGAATTCGTCTCCGCCAAACCTTGCGCAGATCTCGTCCTGCACCGAGCAGCTCAAAAGCGCCCTTGCGGTGGTCGTGATAGCGCTGTCTCCTTCAAGATGGCCGTAGCCGTCATTGATCTCCTTCAGGCCGTCAAGGTCGGCTGAGATCAGCACCACAAGGCTGTCCTTGGACTTTTTGGCTAAGATCAGCCGTGAAAGCTCCGAATAGAAGCCTCGCCTGTTCATCAGGCCGGTCATGTAGTCGTGGTCGGAGAGGTGCTTCAGCTCGCTGTTGACCTCCACCAGCCTTGAATTTATGGACTCGATCTGGATCCTGCCGTGGAAATTTCCCAGTGAGGCATCTATGGCGCTCATCAAGGTGTGGAGCTTTTCATACTCGTCAAAATCTATCTCAGGCTGGAAAATACAGTAGCCCATGACCATATCAAGGAAATGTACCGAGCAGATCACTATCGGCTCCTCACGCCTTGTAAGCAGCGAAATATCGGGGAAAAGCTGGCTCACCGGCACAGTGCATGGCTCCTTCTGATCCCAGAAATACCGGTGGTAAACGATGTCGATAGTGTCGGAAAAGGCGTTCCTGCCACGGCGGTCTGCTCCGAAATCAGGCTCCTGAAAAACATCACGGGTCAGGGCGAAAACGTTGGTGTGGAAGGCGAACTTGTCGATGAGCACAGACGGCAGCTGCCTAAGATCGGACATTTTTGAGATAGCCGACTGGACGCTGCACATCAGATCCTGGCGGTTTTTCGACAGGCGCAGGCGCTCCATGAGGCTGTTGAGCACCTCGTTGACATTTGCTGCATGAACCGGCTCACAGCCGCAGGACTGGGAGCGGATCATGTCAAAGCCCACAGTGAGCTTATCCGGCGCAGTACCGCCGTTTTCCAGAGCCTCAATGCTCTCCACCAGAGCTCTGCCCATGGTGTCGTAGTCCTGGCGGCAGGTGGTCAGCTTCGGGATATGGTAGCCGGCCTGAACGATCCCGTCAAAGCCTGTGATGATACATTCCTCCGGGATCTTAACTCCCCGGCGCTGAAGATAGGTGCTGGCAGTGATCGCCATGGCGTCATTTGCGCAGATGATCGCATCCGGGATGCCTATATTTTCCTCCTCAAACCACTGGTACAGCAGGGAAAGCGTGGGACCCTCCCAGAAATTCCCGTAGCCCACCATGGCCTCGTCGAAAGCAAGGCCGTTGTCGGAAAGCGCCTTCCGGAAGGCCTTCACCCGCTCTTCTGAGTAGGCGTTGCCCTCAATGCCGGCGATCATTCGCAGGTCTCTGGCGCCATGGTCACGGATAACGTGCTGGCAAAGCTGCTCAAATGTATTCTGATAGTCGAATGAGAAGCAGCGGCAGCCCTCCACCTCTCTGTCGATAGAGAAGGCAGGGACACCGAATTTTCGGCAATTTTCTGATAATTCAGCCAGCAGCTCACGGTCGAAGATAAAGCTGCTCATTATCACCACTGCGGAGAGCTTTTCATAGGGCAGGAGGCTGAATACCGCAGCTTCTCCCGCATTGTTCAGGTTGCCCGGCTCGTAAAGGTCGGAGCATGAGTTGAATATCAGCAGTCTGTAGCCTCTTTTGCAGGCATAGCGGTCAAGTGCCTTGACGAAGAAAAACCTGTCCTCGTCGTGAAGTGTGGAAAGGCACACTGCGATGAGTTTTTTCTCAGCCACGGAAAACGCCTCCTTTCTTAATGCTTTCTCATTATTATACCACATTTTTCTCCACAAATCAAGGGAGAATGTTGCACATTTTCACTTATCCTATCCCTGCCCGATCTTGCCCCGGCAAAAGTAAGGTTTTGCAGAAATTTTGCAGTCTCTGCGGTTGCTTTTTTTTCGATTGTGTGCTATAATAAAAGATAACCGCAATAATCTGTCCCCGTTTTTGAGGGCAGCCTTCACCATGCGAGCTACACAGAACAAAAGGAGACCGTTTTTTCGCCGGGAAAGAAAGATATGGAGAATAAAAATACTACCGGAACTGCTGAGGAGAACATCATCATCGGCAGAAATCCCGTCATCGAGGCGCTCAAGTCCGACACCCCGATCGATACGATATATATGGACGGAAACGGCGGAAGTCTGGGACTTATCCGCAAGCTGGCCAGAGAAAAGGGCATCGTTGTCAAGGACGCTCAGCCCAAAAAGCTGGATCAGCTCTCCGGCGGCGCTTCACATCAGGGCGTTGCTGCTATAGGTGCCTGCGGCGAGTATGTCTCGCTGGAGGAGATCCTGGAGGTTTCCGCAAAAAAGGGCACTAAGCCCTTCATCATCATTTGTGATGAGATAGAGGACCCCCACAACCTGGGCGCTATCATCCGTACCGCTGAGACCTCCGGCGCTGACGGCGTTATCATCCCCAAGCGCAGGAGCGCAAGCCTCAATGCCACCGTTTTCAAGACATCCGCAGGAGCTGCCAGCTATGTTCCTGTGGCTAGAGTGCCTAACCTTGCTGCCGCTATCGACAAGCTCAAGGAAAACGGAGTTTGGATCTACGGCACCGACGCCTCGGGCAGCGACTACTCCCAGACCGACTTCACCGGCGGCTGCGGACTGGTCATCGGCTCAGAGGGCTTCGGCATCAGCAAACTCATCCAGAAAAAATGCGATTTCATGGTCAAGCTGCCTATGCTTGGCAAGATAAACTCACTCAATGCGTCTGTGGCAGCGGGTATCTTCATGTATGAGGTGCTCCGCCAGCGCAGAGCCGCCGAAAAGTAAGGAGGCTCATATGTCAGATCAGAAGATGTCTCTGGAGGATATACTTGACCAGTATTCTCCGGATCAGGAGGAGGCGCCTGCTCCCCACGTCGGGAGGGTGGACGCCCAGAAAATAATCAACTCAACTATACAGAAAACCGAGGAAGAGGCTGAGGCGGCTGCCCAGAAAAGGCCTGTTTCCCATGAGAAAAATCAGCTGTTTGACGGAGCTAAGCGCAATCCGGCTCCGGCGGACGAGTATAAGCCTGCCGACCTGTCAAAGAAGACCGTGGCCTTCGTAAGCGCTGACGGACTTAGCGAGATAAGGTCTGCTCCCGTGAAAAAGCCCGATGCGGAGGCTCCTGCTGCTGTTCAGGGCGAGGCTCCCAAGATCAGGCGAATGACGGACTCTACCCGTGCCCGTGAAGCTGAGAAGATGAAAACTGCCAAGCGCAGCAAGAGAAAGCGCTCCTCTTATACCTACAGGAAGGAAACTCCCGAGGGCGAGTTCATCTACGATCCGCCCCAGGTCAAGCGTAAAATGCGCACCCGCCGACAAATCATCGACGAGGCGGAAAGCCCTGAGGGAAAGCTGCTGACTACGGATATCGTTCCGTCACCGGCTGCTGTTGAGGCCGCAAGACCCGTTGAGCCGGCTCCCCGTGCGGAAAAGACCAGCATCGACCTCACTCAGCGTCCTGAGGTGGACGCCAACGACCTTGACGTGCATATCACTCAAGGCACCGATGAGTACGTTCAGGCAAGCTCCCACAAAAAGCGCACCAAGCGTATCGTGGATTTCAACTACTACGGCGATGTGGAGGACGTTGGACGGGATATTTTCGAGCTGAAGGGGATCATCTCCACCAGAGTCGCTACCCTTGCTCTGGCATCCTTCCTCAGCATCTACATGACCATATGCAGCCAATTCGGTCTGCCGATCATAGATATGCTCAGCATAAACAACATCACCACCTACCTTCTGGCACATTTGGTGCTGGGCGGGATCTCACTGCTGATCTCTGCACCGGTGATCTCAAAGGGCATCAAAAATCTGCTGGCATTCAAGGCCGACAGCGACTCAATGACCGCAATTACCGCCATTATCTGTATGATCTCGCTGATCACAGCCTTCTTCCGGAAGGATATGGCTCAGGCTCAGACCATACATATCTATATGCCTGTGGGGATACTGGCGCTGTTCATCAACGCTCTGGGCAAGGACCTTATCATCAAGCGAGCCGCCCGGAATTTCCGCTTCGTTTCCAAGGAATTCGACAGGCACGGCGTTGTCTACGTCCGGGACGAGGAGCGTGCTGAGCGCCTTACAAGGGGAACTCTCGGCGACTTCCCTATCCTGGCAAAAATGCGCCGCACCGACTTTCTGACGGACTTCCTGCGGTACACCTACTCATCGGACATCACCGACACCTTCTGCAAAAGAGCAGCTCCGGCCTGCCTGATCTTCTCAGCGCTGGTGTCCATTTTCCTGACTCTCTTCCGAATTGGAACAGTAGTATCCCTGGACGCAGCAGCCTTCGGGTCCTCAATATTCAGCATGATGATCTGCGCCTCAAGCTGCATAGCAATGCCATTTGTGGTGAATATCCCTCTGGAGAAGGTCTCTCGCAAGGCCCTCAAAAACAAGGGTATCATGCTGGGCTATCAGAGCGTTGACGACCTCTACGACTGCAACTGCGTGCTGGTGGACGCCGACACCCTCTTCCCCGAAAGAACGGTGAAGCTGGGCGGTATCAAGGTCTTCTCCAACACAAAGATCGATGAGGCTCTTCTGGAGGCAGCAAGCCTTGCTACCCACGCCGGAAGCATCATGCGCCAGCTCTTCGCTGACGTTACTGCCGGCAAGGAGGATATTCTCTACCCCATCGAGAATTTCTCCATCGAGGAGGGCATGGGACTTTGCGGCTGGACCAACAACAAGCGTATCCTGCTGGGAAGCCGTGAGCTCATGACCAGCCACAACATAGAGGGCGTTCCCTCAAAGGCCAGCGAAGCAGAGTTCACCGCCGGCGGACAGCAGGCACTGTACCTCTCTATTTCGGGAAATCTGGCCGCTATGTTCATCGTGGACATCACCGGAGACCGCTACGTCAAGCGCTGGGCAAAGCGCCTTTGCAAGAACAAGGTCTTCCTCATCGTCAAGAGCATCGACCCCTGCGTCACCGTGAAGACCATCTCCTCACTTTTCGGAGTCCCCGAAGGCATGGTGAGAGTCCTTCCCCAGAAGCTCCACGAGGATTTCGACTACGAGACCAGAAAAGCGATCCGCCTAAGCGCCTCAATGGCCTGCACAGGACGCTTCTCGTCACTGGCTCAGCTGATCCTGGGTACAAAGATAGTCCATTCCTCCGCAGTTATCGGCCTTATCTTGCAGACCGCCTCGATCCTCCTCGGATTGGGACTGTGTATGCTGCTGATACTGTCGAAGGCCTTTGAGTTCGACTACTTCTATATGTCAGCCTGCGCTATGCTGATCTACAACGCAGCGTGGACGATCCTGACATACATCGGCGTGAGCATAAAGAAACTGTAAAACCGAAGGACCTGCGTCGGAGAGCTCCGGTGCAGGTCGCCTTTTTTGAAAGGAGAGCAAAATGTCTGACAGAAATAAAAACGGACACAGCAGCAAGCCTGCCAACACAGACAACGAAAGCACAATGTACATACCCTCCGGCCAGCCTGGTCAGCAGCCCCCGCAGAACGGACAGCTTCCCAGGAAGTATTACGGACAGTCTCAGCAAAGCGGCCTGCGGTATGATCAGCAGCCCCAGCAGGGTGGTCAGCAGTATTACCAGCAGCCCCAGCAGGGCGGTCAGCAGTATTACCAGCAGCCTCAGCAGGGCGGTCAGCAGTACTACCAGCAGCCTCAGCAGGGCGGCCAGCAGTATTACCAGCAGCCTCAGCAGGGCGGTCAGCAGTACTACCAGCAGCCCCAGCAGGGCGGTCAGCAGTATTACCAGCAGCCTCAGCAGGGCGGTCAGCAGTACTACCAGCAACCACAGCAAGGCGGTCAGCAGTATTACCAGCAGCCCCAGCAGGGCGGTCAGTATTACGGCCAGCCTCAGCAGGGACGGCCTCAGGCTCCCAACCAGCGCCCTGCTCAGCAGGGACGGCCTCGTCCTCAGCAGCAGCGCCCACAGCAGCCCAGGCCTCAGCGCCCACGTCCGGAGGCTCCCAGAAGAAAAAAGAAGCACCACAAGAGCATTCTCGGCAAGGTGATCAGACGAGTTATCCTATCCCTCCTCACTCTGCTGATCCTGCTCTTCGGGATCTACTCCTGCGTGTCCCTAGGCGTTATCAAGAAGATGAACTACGTCCCCGACAGCGGCCGAAACCGCACCGCCGGAGCTCTTAGCGCTCCCTACGTTCGCAGCGTTCTCCTGATCGGCACCGACGGCCGAAGCCTTAACGAGCAGGGCCGCTCCGACACAATGATCCTGCTCTCACTGAACAGCTCCACCAATGAGCTCTCAATGACCTCATTCATGCGTGACTGCTATGTGGAGATCCCCGGCTACGGCATGGACAAGCTCAATGCGGCCTATTCCTACGGCGGAGCTACCCTCCTTATGGACACTATCGAGCGGAATTTCAACGTACAGATCGACGACTACGTTTCCATAAACTTCCTGTCATTTGCCTCGATCGTTGACTCTGTGGGAGGCATCGACGTGGACGTTTCCGACGCTGAGGCCGGCGAGATCAACACGATCTTGCAGGCGGAGGTCAATGAGATCATGGGCGACGCTGTGGACTCTGACCTGCTCTCATCCGGCGGAAAGCTCCACCTTACCGGCAAGCAGGCTCTCTCCTACGCCCGTATCCGCTACATCGGAAACGCCGATTTTGAGAGAACTCAGCGTCAGCGTGAGGTGATCGGCAAGGTGCTTGACAAGGTGAAGACCCTCAAGCCCAGCATCCTCTCCAACATCGCCAAGAACGTTATGCCCCAGGTCACCACGAATATGGACACCATACAGCTTTATGTGCTGTCACTGAGGCTACCATTTGCGGCAAGATACGACAGAGTTCAGCTCCAGATCCCTGCTGAGGGCACCTACCACGGCGAGAGCACTAATGCCGGCGACGCCCTTGTTCTGGACTTCGACCAAAACTACGACATCATCAGCGAAAAGGTCTTCGGACAGTAATCGCAGAAAAATTTATTTGCAAAATGCGGAGTTTTCCGCTATGATATAGTTATACTACGAAAGGACGGTGAACACCATGAGTACAAAACCATTTGATCACACGAAAACAAAACAAAATACTACTGAAACGCATGGAGTTTGCCTGCATAGAGCTTAGTACAACTGTACCCTTATGCTTATTGCGCCTCTGCCCGTGCAGAGGCGTTTTTTTGCAGACAGCTCCGGAAAGGACGCTATGTTTACTATCGAGGGAAATGCAAATACCGCAAAGGTCTTCACCCAGGTAGTGGAGGAGACCGCCTGCCGCCAGATCCGTGAGCTCTGCGACCAGAGCTGGACTGCCGGCGCTAAGATCCGCATAATGCCCGACGTTCACGCCGGTGCAGGCTGCACTATCGGAACTACCATGACTATCACAGACAAGGCTGTTCCCAATTTAGTGGGAGTCGATATCGGCTGCGGCCTTGAGGTGGTGCGCCTCAAGGAGATCCACATCGAGGTCCAGAAGCTGGATAAGCTGATCTACAGCAATATCCCCTCCGGCTTCGATATAAGGGATACTCCCCACCGCTTTGCGGAGCAGATCGACCTGACCCAGCTTTACTGCTTCGACCAGATCAATACCCGCCGGGCTCTCCAGAGCATCGGTACTCTTGGCGGAGGAAACCACTTCATCGAGGCTGACAAGGCCTCTGACGGCTCCGTCTACATCGTGATCCACTCAGGGTCCCGTCATCTGGGTTTGGAGGTGGCTCAATGGTATCAGGAGGAGGCCTTCCGCCGGCTCAACGGCTGCTCCAAGACCGACCTTGACGCTGTTATCGCTGAGATGAAGGCTCAGGGCAGAGAAAAGGAGATCCAGACAGAGCTCACTCGGCTGAAGAATGAGATCCGCACCTCTGTTCCCAGACAGCTGGCCTACTGCGAGGGGGAGCTCTTCCACCAGTATATCCACGATATGAAGCTGGTACAGCACTTCGCCATGCTCAACCGTCAGGCTATGATGGACGAGATCATCAAGGGTATGCACCTTCACGTCAAGGAGCAGTTCACCACGATCCACAACTACATCGACACCGACGAGATGATCCTGAGAAAGGGCGCAGTTTCCGCAAAAAAGGGCGAGAAGCTGATCATCCCCATAAACATGAGGGACGGCAGCCTGATCTGCATCGGAAAGGGCGACCCGGACTGGAACTTCTCCGCTCCCCACGGCGCCGGAAGACTTATGTCCAGAAGCAAGGCAAAGAATTCCTTCACCGTGTCGGAGTTCAAGAAGCAGATGGACGGGATCTACACCACCTCGGTAAATGCCGGGACTCTGGACGAGTGCCCCATGGCCTACAAGTCCCTTGAGGACATCGCAGGCAATATCGGGGATACTGTGGAGATCGTGGACGTGATCAAGCCCATCTACAATTTCAAGGCAGGTGAAGAGTGATAAACACCTATATCTTGCAGAAAAACAGCCCTCTCTGGGAGAAGGCCGCACAGTTTGCAGAGGGCTGCTCCTGGAGGGCAGGCAGTGAGCTTGCAAGACTCATGCGAGAGGGCGCCTTCTCCGAAAATGAGGCTGTGATCCTAGCCATGGAGGGCCAGCGTTTTGCCGGATTTTGCACCCTCACCAAGAAGGACTGCTGCCCGGAGGAGCTGCCCTACTCCCCCTTCGTCGGCTTCGTTTTTGTGGACGAGGCCTTCCGGGGCAGGCGGCTCTCAGAAAAAATGATACATACCGCCGCAGATCTTGCCAGTGATCTGGGCTTTGGGGAGATCTTCCTCATAAGCGGCGAGGTAGGGCTCTACGAGAAGCTGGGCTTCACAAAGCTCAGCCAGATCACCACTGTCTACGGCGAAACAGAACAGCTCTTCGTCATGAAAATCGGAGGTAACAATGGAGAAATTCGTTCCCTTTGAGAAGCTCAGCAAAAAGGAGCAGAAAAAGCTCAATTCCGCCAAGCGCCGAGACTGGAACGGCCTTGACCCGGTGACCCGTTTGACGCCGGACTCAAAGAAGGTGTACAGGCGCAAGCCCAAGCACCCCGAGAGCTTCGAGGAATAAAAAAGCGCCTGAGAGGTATTCTCTCAGGCGTTTTGTGTTATTCTTTGTCAGAGATCAGCTGGCTGAAGGTCTCGATGTATGTCTCGGCAGATGCCGACCAGCTGAAATCGAAGCCCATGGCCCGCTTCACCAGTGACTCCCAGGTGGGCTTATCGCTGTAATCACGCTTTGCCCTCCAAACAGCGTCCAGCATATCGCCGGCGTTGTAGGTCTTGAAGGTAAAGCCGTTGCCGTTTTCGCCGCCGTTGTCACGGACGGAGTCACGAAGTCCGCCTGTCTCACGGACGATTGGCGCAGTTCCGTACCTCATGGCGATCATCTGGGCAAGTCCGCAGGGCTCGCTCTGTGAAGGCATGAGGAACATATCTGCTCCGGCGTAGATCTTGTGGGAAAGCTCCGGCACGAAGCCTGTTGTTACGGAAACTCTGTCCGGGAAGCGGTATGACATCTCACGGAAGAAGTCCTCGTACATCTTCTCGCCGGCGCCAAGAACAGCGAACTTCACGCCGCTGTGGACGATCTCCTCGAAAACGCAGCGGATAAGATCGATGCCCTTATGCTTTACGAAGCGGCTCACGATACCGATGAGCGGCTCGTCAGGACTTCCGCCGGTAAGACCCAGCTCCTCCATAAGAGCAGCCTTGCATTTGGCCTTCCCCGAAATATCGGAGGCGCTGAAATGTCCGGCAATGAAGGGATCCTTCTCCGGATCGTAGAGGTCGGTGTCGATGCCGTTCATGATGCCCTTGAGCTTGTACTGCTTGGTCACCAGGATACGGTCAAGGCCGTGGGCGTACCAAGGATCCAGGATCTCCCAGGCATAGCTTGGAGAAACGGTAATGATCTTGTCAGCGGTCTCGATAGCGCCCTTGAGCATATTGATGTAGCCGTCATATTCAAGGAGATTGGCGTTATACTGGGGAATTCCCATTACCTCGTCCAAGATCTCACGGCCGTACTTGCCCTGATACTCGATGTTATGTATGGTGAACACCGTGCGGAGCTTATCGTAGCCCTGCTGATACTTGTAGTATATGTTGTAGTAGACGGGGATCAGTGCGGTCTGCCAGTCGTTGCAGCTGATAATGTCCGGCTGGAAGTCGATATACCTGAGCATTTCCAGAACTGCACGGTCGAAGAAAACAAATCTCTCGCAGTCGTCGTAGAAGCCGTACATACCGTCCCTGCTGAAATAATACTCATTGTCAACGAAAAAGTAGGTTATGCCCTCTGCCTCGGTCTTGAAAATGCCGCAGTATTGCTTTCGCCAGGAAACATCAACTGTCAGGTTGGTGACGAACTCCATTTTTTCACGAAGAGAGGCGTCGATGTCCTTATAAAGCGGGATGACCACGGCGCAGCTGTGTCCCTTGGCCTTTATCGCCTTAGGCAGGGAGCCTACCACATCTGCAAGGCCGCCTGAGGCCGCAAAGGGAACAGCCTCACTGGCAGCAAATAAAATTTTCATAAGCGGTCCACCGCCTGTCAAATACGGCCGTTTTTGCCGATATATAGCGGATAAGTCTCAGATCCGGTCAGCACCTTCTCATCGCTGATCTCAACATTCTTGTCGGTGATAACGGACGAGATGCTGCAATTGCTGCCGATCTTTGTGCCCTGAAGGAGAACTGAGTCTCTGATGACAGTGCCCTTGCCCACCTTTACGCCACGGAAGAGTATGCTGTTCTCAACAGTACCCTCGATAACGCAGCCGTCTGCGATAAGTGAGTTCTTCACCTTGGACTCAAGGCCGTACTTAACGGGGCCGTTGTCACCCACCTTAGTGAATACAGGCAGCCCCTTCTTGAAGAGCTGATCTCTCTTGTCAGAATCCAGGAGAGTCTTGTTTGCCTGATAGAAATTCTGTATGCTGTCTATGCGCATGAACAGGTCATTATGCTCATAGCCCATGATCTTGTACTCGTCGTTCTTGCCCTGCAAGATCTCACGGGTGAAGCTGTACTGATTGCGGCTGGAAGCGTCGAAAACGATCTTCTTGAGGAAGTCCTTGCTGACGATCATCATCTCAAGCCACTGATTGCACTCTCCGGAGACCTGAGGATCCACCAAAACGCCCTTTAGACGGTTGTCTGAGTCGAACTCAAGGATAGTTGAGCAGCTGCTCTTCTCGCTGTCGTAGAAGCTCTTGCTGTAGATGAGGGTGATGTCGGCCTCAGTCTCCTTGTGCTGCTTTAGCACAGGTGTGAAGTCGATAGTAGTTACCACGTCGCAGTTTGCAAGGATAACGTATTTTGCGGAGGAGTGCTCCACAAAGCTCCAAATATTGCTCAGTGCGTCCAATCTGCCCTTATAGATACCGCCGGTCTGGCTGTAAGGAGGAAGCAGGTGGAGGCCGCCCTTCTTGCGGGCAAGATCCCACTCACGGCCTGAGCCAAGGTGGTCAAGCAGCGAGCCGTAGTTGGACTTTGTGATAACGCCCACCTCAGCAACGCTGGAATTTACCATATTTGAAAGAGGAAAATCGATCAGCCTATATCGGCCGCCGAAGGGGATCGAGCCCATTGTCCTCTGCTTTGTCAGCTCGCTGACATATGAATCATGCATACTTGCAAAGATCAGTCCTAAAACATTATAATTGACACTCATTGTACTACCTCCGCTCAGATATTTTCGCCGATGATCTGCTTAGGCTCAACGGACTTGTTCTCAGAAACGGTGACGTTGTGACCCACTACTGCGATACCCCAGTCGTCACGATTCTCCACCTGCTCGGGGCTTTTTCCGATGTGAGCTCCGCTCTGGATAACACAGTCGCTTCCAACGATAGCGTACTCAACAACAGCGCCGGACTTGATAACTGTACCGGGCATAACTATGCTGTAGTTTACGGTAGCGCCCTCCTCGATAGTAACTCCTGAGAAGAGGATCGAGAAGTCAACTGTGCCGTTGACCTTGCTGCCCTCTGAGATCATGGAGTTCTCGATGCAGGCGTTGTCGCCGATATACTGCGGAGGCATATAGTCATTTCTGGAATAGATCTTCCAGCTGGGGTCGTAAAGATCCAGGGGAACGCTGGGGCTGAGGAGGTCCATATTTGCCTCCCACAGTGAATCGAGAGTTCCAACGTCCTTCCAGTAGCCCTCGAACTCATAAGCGAACAGGCGCTGCTTGTCTCTTAGCATAGAGGTGATGATGTCCTTGCCGAAGTCCTTGGACCACTTCTCGCCACGTTCACGCTTAGCGTTGGCGTCCTCCTCGTTCTCGATGAGGTACTTCTTCAGCTTGTCCCAGCTGAACACATAGATGCCCATCGATGCCAGAGTTGACTTAGGCTCAGCGGGCTTCTCAACGAAATCAGTTACCTGATTTTGGTCGTCACAGATCATGATGCCGAAGCGTGAGGCCTCAGCCTTGGGAACGTCGATAACTGAGATAGTGCAGTCAGCGTTGTTCTCGATATGGAAATCCACCATCTTGGAGTAATCCATCTTATAGATATGGTCGCCGCCCAGAACTACAACGTACTCAGGGTCATATCGCTCGATGAAGCGGATATTCTGGTAGATAGCGTTGGCAGTTCCCTCGTACCATGAGGCGCCTGCCTGGGTTTCATAAGGTGGCAGGACATGAACGCCGCCGTTGAGCTTGTCCAGGTCCCATGGCTGGCCGCTTCCGATATACTCATTGAGCACCAGAGGCTGATACTGAGTCAGTACGCCCACGGTGTCGATACCGGAGTTAGTGCAGTTTGACAGAGGGAAGTCGATAAGGCGGTACTTTCCGCCATATGGAACTGCCGGCTTTGCCACATTCTTAGTCAGAGCATACAGTCTGCTTCCCTGACCGCCTGCAAGAAGCATGGCAACGGTCTTTTTCTTAGTATACATATTATTCCTCCTGAAAATTATGTTGATTGAGAGAGTTTTATATCATCCGTCATGAAGTCTTCTTCTTTGACGGAGCTTTGGTCTTTTTTACAGGTGTCTCCCCTGAAGCCTCCTTGGAAGCTCTTTTCTTTACGGGAGCGTATTTCAGGTACATCACAGACAGCGGAGGCAGTGTCATAGCGATACTGTCATCGAAGCCGTGCATGGGTACGGGGTCGGACTTATAGGCCTTCTCGCCGATGCCTGAGCCGCCGAATTCAGCAGCGTCGGTGTTGAACACCACCTTGTACTTGCCCTTTTCCGGAACGCCGATACGGTAGTCTCTGCGCTCAACGGGGACAAAGTTGCACACGGCGATGATCTCCTCATGGGCATCGTTGATCCTTCGGAAAGAAATCACACTCTGCTTATAATCGTCGTTGGAGATCCAGGAGAAACCCTCCCAGGAATCATCGTTCTGCCACATAGGTGAGTTCTCCAGATAGAACTTGTTCAGCTTCTCGGAGAATTTCAGCATATTCCTGTGAGCGTCGAACTCCATAAGGCCCCAGTCAAGCTGCGATTTGTAGTCCCACTCCTTCATCTGGGCGAATTCCTGACCCATGAACAGCAGCTTCTTGCCGGGGTGAGCCATCATGTAAGCCAGGAAGGCTCGGTATGAAGCGAATTTCTGGTCATAGTCGCCGGGCATCTTGTTGATCATGGAGCACTTTCCGTGGACCACCTCATCGTGAGAGATCGGCAGGACATAGTTCTCCGAAAATGCGTAGAAGAATGAGAAGGTCAGCTTGTCGTGGTTGAAAGCCCTGTAGATCGGGTCAAGAGACATATAGCTGAGCATATCGTTCATCCAGCCCATGTTCCACTTGAAATTGAAGCCAAGTCCGCCGATGTCGGTGGGCTTAGTCACAAGCGGCCATGCGGTGGACTCCTCTGCGATCATCAGGGCGTCGGGGTGCTTTGAGAAAACGGCTTCGTTGAGGTTTTTGAGGAATTGTACTGCCTCCAGATTCTCATTGCCGCCGTAGATATTCGCAGCCCACTCGCCGTCCCTGCGGTCGTAGTCCAGATAGAGCATCGAGGCAACTGCATCAACTCTCAGGCCGTCTACATGGAACTCGTCAAACCAGTAGTTGGCGCTTGAGATGAGGAATGAGCAGACCTCGGCTCTTCCGTAATCAAAAACTCTAGTTCCCCAGGCCTTGTGCTCACGCTTGCGCTCGTCGGTGTACTCATAGCAGCAGGTGCCGTCGAACTCATACAGTCCGGGAGCGTCCTTGGGGAAATGCGCAGGCACCCAGTCGAGGATGACACCTATGCCCGCCTTGTGGAACATCTCCACCATAGCTCGGAAGTCGTCCGGAGTGCCATAGCGTGATGTTGGGGCAAAATAACCTGTCACCTGATAGCCCCAAGATCCGTCGAAGGGATACTCAGTAAGGGGCATGAACTCGACATGAGTGTATGACATTTTCTTTAGATATGGGATTATCTCCTTTGCGAAGGTGATATAATCGAGGAACACGTCCTCGCTGTGATTTTTCCATGAACTCAGGTGGACCTCATAAATATTCACAGGGCTCTTGTAAATGACCTGCTTGTGCTTTTCGGCAAACCAGACCTTGTCATCCCACTCAAAGCTGCTCTCAAAGATCTTTGAGGCAGTACCCGGGCGGGTCTCGTAATGTGATGCATAGGGGTCGGATTTCAGCAGGACCCTGCCGTCCTTAGTTTCGATGCTGTACTTATAGGCATCGAACTGCTGAAGGCCGGAGATATTGGCCTCCCAAACACCGTCTGCAATAAGCTCCATGGTATTTTTTGAGCGGTCCCACTGGTTGAAATCTCCAACAACGGAGATACTAACAGCATTAGGAGCCCACACTCTGAAAGTAAAGACTTTGCCACGGCCTCTCTTCTTTGAATGAACGCCGAAGAATTTATAGGCCTCATAATTTTTTCCCTGATAGAAAAGGTACAGAGGGAAATCGTTAGGATTGTTATTATTTTTAACAGACATGATCCAGCCTCCTTTGCTATTTTCATTTTATCAGGATCAGCGGAATAATTCAAGCATTTTCATTATTTGTACAAAAATTTCAGTTGTTACGCTAATTTTTACCTAAATTCTTCGTGCATTTTGACAGATAATAGACCGACTATCACAAAGATACTTTGTCTAAAATAACACATCAGCAGTTATTTTTCAGCACACGAATACCGATAACTGTCACGTCGTCAGGACGGAAGGTGGGAGCAAACACCGGGGCTTTTCCACAGATCTGATCCACCATGTTTTTTAGGTCGCCGCCCTTCAGGAGCAGCTCTTTGATGAAGAGATATTCGCTCTCAGAGATCCCGTCGGAGAACATGATCACCGTGTCTCCCGGGGCTATGGGGAAGCTGTTGGTGCTGACCTCGGACTGCTGGTAGATCCCTATGGGAAGGGTGGGCGCAGACACCTTCATAACGTTGCCTCCGTGAAGGATCAGAGTTGGCGCAGCTCCCGATTTTACGGTCTCCAGACGTCCCTGGTCCAGGTCGAAGCGTGCTGCATCCAGGGTGGCGAAGGCCTCCTCACGGGACTTGGTCACCATGACGGAATTGATCAGCCGCACGGCGCTGAGGCAGTCTGCTCCGCCGGTCATCAGGCGCCGGAAGAGCTTCACTACCAGCCGGGACTCCACAGCCGCCTCACGCCCCGTGCCCATGCCGTCAGACAGCACAACTGTAGCCGTGCCTGTGCCGTCGTTGAATGAAAGGCAGGTGTCGCCGTTTTCCTTGGAGCCGCTGGCGCAGGAGGAGGCTCCGTAGACCTCTATGGCAAGGCGTGGCGGCTCAAAAAGCCGGATCCTGATCTGCTTTCCGGAGCTGACAGGCTCGGTACACTCCAGATGAGTGCCAAGCTCATCGGCGGCAAGGTCGCAGACACGAAGGGCTTGTCCGGGAGGGTCATTTGGCGAAAAATAGAGCTCTATCATCAGTCTACCCGACTGAGAATACCCGGCGATCACCTCCTGTGGAACGATACCTCGGCGGCTGAGCCGCTCCCCTACTGCCTTGCTGAGAGCCCCGGAAAATCTGAGCTGAGCGATCTCCCCGGAGCCACGGACGATCTCCTCTGTCAGCCTGAGCTGCTCAGAGAGGAGCCGGCGGCTGTCGGAACTGCGCAGCGCCATGACCCGGTCGGCCATTTCCTCACGGCGGAATTTCCTCAGCGAGCTGACCAGATCCTCCTTCCGCAAACAGCCGGAAAGCTCATAGGGAAAGGGCTCACGGGAGGTCTCGCTCATGGCGGCCAGCCGTGCAAAGCCCTTGGAAGTGGGCTCCTTTTCGGTGTGCCAGCAGACCATTTTCCGGTAGCACAGGTCGCAGACATCATGGCAGATCTTTCCCGAAATATCAGGCTTTTCCTCGCTTTCCTCAAGGAGCTCGCCCAGCTTTTCGGCCTCCCTGCGGACTGCTCCGATCGAGTCTGAGAGGAAGTTCATACGGGCGCTCATTATGTCAGGCATTGCGTGGAGAGTTTCGCTGCCGGCGGCGATCCATTTGTCCGAATAAAGAGGCGCAGTCAGGACGAAGACCGCTGCTGCGATGAAGATGTCCAGCATTGCGTAGATGCTGTCCTCCGTGAAGCCGGAGAGGATCATCAGGAAGAAGTTCATCACTAGGAAAGCTCCCGCAGCGGTGGCAGGGCGGAATTTCCCAAGATAGCCTGTCAGCAGGCCTGCCGCCGGAAGAAGGGCTATCAGGGCGCCCTTTTCCGGCGAGGCAAGAAAGGCTCCGCAGACCGTCAGAGCACCGCAGAGGACTCCCCCAAGCTGACTGTAGAAGTAGGCCGCCAACAGGGTGATAGTTGCTCCCAGGATCATGCCGATATTTATATAATGTATGTCAACTGTACACAGCGAGGCCGTGTAAACCGTCAAAACAGCCGCTCCTGCGCAGCCGCCCTTCCCGGTCAGATCAAGAACTCTGCACTGCCGGACACTGCCGATCACCGTAGCAAGAGCAAGAGCCGTACCGCCGGCCAATGTGCCGTAAAAGGCGTAAAAAAGCAGTCTTTGTCCAAGAGTGCCCATGACTGCGGAGACCGCCGCCCCCGACAGGATCACCGAGATACCCGTCACCACCGCCGAGCACCGAGGGCTCTCAGCACGCTCTGTCACCAGCTTTGCAATGACGATCAGAGCCATTGCCGCCAGCTTCACCATGGCCTTGCCAACTGATCCGGTCATGACGCAGCGAATGAGCGCCCCTGCCAGGACAGCTGCGGAGTTAGGGAGCGAAAGTGCACCCGATAGCGAAATATCGCCGAATGAAGCTGCTCCGGCAAGGCTTGTCCCGGAAAGCAGCCAGCCTCCTCCGAGAGATAATGCGAAGACAGCGGCGGTCGCTGCAGGGCTCTCCGGGGAGGGAAATCTGAGTTTTGCCATATTCATCACCTGCGTAAAATAGTCATCATTCCCATGATACCATAAGAAGTGTGCGTAATATGTCGGAATGAGTACATAGCTATTTTTATATGGCAATATAGTTTTAGTTTTTTCTTTCAAATACTAATTCCGCTCCGTAGAACGCAGAATAAGTTCATTCGAACTCATTTCGTGTAGCCGTGACACACAGTCCCACCATATCCCCCGATATTTGATTTTATGAAAAAAACGTATGAGCCTATTTTTCGCAAAATATTGACATTTATCAGCAGATGTTGTATAATGTTTTCATACGGTACCGCATTACCGAAAATGTAAATGATATGGAGGTTATTTTTATGGAACTGAACACAACAACTATTGTCATCATAGCAATTGCGGCAGTATTGCTTATCGTTATTCTTGCTATGGGCTATATCAAGGCTCCGCCGGATACTGCTTACATCATCTCAGGTCTCAGACGAAAGATCATCATCGGAAAGGCCAGCGTCAGGATCCCATTCTTCGAGCGTGTGGATAAGCTGAAGCTCCAGCTCATCGCAGTCGATGTAAAGACCTCAAGTGCTGTTCCTACCGCCGATTACATCAACATCAACGTTGACGCAAACGTTAACGTCAAGGTCTCAAGCGACCCTGTCCTCATCAAGCTGGGCGCTGAGAACTTCCTCAATAAGGACACCGTTTACATCGCTAAGGTGGCAAGAGAGGTGCTTGAGGGTAATATGCGTGAGATTGTGGGCCAGATGACCCTCGTTTCTATGGTGAACGACCGTAAGGCCTTCGCTGAGAAGGTGCAGGAGAATGCGGCTCCCGACCTGAACAGAATGGGTCTTGAGATCGTTTCATTCAACGTTCAGAATTTCACCGATGACCAGAACCTCATCGAAAACCTTGGTATCGACAACGTTACCACTATCCAGAAAAAAGCCGCTATCGCCAGAGCTGAGTCCGAGAAGGAGATCGAGATTGCTAAGGCTCAGGCTATGAAGGAGGCCAACGACGCCAGAGTTGTTGCTGAGACTGAAGTTGCTCAGAAGAACAACCAGCTCGCTATCCGTCAGGCTGAACTGAAAAAAGAGGCCGACACTCAGCTGGCTATCGCAGACGCTGCTTACGAGATCCAGAAGGAAGAGCAGCGTAAGACCATCGAGATCTCCAAGGCTAACGCTAACATCGCCGCTTCTGAGAAGGACGTTGAGCTGAAGGCTAGAGAGGCCGAGGTAACTGAGAAGTCCCTGGAAGCTCAGGTAAAGAAAAAGGCTGAGGCTGAGAAGTACGCTGCTCAGCAGGAGGCCGACGCTAAGCTGTATCAGCTGAAAAAAGAGGCTGAGGCCGACCGTTTCCAGCGTGAGCAGGAGGCTGAGGCTCAGAAGGCTGAGGCCGAGGCTCAGAAGTTCGCCCGTATGCAGGAGGCCGAGGGTATCGCTGCCGTTGGTCAGGCTGAGGCCGACGCTATCCGTGCTAAGGGTCTTGCTGAGGCTGAGGGTATCAACGCTAAGGCCGAGGCTATGAAGAAATACGGCGAGGCTGCTGTTCTGGAAATGTACTTCAAGGCTCTGCCTGAGGTCGTTAAGAACGCTGCTGCTCCCCTGTCAAGTGTTGACAAGATCACAATGTACGGCGAGGGCAATGGCAGCAAGCTGGTAGGCGACATCATCAATTCTACAACTAAGATCACCGACGGTCTCACTGAGGCTACCGGTGTTGACATCAGAGCTCTTCTGGCCGGCTTCCTTGGCGGCAAGATCGCTGACGCCCGCACAGCAGCTCCTACTGCACCTGCTTCTCCTGTAGCACCTCCTCCGGTATTCTACTATCCGCCTGAGGCTCCTACAGAGGATCTTACCGACAACACTGAGGAGTAAGCCGCTCTTTGGAGGTATCGCTATGACTGTGGTTTTGATAGTGAACTTCATCGTATCTGCTGCGCTTATTTTGGGCGGAGCTATGATGCGGAAATGTGCCGATAACACCGAGGACCGCTCGATCGGTCTCCGCACGGCCCGTGCAATGGCCGGTCAGGAGCAGTGGCACTTCGCAAACAAAAAATGCGGCAGGCTATGGCTTATCCTGGGCAGCGTTTTTCTGGCGCTGACCCTTGCGGATATCATGGCTGTGATCCCAAATGTGAGCGAGCCCTTCGGCAAGGCCACACAGCTCCTCCTGCTGATCATGCAGGTCAGCGGAATGTTCATCGCTGTAGCCTTAACTGAAAGTCAGCTCAAAGAGAAGTTCGGAAACTCTTCCACATAAAGCAAAGACCCGAGGTCTGTCCAAAACAGGCTTCGGGTCTGATTTTTTCAAAAAACTCAGAATAAAATTGACCAAACTCGTTTCTGTATCGTGTTATTAGTGAAAGGAGTTGATGACACAATGAATACAGCCGAATATTCCGGAAATGACCCAATCATTATTCAGCAGGTCAATAATTCCGGCGTGCGCACCGGCTCAGTCAGGGACGCTGTGGAGTCCTATGGTGATATGCTCTTCAAGCTTTGCCTCATCATGCTCAGAAATCACGCTGACGCCGAGGACGCTGTTCAGGAGACATTTATCAAGTATATGCAGAAGGCTCCCAACTTCACTGACTCAGAACACGAAAAAGCCTGGCTGCTCAAGGTCGCAGCTAATAAATGCAGAGATCTTATCCGTTACCGCTCACGGCACTTCACAGAGCCGGAGGAGGTGCTGGGGAATATCCCTGCCCTGGACCGTGAGGACAGCCATATCCTTGAAGCGCTCATGGAGCTCCCCGAGAAATTCCGCTTGGCGCTGACCCTCCACTATGTCGAAGAGTACAAGGTGGAGGAGATAGCTCAGCTCATCGGGAAATCGCCCTCAGCCGTGAAAATGCGGCTCTCAAAGGGCAGGAAGCTCCTTGAGGAAAAATACAGAAAGGAGTATTTATAATGGATAAGAAACTGAAAAAGGCCGCCGAGAAGATCACTATGTCTGACCAGCTCAGAGACAGGATCCTTGACCAGTGCAATAACGCTTCCACTAAGGAAAACGACGGGTCTATCGAGATAAGCGGCGTTGAGCGTGTTGAGCACAAGCCGATCAGCAGGATCGTGGCTGCTGCTGCCGCCTGTGCAGTTTTGGCCGGCGGCGTGGGAATGACCGCTCACCTTCTTAATAGAAACGGCGCTCCTTCCGATGAGATCGGCGAGAGCTCTGAGATAGATCCTACCTCTGGATCTGAGGAATCCGCCCAGCCCTGGGACTTCTCCCAGATGGACTACACCTTCACAAACCTGGAGCAGAACAAGCAGCTTGAAAGCACCGACCAGCTGACAGCTTTCCTTAGCTGCATGGACTGGGGCGAGAAAAAGGACCCTGACATCTACTCCGGATTTTACGATTACATGATGCCAACCTACTGCATCGAGTTCACAGACGAAAATGGCCAGCCCTGTAATATCGCCATCAGCCAAACAGTTGCAACTCCACCTGAAGAGGGAGAGACCGGTATCGCAAGGTTTTCCCACTCAGACCCTTCCCAGATCGACTACGACGGCGATTACTACGCCTTCGACTATGCCGCACTTGGCTCCTTCATATTGGACGAGGAGGAACGCCAGAATTCCGGATACGCTCACCTCTTCGGTATGCTGGCTGGCAGAAATCTTCAGCCACATGGCTGGGGAGCACAGGTAGAGGCCGACAAGTACGAAATGGCTCAGATCGGCGAGGTGCTGGATTCTATGGAGTTCACTCCTCTTTACCAGCTCCCTGAAGAAGCAGGTCAGGACTCCGGCGAGGCATGGCATTTTATGCTCGATCCAAGCGAGCTTGTGATCTTCCCCAGTGGAACTGCTATCTATCACAAAAACGAACGAAACGCTGACAACAGCCTTACAAACATATACAATACCTACTACAAGGTGAACTTCGATGAGATCAACGCTGTTCTTCCGCCATTCACAGAGACAAATGACCAGCGTGATACACTCATGCCTGACCTTGTGGGAATGGAGCACGAGCTTGCCGAGGATCAGCTCAGACAGCTTGGTGTGAACTTTGAAACAGCCTACATCAGCACTGACCAGACTAAACCCGGCTATATCGTCGAAACAAAGCCCGCTCCCGGAAATACCATTGCTCCCGGGGACAAGGTGATGATCTACATTTCCATGTCAGACGTCTCCGTTACAGTGGAAAATTACCTGGGAATGAAGGAAGAGGACGCTGCGACAACGGCGAATTACTCCGGCCTCGAGGTGATCGTTGAGTACGCTCCCGGATACAGCCCCCAGGGAACTGTTATCGGTCAGTCCCTTCCTGCAAATGAGCCCGTTGACCCCGGCACCGAGATCACTCTCACTGTTTCCACCGGCGAACCTTCCACGTTGGAAAATTTCCCGCCCTTCGGTAATCTTTACAAAATGGGCTGCTTCATCAACGGGTCGGAATTTGCCTCCGGAAATGAGACCTCTTGCATAGTTTCCGATATTCTCTCCAGGTACGACTGGAGCAGCGAGGAGACCGTCACAGAGCGCTACAAGGACGCAGAATTGCTCTACATCATCGACACTATTGTCAACGAGGCTCACAGGATCGTCTACTTTTACGACGACGGAACAGTTGAATGGCTGGAAACTCAAGATCTGGCCGCAAATAATATTCAGATTCACCGCTACAATGACATCGACGGCGAAAACAACGACCTTGTTTTCCAGCTTTGTCAGGTTTTGGACGAACTGATGCCCTACAACCAGCTTACTGAATAACTGCACAAATACAAAAGCCCGGGAAATTCCCGGGCTTGTTTTTTTAGTTGTTGCGGATCTCGTAGAGCTTTTTGAACTCCGAGGGAGTGCAGTGCTTGATCTCCTTGAAAATGCGGTTGAACGTGGTCAGGCTCTTAAATCCGGAGCGCATGGCCACCTCGGTGATCGGGATCTCAGGATCCAAGAGGAGCTGCTCGGCAGCCTTTGTTCGTCTGGCGTTGATGTACTGCAAGTAGGACATGGAGTTGTACTGCTTGAAAATTCGGGAGAAATGGTACTTGCTGTAGCCGGCAACTCCTGCAAGCTGATCCAGGGTCAGGTCGTACATATAGTTGGCGTCGATGTACTTGAGCACAAGACCAAATTTCTCGCTGTACTCGTCGATCTTGCCGTCGTCGACCTCCTTGGAGATGATGTTCAGCTGGTACTCTCTGATCGCCATGAGCATATTTATCAGGGCGGTGTAGATCTTCACGTCTGACAGCTCAGAATGTGAATTGTACAGGGCGAAGATGTCCAGCATGGTCTTTTTGGCAAGTATGTGCAGTTCCTTATCAGTCTCAGGAGTTATCATCAGGGGTGCGGACAATGCACGCATTACAGGCTCAAGAGCGGACACATCTCCCAAAACTGAGTTATCGCACTGGAAGATGAGCCTTCGGCCGGGTATCTCCTCAGGCATACTGTGGAGCTCACCTGAAGGGATGATCAGCACGTCGTTTTCCTCGATACGGTAATCGGTCTCACCAACTGTGATGAGGTAGTGGTTTTTCAGGGGCATGATGATCTCAACGGCGTCATGCCAGTGGATCGGGTATGCCTCGTTCTCATGGTTATCGTAAAGCAGGACGGAGCGGTGGCTCTCATACTCAACGGTCTCAAAATCGCCTGAAAGGTGCTTGATCATATTATCCCCCCTTTGCACGAAACATTCCTTTTTGTGCATAAACATATCATATATAAATATTATAGTATATTTATCCCACTTTGTAAAGAGAATCGGCAGAACTTTGTAGATACCTAACAAAGTTAGCCTTTCATTTTATAGCAAAACTCCCATTAAAAAAAGGTGTAAAAACCGTGAGTTTAGTTCAGCTAACAGCTCAATGAGTTCACTTGAACTTGCACACAAATGAAAAAACACCCGCTAAGCGGGTGCTTTTTCTGGGAAATTAGGGGATAATTAGAATGTGTGGTTGGCTAATTCAATTACTGGCATCTTGTGTAGACCTGACCACCGTTGAGTGTCTTGCCATTTACGGCGAACATCTCGGAGATGGTGACTACCTGCCAGCCCTTTGCCTTGAGAACGGGGAGGAATTCCTCCATTGCAGCTGCTGTTGTGGGATAATTCTCATGGGCAAGAACGATAGCGTTCTTCAGTGATCCATCGTTCAGGGCGTTGTTGAGTGTCTGGAGGATAGCATCCTTAGATGCGCCAGCCCAGTCCTTTGTATCAATTGCGCAGGAGATAAGCGGAACATCGCTCAGTGCCTGCTGTACTGTTGTGTTGTAAGCCAGCTCAGGAAGTCTGAGGAGCTTGGAAGGATCTGTACCGATGATGTTCTTGAGAGCATCGTTACAAGCCTGCCACTCGTACTTGATCTGGTCAGATGAGAGTGTGCTGAGCTTCTTGTGATCCTTGGAGTGGTTTGCGATCTCCATGCCGTTCTGATATGCGTATTTTACTGTATCAGGGCTTGAGATCCAATCGCTTACATAGAAGAATGTTGCGTGGAAGCCGTTCTTGACAACTGTATCAATGATCTTCTTCTCGTTAGTAGGATCCATTGTACCGTCATCGAAGCTGATAGCTACCATAGGCTTGCTGGGGTCGATCCAGGAAATGTCAACGCCATCAACGGCCTTGATCTTTCCAACGTCCTCGCCGACTGTTCCCTTGCCTGTAGTAACGTCTGACTTAGTGCCCTTGCTGGCGATCAGAACGTCGTCCAGGTAGAAATCTGTCATTGAAGAAGCCTCAACATAGAGCAGGAGGTTTGTTGCACCTGCGGGGATAGTGTAGGAAGTGTTCTCCAGCTTTGTCCAAGTCTTTGACTTAACTGTCTCAGATGCGATGTTTGAGTAGGACTCTTTACCGTCTGCATCGTTGTACTGGAGAGTGATCATCATGTCAACATCAGCTCCGCTGCCCTGCATTACTGCTGCGGAGAAGCTGTATGTCTCGCCAGCCTTTGCGATCTTGCTCAGGTCATATGCGATGCCCTGCCATGTGTCGCTTCTGCCGGATACCTTTACAGAAGAGCCAGCTGAATAGTAGCTCTCGCTGTCAGTTGTAAGTGTTGTGTTTCCTCTTGATGTCCAACCGTCCATTCCGCTGTTGAATGAAGCGGAGTGGAGGGTCGCAGGAGTAACTGATGCAGCAGTTGTTACTGTAGGCTCAGTTTTTTTGACCAGAGGTAGTCACTGTGGGAATGTCACCCTCAGGGAGCTTTGTGATGAGCTTAGCGTCATACTTCTGGATAGAAAGTGCGTCCATGCCGCTGATACCAGTCTTGCCGTCAACGTCAGCCTGGACCATACCCAGCTCAGAGAGCGGGTACTTAGCAGGAAGTGCAACATACTGAAGGATAGCAACTGCGTCATTGAGTGTTACTTCGCCGTTGCAGTTAGCGTCGCCCCAGAGGTAAGAAGCAGGATCTGATGTAGGATCTGTGGGATCCTCGAAGTTTGTTACGATGTCAGAAGCATTTACAAGGCCTGTGATAGCTGTGTAGGCTTCCTTCTCCTTGTAGCTTGAGTCGAAGAGCAGAGGATTCTGAGAGCGTCTCCAGCTTCTGCTATCGTTTGTGCCCCATACTGTGAGAGAAGTTACCTTATCACAGTTCATGATAGCGTTAACGATGTTCTTGTAGCACTGTGCCTGTGTGCTGAAGCTTGCGCCGTTGTCGCAAGTGATATCCAGCTCAGTTACCTGGACCTCACAGCCGATCTTAGCGAAGTCGTTGAGTGCATTTGTGTAAGTTGTGATGTCGGGCTGGCTTGTGCCAAGGTGTGACTGCATACCAACGCCGTCCAGCACGCCCTTATTGTAGAGCTTAGTTACCAGATTTACGATGTTCTGGTGCTTAGGATTGTAATACTCGTTGTAGTCGTTGTAGAAGAGCTTGCAGCCCTCGGGAGCGTACTCCTTAGCAGCTGTGAATGCTACCTCAAGGAAGCTGTCGTCACCGTAGATCATTGTCCAGGGTGAATCGCCGCTGTTCTGCCAATCTGTACCTGCGTGTCTCAGACCATTCTGCTGGTCGTCGAAGCACTCATTAGCAACGTCATATGCATAGAGCTTAAGAGTAGGATACTCCTTCTTGAGCATCTCGAATACGTTCTTTATCCAGTTCTGGATACGCTGATTCATGATGTCCTTTGAAACAAAGGCACCATTGTCTGTAAATCCTTCTCTATAGAAAGAGAGAGGAGTCTGGCTGTGCCAAATAAGAGTGTGGCCTCTTACGGGAATGTCATGCTCAACTGCGAAGTCCAGGATAGCTCTTGCATTACTGGGGAGCTTCGGGATGGGGTTAACATTGTTTCCGTTAGCCATACTAGCCTGCTGATCGAAGATGTTATCAGGCTTGAGCTCGTTCTCGGGAGTGATGCTGTTGAAATGCTTGAGGATGAAGTCAGCGTGAGTGCTTACATCCGTCTGATTTACACAAGTACCGAATTTGAAATACTTACCAAAGTAGTTCTTCAGTCCAATCTCGTCGGAGATCTGAGGCTGAGGATCTGTAGTAGGCTCAGAAGTGGAGCCTGCTGTACCCTTACCAGTTACTACTGTGCCGGCTGTGCCGTCCTTAGCAACTGTTACGTTATCCAGCCAAATATCTGTCAGGCTGTCAGGAGACTCGATGTAGAGCAGCAGGTCGCCTGTGCCTGAGGGGATAGTGAATGACTTGTTTGAAAGAGCTGTCCACTCGCCGGACTTAGCTGTAGCTTCTGCGATCTGAGTGTAGGTTGCAGAATCTCCGTTGCCCTGCTGGAGTGTGAGCTGAAGTGTAGCGCTCTTGCCGCTCTTCTGGAGTGCAGCTGCATCAAAGCTGTAGCTGTATCCGGGAACGAACTGGTCAGAGTTGAGAGCGATAGCAGCACCGTGCCAGTTATCTGTACGGCCGCTGATCTTCAGGGACTGACTGCCCTCATAGTAAGCTGATGTATCGAGAGAAACTGTAGCGTTTCCTCTGGATCCCCAATCGTCCTTGCCGGACTCGAAGGAGCTTGAGAAGTATTTGCCGTCTGAGCCGGGGCCATCGGGCTCCTTGGGAGGATCTGTAGGAACGGGATCGGTGCCGTAGGAGATAACGTTCTTCTTAACGTTAGCCTGGCCGTCGCTCTCCCAGCCCTCTACGTTGAAAGCGACCTCGTAGAAGCCGCCCATCTCCATTCCGAGGCTTTCCCAGGCCTCGAAGTGCTTGTAGATGCTGATGAGACCTGAGCTTCTGGGGCTCTTACGAACACTGAAATACTGTGTGAAGGGCTTGTTTCCTTCAATAGTATATGAATCTCTGGGACAAGTGAAGATATCATATGTGCTTCCGTCGATAGTAGCTGTGCCCTTTGCAGTACCGCCAGAGTTGTCTGCAGAAGGCACCCAGTTCTTCCAGTCCTCTACGATGTAGTACTCAACGAGAGGATTCTGTGTCCAGCCGTAGATACAAAGACGTGAGTTACCAGCGGAACCTGCTGACCATTCGCAGTCGAAGTCACAGGTGAAGTTGCCGTAATCCTGCCAGTGCTTAGGATTGTCCTTACCATAGTTAAATCCACGGCGTGCAAGGAAGTTTCCCTTTGATCCATTAGGACCGCACTGCCATTTCGTTGTAAAAGATCCGCCGGAGCCAAGTGTCATGGAAGAAGTATTCGGTGTATCTTGCTGCCATATCTCATAGCTGTAGCCGTCACAGGTACCAGTTTCCTGTCCCTTGCCGTCAAGTGTAAGTGTCTGTCCGACACTTGCGTTTGCAGCCTTGGCATCGTTTTCTTTTGCCAAAAACGGGGCAGATGTGATAGCCAGGAGACCAGCAATTGCAGTGCTTGCTGCACGTTTGAGAATGCTGTTTCTCATAAGTATCATTCCTCACTTTCAAATAATTATATAAACGCTCTCGCCCCAGATCAGCACCGACCCGAACGGCCGGTGTTCCCTTCTGGTCTGTGGCTTCTGTCTATATTTTATTACATTTCTGTGAACGTTTCAAGTCGTTTTTTGCTAAGAATTGATAATTCGGTCATTTTTTGCTAACCATTGTTAGAGCTCTTTGGTGAAGATCACGAGAGATTTTTCCGAAATACAGGCGTTTACAGAACGTTCATAGTTTTTGCCGGAAAATATTGCTCGATTTTTAGAACTATATTGTACAATTTTCCGCAATTTATAGCAGATCCATGTCATTTTTTTCGGCCCAATCGCAATATTCGGTCAGTCCACTGCTCCTGCCGGGGCTTTTTCCGAAAAATCAAGCAATTATTGCACCTTAGCTGTTGCATTTTGTCATTTTTTGTGCTATCATGTATTTATTGGAGGGATAACGCATGAAGAATATCTTTTCTGTTATTTTTATGAATTTCTGGGGCTACGACCTCATCATATTCCTTGCAGCTGCTTTTACCGGCTTCGTGTTTTATTCCACAAAAAAGTCGGCAGACAGGCTCCACAAGAAGATGAATCTCACTCTCTACGCCCCCGACAGCAACGCCTGGCGTGAGGCCGAGGAGGAGATCACCGGCCTGCGTGAGTCCGATGTGATTGCTATGCGCAACCACACCAGCAAGCTCTATTCCCTTTTCGTCAACCTCACCGGGATCTTTCCCCTGCTGGGTATTTTGGGAACTGTCATCTCCCTGCTGGGTCTGGTAAGCGATATGCAGGACGTTACCGGGAATTTCTACGGCGCCCTGACCTCTACCTTCTGGGGACTGGTCTTCGCTATCGTGTTCAAGTTCCTGGACGGTGTGATCTGCCCCGAGATCGAGGACAACGAGAAAAGCGTACAGCTCTTCCTGGAACGTGGCCGCTCTGCTGAGCGCATAACATTATGAAGAGCAAGGGCATAATCATCGAGCTGACCGCTCTGCTGGACGTTATCCTGATTATGCTTTTCTGGGTCATGATGAATATAAACGACTCCAACGACCAGGTCAGGGCGGACGCTCAGGCTCAGGTGCAGCAGGCTCAGGAGGAGGCGGCTCAGGCTCAGGACGAGCTGGCAAAGGCTCAGGCTCAGTTCGATGACGAGGTAGCACGTCTGGAGGAAGCCGCTAAGTCTCCCGATAAGGCCGCAAGAGAAAACCAGGAGGCTCTTGAGGGCTATTCCGACGGACTCATCGTTACCATGAATTTGCGGTACGATGCTGTGGGAAAGCTGTTCATCCTCGACCAGGACGGCGAGCTTGGCCGAACTCTCATCGGCTCTGAGGAGGAGATCGCTGACGGCATAATCGCCTCTCTTGAAGAAGCTGGGCTGGAAAGCGACGACGTGATCCTCTGCGCACTGGTCTACGACGGCAGCCGTGCCCTCTACCGGGATATTCAGGCCATAACCGCCGCCATTGAGAGGGTCTGCACCACCTACACCCGCTTTTATTGCACATTTATAAATATATCACGATGAAAGGAAATGATACACATGGCTAAGAATAACGCTCGTCATCACGGCCCAGAAGGAGCTCCGCCTCCTCCGCCCCCGAGAAAGAGGAGAGGCTTCAAGCTCATCCTCCTGCTGCTGTTCATCATCATTCTTCTGCTGGTGATCCTTCTCCTGATCAGCCTTGCCGGATACGGTCCGGGAGCAGGCCTTTTCGGAAAGGACAACGACCCCGGCAGCTCCGAGACCTCTCAGTCTCAAGTGATCGAGGAGAGCTCCGGGCAGGATACGGTCTATGCCCAGATCAAGGTCTCAGGAGGTACGATCCTCATGGACGGCAAGGAGATCTCCGCCGCAGAAGCCGCTGAGTCCGCTAAGGCTCTTGGCAGCGATGTCGTGGTCCGCATTACCGACGACAACGCTACTCAGAATGCTGTTGAGGAGCTGAAGTCCGCTCTTGACGCAGCCGGTCTGCCTTACACTATCGAATAAACAGGGAAAGCGCTCCTTATGGGGCGCTTTTTTTGCGAAAAAACGCCCTTCGCCGTTGCTTTATTTCAATATGTGTGGTATAATGGCTTTGTCAGGATCTGCCAAACTGTGTCGGCTGAACTGCGGACAGGAGGAACTTTATGTCACAGAAGATCCGGGGAAGCCTTATGCTCCTCGCCGCTGCCTTTATCTGGGGAACTGCCTTCGTCGCTCAGAGCGAGGGCATGAACTACGTTGAGCCATTCACCTACAACGCCGTGAGAACTCTCATAGGCGGCCTTGTGCTAATACCGGTGCTGGTCATTTTCAAGAAGACCGGTATCCGCCAAAAGCAGCAGGCTCCCTTGAAGGTCACCGTCACAGGCGGAGTGGTCTGCGGGATAGTGCTCTTCGCCGCAAGCTCTTTTCAGCAGAGCGGCATCAGCATGACCACCGCCGGAAAGGCAGGCTTCATCACGGCGCTGTACATCGTGATAGCGCCTTTGGCGGAGCTTCTTCTGGGCCGCAAGCCACCGAAACTGATCTGGCTGTGTGTGGCCGGTGCCGCAGCAGGCTTCTGGCTGCTGTGCATAAAGGAGGGCTTCACAGTCTCAAAGGGCGACCTTCTCGTGCTGGTCTGCGCCCTTTTCTTTGCAGTCCACATCATCGTCATCGACCGCTTCAACGGAAAGGCCGCCGATGCTGTGATGATGTCCTGCATACAGTTCTTCACCGCAGGTCTGCTCATGACCGTGGCTATGTTCATCACAGAGCACCCCACCCTCAGCAATATCTGGGCGGCTAAGGGCACCATTCTCTACACGGGCATCCTTTCCAGCGGAGTGGCTTATACCCTCCAGATCTTAGGCCAGAGGAAAACTCCGCCTGCCGCCGCTACTCTTCTGATGAGCCTTGAATCGGTCTTCGCCGCTCTTTCCGGCTGGATCATCCTGCACGAGACCCTAACGCAGAAGGAGGCACTTGGCTGCGCACTGGTATTCACCTCAGTGATACTTGCTCAGGTAAGGCTTCCGGATAAGACAAAAGCTGAGGCGATGACCGCTCAGCAGAACGGAGAATAATAACAATGAAGAAGTACGTCAGCAAACTTGCCTTCGGCGCCATCGTGGCAGTTTTCATCATCTGCTGCCTTATCCAGTCGCCGATCTCAGGAGCCATCGGATCCCTCTGGTCACTGCTCCCGCCGATCGTGGCCATCGGTCTGGCCCTGATCACCAAGGAGGTCTATTCCTCGCTGTTCATCGGTATCCTCACGGGAGGAGCTATCTACGCAGCCGCCACGTCATCTGGTTTTAAGGGGATGTTCACCGCAGTCGTCCAGGACGGCCTCATCGCAAATATCGCCGAGCCTTACAACGTGGGCATACTCATTTTCCTGGTAGTTCTGGGGATCATCGTGGTCCTCATGAACAAAGCCGGAGGAAGCCGTGCCTACGGAGAATGGGCTTCCGAGCACATCAGATCCCGGGCAGGGGCTAGTCTGGCCACATTCCTGCTGGGAGTCCTGATATTCGTGGACGACTATTTCAACTGCCTGACAGTCGGCTCAGTTATGCGCCCTGTCACCGACAAGCACAAGATCTCACGGTCGAAGCTGGCATACCTTATCGACGCCACAGCCGCACCTGTCTGTATCATCACCCCCATTTCCTCATGGGCAGCAGCTGTCAGCGGCACTGTAGAGGGCGTCAACGGTATCCGCCTCTTCATCAACACTATCCCCTACAACCTTTACGCTATCCTCACCCTGGCAATGGTGATCTTCATCTCTCTCAGCGGAGTTGACTTCGGCCCCATGAAGCGCCACGAGGAAAACGCCGCAAAGGGCGACCTTTTCACCACAAGAAGCACCGTCTACGCTGAGGACGACAAGCCCGACCACTCCAAGGGCAAGGTCATCGACCTGATCCTGCCTGTGCTGATCCTGATCTTCCTGTGCGTTTTGGGAATGCTCTACACCGGCGGATTTTTCAGCGGCACCAGCTTCGTTACAGCCTTTGCCAACTGTGATGCCTCCTACGGACTTTCCCTGGGCTCTATCGCCGCACTCATGGTGATCGTTATCTACTTTATGTGCAGAAGAGTCCTCACCTTCAACCAGTGCATGGACTCTATCCCTGCCGGTTTCAAGCAAATGGTGCCCGCGATCTTGATCCTCACCTTCGCATGGACCCTCAAGACCATGACCGGTCTGCTGGAGGCCGGACCCTATGTTTCCGGACTTGTGGAGAGCGCCACCGCCGTCAGGATCCTTCTGCCGCTGATCCTCTTCGCCGTTGCTATCGGTCTTTCCTTCGCAACAGGCACCTCCTGGGGAACATTCGGCATACTTATCCCTATCGTTACCCACGTTTTCTCCAAGGACCTCAGCGGAGTTTCCGACACAGACGCTATCCCCTCAATGGTCATCATCTGCATCTCAGCCTGCTTGGCAGGTGCGGTCTGCGGAGACCACTGCTCGCCGATCTCTGATACCACGATCATGGCATCTACCGGCGCTCAGTGCGACCACGTCAACCACGTTTCAACACAGCTCCCCTACGCATTCACCGTTGCAGGCGTCTGCGCTGTGGGCTATCTGCTGGCCGGCTTCGTTCAGAACGTTTTCGTCGTTCTGGGAGCCTCACTGGTGCTGCTCCTGGCGATCCTCTTCGGCCTGAAGATCATCTCCAGCCAAAAAGCTGCTCCTCAGACAAAGGACAAGCCTGAGAAGGTGTGAGAAATGCTCCCCGAAGCGGTCAAAGGATCCTTCGGGGAGTTCCTATTTCCGAGCAGCAGCGCCCTCCCCCACGCACAACTCCCCCATTTTGCTGCACGAATATACAAAACCCGCTCGGGAGCTGTTGAAATTTATCTAATACGACAAATTTCGCTCAACCCCTTGAAAAAAAGCTCAAAAAATGGCATAATTAAAGAATACTAATATAGTGTCTCATTGTCCGCTTTTTTGCGGAAGAACAGGAGGAAAAATGGCAAATCAGCTTTGTATCGTTCTCGACTTCGGCGGCCAGTACAACCAGCTCATCGCTCGCAGAGTCCGTGAGTGCGGCGTTTACTGTGAGATCCGAAGCTACAAGACTCCCATCGAGGAGCTGAAAAAGCTCGCCCCCACCGGCATCATCTTCACCGGCGGCCCCAACAGCGTCTATGACCCCGCTTCTCCCCATATCCCGGAGGAGATCTTCAGCCTTGGCATCCCGATCCTGGGTATCTGCTACGGCTGCCAGCTCATGGCTTACACCCTCGGCGGTGAGGTGAAGAGCTGCGACAAGAGCGAGTACGGCAAGATCGAGGTAACTCATCAGGGCGGCCTCCTGTTCAAGGACGTTCCCGAGAAAAGCGTCGTTTGGATGAGCCATACAGACTATGTGAGCAGGCTCCCTGAGGGCTTCTCCGTGAAGGCTGCCTCTGAGGACTGCCCCTGTGCTGCCTTTGAAAACCCCGAGAGAAAGCTCTACGCTGTACAGTTCCACCCCGAGGTAACTCACAGCCAGTTCGGCAAGGAGATCCTCCGCAACTTCCTCTTTGAGGTTTGCGGCTTCACCGGCGACTGGGTAATGGACGACTTCATCGAGAATACCGTTGCTGGTCTGAGAAAGACTATCGGCGATAAGAAGGTCATCCTGGGCCTCTCAGGCGGAGTTGACTCCTCCGTTGCTGCCGGTCTCCTCAGCAGAGCCGTCGGCAAGCAGCTCACCTGCGTTTTCGTTGACCACGGCCTTATGAGAAAGGACGAGGGTGACTTCGTTGAGCAGACCTTTACCTCTCTCTTCGATATGAATTTCGTCCGTGTCAACGCTAAGGAGCAGTTCCTCTCAAAGCTCAAGGGTGTTACTGCCCCCGAAACTAAGCGCAAGATCATCGGCGCTGAGTTCATCAACGTCTTCTGGGACGAGGTCCGCAAGGACTCTCAGGGCGGATTTTTCGCCCAGGGCACTATCTACCCCGACCGCATCGAGTCCGGTAAGGGCAACGAGGCCGGCCAGGGCAGTACTGCCGTTATCAAAACTCACCACAATACCGCTATCCCCGAGGATATGATGAAGCTCTTCGACGGTATCATCGAGCCCCTCGGCGACCTGTTCAAGGACGAGGTCAGAGCCGTCGGCGAAAAGCTGGGTATCCCCCGTGAGCTGGTCTGGAGACAGCCCTTCCCGGGTCCCGGTCTGGGCGTGCGTATCATCGGCGAGATCACCGAGGAAAAGATCAAGGTTCTCCAGGAAGCCGACGCTGTTTTCCGTGACGAGATCGCTAAGAGCGGCATCGAGAGCGAGCTCAAGCAGTTCTTCGCTGTCCTCCCGGACGTCCGCACCGTTGGCGTTATGGGCGACCACCGCACCTACGACCACCTCATCGCTATCCGTGCGATCACTACCGACGACTTCATGACCGCTGATTGGGCCCGTATCCCCTACGACGTCCTGGCTAGAGTCTCCAACCGCCTGTGCAACGAGGTGGAGCACGTCAACAGAGTCGTGTACGATATAACCTCCAAGCCCCCGGGAACTGTGGAGTGGGAATAATAAACAAGACCTCAGAAACGGCGTAAATACGCCATTTCCAAAGCCTTAAAATCTCAGTGATAACAATTTGATAACAGGAAGCTAAGCGGAATTATTCTGCGCTTCAAGTGGCTTATAAGTTACGCCACTCTTTCGCAGGTTCATGCTTTCCGGTTTCATCTATGAAACCGTCATCGGTCGTTTTCGGCCAGTTAAGCTTCCATTCTGTATATTCGGCCTTGCTGATCTTACCGTCAGCAAGGTCTTTTTTTCGTCTCTGCCACTCAGAAAGGAGGTCAGTCATCAGGATAGAGCCGAAAACAATGCCCTTTCTTCTGTTGCCGTCCTCGTCCTCGCAGTCCTCAATGCTGATCGGGTAATGCTCGTCAAGCTCAAAGAGCATCATCATAACGCCCTCAGCTCCGAGTATCTCATCATCCGCAAGGAAACGGGGATTCACATCCAATGCCTCCGCAAGCAATTCGACAAGTGCCTGCTTGGGTGTGCGTGTGCCTGATTCATACTGTGCGATACGGACATCGGCAGACTTCTCGTCAAAGCCGACTGCCATACCAAGCTGTTTCTGCGTCATTCCTCTGAAATCACGAATGCGGTGTATCTTATCTCCGATAATGCTCATGGTGGTTCACTCCTTAATTATGTTCTGTTTGGCAAAATACCAGAGAAACGTAATCTCATCAAAAATGATACGTTTCCCATTATCGTCATAAACACATATGCAGTCTATGCCGTATTGGTATTCATATTCTTTACCCAATTTAAAAACCCCATCATTTGGAATATGGTGACAAACACATTTACTCATATTTAACTCCTAATAAGTGTTTTCATCCATTATAACATATTTGTTTAGGATAGTCAATAGATACTAAACAAAAAAATTTAGAAAAATTTCGATTTAGGGGTTGACAAAAGCAAAAATGTTTAGTATAATAAGACTAAGCAAAAATGTTTAGATAGAGAATTTTGCTGATCGGATACGCAAATGCGCCCGATACCACACAGAACAATATTTTAAGAAAGGGTTGACTACTATGTCAGAAAAATTTATCCGTGCAGAGGAACTGGCAGAGATCATGGAGATCTCCGTTCCGTATGCATACAAGATCATCAAGCAGCTCAATGAGGAGCTTGACGCAAAGGGCTACATCACCATCACAGGCAGAGTGAACCGTGAGTATTTCAACGAGAGAGTGTACTCGGCAGAGCACCCGGTGAAAGCACCTGAAAAGAAAGAGGGTGAGGACTGATGTCCGTATACAAGGACAAAAACGGCACTTGGTATGTCATGACTCGCTGTGATGACTGGCAGGGGCAGCGCAAGCAGAAGTGCAAGCGTGGCTTCAAGACAAAGCGTGAGGCTCAGGATTGGGAGCGCAGATTTCTTCTCCAGCAGGGCGGCGACCTCGATATGCTGTTCAAAGACTTCTACAAGCTGTATGAGCAGGACATGAAAGCCCGTTTGAAGCAGAACACCTGGGAGCATAAGGCTTGTGTCATCAAGTCGAAGATCTTGCCCTATTTCGGTGAGAAGTCCATGAAGGACATCCAGGCAAGAGATGTGCTGACGTGGCAGAATGAACTGCTTCGTCACCGTGACAAGAACGGCAAGCCCTATTCGGAGACCTACCTGAAAAACCTGCATAATCAGCTCTCTTGTATCTTCAATCACGCTGTCCGCTACTATGACCTGAGTACCAATCCCGCAGCCAAAGCAGGGAGCATCGGCGTGAAGAATGCCAAGGAGATGAACTTCTGGACGAAGGACGAGTATATGCAGTTCTCCGAAGTCATGATGGACAAGCCTATCTCGTTCTATGCCTTTGAGATGCTCTACTGGTGCGGTATCCGTCTCGGTGAGCTGCTGGCTCTCACGACTGCGGACTTCGATTTCAAGAACAGAAAGCTCCGCATCAACAAGTCCTATCAGCGTCTCAAGGGACAAGACGTCATCACAGAGCCCAAGACCAAGAAAAGCAACCGCACCATTGAAATGCCCGATTTTCTTTGTGAGGAGATGCAGGAGTATTTCAGTATGCTGTACGAACAGAAGCCCGACGAGCGGATCTTCCCCATATCCAAGAGCTATCTGCATCATGAGATGGACAGGGGCGTGAAAGCGACAGGCTTGAAGCGAATCCGCATTCACGATCTGCGTCACAGCCACGTTTCGCTGCTGATCGAGCTTGGCTTTTCGGCGGTGGCGATCGCTGACCGTGTGGGGCATGAGAGTATCGAGATCACCTACCGCTACGCACACTTGTTTCCCTCAAAGCAGAAGGAAATGGCGAATAGGCTCGGTGAGCTGAAGAAGGGAGGTGATTTTAATGTCAGCAAAGAATCTTGACAGCAAGGGCAGATTCAGGGCAAGGACGATCGGTTTCCGTGTCTCACCCGAAGAATATCAGCTGATCAACTCGGCAGTCGCACTGTCGGGACTAACCAAGCAGGACTACATCGTGAAGCGGCTGCTGTGCCGTGATGTAGTTGTGCAGGGCAATCCGAGAGTGTACAAGGCTCTGAAAAATCAGCTTGCGGAAGTCCTCAGTGAGCTGCGAAGAATACAGAACGGCTCCGCTGTGGACGATGAGCTGTTGTCCACGATACAGCTCATTACAACAACTCTGAATGGTCTGAAAGGAGATAGAGAATGACCGAAGAAAGAGAAATGACCGCTCTCGACGCACCTGTTGGCGCAGGTGTAGAGCAGTCACTTAACAACTATAATGGTATTATACCAGATTACGGGGAGGATTTCAACCCCTCAGCCGAGGAAATTTTCCTCGCACAGCAGGAATATGAACAGGAAATGCAGGCACAGGCTCAGGCGGAGCGAGAAGCTTCACCCGGCTTTATGCAGACTGTTTCGATGCCGGAGCTGTACGAGATGGTCTATCCGGGAAAACCGCCTATTATAGACCACTTTCTCTACCCCGGCACTTACCTGTTCGTAGGAGCGCCAAAGGTCGGCAAGAGCTTTATGATGGCTCAGATCGCTTATCATGTCAGCTCAGGAACTCCGATGTGGAACTATTCCGTTCGCAAGGGTACGGTGCTGTATCTTGCATTGGAGGACGATTACCGCAGATTACAGGAGCGTCTGTACCGAATGTTCGGAACGGAAGCAACGCCTGATCTTTTCTTTTCAGTTGCTTCCAAGTCGCTGAACGAAGGTCTGCTCGATCAGCTCGGTACTTTCATGAACGAACACCCGGAAACCTCGGTTGTCATCATCGACACCTTGCAGAAAGTCCGTGAAGCGGAGGGCGACACTTACAGCTATGCGAGGGACTATGATATTATCGCAGGGCTGAAAGCCTTTGCGGACAGGACGAGTATCTGTCTGATACTGGTTCACCACACACGCAAGCAGAAGTCCGATGACAGCTTTGACCGTATCTCAGGCACGAATGGTTTGCTCGGCGCAGCGGATGGAGCGTTCATCATGTACAAGAACAAACGCTCTGACGGCGATGCAACGATAGAGGTATCGGGGCGAGATCAGCCCGACAAGAAGTTTATGCTCAGCAGAAACAAAGAAACTCTGTGCTGGGACTTCAAGGGCGAGCGATCCCCCGACTATGCCGAACCGCCTGAGCCTGTGCTTGAAGCAATCGGCAGTCTCATCAATGCGGATAATCCGATTTGGGAGGGTACGGCAACTGAACTGATCGAAAAGCTGGAGCTTGACATCAAGCCGAATGCCCTGTCGCTGAAACTGAATGTCAACGCAGGAAAGCTGTACAATATGTACTTCGTTCAGTACAGCAATTCCAGAAGTCACAAGGGCAGAAAGATCACGCTCCGCTATGACGAGAATCATCCTATCATTATTGAGCCTGATACAGATTCCGAGGAAGATGATACCGAAGAAAATGAGTATCAGTATCAGCCTGTTGAGGACAATCCGAAAGTATCGGTTTGTTATGTCCGAGGTGATAGCGGAAACAAATCTTTCCATGATATGACTGATGCAGAAAAGGAGAATTTCCTCGCCACAAGCTATTGAGCGTGACGATGTGTGACGGTCGTGACGCTGTTTGTGAGGTCTCAAAAAGACCGTCACCATCGACACGCATCGTCACGGGGGCAGTCAGGGACATTTTTGTTCATGTTGAAAGAATCAAAATCAGCATAGGCTATTACTCATTTTTGAGTAAAACTCCTGAGCTGATTTTCAAAAAATGTAATGCGGATTTCTGAAAAAGTGTGCCCACATTTTCGGCTGCTCCGTCAGCCGCTTCAGCCTCGCAGAGCGCAATAGATACTTTTGATAGACGGTCTTCGGCTGTCGAAAGTATCTTTGCGTTACTCTTGCCAAGAGTAACAGAAGCCAATTCGGCTCCTGCCGAATTGTTCGGTGCTGCGCACCGATCCGCCTGCTGTGCAGGCTCATCCATTTTGTCAGCCGCTCCTGCGGCGTACATCATCTTATTTTTCACAAGGAGAGTGATCATATAGAACAAAGAACTTTGAGCGGCTGTTTTGGTCGTGGAGATCTCAATCATAACAACCGTTCTATCATAACTGAAAATGTCCACGAGGACAGGATCCGAGATGACATTATCATCTGTCAGCGCTCACTGAAACAGCTCTATCACGAACTGTTCGATGAAGCACTTGCAGAGTATAACAATAAGCAGACCCGGCGTGATAGGAAGATCACAAATTATCAGGAGCATATCCGCCACAGCCGACAGGAAAAAGAATTCCATGAAGCTATATTTCAGGTAGGCAATCGTGAGGACACCGGACTGGATTCCGATATGTGCAAAGAAGCGGCTGCGGTGTTGGAAGAATATGCCCGTAGCTTTGAGGAGAGAAATCCCCATCTTAAACTGTTCAACGCCGTGATCCACATGGACGAAAGCACACCGCACCTGCACCTTGATTTCGTTCCGCTGTGTGATGAAAAACGCAAGAACGGAATGCGTGTCCGCAACTCGCTCACAGGAGCTTTAAGGCAGCAGGGGCTGGCAGGCGAAGGCATCTCAAATACCATCACAATGGCGTGGCTCGAACAGGAGAAAGAACACATCGGACAGCTCATGCTTGAACACGGTATCGAATGGGTAAAGCTCGGCAATCACGAAAAGCACAAGAGTGTTTCTAAGTACAAGGCTGACAATCTCCGTGAGGAGATCGAAGCTGCCGACAAACTGTTGGATATAAAAAAGTCGGAACTCAGCTCGGTTGAAGATCAGATCAGGACAGCAGAAAGCAAGCTTGCTGATACAAAGCAGGATATATCCGAAAGCGAGAAAAAACTATCCTCGGTAACGGCGGAAACCGAGAAGGCTGATGCTGATCTTTCAAAGAAAGTCGAGCAGATCAACAGAGCTCTGAAATATCTGCCTGACCTACAGAAGAATGAGAAAGCGGAACACGAATATCTTGTTGCTATATCCGAACTCCGCGAGCTGCTGAAAAGCGGAATGTCTATACTCAAAAACAAGGATTCTATCATATATTGGATAGATACTTTGGAAAGCCTTACGAAAAAGGCTATGGACAAACAGTGCAAAGCTGACCGTACCATTTATGATCTACGTCAGCGTGGCGAAGAAGTGACTGTTGAGCGTGATGATGCTCGTGAAAAGCTGAAAGCAGTCCGCTCGGAGAGAACACAGCTTTCTTCTGAGCTGCAATCGGTCAGGTCTGAGAACAGGGAGTACAGCGAGATATATGCTATGCTTGAAAGAATAGCTCCCGCAATTCTCAGGCAGGCAAAAGAGATGCTACGAGAACAGCAACAACGAGAGCAGGCTCAGCAGTTAGCATACCAGCAACCAAAAAAGAAAAAGTCTTGGGACTTGGAATAAGGAGGACTATATTATGATTATCAGAAGCAAGGAAAAGATCAACGTCAACGGCAAGAACAAGCCCGTATGGGTTCTCGACACCGATGCACTCACTGTTACCCACAACACACCCGATGCCGAGCCGAGCGTGACAGCGTTCAGCTCCGACCACATCAAGTATCATCTGCACTACTCGGCAGAATACCGTCCCGCAAGGCTGAAAAAGCTCGTTAATGATGGCACGATTCTCACCTATCTGACCGACCTCGACCGTGCTGTAACAGAAGCCGTAGAACGCCAGGTCGAGAAGATGCTTGCAAACGATCAGGAGTATTTCAGAGCTGTGGCGGTCGGTGATCTTGCTAAGGCGAGAGGGCTGGAGAATATGGATCGCCTGTGTGCAAGAGAGCCGGTGTATGCGGCTATGGTGTATGTGTGATGCCGTGATCTCCCCATAAACAACAAGCCGAAGGATTCTGCGTGAGTCCTTCGGCTTTTCTCTTAATAGTTGCATTTACATATTTAATTGGTAAAAGGAAGCACTTGAGAGTAATCTATCTTTACATCATTGATAGAAACTATTTCAGATGATAGGAATTGCACATTCTTTTCATCAAACAGAAGAATGTTATAACCTCCAGATCGCATCTCCCATTTTTATTGATTGGTGAAAATCATATTCTTGATGATCCATTAAGTAGATACTCAGAATTGTGTGGTAAATTGCCTGAAGGAAGAGATGCAGAATACCTTTACGATCAGATAAAAACAACAGCGGAAGATAATATTAAGATTCTGGATAATCTGCGATCAAATTTGTTTATTATTCCATTACGACTTTTAGTTCAATCAAAAGCTGATGATATTGTATTTCAAGAAAGCGAACAACTGTTTCTTGGACTGTTCAACGGAATAGATAGCATCGATGATTATTTTATTAAATGTGACAGTATTGATAATATTATACAATATGCTCGTGATGATACGGAAAAGATCGTTATGTTCTCGGAAAATGATAATAAAGAGTTACCGTTTAAAGAAAGATTTCATAATTCGATAGCTGATGCTGAGTTTATGATTGATCCTGCTAAATCCGATGCATACAACTTTTTCAGTATGGTTTTCGGAAATATACTTCAAGCGATTAGCATACTGGCGTGTTGTATGGAATATGGCTGCATACCATATATTAGGTATCCGGTTTCGTTCCATTACTTGAATATTATTTCGAATAGCGTTTTGGAAGGATCCGAGGTAAACATACTTCGGTTTAAAATGAGCGTTGCATTTATATTTCATAAGCTTTGTGATAAAAGTCAACTTTCTTCCATAGGCACAAGTGAATTTCTCATAAAAAAACAATCATACGGTTTTAATGATAAACTATTCAAGAATTTTGATCTTCAAAAGATTGCAGATGGAGAGGAGATTGATATATCGATAACACAGAAAATCAATGAAGAATTGGAGTGTTTTTATAAGTACATTTCAAATGAGCGATAAAGTCTCTTGACAACCGCCCAAATCTGCGCTATAATACCAAATAAGGAGCAAGCCACCGGGCACATATTCTCCTATAAGTCGCTGGTTTTTGTTATCATGGCGCTAAAAAAATGATAACTTGGCATCAGTGGGGATTATTATACAGAGCAAAATGTATAACTGAGATACCAGAAAGCAAATTGCCTAAACAAAATCGTTTAGTATTGAACGAAATCTGGGGAGTGGGAATGATCCCCGATACAAGCGTCCGGTCTGTGCATATAGTGATTCAGGATCTGCAATAGAATACGAAAATGGAACTGCCCGGTCAAACAAGACTGGGCGGTTTTTCTGTAGGTCAGTTTCTTCCCGATCTGACAGGAGGCAAGAGGCTCACTCCCTCCCCCACCGACCAGACCAGAGCACCTGTCACAACTTCTCCAAAATACGGCCATATGGGAATTTTTTTGCCGAAAGGTGTTGACATTTGTCGGCAAGGGGTATATAATAACTATCGCTGACGGTTTTTGCCCGTGAAAAACGCGCAGTTTACTGCGGATCGGAGAAAAAAATGGAAGACATTGAAATATACCTTAACCGCCTCCACAACAGCCAGGAGATCTGGAGCGAGACAGCAGACAAGCTGGGTGCTCATGAGATCAATTCCGGTGAGGCGCTGGAAAAATGGCTGGCGGAGCACAGTGAGCTTCCCCAGGTGAAGCTCTACGTTTCAGACGAAAAGGTCGATAATGCGACTGTCGACCAGATCATAGCAGCCTTCGGTGACCGTGCGCAGGTCATCGAGGACGAGTTCCTCAACATTATCGACGAAACAGCTCACATCACCTCTCAGAGCAAGCCCAGGTGCCTTGTCCACCGTGACGGCGACCTTCATGCAGCGGTCCACGTCTGGATCATCAGAAGGCGTGATATGGGCGTTTACGTTCTCCTTCAAAAGCGCTCTCACCTAAAGGACATCAGCCCTGACTGCTATGACGTTTCCGCAGCCGGACACGTTTCCCAGAACGGTGAGTTCCGCAGCACAGCTGTTCGTGAGACTGCCGAGGAGATCGGTCTTGAGATCCCCAGAGAGAAACTGGAGCTCATTGGCCTTATGGAAAGCCATTACTCCAGCGGAAAGACCCACGACAACGAGGTCAGAGCTGTTTACCTGTACCGTGGCGATGTGGACGAGGACAGCCTTGTCCTTCAGGAGAGCGAGGTCGCCGAGGTAGGCTGGGCCGAGCTTGACGAGCTGCTCACTGTTATCAAAAACGAGGAATTCAAGCACTGTCTGGATCTGGACGAGCTGGCCATGATCAAAAAGGCAGTTTTCTGAGAAAAAAAGCTCCGGCACAGTGTCCGGAGCTTTTCGTTTATTCAGTTACAGGCTGAGGGTCGGTAATGACAGCGGTGTGCTCCAGAATGAGCTGGCGCATGATGATAACATCGAAAACTGTCAGTCGGCCGTCGCCGCTTATATCGCAGGAGAAATCGTAGGCCTCGCTGCCCATGACCGCCCTTGCACAGCACACCAGGTCGGAAACATTTACTGCTCCGTCGCCGTTGAGGTCGCCGTAGATAGGCTCAGGCTCTGTGGTCACAGGAGCTGTGGTGGTGGAGACTGTAGTGACAGCAGTTGTCACCGAGGTGACAGTCGTGGTCTTGGGAGCCCTCTTTGTAGTGGTCGAGGTGGAAGTCACCGGCTTTGTGGTAGTTGGAGCAGCGGTGGCGGTAGTTGTGGTCGATGTAGTAGTAGATGTGGTGGAAGTAATGGCCGTTGTGGCCGCCGGCTCAGTTGTCTCAGGAGCGCTGGACTTCCAGTCAGGATCGTAATTTTCAGCCGAGAGCACAGGATATGTGGTCGTAGTCAGGTTGAAATATGTAGTCTCCTCATGGTCGGCAAAAAATCTGTCGGAGCCGCTCAAAAAGTAGTAATAGTAGTAGTCCTGGCCGCTTCGTCCGTCACGGTCGTCCCAGGTAACGTCCATTCCGTACCACTTGCCGTCGTCCATTTTGACGTAGTTCCACATATGGCCGGTAAGACCGTCCTCATCGAAGTTTCCCACAGCGACTACGCATGGGATGCCCATATTGTCGCAGATCAGCTTGAAGGCCTTGGCATAGCCCTCGCAGACCGATCCGGGCTCGACGATAGCGCCAACTGCGGAATTGCTGTAGGGGGAAGTATCGTCATAGTAGGTGAAAAGGCTGATCCTGTCGTGGATCTCCTTTAACTGCTCGTAGCGGGTGCCGGAAACGCTGCTGTAGTCCTCCACAGCCGCCTCCAGCTTTTCCTTGTACTCATTGATCTGGCTGAGGGACTCGAAGGAGTCGTATACTCCCGGTGTGAAGGTCAGCTTCGTGAGCGTGTAGGTGTAGGTCTTAGTTTTGGAGCTGTAGCTTGAGGAAACGCTTCCTGTGTCAACTCCGATCTTTGATTCGTCCAGCCAAAAGACCTCCGGCATATCAAAAAGGAATAGATCCATGCCGGGCTTGCAGTTGGAGAAAACAGCCTTAGAAAAGGCCGCATCGCTGTCCTCAGAGGCGCCCACGGTGAACTTCACCGGCTCAGGCAGCTTTACAGTAAAGCTGGAAAGAGAGGGCGTGGTCAGCTTGGCAAAGGCCTCATAGACGGCAATGTTATTGGCGTCAAGATTGTCCTTATGGACGAATGAGTCCTCGCTGTAATTTGAGAGAAACTGCGTAGTTTCGGGCATTGTCAGGGAGATCCCTTCAGCCTCGCCCACATACATCGTTTCCGGCTCATAGGTCCCTGTCACGGTGGTCAGGGCATCCACCGCCTCCGCAGCCGCAGCTGCTGCTCCGCCCTGTGCTAATAGGGCTGATGCGGTGATAAACGAGAGAGTTGCTGCTAAAATTTTTTTCATATTGAAAACCTCCATTCATAGAGTGTTCCCAATCCCGAGCCCTGCTAAAGCCCAGCCTATTTGAGCTTTGCAGGATTTTATCTATCCTATATTATATAATAGTCCTCTAAGAATGTCAATACTGAGGCAATAGATTTGTACGATCTGCACACTCCGCATAAGACTCCCGTAGTGATATTGCCGAAGTCCCCTGCTCTTCCAAATCACGGTATATTGCCAAAAACGGCATAGTGATATTCCTTGCAGCATATGCTGAAAATGCTAAAAAAAGTGCGATCTATGGCTGATTATTCGTTATGTTGTCTCTTGCAAAAAAAACAGCGCTATGGTATACTTTTATATAGACTGCAATAACTATATTTTGACAATATATTTACTGAAAGGTGAGATCATTCAATGATTCTATCAGAAATGAGCAGAGACGAGCTCCTCAGTTTTCGTGACGAAGCCCTCGCTAGCTACAACGATTTCAAGGCTCAGGGACTTTCCCTCAATATGTCCCGCGGCAATCCCTGCAAAGAACAGCTGGAGCTCAGCGTTTCCATGCTGGACGTTTTCAATGACGGAGATTTCGTCAGCGAGAACGGCATCGACGTGCGCAACTACGGTATGCTGGACGGTATCCCTGAGGCAAAAACGCTCTTTTCAGATATGATCGGCGTTGACCACGATGAAGTCATCATCTTCGGAAATTCCAGCCTTAACGCTATGTTCTGGACCGTTCAGACCGCTTTCAACAAGGGCGTTCTGGGCAGCACTCCCTGGGGAAAGCTGGACAAGGTGAAGTTCCTCTGCCCCGTCCCCGGCTATGACAGACATTTCAAGGTAACTGAGTTCTTCGGCATCGAGATGATCAATATCCCCATGACAGCTGACGGCCCTGATATGGACCTTATCGAGAAGCTAGTCGCCGAGGACGACTCTATCAAGGGTATCTGGTGTGTTCCTCAGTATTCAAACCCCGACGGTATCTCCTACAGCGACGAGACTGTAAAGCGCTTTGCTGCTTTGAAGCCTGCTGCTAAGGATTTCCGCATCTTCTGGGACAACGCCTACTGCATCCACCACCTGACAGACTCCCCCAAGTACATCCTCAACATCCTGGAGGAAGCTAAAAAGGTCGGCAACGAGAACATCGTTTACATCTTCGGCTCTACCTCAAAGATCACCTTCCCCGGCGCAGGCGTTGCTGTAATGGGCGCCAGCCGTGAGAACGTGGAGTCTCTGAAGAAGTTCCTGGGGATCAGCATAATCAGCTACGATAAAATGAACCAGCTCCGCCACGTCAAGTTCTTCGAGAGCTTCGAGCACATGAAGGACCATATGAAGAAACATATGGCCATAATCGCTCCCAAGTTCAAGCTGGTCTGTGATAAGCTGAACAAGGAGATTGCTCCTCTCGGTATCGGCCAGTGGACTGAGCCCAAGGGCGGCTACTTCGTTTCCTTCAATGCTATGAACGGCTGCGCAAAGCGCATAGTCAAGCTGTGCAGCGAGGCAGGCGTTACTCTTACCGGCGCCGGCGCTACATTCCCCTACGGAGTGGACCCCGACGACCGCAACATCAGACTTGCTCCTACATATCCCCCCATCGAGGATCTGGACAAGGCCATGGATCTGTTCACGATCTGTGTTAAGCTGGCAAGCGCTGAGAAGCTCCTTGGCGAAAAGTAAAAAGCTGACCGGACGCATATGTGTCCGGTCTTTTCTTTGCAAAAATCAGCCGCAGTCTTCGTGGTGATGAAAACTGCGGCTGTTTTTTTATGCAACAGGGTCGTCGATAACGATTACTTTCTCAGGAATGTACGGTAATGAGGTGATCGACTTTGCGTCGTACATCTGGATTGCAAGAGCATCCATACCGTTTACTCCGGAGCCGGGATCGTAAACGTCAGCAATATCCATGAGCTCGGCAGCGATTGGGTACTTTGCAGGAAGTGCTGCGAACTGAAGGATCGCAACTGCATCGTTCAGGTCTACCTCGCCGTCGTTGTTGGCATCGCCGGGAAGATCAGTCAGGACAACATCTGTCGGAGGAACTGTAGTAGGCTCAACAACAGGCTTTGTTCCGGCCTTCCAAACAGAGGTCAGGGCAATTCCCAGGCCGGGCTTTGCGCCCTCGATGAAGAACTCGTCGCCGGGCTGGTAGATGTCGTCTCCGTACTTCCAGCCGTCGAAGTAGTAGCCTTCCTTCACGCAGTTGTTCTCAGGACAGATGATGGATGTATCGGTAGCGCCCTTGATCTTGATATTGTCAGCAGACTTGCCTGTTCCGGCATTGAACACCACAGTGTACTCAATGGGAGACCAGACTGCTGAATAAGTAACGTCCTCATTTGGCAGAGTCACAGACTGTCCGGGGCGATATGTCTCGCCGTCAACGCTGGAGAGCCAGCCCGTGATCTCATAGCCTGTTCTGGAAAGTCTGTCCGCACCGGCAAGCTCCATAGGCATACCCTCGTTGTATTTGAAGGTAACGCTGGGGTTGCCGTTGATCCTGTCCACATCACCGGCAGCGAATGTAACGGCGATCTGATAGGTCCAGATAGGCGTCAGAGTAACATCATGGTCAGGCATGATGATAGAATTCGTTCCGTTGAAAACATGAGTGCCGTCAGTCATCGTGTAGGAGGTAGCTCCATCAGCATTGACCGCAAGGATCTTGGGGCAGACCACCTGACCGGGCATTACCTTTTTCGGTGCAAAAACGGTCTCGGGGTCGGTTCCGATAAGCTCCTTGTCGAACTCATATTTGAGGCTGACCGTGTCGGCAAATCCGTCATAGAACACCGGCTCAAGAGTGATCTCAGTAACGTCCTCAGGCAGAGTGTTCAGGTACATCGGTGCGCCCGGCAGATATCCCACATCGCCGTCATAGGTCCAGCCGCTGAAAACATAGCCGTCCTTGTTCATGCCAACACTTGGCATCTGAACAAAGGATGAAGAAGAGACAGTGACCGGGGCGAAGACCTCATTTGGGTCTACAGTTTTTGCGAACGTAATCGAGTCATCGTTCAGGCAGTTGAAATTGACCGTAATGGTCCTTGCTTCGTCAGCGGCAGACACCGGGAAAGCCCCCAGCACGCACACTGACACGACCGCAGCAGAAGCAGCCGCAGCCAGTCTTGAGAAAATCTTGTTCATAATACCCTCCCATTTTCTGATGCTTGCGCATCGGCCGGTCACCCGGCTTACTTGAACTGATTTTTTTCTCTGTCGTATGAATAGCCTATAGCAGACAGTTTGCCCTCCAGCTCAGACTGCTGGATCGAAAGGCTTTTGCAGAGCTCCTCAAGATCCGGATATTCATCTCGCAGCTTTGTATTTATGTAGCTGAGCAGGATCGCAGGATCGTTTGGCAGCTTCATGACATCGCTCCTTTCAAGGTTATAGGGCGCCGGTATGCAGTGCAGGACATACCGCCGCAGCTTAGGCTATAGACAGCTAAAATACGCTGTCTCAGCTAAACTTAATATACAATAATATTTCCATTAAGTCAACGATTTTCAGCAAATCCGAAATAACAATTTTTCGTAAATAAGTATTTTGATACAACAAAGGCCCGGAGAGTTCCTCCGGGCGAAGTTTTATATGCTGTCCATGTCACTGGGCTTGTGTTCGGGAACGTATTTCTCAAGCTGACCAGAGGCTGTTCCAAGGTCTCCCATGGAGTCAGCGGCGGTCTTCATGCGGCGCTCCATTTCCTGCTGGAACTGGTCCTTTATGCCACGCTGGATCTTGTTATAGCGCTGCTCCTCAGCACGCTCGTTAAACAGCGGAAAACCAGGCTGTTCCTCCAAATAATGATAGGTCAGGTTGGTCTTCATATTGAAAGCCCCAAGGATCAGAGCTCCCACGGTATAGATCATGAACACCCAAAATCCGATCATGAGCCTATTGAAAAAATGGTGCCTTTGCAGAACGATGATCAGCAGCAAGGCAGCAGCGTTCAGCATCATCAGCAGGATCGCCGAAAGGTCATTCTGTTTCTGACTGCCCCGATAGGCGAAGAAAAAACTCAGCGGCGCCAGAACAATTGAAACTCCGATCATTACGAAGCTGATCGGCGACAGCGGGTCAACTCCCCCGGCAACCGCCAGCCAGTCCCAGGAAAGGCCGGTCATACTGGTAAATGAGTAGATCACCAGCAGCAGTCCTCCCACAAGGAAGCTGTAAAAGATCACAGTATACGCCTTTTTGCATTTTTTCATAAGACAAAGGTTTTTTGCGAAGTCGTCCAGCATAAAAGCAGCCCCTTTCAAATATGGATCTTCTATGTATTCATTATAACATTTTCATTTATCTATGTCAACATATTTCCATAACAGAACTGTAATATAAAGGCTCTATTTAGGCAAAATTATAGATGTTAGCAAATACTAACCAAATATCAACACATCATACTGTCAAAAGTGCACAAGAAAAAAGTCTCAATTAGTCTAAAATGGCGATAGAAATTTCCCTTATTATATGGTATAATACATTAAGATATGTGAGGAGTAATATAAGCGCCCCACAGCGGAGTTTGTTATTTCTTTCACATGAAAACAAAGGAGGTTCATCTAATGAATTCAGCTAAATCTACTGTTCCTTTTAAGGGCACTCCTGAACAGGAGGCTCAGCTCATCGCTGTTATCGACGAGAAAAAGGACGACCAGGGTTCTCTTATGCCTATCCTTCAGAAGGCTCAGGAGATCTATGGTTACCTCCCTATCGAGGTCCAGAAGATCATTTCCGACAGAACCGGCATCCCGCTTGAGAAGATCTACGGCGTAGTTACCTTCTATGCTCAGTTCTCCCTCTATCCCAAGGGTGAGTATACCATCTCGGTATGTCTCGGAACTGCCTGCTATGTTAAGGGCTCAGGCGATATCTATGACAAGCTCCAGGAAAAGCTCGGCATCGCCGGCGGCGAATGTACTGCTGACGGTAAGTTCTCTCTCGAGGCCTGCCGCTGCATCGGTGCCTGCGGTCTTGCACCTGTTCTCACAGTCAATGAGGACGTTTACGGCCGTCTCACTGTTGACGACGTTGATAAGATACTCGCTAAGTACGCTTAAAATACCATATAGGAGGTAAACTTATGAAAACTCTTGAAGAACTCAAGGTTGTCAGAGAATCAATGGAGGGCGAGGTAGCTCTCAGAACTCACGGCAACGCTTCTTCAAAATACGAAAGACACGTCCTCGTCTGCGGCGGTACAGGATGTACTTCTTCCGGCTCTCCCAAGATCATCGCTAAGCTGAAGGAGGAGCTCGCTGCAAACGGACTTTCAGATAAGGTACAGATCGTTAAGACAGGCTGCTTCGGCCTTTGTGAGCGTGGACCTATCATGATCGTTTATCCCGAGGACTCATTCTACTCTCGTGTGAACGTTGACGAGATCCCCCGCATCGTTAAGGAGCACCTTGTTGACGGCAACCCTGTTAAGGAGTTCCTCTATGAGGAAACAGTTGTCGGCGACGAGATCAAGGCTCTCGATGACACAGCATTCTACAAGAAGCAGCACCGTGTTGCTCTGAGAAACTGCGGCGTTATCGATCCTGAGAACATCAATGAGTACATAGGCAGAGACGGCTACCGTGCTCTGGGCAAGGTCCTCACTGAGATGAAGCCCGAGGACGTTATCCAGACTGTTCTCGATTCCGGCCTTCGTGGAAGAGGAGGCGGCGGCTTCCCCACAGGTATGAAGTGGAAGCTGGCTAGAAATATCGTTCCCGATGCTGACATCAAGTATGTCTGCTGTAACGCCGATGAGGGCGACCCGGGTGCTTTCATGGACCGTTCCGTTCTTGAGGGCGATCCCCACGTTGTTCTTGAGGCTATGACTATCGCTGGTTACGCTATCGGCGCAACTCACGGCTATATCTACGTTCGTGCTGAGTACCCCATCGCTGTTGAGCGTCTGAACATCGCTATCAAGCAGGCTCGTGAGGCTGGTATGCTGGGCGAGGATATCTTCGGCACAGGCTTCTCATTCGACATCGACCTCCGTCTCGGCGCCGGCGCTTTCGTCTGCGGTGAGGAGACAGCTCTCATGACCTCTATCGAGGGCAACCGTGGTGAGCCTAGACCCCGTCCTCCTTTCCCTGCTGAGAAAGGTCTGTTCCAGAAGCCCACTGTCCTCAACAATGTTGAGACTTACGCTAATATCCCTCAGATCATCCTTAACGGTGCTGAGTGGTTCGCTTCTATGGGTACTGAGAAGTCCAAGGGTACTAAGGTATTCGCTCTGGGCGGTAAGATCAAGAACACTGGTCTTGTTGAGATCCCCATGGGTACTACTCTCCGTGAGGTGATTGAGGAGATCGGCGGCGGTATCCCCAACGGCAAGAAGTTCAAGGCTGCTCAGACCGGCGGTCCTTCCGGCGGATGTATCCCTGCTGAGCACTTCGATATCCCGATCGACTACGATAACCTGATCTCTATCGGCTCTATGATGGGCTCCGGCGGTCTCATCGTTATGGATGAGGACAACTGTATGGTAGATATCGCTAAGTTCTTCCTGGAATTCACCGTTGATGAGTCCTGCGGTAAGTGTACTCCCTGCCGTATCGGTACTAAGAGAATGTGGGAGATCCTGGATAAGATCACCAAGGGCAAGGGCACTCTTGAGGACCTGGACAAGCTGGAAGAGCTGGCTTACCACGTTAAGTCCAACTCTCTCTGCGGCCTGGGCCAGACTGCTCCTAACCCCGTTCTCTCCACTCTCAAGTGCTTCAAGGACGAGTACATCGCTCACGTTGTTGACAAGAAGTGTCCTGCTGGCGTATGTAAGGATCTCCTCAGCTTTGAGATCATCAAGGATAACTGCTTCGGCTGCGGTATGTGTGCAAGACAGTGTCCCGCAAGCGCTATCACTGTTACTGATTACACTGCTCCCGGCAAGAAGAAGCCCGCTTACAGCATCGACAAGGATAAGTGCGTAAAGTGCGGAGCTTGTATCGCAACCTGTAAGTTCAAGGCGATCATCAAGAAATAAGCGGAGGAATTATAAATGGAAAATATCACAGTTAAAGTCAATGGTTGTGAGATCTCCGTCCCCAAGGGTACTACTGTTCTTGAGGCTGCTCATATGGCAGGTATCGAGATCCCCACACTTTGCTATATGAAAGAGATCAACGAGATCGGCGCCTGCCGTATCTGCGTTACTGAGGTAAACGAGGGCAGGGGCTTCCGCCTTGTTGCTGCCTGCGTATATCCCTGCTCCAATAATATGGAGATCCTCACAAGCTCACCTAAGGTGATCGAGTCCAGAAAGAAGACCTTAGAGCTCATCCTCTCTACTCACGACAGAAAGTGCCTGTCCTGCGTAAGAAGCGGAAACTGCGAGCTCCAGAAGCTCTGTAAGGACTACGGCGTTGAGGACGCTTCCAAGTACGACGGTACAAGAAATGAGTACGAGATCGACGATACCGCTGCTCATATGTACAGAGATAACAACAAGTGTATCCTCTGCCGCCGCTGCGTGGCTGTCTGCTCAAAGACACAGGGTATCGGCGTTATCGGTGCTAACGAGAGAGGATTCAAGACCTTCATCGGCTCTGCTTTCGATATGGGTCTTGGCGAGACAAGCTGCGTATCCTGCGGCCAGTGTATCGCAGTTTGTCCTGTTGGCGCTATCGCTGAGAAGGACTACACTAAGGAAGTTCTCGCTGCTATCGCTGATCCTGAGAAGACCGTTCTTGTTCAGACTGCTCCTGCTGTTCGTGCTGGTCTGGGCGAGTGCTTCGGCAATCCTATCGGCACTAACGTTGAAGGCAAAATGGCTGCTGCTCTCCGCAGACTGGGCTTCGATAAGGTATTCGATACCGATTTCGCTGCTGACCTTACTATCATGGAAGAGGCTAACGAGTTCGTTGAGCGTGTTTCCAACGGCGGTACTCTCCCCATGATCACTTCCTGCTCACCTGGATGGGTAAAGTTCTGTGAGCACTACTATCCCGATCTCCTGGATCACCTTTCGACCTGCAAGTCTCCTCAGCAGATGTTCGGCGCTACAGCTAAGACATACTACGCTCAGAAGATGGGTCTTGATCCCAAGAACATCGTTATGGTTTCTATCATGCCTTGTACAGCTAAGAAGTTCGAGATCGGCAGACCCGATCAGAGCGCTGCCGGCGTTCCCGATGTGGATTACGCTCTCACAACTCGTGAGCTTGGCAGAATGATCGAGCGTGCTGGTATCCTGTTCAACTCTCTCCCTGATGAGAAGTTCGACGATCCGCTGGGCATCTCTACAGGTGCAGGCGTTATCTTCGGCGCTACAGGCGGAGTTATGGAGGCTGCTCTCAGAACAGCTGTTCATACTCTCACAGGCCAGACTGTAACAGACCTCCCCGAGGTTCGTGGTACAGAGGGCATCAAGGAAGCTACCTACAAGGTAGGCGACCTTGACGTTAAGGTAGCTGTTGCAAGCGGACTTTCCAATGCAAGAGTTATCCTTGACAAGATCAGAAGCGGCGAGTGCGATGCTCAGTTCATCGAGATCATGGCTTGTCCCGGCGGCTGTGTAAACGGCGGCGGTCAGCCTCAGGTACCCATGGGTATCAGAAACTTCGTTGACATCAGAGCAGAGCGTGCTAAGGTCCTCTACGATCTTGATAAGTCAATGCCTCTGAGACAGTCTCACGAAAATCCCGCTATCAAGCAGGTTTACGAGGAATTCTTTGAGAAGCCCGGCAGCCACAAGGCTCACGAGGTGCTCCACACTTCCTACGTTAAGAGAACTGTAAACGAGATATAAAAGCGAAGCCCCCGGCAAGTTCCGGGGGCTTTTTTCATATAATTGCGGGGTGCAGGGAGGCGCTCGCTGCCTGCACCCCTCACTTTATTTAGTGAACGGCGCCTCCTTTTCTCGGAGGAAGTAGCCCTGCTCTGCTCTGCACACGGGACACTCCTTCGGCGGCTCGCTTCCAATGTGGATATGGCCGCAATTCAGGCAGATCCACACCTCCTCGGTGCTGTCCGACCGGAAAAGCGTTCCGGCTCGAAGATGTCCTCCGTAATAGGCAAACCGCTCATGGTGGCTGCTCTCAATCTTGGCTATATTCCGGAATTTCTCCGCTGCCTCCGTGAAACCCTCCTCCGCTGCGATCTGGGCAAACTCAGGATAGACCTGTGAGGACTCCTTCTCCTCCTCGGCGGCGGAGCTTTCCAAAAGCTGCTGTATATCGGTGAATACCGATGCCGGATAGCCGGCTGTTATCTCGATCTCCTGGCCTGCCGACTCCTTCATCAGCTTCCAGAAGACCATTGCGTGGCGCTCCTCCTGCTCTGCGGTGAAGCGCAGCATTCGCTCGATACCGATCAGCTTTTGCTGCTGGGCGATAAGCGCCGCCTGATAGTACCTCTGCCGGGACTGACACTCTCCTGCGAAGGCTCGCATAAGATTTTGCCGAGTTCGGCTCTCATTAAAATTGACCTGCATAAACATTCCTCCTTTTGAGGTTAGTTTGTGCAGGCCTTTTGGTTTTATTCAAAATTTGCTCAAGAGGAAGCTGCCCTGCTCCTTGTACCACTCCGGGTCAAAGGGCTTTGCGCAGATCCTGTCGATGTCAGCTTTGGTGAAAACGTAATGGCTGGCCTCCATGAACAGCAGGCCCTCCGGATGAGCGGCAAAATACTGCTCGGCGATGCCCAGCACCAGCCTATAGCAGCCCCAGAAGGCCTCTATCCAGAAAAGCTGATCCCACAGGCCGCCATTTTTGTCGATGTCCGGGTACTGGTCTATTTCGATATAACTCAGGATATTGCTGTCCCCTTCGTGGGCGAAGACTTGATAGTAAGGGCTGTCCAGCTTGCCATTTGACGGTTTTGCCGGAAAGAAAATGATGTCCCTTTCACCCACAATACCGCCGGCGGCTCTTGCCGCTGTCACGAACTCATTGCAGAGCTCCTCCAGCTTTGTTGTATCGAAAATGTCATGATCATCGTCAGCCGGACGCTTTATCGCAAAATAGATACAGTTTCCCATGGTCAGATCACTCCCAGACCGTCCAGCAGCAGCTTCACGCCGATCAGCACCAGCACGATTCCTCCGCAGAGCTCCGCCTTTTTCTCATAGCGGCTGCCGAAGCGGTTGCCGATGACGACTCCCATGAGACAGACAAAAAATGTGATTAGGCCGATGACCGTCACTGAGAACGCCACCTTTGCCCTCTGAGCTGCGAAGACGATCCCCACAGCCAGAGCGTCGATACTTGTGGCGATTGCCAGCACTGTCAGCTCCTTCAGGTCAAGGCGGTAGGGCGAGAGCTCCTCCTCATCGCCGGATTGAAGAGCCTCCCAGACCATTTTTCCGCCGATAATGCCCAGAAGTATGAACGCCACCCAGTGACTGTAGCGGCTTATGTAGGCCTCAAATCGGCTTCCCAGAAAATAGCCCAGCAGAGGCATCACCGCCTGAAAACCTCCGAAAAACAGAGCAATCACGGCGGCTCCACGGTAGTCGATCCGCTTCATGCTCAGCCCCTTACAGACTGACACCGAAAATGCGTCCATTGCAAGCCCCAAAGACAGGAGCAGAAGTTCAGTAATGCCCATATTTTCCTCCAAAAGAAAAGGGTCGCCCCCTGTGCTGTTCAAGCATATGCAGGCGGCGCCCTGGTTATTCTTTTACAGCGTGTACTCCATGATGAAGTCGTCCATGACGTAGCCAGATCCGATGTCGGTGACAGCCTCATCCACCTTCCTGAAGCCCACCTTTTCGTAGACATCTATGGCATGGCGGTTGTGCTTGTTCACGGTGAGATACACCGAACTTTTCCCGTAGACCTGAGCCTCCCGGAAAACACGCTCCAGCATTTTTGAGGCAATTCCCCTGCCCCGTTTGTCCTTGCGAAGATAGAGCTTGCTCAGGAAGAACCTGTTGTCCTCCTCGGGCTTCACGGCGGTATAGCCGCAGAGCTCCCCGTCATCGTAAACGGCGAAATAGCTGTAGCCCTGAAGGTCTATCTGGTCTGTCATTGCGGGCAGAGACTGGAATTTCTCCACCATGTAGTCGATCTGACCCTGGCTGATGATGCCAACGAAGCATTCGTGCCAGATCTCATCTGCCAGCTCCGCCACTTTCCTCAGCTCAGGCAGGTACTTCACCCGCTTTATCTCCACTGACATTATTCTTCCTCGGGCATTTCCCAGTTGTGGTAAACGTTCTGAACGTCGTCGTTGTCCTCAAGGTGCTCAAGGAGGAGATTCATCTTCTTGATCTGATCCTCGTCAGTAAGTGTTGTGTAGGTGGAAGGCACCATTTCTGCCTCAGCAGACAGCACCTTGTAGCCCTTAGCTGTAAGAGCCTCGCTTACCTTGCCAACGCTGTCGGGATCGCACTCGATCTCAACTGTCTCCTCAGAAACGTCCAGATCGTCGCCGCCGCAGTCGAAAACGTCCTCCATAACAGTGTCCTCGTCAAGACCTGTGTTCTCCAGAACGATGATGCCCTTTCTTGTGAACATGAAGGAAACGCAGCCTGTAGTTCCCAGGTTTCCGCCGAACTTATCGAAGTAATGGCGAACGTCGCCTGCTGTTCTGTTCTTGTTGTCGGTGAGGCACTCAACGATAACTGCAACGCCGTTAGGACCGTATCCCTCGTAGGTGAGGTTTTCGTAGTTGTTCTTGTCCTCGCCGCCGGCAGCCTTCTTGATAACACGGTCGATGTTGTCGTTAGGCACGTTGTTAGCCTTTGCCTTTGCGATGAGGTCACGGAGCTTTGCGTTGTTGTTGGGGTCGGGACCGCCCTCACGAACAACTACTGTGATCTCACGGCCGATCTTTGTGAAGATCTTGCCCTTTGCAGCATCAGTAGCTTCCTTTTTGCGCTTGATATTGTTCCATTTTGAATGACCTGACATATTTTTCGCTCCTATCTGATAATTATTCGCTTATCTATTTCATCTTCGCCGGGGCTCTCAAAGATCCCTGCGAATTTTTCTGCATATCCTTCCGCACATCATGATGACCTCAGCCATTTTCCGCTTCCTCTCCATCGCTGATTATCAGGGCAAAAAGCTCTCTGACACGCTCGGTTTTTCCGGTGATATAGAGGAAACCGAAAAGGCTCTCAATCGCCGTAGCTCTGCGGTACTGCAAAGCATCGGCGTGCTTGGGGACGGTATTTCCGGTGGCATTCCTGCCACGCTTGAGGACGGCAAGCTCACGTTCGCTGAGCTGCTCCGCCACCTTCTCATAGGCATCTGACTGGAACTCCGCACAGACCAGCTTGATCTTGGCGGAATGGAGCTTTGAAACGGGCATATTGGCCTTCATCAGAAGGTGCTCCCGGACCAGTGTATCGTAGACGCTGTCGCCCAAAAAGGCTAAACTCAGCGGGCTGTAGGCATTTGCTTCTCTGTCGGTGAGGTACGTCATATCAGTAGACAAAGTCGAACTCGAAGCCTTCAAGGTCAACAGTGTCGCCCTCCTTAATGCCCATTTCCTCCAGCTTAGCGATGATGCCGGTGTTGATCAGCACACGCTGGAAATACTGGAGCGAAGAATAGTCCTCAGGATCCACGGTACACATGATCGGCTGGATCCAGGGCGCATCGATGTAGTAAACTCCGTCCTCCACAGTGATCTCGAACTTCTTGTCCACGCCCAGCATCTCGTCCAGCTCAGCCTGAGGAATGGGCTCGGCCTCATACTCCTTGATCGGAGGAAGAGTGTCGAGCACCTCGGCCACCTTGCCGATAAGCTCCTTGGTGCCCTGAGTGGTAGCTGCGGAAATACAGAAGAAGGGGATCCCTTTTTCCTCGATGAACTGGCGGAAATCAGCGATCTGCTCCTCAGTTGCCATGTCTGCCTTGTTTGCGGCAACAATCTGAGGACGCTGAGCTAACTCCTCGTTGAACTTGGCCAGCTCGCCGTTAATTATGTCGAAATCCTCCTTGGGGTCTCGACCCTCGATGCCGGAAACGTCCACCACATGGACGATCAGGCGGCAGCGCTCGACGTGGCGGAGGAACTCATGTCCCAGACCGACACCATCGCCGGCGCCCTCGATAAGTCCGGGGATATCTGCCATTACGAAGGACTTCTCCTCGTCGGTGCGGACAACTCCCAGAACGGGGGTCAGTGTGGTGAAGTGGTAGTTTGCGATCTTGGGCTTAGCAGCGCTGACCACTGAGATCAGCGTGGATTTGCCCACATTTGGGAAGCCCACAAGTCCCACATCGGCCAGGAGCTTCAGCTCAAGAGTGACCTCGAACTCCTCGCCGGGGTAGCCGGGCTTTGCGAATTTGGGTATCTGGCGGGTGGAGGTGGCGAAGTGGACATTGCCCTTTCCGCCCTGACCGCCACGGGCAAGCACCTTTGGCTCGTCGGTGGACATATCGGCCATGATACGGCCGGTCTTAGCGTCCCTGACAACAGTACCTCTGGGCACCTTCACGATAAGTGGAGGAGCGCTCTTTCCGGTGCAGTTGCGGGAGCTGCCGTTCTCGCCGCGCTGAGCGACGTACTTGCGCTTATATCTGAAATCAATGAGGGTAGAGAAGTTGTCATCGACCTGAAAGACCACGTCTCCGCCTCTGCCGCCGTCGCCTCCATCGGGACCGCCTGCGGCAACGTATTTTTCACGGTGGAACGAAACGGCACCGTCGCCGCCGTCACCGGCCTTTATCTTGATTTTCGCCTGATCAACGAACATTTTTCTATCCTCCGTAATTGTAGACGGTTACGAATAAGTGCGGGAAAAATCCCTGTAATAAAGAGAGATCCCAAGCGGAACGCTCGGGATCATGTCTTTTAACCGTTACTGCTCTGTGTAAACAGAAACCTTCTTACGGTCACGGCCGTAACGCTCAAACTTTACTCTTCCGCTAACTGTAGCGAATAATGTATCATCAGAACCGATACCTACGCCCTCACCGGGGTGGATATGAGTACCTCTCTGACGAACCAGGATATTGCCGGCCTGAACGAACTGGCCGTCGGCTCTCTTGACGCCAAGTCTCTTGGACTCAGAATCACGGCCGTTCTTAGTAGAACCAACACCCTTCTTATGAGCGAAGAACTGAATACTAACCTTGATCATTATTTACACCTCCGAAAATGAGATCTTGATAGTGCCCGGATACTCCTCACAGATCATTTCAAGCTGCTGCTCAAGCATATCCAGCACGGCATGGGTCCTTTCATCGGGCATTTCGGCCTTACAGAGCATAACGTTATCCTCTGCCTGAGCCTTAGCACTGATGTGGAAGCCGTCCGTGATGATATTCGCAGCCAGCATACACGCTGAGCTCACCGCAGCACAGACAATATCCTGTCCGCTTTCTGCGAAGCCTGCGTGACCGGTGACCCGGAAGCCGCCGAGCAATTCTTTTGACTGATAGAACTCAGCTTGGATCATGCGTTGATAGCTTCGATCTGTACCTGAGTGTAGGGCTGTCTGTGACCCTGCTTCTTCTTCTCACCCTTCTTGGGCTTGTAGGTGAAAACAGTGATCTTCTTGGACTTGCCATTCTTGAGGACCTTAGCCTGAACAGCTGCGCCATCAACATAGGGAGTACCTACCTTGAGGCCGTCATCAGCGCCGAGAGCAACTACCTTATCGAATGTTACCTTCTCGTCAGCCTCTGCTGCGAGCTTCTCGATGAAGATGATATCTCCTTCGCTTACCTGATACTGCTTTCCGCCGGTTTCAATAACTGCGTACATTTGCGGCACCTGCCTTTTCAATAAACTCGCTGCGGCAGGTGTGCATAGGCGCACTTTCTGGACCTGCTTACAAGCGGCAATAATATTCTACCACAACGGCCATGCTTTGTCAAGGGTTTTTCCGAAAAAAACCGGATAATTCTAGAAAAAAACGCACGCCCAAAGCGGACGTGCGTAAGATTTTACCAAACCTTATAGTCAGGCTCTGCGATCTTGTAGGAGGTGCCGGGAACGAACAGGTCGTCGGGCTTGATCTCCTTGCCCTGCTCCTTGGCAGCGTCCATGGCCTTTCTCATCTCTCTGAAGGCAACGCTGTTGAACACGATGTTCTGAACGGCCTCCTGAGGGGGACGTGTATTGAGGAATTCCAGGATAGCCTGCTGGAGGTAGAAGTAGGATCTGAGCTGAGTCTTCTTGATCTCGATATTTCCGTCATCGGTTATGATGAAGAGGCTGTCGCCCTCTCTGTAGCCGAGGGTCATCTTTGCAAGGATCTCGGGAATGAAGATACGGATCTCAGCAGCAAGGGACTTGTCTCCCACCTCTTCGAGAAGGCCGTTTGCCATAGCCTCATAGTCCTCACGGCTCTTGATGTCCACCATTTTCTCCAATGCGTACTTAGCGCCCTTCATTACGGTCTCCTTGGTGAATGGGCACTGGTCATCCTCAGTCTGTACGAAGATAGCGTACTGCTTCTCACAAACGAAGTTCTCGCACTCGCCCCAGCTCTTCAGGTACTCCTCAAGGGGCTTTTTCAGCTCAACGCAGACAGATCCGTTGACTCTTACCTCAATGATCTCTCTTTCCTTGAACTTAGCCATGTAGATCCTTACCCAGTAATACTTCTTTGAGCCGATATAGCGAGCAAGCTCGTTCTTGATCAGGTTTACCAGCATTGTGGGCTGCTTGGACTCCTCAACGCCGATCCTGACAACTGACTGAGCATACATATCGAACTCATAGTGCTGTCCGAGGTAGTCGATGAGCAGGTGCTGACCGTTCTTCTTCTGGCTGGCCTGGTCGATAGTGTGCCAAACTCCGCCGAAGAAGATCTGAGCTGCCATCTCAACAGCCTCCTGCGGGGTCTTGCCCTGAGCGTCAACGGGGTCGATAAGGGGCTCATCGAAGTCATCGTTTCTAACAACGAATACCACCTGCATAACGTGGATACCGTCGTGCTCCTCATTTCTGGGAACTGTGATGTCGATCGTATAGCCTCTTGGCATGATGATGCAGTTATCGTAAAGGGTGCCGTTGAGCTTAGCGTTCAGCGCCTCAAGAGCTGCCAGCTTTGCGTCGAACTGCTGCTCCTCTGCGGATTTTCCGTTTTTCTGGTTTTTCTTCTTAAATAAAGCCACTGTGATCAATCTCCTTGAAAATATTTTTCCGGCAAGCCGGGTGGGGTCATTTTGTAAACAGAGCTGCTGCCCAGCCCTCCTTGACATTTACGTCAAGTCTTGTGAAGCCGCAGGACTCGATAGCGCTGAGGACCTCCTCCATGCGCTCCTCGATAATGCCCGAAACTATGAGGAAACCGCCGTCCTTGATATAGCGGAGGAAGTGTTCCTTCATGGCAATGAGCACGTCTGCGACGATGTTTGCAGTGATGATGTCGTATTTTCCGTCGATCTCATCTGCAAGAGCCTCGTCTGTGAGGATATTGCCGAAGTGGGTCTCATAATCCTCAGCCGGGATGTGGTTTTTCTGGGCATTTTCCGCAGCAGTTGCCGCTGCGTTCTGGTCGATGTCAACTGCTACGGCCCTCTCAGCTCCCAGCAGGATCGCACCTATCGAGAGGATACCGCTTCCGCAGCCCAGGTCAAGAACGGTGTCGCCCTCCTTGACACAGCCCTCCAGGATCTCCAGACAGAGCCGAGTAGTGTGGTGCTGGCCGGTGCCGAAGCTGGATGCGGGGTCGATCTCCAGAACGATACGCTCGTCCAGGTCGTCGTACTCCTCCCAGGAAGGCTTGACCACAAGAGTGTCGCCCACCTTCAGGGGCTTGAAATACTGCTTCCAGTTGTTGGCCCAATCCTCCTCACGGATGCTTGAAAGCTCAGCCTCAAGCCGTCCGTAGGCATTCTCCCGATCATCGGCCTTCATCTGGGTCAGCATAGAACGGATCATCGAGAGCATATCGGCTCCCTGCTCATTCCCGGGAAGGTAGACGGTCACGCAGGTCTCACAGCTGGCAAGTCCCATAAGGTCGTCGTCGATGTAGTCCCACTGGCCGTTCTTGTTCTCCAGGAACTCGCTGAAATCCTCGGCGTCCCTGATCGCAAAGCCCTTTATGCCGATGTCCATGAGCTTTGCACAAAGCAGCTCTATACCGGCAGTTGATGTGTAAATGTTAACTTCTGTCCACTCCAATTGAGGGTCTCCTTTCTATTCACATATAGCGAGCAGCAGTCCGACAGCGTCGGCTGTGTCCACTATGCCGTCAGAATTTATGTCAGCAGCCGCAGCTTCGCAGCCTCTGAATATAGATACACCGGCGGGAAGGCTCTCCCTGAGCTTGAGAAACTCATTGAGCAGGGACAGATCATACAGATCCGTCACGCCGTCGCCGTTGATATCACCTTTTGCGTGCTCCGGCTCATCCGGAGCAGCCGTCAGTGCGGAAAGCTCCACCCAGCAGGCCTCACCGGCGCCCTGGATCAAGCCCAAATCTCCGCTTTTGCCGCAGATCGTGACCACATTTCCGGGAAGGAGCCACGCCGCAGCCCGGTCCTCAGGCTCTCTGAGGATCGCAGCCCTGGTCTCGCAGTAGTATTCCGCAGGCTCAAAGGGCTCCGTGGTCGTAGTTGTCGTTGTAGTTGTCGTAGTGGTAGTTGTTGTTGTAGTCGTTGTGGTTGTTGTAGTGGTGGTCGTGGTTGTAGTGGTGGTAGTCGTTGTTGTAGTGGTAGTCGTCGTTGTGGTTGTTGTTGTGGTGGTGGTAGTCTCAGTTGATGCCGGCTGAGTGCTTACCGCTGCCGGAAAAGCCGGCGGAGGTGCAATGCTGCTAAAGCACTGGTAGAGGTTGATGTTGTTGTTTGCGTAGGCGCTGAACATCAGCCGCTCGTCCTTGGCCGGGTCGATCATGTAGACCTCGCCCTGATAAACGCCCTCAACGAAGACCCAATGTCCCCCCACATTTACGATGACGTAGAGACCGCTGTCCATGAGGCTCTGGATCTCCTGTGCCTTGCCCTCGGGAGTTCCCGAGGAAAAGCCCACATTGGCCGTGGCCACGGAGACCTCCGGCACCACCTGGTTTATGCTTGCCCAGGAGACCAGTCCGCCGTCCCAGCTGAAGGCGCCGATGCTGTTCAGGTCAGAGGCGAAGGTGCCGGGGTCGAAAGTGTCCGGGTCCCTTGCGCCTGAATGAACGATCAGCATAGCGATGGACGTGATGTAGCAGCCAACTGAGCCAAGAGTTGACCCTCCCAGAAGCGTAGACGACCAGCGTGGGTCGTACTGCCTCCAGTGGTGGTAGTCCTCAGCAGCGTATGTATCCATGAGTTTGCAGTTAAGACCCGTCCAGGGAGCTGCGATAGCTCCGAAAAGGGTCACCAGAGCCAGCAGCAGACCTGCGGCTCTCCTGCGAAGTGAATGTCCCATAATTTACCTCCGTACGTCCTCAGCCGAATCTTGCCGAGGAGCCTCTTTTGTTCTTTCTGCGCTGTTTCTTTTTCTCTTTCAGCGCTTCATAAGCGGCGACGTAATCCCCTATCGCCCGTTGCTTTTCTGCCTCAGTGAGCTTCGCCTCGCCGTATACTACACGGTCGAAGAGCTCCGCAGCCGCCGAAATATCGGCATTTGCGCCGCTCCTCACAAGCTGGGCAGCCTCCTGTGAGGTCTTTGTCCCACGAATGGAGTAGATCTTGCAGATCCGCTTCATCACCCTGCGTGCAGTCTCCTCCGGTGAGCGCTTTTTGCAGCTTCTCAGGAAGAGCTTGTGGGAGACCGCCGGGTAGAGCAGTATCGCCGCCAGTACAGCAAGTGCCATGAGCAGGATCAGAAGGCCTGCCCTTGCAAGGCTATTCGTGGCGGAGCGTGAGCTGCTCTCGCTGATAAGGTCGGTCATGGTGGGCTCGAAGGACATCCAGCCGTAGCCCCTGATATAGAGCTCCGGGAAGCCGTGGGCGTCGTTTGCCGTAGCCACATATCCGCTGAAGCCCCGGTCATTCTGGGTCTGGGTCTGCATATTGTAGCCCTCGCAGTACCTGGCCGGGATCCCGGCTGCTCTTGCAAGGAGCACCATGGCCGTGGCGTACTCATAGCATACGCCGGTCTTTGTATCGAAAATGAAGTCCTCGGCATTTTCGCCGGCGGATTTCCGGTATTCGGTGTCATAGGTATAGCCGTTTTTGTAGAAGTAATACTCCAGCACCTTGGCCTTGTCGTAGTCGTTGTCAATGCCGCCTGTCAGCTCCTCGGCCAGCTCAGCGATCTTCTTGTTATCGCCGTAGTCCAGCAGCAGACTGCCGTAGCCGTCCATATTATAGGCAATGTAGGATGCGCCCAGAGCTTCCTCATAGTAGCGCATATCATCATCCACGTTCCAGCTGTTATTGTTGGCGGAATTCATTATGTCGTAGGCCTCGCTTACGATCTGGCCGTAGTCGTCCCTCATCAGGAGCTTTGCGGCCTCCATATTGTCCTCCAGCAGGAAGAAATTGTCCCCTGAATAGCGGAAAACGAAGCTGTCGTCCCGCCCGAAGGCGCCATCGTTGTTGCGGATAAGTCCGGTCAGTATCAGAGACAGGTCGTGGTCGTAGCCAGTGGACTTGAGTTCCTTTGCGAACTGCGGAACAGGAGCAAAGCTGCCCTGCTGAGAAACGCAGTAGATCGTAACAGTGCGGATACGGGGCTCCTTTATATTGTAGGAGCAGAACTCCTCCAGGCCGAATTTCTCCTTGAAATCGGGGTCGAGCTCCGCAGCCTTCTGGATAGCCTGCGCTGTATATCCGGCAGATGGGATCAGAATGGGAGTTTCGCCGCTGCGGACAGCATAGCTGTCATTGCTGCAAGCTGACCACTGATCTGTCTTGAAATCGTAGGTGGTGAAGGTGGAGGTCTTCAGGCGAAGAGGCTCCTTTGAATCGGCGAAATACACCGGTGTATTCGAGGTGGTCTGGCGGAACTGGTCTCCGCCGGTGGTGTCACGGAAAACGTTCAGCATCTCCACCAGACGGTCGGTGAGAGCGTCGGCGTTGATGAGAGTTTCCAGCATCTCCCTGTTGGCTTCCACCTGGGGCTTGGGAATGAGAGTTGCCGCAACTGCGAATACCACAGCGTAGGCCGCAACGCTCTGCCAGGTCTCCTTCCTGCTGACCACGCTGACCTTCTCAGTGCTGCCGAGCTGTCTAAAGCGCACCATCAGCAGGACGTAGCCCACAGCCATGAGGATTATCAGCAGCGTAGGCATCTTCTCGTACTCCTTGCCGTAAATGGCGAAGGGTATGATGAAGATCAGGAAGTTCATGAAGATCCTGTACCTGACTCTGGTGAAGTAATAGATCACCGACATCATGAAGATCTGGAAAAGCAGGAAAACCGCCATGGTATACCAGGCGTTGTACTGCACTGAGTCTTGAGGAGTCAAAAACCATAGTCCCCATGAGATCGGGTAGCCATCCTGTCCAAGCTCTATGCACTGTCCCGTCAGGAAAATAAAGAAGGACGAGGCTGCAAGATACAGGACCGAGCCGATGAGGTTGTGCTTCTGCATGAAGTCGAAGAGCCTTATGCCCAGCCACGTTATCACAAGGGAAAGCAGTCCGTAGACCACCGTCAGCTGTGAGCGGTAGTGGTACATTATGCTCATCATCACCAGGGCAGTGTACATCAGCACCGGGTCGGAAAGAGTTTTCAGCAGGAAGCTCCCAAGGGAGCCCTCCTTTTTTATCTTTTCAAGCATATTGTTTATACCAATTTGAAATTATTGTCGCCGTCCAAATACCACATGGGCAGGTCGGTGGAATTGGGGCTGTCCTTTGAGGGAGCGATCAGGCTGACCTCTCCGCCGTCGCCCTTTGCAGCCTCAGTCAAGGCAGAGATGCCCTCTCCGCAGTCTGCGGAGGCGATAACGCAGGCGCAGGACGAGCTTCCGGCAGCTCCAAGAGATGCCCTCATGCCGGGCTGTACCTTCACTGCCAGAGCCTTTAGCAGGATCTGGGAGGGAGCGTCCGGGTTTTCCACGCTCTCAGCCGTCATTGAGCCGTCGCTTCCCCGGTATACCAGAGTGCTGGCAATTCCCTGCTTCACAAGGAGCCGGGCAAGTCCAAAGGCGGACTGGAGGATCTTCTCCTCCTTGACAACGGCCTCCTCCGGCTTTGCGGAAGGGCTGCGGTACAGATCCACCAGCACCATGGGCTGGACAGAAGCAGCTGCCTCGTCCAGTCTGACCATGAGCTTATCCTTTTTGGAGGACAGCTTCCAGTTCACACGCTTCAGGGGGTCGCCCTGAATGTACTCCCTGTGCTCATAGCCGGGGACAGTATTTGCGGAAAACAGCATAGTTGTGTCCTTATCCTCATCGTCATCACTGGTGGTAACGATGTCGGCGATATTTCGGAAGAGCTGAGATGAAGCCTTGACATCGGGGATCTCTGGGATGACTCCCACGCTTTTTGCCGCAGGGAGCCCCTCCTTCAGCTTTAGGCTGATAAATCCAAGAAATCCGCAGGAGCAGATCTTGGGCAGCGATACCTCGCCGTTTCCGCCGATCAAAGCCTTGATATTGAATGCGAAGGAGACCGGCTCAGAGCTGAAAATGGAGAAACGGTAGGACTTCTCCTGCTTCTCAAAAACCTCTGATGCGCTGGGAGTGATCTCCACCACAGCCAGAGGACACCAGCCCTCCTTCTCGATAGTGACTGTTACAGGGAGCTCTCCGCCCTTTTTCACATAGCCGTCGCAGTCGAAGCTGACCCGGATCCTTTTCCGGGCATAGACTGCCATTGCCAGCGAAAGCAGCGGAGCTATCAGCAGGAAGGCGATGAGGATGATCCCCATTTCGCCGTCCACATAAAATGTGAAGATGAACAGCACGAAGGCCACAGCCAGTGCTGCAAGTACGCTTTTCATGGTCAGCTTCCCATTTCGGGAACAGCACAGCTCTCAAGGATATGGGCGATATAGCCCTCCGGCGAGCCGAACTCGCTGCGTCCCTGGGGCGAGAGGATCACTCTGTGAGAAAGCACGGAAACAGCAACGTTCTTCACATCGTCGGGAGTGACATACTCCCTCTCATAGATGTAAGCGAAGGCCTTTGCCGCTTTGTAAAGGGCGATGCTACCTCTGGGGCTTATGCCAAGAGTAGCGTTCCTGTCGTCACGGGTGGCGCTAACTATAGAAACTATGTATTTTTTCACCTGCTCAGTGACCCGGATGCTCCGGACCTCCTGCTGCATTTGGATGATGTCGTCAACTGTCATGGCCGGCTCTGAGATATTCTCGATGGGGTTGTGCATCTCAGTGCGCTCAAGGATCCTGATCTCCTCCTCAGCGGTGGGGTAGCCCATGGAGAGCTTCATGAAGAAACGATCCATCTGTGCTTCGGGAAGGTGGAACGTGCCGTAGGTCTCAACGGGGTTTTGCGTAGCCATTACCAGGAAGGGCTGTGGCAGACGGTGAGTTTCGCCGTCAAGGGAGATCTGTCTTTCCTCCATAGCCTCAAGAAGTGCGGACTGCACCTTCGGCGAGGCACGGTTGATCTCGTCCGCCAGGAGGAAGTTGCATATAACAGCGCCGTCACGGTAGACGAAATCGCCTGTTTTCTGATCCAGCATAGTGAAGCCTGCGATGTCAGAGGGCATAACGTCTGGAGTAAGCTGGATACGGTTGAATTTTCCGCCGATAGAGCGGGATAGAGCGGTAATTAGCTGAGTTTTGCCGACTCCGGGAACGTCCTCAAGGAGAACATGGCCCTCGCAGAGAAGAGCTGCGATAAGGCGGATAACGGTGTCGTCCTTACCAACTATGACCTTCCCTACAGATCCGGCAAGTCTGCTGATCTTTTCGTTCATTTGGTGTACCTCGTGATGATATTTTTATCCATTGTATAACATTATATCACAGATCCACTAAAAATGCAACCTCCGCAGAGAAACTTTTCCGAGATTTTTAATAAAAAAAGAGCCCTTCCCTTTTGGGAAGAGCTCTTTTGAGCACTTATCAATAGAAGTCAGGCTGTGCGTCCTTCTTCTTGCCCTTTACCAGAGATACGATAAGGAGAACAAGTCCAAGGAGAGCAAGAGCTGCACCGCCGAAGCAAAGACCCATCATAGCAGGCTTTACCTCGTTGCCAACGATACGCATAGCAGTTGCGTGCTCGTACTCCTCGATACCAACGTTCTTCAGGTCGTCGATAGCCTCCTGATAATACTGGTCGTAGTCGTCCTCAGAGGGCTGAGAAGCCAGCTTGCCCTTGAAATCGATAGAAACTACAGGCTTATCCTCCTCAGCAACGCTCTCGTCTGTGAAGTAGTTGTACCACTCATCAGCAGCATCGTTGAGCTTAGAGATCATGTCCTTGTTAGCAGTTGAGAGAACTACGAAAGCCTCGCCCTCTTCAAGGTTGCTGACAATGTAGAAGTTGGTCTCTGTCTTGCTTGTGGTGATACCGTAGTGCTTCTGAGTCTGCTCAAGAACAGCGAAGGGTCCGTAAACGAAGTCGATAGTTCCCTCAGCCAGAGCGTCGTCAGAGAAATCCTCGATGGGAGCAGTCAGATCAACGGTCTTGCCCTTGATCAGAAGCATTGTGTCCTGGAAGCCTGCGATAGCACACAGCAGACCTGCAACAAAAATGATGAGAAATGCTTTGGTTTTACCTTTCATAATAAACCTCCAATGATCCTTGTCACGAAATAAAAAGTGGGGCACGGCATCACCATGCCGCACAGTAGTCTCTTCTTACTTGATCATGTTAGCAATCTCGTCTGCGAAGTTCTCTTCCTTCTTCTCAACGCCATCGCCACGCTCGTAGCGAACAACGTCAACGACCTTGATAGAGCCGCCCAGCTTCTTAGCCTCAGCGTCTACATAGCCCTGAACAGTGAGCTTGTCGTCCTTAACGAAGGACTGCTCCAGCAGGCAGTTCTCAGAGTAATACTTGCCTACCTTGCCCTCAACGATCTTAACTCTAACCTGCTCAGGCTTGTTAGCCATCTTAGGATCCTCAGCCATCTGAGCCAGCATGATCTCCTTCTCCTTCTCAATTACCTCAGCAGGTACCTGCTCACGGCAGAGATAGGGAGCATTGAGAGCTGCGGACTGCATAGCAACGTCCTTACCGATAGCTGCAACAGCGTCTGCAGGGAGCTCTGTATCCAGCTTAACGAGAACGCCGATGCTGCCGCCGTTGTGGATGTAAGAAGCGAGAACGCCCTCCATTCTTACGAAACGACGGATAACGATGTTCTCACGGATCTTCATGCCAGCCAGCTCTGTGAGAGCCTCGCCTACTGTACCATTGCCGCCGGAGATCTGCTCGTTCTTGAGAGCCTCAACGTCAGCGGGGTTCTTCTCGATGATGGTCTTAGCAACAGCAGCAACGAAGTTTCTGATGTCGTCTGTATTAGCAGCGAAGTCAGTCTCTGTGTTTACCTCGAGGAGAACACCAACGTTACCCTCAACAACAGCTGTAACTACGCCCTCAGCAGCAGCTCTGCCGCTCTTCTTAGCCTGTGTAGCCAGACCTTTTTCTCTCAGGAACTCGATAGCCTTGTCCATATCGCCATCGTTAGCCTCAAGAGCCTTCTTACAATCCATCATACCAACGCCGGTAGACTTCATCAGTTCTTTAATTTCTGCAACGGAAACCTTTCCCATTGTTATTACCTCCTGTTTAGTTTTTAGATATAATTAAGGCTGCCGCCCCGTTCAGACGCCGGCAGCAGCCCTTTACGTTTCTTTGATTATTCAGCTGACTCCTCAGCGGGTGCCTCCTCAGCAGGAGCCTCCTCAGCCTGAGCGTTGTCGTCGCCCTGTCTGCCCTCGATGATAGCGTTAGCAACAGTGCCGGCGATCAGCTTTACAGCACGGATAGCGTCATCGTTGCCGGGGATAACGTAGTCAACTTCGTCAGGATCGCAGTTCGTATCAACGATAGCAACGATCGGGATGTTGAGCTTCTTAGCCTCAGCTACAGCGATCTTCTCCTTGCGGGGATCAACGATGAACAGAGCTGCGGGGAGCTTCTTCATTGTCTTGATACCGCCCAGGAACTTCTCGAGCTTCTCGATCTCGAGGTTGAGCTTAACAACTTCCTTCTTGGGGAGAAGTGCGAATGTGCCGTCCTCCTCCATAGCGTGGAGCTGCTCAAGTCTCTTTATTCTAGTCTGGATAGTCTTGAAGTTTGTGAGCATACCGCCCAGCCATCTAGCGTTTACATAGTGAGCGCCAGCACGGGTAGCCTCTTCTCTTACGGAATCGCCAGCCTGCTTCTTTGTACCTACGAAGAGAACTTCGCCGCCCTGAGCGGAAAGGTCACGAACGAAGAGGTAAGCCTCCTCCAGCTTCTTGACTGTCTTCTGAAGGTCGATGATGTAGATACCGTTTCTCTCTGTGAAGATGTACGGTGCCATTTTGGGGTTCCAGCGTCTTGTCTGGTGTCCGAAGTGAACGCCTGCCTCAAGAAGCTGCTTCATTGAAACTACTGCCATTGTGGTAGTCCTCCTTAAAATTGGTTAAAATTATTCCTCCGCCCGGCTTAGCTCACGGACGACGCAGAGATCTGCGCACCGGTCCGCAAAAGCACAAGCGTGCGAATTGCCTTAATATTATAGCATATCCTGTCAATTTTTTCAAGAGTATTTCCCTTGGTCAATCGAACAGACTTCTCAAACCTCTGCTGTACTTTTTTGGTGATATAGCTGAGTCGCTGAGTCTCACCAGTATCACCTCACTGCCGATAACGGAAATATCCTCACAGGAAACAACGATGTCAGGCTCTCTCCCAAGCAGGCCGAAGAGCCGGTACCTGCCGAAGATCACCAGTCCTCTTACCTGAGAAGAGGCTGTGTCCAGCCGCACGTCGTCGATAAAGCCAAGGCGCTCGCCGGTGGTCTGGTCGATGACCTCCTTTGACCGCAGCTCCTCCAGTGAACAAAGCATAAAGATCCCTCCGCAAATGACTTCTTGAGAAATCATATGCAGAGGGGCCTGTACAAGATATTATTCGTCGCCGTCCTTTTTCTTCAGCAGGAAGGCAGTTACCAGAACGATCACCGCAACAACAGCGATGATGATCAGGGTCTTTGCCGGGAAATTGTCCCCTGTGAAGGGCACAGCAGCGAGCAGTGCGAGCATTGTCAGCAGCATGATGGTCCTCTCCTTTTCATGGTTTTCGTCTATAGCAATATTGTACCACAATTGCCATAGCTTGTCAACACCGGGCAGCACATGAGTTGAGAGTGCTGCGGACTCAAAAAGCAGAGGCGGACGATCTGTCCGCCCCGGTGTGTTTTTTAGAAACGGAAATCCCTCTTGTTGCCGGACTTGATCTCCTCAAGGTAGTCGATCGCACGCTGACGGCGCTTCTCATCGGGCACGTTCAGGATCTCACGGGCGATGAGCTCCTCGCCGATCTTCTTGGTCTCAGGGCTTGCGTAGTCAACAAGGTACTCCTGAAGAGTCATGAGGGCGTTGGGGTGGCAGCAGTTCTGGATCTGTCCCACCTTGCACAGTGCCATGAAGCGGTCGCCGGTGCGTCCCTCACGGTAGCAGGCAGTGCAGAAGGAGGGGATGTAGCCAAGCTCCATGAGCCAGCGGACTACCTCGTCCAGTGAGCGCTGGTCGGAAACGTCGAACTGCTCAGTGTCGTGGGGACGCTCATCAGGCGTGTAGCCAGCATAGCCGCCTACAGAAGTTCTGGATCCGCCGGAGATCTGGGAAATTCCCAGGCCAAGGACCTTGTTTCTGCAAGCCTCGCTCTCACGGGTGGAGATGATCATGCCGGTGTAGGGAACTGCGATCCTGATACAGGCAATGATCTTTGCGAATGTGTCGTCGTCGATACCGTTGTCGAAGGTATCAGGATCGATGTCGCTGGCTCTCTTCAGACGGGGAACGCTGATCGTGTGGGGGCCAACGCCGTGAACAGCCTCAAGGTGCTCGGCGTGCATGAGGATACCTGCGAACTCATAGCGGTACTTGTCCAGACCGAAGAGAACTCCCAGGCCAACATCGTCGATACCGCCCTCCATAGCTCTGTCCATAGCCTCGGTGTGGTAAGCGTAGTTGTGCTTGGGGCCTGCCGGGTGGAGCACCTCGTAGCTCTCCTTGTGGTAGGTCTCCTGGAAGAGGATATATGTGCCGATGCCTGCATCGTGGAGCTTCTTGTAGTTTTCAACAGTTGTTGCGGCAATGTTGACATTTACTCTGCGGATAGCTCCGTTCTTGTGCTTTATACTATAAATAGTGTCGATACATTCAAGGATGTACTCGATAGGATTGTTCACAGGGTCCTCGCCGGCCTCGATAGCAAGGCGCTTGTGGCCCATGTCCTGGAGAGCGATCACCTCGTTGCGGATCTCCTCCTGAGTCAGCTTCTTTCTGGGGATCTCCTTATTCTGGGAGTGATAGGGACAGTAAACGCACTTGTTCACGCAGTAGTTTGAAAGATACAGCGGTGCGAACATTACGATACGGTCGCCGTAGAAGGCCTCCTTGATCTTGCGAGCCAGGTCGTAGATCTTCTCAGTCATTTCGGGGATGTCACAGGCCAGAAGAACGCTTGCCTCTCTGTGGGAAAGTCCTGCGCACTCAACTCCCCTGCCTGTCTTCTTGGGAGCAGCCTTCTCAAGCAGAGACTCGATCAGCTCACGGTCGTGCTTGTGCTGATCTGCGTACTCCAGAGTAGCAAGGATCTCCTCATCGCTGATGAATTCCTCAGCCTTCATTGATCTTACGTCATACATATTATAATACCTCCTGAGTTTGTTTCAAGTTATAAGCGCTTAGCTGAGAGCTGCTGTATTCGCTCACATTATCTTTCCGCTCTCAGCTCATTTCTTCGAGACTGCTGCCTTTACCGAAACTCCGGGAATGTGTCCCAGCCTTCCGGTGAGGCTGCTTATGCGGTCGGGAGTTGCATCCAGAGCGACTGAGATCAGCGAGATCCCACGCTCCCTGTAAGGCAGTCCCATTCGTCCGATGATGATGTCGTTGAACTCATGGAGCACGCTGTTCACCTCAGGGACAGCCTGCTGCTCGTCGATCACCACCGCCGCAACTGCTATTCGTTTTTCTTCCATGATACCTCCTGTCATCAGGCGGCAAAGCAACAAAAAACCGCCTGCAAACGGGCAGACGGGGGCAATTACACATTATGTACTGCTGACCGATAGCAAAGCCGTAGCTCCGCTGCCCGAAAACAATTTTGTGAAAGCTGTCGGCGGAGGAATAAATCCCTTCGTCCACGCTTTAATGATAGCACATTGACAGAGAAATGTCAATATCGCCGCTGATATTTTTGTTAGTATTAGCTAATTGCGTACACAAAAAGACCCGGAGAGCATCGCTTCCGGGTCAGTTCTTATTTTTCAGATGCTAAAAATTCGGAGATGCCGAGAGTTCCGCCTGTCTGAGTATAGGCGAAATATTGCAGGATATCTGAGGCATCTGTTGCGTCGATCGAATCGTCAAAGTTGACGTCCCCCGCTTTTTTCTGAGCCTCATCAAAGGGCTCTCTTGTGTAAAAGCTGGTCTGGATCATGGCGTATTCCTCAAGTACCATTGACGCATCGGCGGAGTCGATGATGCCGTCCTCGTCAACATCGCCCAGCTTATACAGAGCTTCGAACTTGTAGCCGTAGTTTTCCGCATATTTCTGGGCTGTAGAGCCTTTATACCCGACTATCGCTCCGGTGAATTTCGGCGAATAGATGATCGTACCGCCTCTGTTTTCGTAGCTGGAGCACACGGTGGAGCCGCTGTCGAAGATCTGGCAGTCCTTTGAAAGGATAGTCAGCTTTTTCAGAGAAGCCGCACAGCTTGCTGCTCCCCTCTCTATGACCTTTACGCTCGCCGGGAAGGTGATCTCTGAGAAGCTGCCATCCGGGATAGATCCGGTCTTTATCACAGTCAGCGGAAGTCCCCTCACCTCATCGGGAAGCACGATCGAGCTGTTCCCTTTCGTGTCCTTATAGGTGATCTTCGCCAGCTCTACATGATCCTCCCACATATGGTATGTCACGTCGTCATCCACCAGCGAGATATAGCTCACTGTCGGCTTTTTGTTGACATCCACGAAGGTATAGCCGTACTTTTCCGCATATTTCTGAGCCGCAGAGCCTTCATTGCCAATGATCGTCCCCCAGAAATGGGGAGTGAGCTTGACACCGGCTTTACCGGCATACTCTTCGATCAGGGTGCAGATAGTTTCCCCTGAATCCACGATCTGACAGTCGTCAGCCATGATCGTGACCTTTTTGAGCGAATTGCCGTACAGAGCGTGCTCATGGATCTCCTTTACCGTTTCCGGAAAGACCACAGCATCTACATCGCTGCTAAAAAAAGCGTTTTTTTCCACGGAAGTCACCGGGACGCCGTTCACGCTCTCCGGGACTACTGCCGGAGAACTCTTAGCGATGCAACTTGTCACCTCAGCATGATCGTCGTAAACGTAATATTCAAACCAGTCATCTGATACGAGAGCAGCTTCGCTGGCCGCAAAGCAAACGTCCCTGGGCGCCGGAGCCAAAGTTCCCGGCACCAGCATTGCCGCTGCCGCAGCAGCCGCTATCATCCTGTTGAGCCTCAAGTTTACCTCCTTCTGATCAGCGGATCTTTGAGCCAACGGGGATCGAGTCGTCCACGAAGATCACTTTCACGCCGTCGGGCGTATCCGCTGCGCAGATCATACCGTTGCTGTCAACGCCTCTGAGCTTCACAGGCTTCAGGTTGGCGATGAGCTGGAGCTTCTTTCCGATGAGGTCCTCAGGTGCGTAATACTGCGCAATTCCCGAAACTACCTGTCTGCCGCCCATGCCGTCGTCCAACTGGAGACAAAGCAGCTTATCGGACTTCTTCACCTTCTCGCAGGCAATTACCTTGGCAACACGGATCTCCACCTTTGCGAAATCGTCGATAGCGATCTCGGGAGCAAGCTCGATCTTCTCAGCAGGAGCCGCCTCGCCTTTTTCAGCAGCGGAGAGCTTGGCCTGGGCAGCCTCCATGTTCTTCTTGAGGATCTCGTTTAGCTCCTCAATCTCCTTGTCCACGTCGATACGAGGGAAGAGGATCTCGCCCTTATGAACGGTCACATTCTCAGGCAGAACGCCGAATGTTGAGAGTTTTTCGTACTTCACGTCGTCCTCGGAAGCGCCGATCTGCTCCCATACCTTAGGCATGGTGTTGGGCATGAAGGGCGACAGCAGAGTTGAGATGATACGGATGCCGTCCAGCAAATTGTAGAGGACTGTGGCCAGTCTTGCCTTCTTGGTCTCATCCTTGCCCAGCTTCCAGGGCTCGGTCTCGTCGATATACTTGTTTGCACGGTCAACTGCCCGGAAAATAGCCTCCAGAGCGCCCTTGATACGAGTGCCGTCCAGCTCCTGATCCACCTCAGTGACAGCCTTCAGGCAGACTGCCTTGAAGTCCTCGTCAAGGGGATCAGCCTCACGGTCAGCAGGAAGAGTCCCGCCGAAATACTTGTCCGCCATGGCAACTGTACGGGAAACCAGGTTTCCGAAGCCGTTTGCCAGGTCGGAATTTATGCGGTTTATCATGATCTCGTTGGAGAAAGCGCTGTCTGCTCCCAGAGCCATCTCACGGAGGATGTGGTATCTGATAGCGTCAACGCCATAGCGCTCGCCCAGCATGAAGGGATCGACCACATTTCCTAAAGATTTGGACATTTTCTGGCTCTCGCCGGACTTGCTCTGCATTGTGATCCAGCCGTGGATAGCAAGGTGCTTGGGCAGCGGGATCTCCAGAGCCATGAGCATTGCAGGCCAGATGATAGCGTGGAAGCGCATGATGTCCTTGGCTACCATGTGGACGTCTGCCGGCCAGTATTTAGTGAAATCGTCATAGGCAGAGTTCTCATAGCCAAGAGCTGTGATGTAGTTTGAAAGAGCGTCGATCCAAACGTAAACAACGTGGCCGGGGTCGAAGGTAACGGGTATGCCCCACTTGAATGTAGTTCTTGAAACGCAAAGGTCCTCAAGGCCGGGCTTGATGAAGTTGTTTACCAGCTCGATAGCACGGGTCTTGGGCTGGAGGTAGTCTGTCTCCAGCAGCAGCTTCTCGATGCGGTCTGCGAAGGGAGACATCTTGAAGAAGTAGGCCTCCTCCTTTGCGATGGTAACAGGTCTGTGGCACTCAGGACAGCAGCCGTCCTTGTCCAGCTGAGAATCGGTCCAGAAGCTCTCACAGGGAGTGCAGTATTTTCCGGAATACTCGCCCTTATAGATGTAGCCCTTGTCGTAGAGAGCCTTGAAGATCTTCTGAACAGACTCAACGTGATAGTCGTCAGTTGTGCGGATATATCTGTCGTAGCTGATGTTCATGTAATCCCAGAGCTTCTTGAACTTGGCAACGATGCCGTCAACGTATTCCTTGGGAGTAACGCCCTGCTCGGCAGCCTTCTGCTCGATCTTCTGGCCGTGCTCGTCAGTGCCTGTAAGGAACATTACGTCGTAGCCCTGCATTCGTCTGTACCTGGCGATAGAATCGCAGGCTGCTGTGGTGTAGCAGTGGCCGATATGTGGGTCTCCCGAAGGATAATAGATCGGCGTGGTGATGTAAAAGGGTTTCTTTGACATAATGATCTCTCCATTTCTGAGTAAAAATTCCTTTTTCCTAATGGAAGAAAAAGGTCTGTCCTTATAGTATACCACATTTTTTCAGGAAATGCAAGGGCTTGGCGCTGGGTTCCATGATCCATGATGCAGGCTCACAATAGATACGAGACAATTTACAAAAAAATCCCTCAAAGCCCTTGAAATATCTTTCACGCTGTGCTATAATAAATTGTAAGTGTGCATTTTTAGCACAGATATTTTTATGAAAAGAGGAAAAGCAATGCCTGCTAATATTGTTGTAGGAACCCAGTGGGGCGATGAAGGAAAGGGTAAGATCATCGACATCATCTCCTCCCGTGCTGATGTTGTTGTTCGCTCTCAGGGCGGAAACAACGCTGGTCATACTGTTGTAAATAATGGTGAAGTATACAAGCTCCACCTTATCCCCTCCGGTATCCTTTATAAGGACACCCTCTGTCTCATCGGAGCCGGCGTCGTTCTGGATCCTAAGGATTTCATCGGCGAGCTGGACAGCCTTGAGGCTAGAGGCATCTCCACAGCCAACCTGAAGGTCGACCCCCGTGCTCACATCGTTATGCCCTGGCATATCGCTCTGGACGGTCTTTCTGAGGCCTTCCGTGGAGGCAAGGACATCGGTACTACCAAGCGTGGTATCGGACCCACTTACATGGACAAATACGAGCGCTGCGGCATCCGTATGTACGACCTTGTACACCCTGAGGTGCTGGCTGAGAAGATCCAGTCTACAGGCAAGCTCAAGAATAAGATCATCACTGAGGTATACGGCGGCGAGGCCTTCGACCTGGACGCTGTTACCGCTGAATATACCGAGTACGGCAAGCGCCTGCTCCCCTACATGGACGACGTGTCTGTCCTCACATTTGAGGCTCACAAGGCCGGTAAGACCATCATGTTCGAGGGCGCTCAGGCTACTCTGCTGGACATCGACTTCGGTACATACCCCTATGTTACCTCATCCCACCCCCTCTCCGCAGGCGTTTGCGTAGGTACGGGCGTGGGACCTAAGGTCATCACAAATATAATCGGCGTCGCTAAGGCTTATACCACCCGTGTAGGCAAGGGACCATTCCCCACTGAGCTGGATGACGAGATCGGCGACCAGATCAGAAACGTGGGCGGCGAGTTCGGTACAACTACCGGACGTCCCAGAAGAACGGGCTGGTTCGACGCCGTTATAGTACGTCATTCCGTAAGAGTCAACGGTCTGGACAGCCTGGCTATCAACAAGCTGGATACCCTCGCAAACCTGGATACCCTCAAGGTCTGCGTGGCTTACAAGAAGCCCGACGGCACTGTTACCGAGCACTTCCCGGCTACCCTGGAGGAGCTTGAGGGCTGTGAGCCTGTTTATGAGGAGTTCCCCGGCTTCACTGAGGACATCTCAAAGTGCAAGAGCTTTGACGAGCTTCCTGAGAATTGCAGGAAGTACATCGCTCGCCTTGAAGAGCTGGTGGGCTGCCATGTGAGCATGGTAGGCATCGGCCCCGACAGATCTCAGATCCTGGAAAGATAAGCCGGCGTCCGGAGGAACTTTTACGTTCCAAGGAGGATCGCTATGAAGCTATACCGCAAACTGCTGGCGGCTGCCCTTTCAGCCGCCTTAACAGGGTCATTGGCCGCCGGACTGCCTGCAAGGGCTGCTCTGGATGCACCGGACCTGAGCTATGCTGCTGAACTTGACAAAACTGCCACCCTTTCCTCAAAGGAGGCTGCCGCTCTGCTGATCCGTGAGAATTTTAGGGAGCGAAACGCAAGCTTCACTGTCACTGTGGGCTCATCTCTCATCAGCAGCAAAAACGACATCTCAGATATGATCTCAATGGCTTTGGCCGAGACCGGAGACCCCCATGAGGGCGACTATCTCCGTTGGACCATCAAGCGCTACAGCTACACTACTACAGCAAATTCCCGGAACGGCACCACCAGCGTCGCCTTCACCCTCACCTATAACTCCACTGTTCAGCAGGAGGCTCAGGTGGATAAGGCTGTTGACGAGCTGATAAAAAAACTTGACCTGAATGGGAAGTCGAATTATGAGAAGATCAGCAAGATCTACAGCTATATCGCCGGGAGCGTTACCTATCCCGACAGCATCGAGGATCTTCCCAGAGAGTATTTCTCAGCCTATGGAGCCCTTGTCAATAACGCCGCTGTCTGTCAGGGATATGCTCTGCTGCTCTACAGGCTGCTGTCTGAGGCTGATGTTCCGTGCAGGCTCATCCCCGGTACCGCCAACGGCGGCAACCACGCCTGGAATATCGCCGAGGCAGGCGGAAAATACTACTACCTGGACGTGACCTGGGACTCTACCCTTGGCAACAGCAAGCCCTGCTACCTTATGCGAGGCACAAGCGATTTCGACTCGCTGCTGCCTCAGTATAGCCATTCAGCCGGTGCTTGGGACCCCAATTCTCCCCTATATTCCGACTACTCAGCAAATTTTTTCGCAAGATACCCCATGTCAGAGACCGCCTATGATCCGGCCTCCAGGCTATCCTTCCGCCTTGGAGACCCGGACAGCGACGGCATAATCGACTCTACCGACGCATCTGTGATACTTGCCGCCTACGCAAGGCTCTCCACCGGCCAGACCAGCGGTCTGACTGAGCCGGCTAAGGCTGCGGCTGATGCAAATTCTGACGGTGCTATCGACTCAAACGACGCCTCTCTGATCCTGAGCTATTACGCCTTGACCTCTACAGGCTCATCGCTCAGCCTTGCGGACTATATAAAAACACTTTAATGAGGTGAACACATGAACGACGAGAACAATTTCGGCTCCGGCCTCGACGAGATCGAGTACACCGCTCCGCCGAAAAAAGACGGTCCGGAGGGAGTAGCCGCTCCCGTGCTGGACGACATAGACTACGTTCCCCCTTCGGCTAAGAAGGGCGGCCCCACCGGAGTTTCCGCTCCTGTGCTGGACGACATGGACACTTATACCCCTCAGAGCGAGAAAAAGGGCGCTCCTACGGGAGTTTCCGCACCTGTTCTTGACGACGGCGATCAGACTTTCAGCTCAGCTCCCAAGAAGCTGATCCTCTCCGATGAGGAGATCATCGCCGGACTTACTCCCGAGCAGGCTCAGGTATTCGCAACTCTTCCCGAGGACAAAAAACAGCAGATCCTTGATATGAGAAGAGCTCAGCTAGGCGCCGAGGCTCCTGCTCCGGCAGTTACTGCTCCTGTTTTGGACGAGGACAACTACACTCCCCCTCCGAAAAAGGAAGAGCCACCCGCAGAGCCTGCTGCTCCTGTGACTGCACCTGTGCTGGACGACGAGCCTGAGGCTCCAAAGTACGTTTCTAAGTACCAGGACGAGGACCTGGAAAAGATCAAGGCCGAGGCTAAGAAAAAGGCCGTTTCCTCAGCTCTTACCTCCAACCAGAAGGACTCTAAGGAGAGCCTGCGCATGATGCTGGAGCTGAAAGAGGAGCGTATGGCTGAGTTGGCCAAGAAGGGCTTCGTGATCACGATCGTGCTGGCTGTGATCGGTATCCTGGCAGCCGCCGCATTCTACTTCCTGTACTCCGGCTCACTGGGCATGGAATACAAGGACGACCTGGGCGGCATCAGCAAGTTCATCCAGAATTCCTCACTTTACATCGCTATCGCCATTGCAGTTTGCTCGGTGCTCCTGATCACCGGCGTGGGCTTCTTCAAGTCCATTACCTCTCTGGTGCTGCTTTTAGCAGGTATAGCCCAGATCTTCCCGGGTCTGCCAATGCTCCCTCAGCACGAGGGCGGCATCGCTAAGGCCGGACTGTTCTACGGACTGGCTCTGGTGGGAACTGTGGCTGTTTTCGTCACTCTCTCAGCAAGCGAGGCTGTTGGTCAGTATTTCAAAAAGAAAAAGCCCAGTAATTACGACTGAGCATAAAAAGATCCCCTACAACGGGGATCTTTTCTTTTTTATGTGTGGATTTCTGTTGACAAAACTCCCCCGGTGTATTAAAATATAATCAGAAAGAATCGTGCCGAAAGGAGCCACCTGTTATGATGACGATAAAATTCGAGGATTTTTGCAACAACTATGACCTGTTCGTAAAGCTCTGCGAGATGACCAGCGAGCCCATGAAGATCTCAAAAAACGGCCGCACTGACCTTGTGGTGATCAGCGCCGAGGCCTATGAGCGGAGAAAGAAAATGCTTGACCTGCGTGAGAAGCTCCTGCGGGTCAGCGACGATGAGCCCTTCGGAGACCGAGGCATCTCCCTGGAAGAGCTTGGCAGGTACCTCACAGAGATCGAAAGCGGCAAATAATATTTGACAGATCGATGAAAAATTGGTGAAATGACAAAAAAATCCTTGACAACTCACCGGGAATATTCTATAATTATTCTAGTGACGGTGCAGGGGTCACCGTCCAAGATATCTTTTCATTACCATGAAGGAGGATTTTAAAATGGGTGTATTTCGTAGATTAAGCGATCTGCTCAAGTCAAATGTCAATGACCTTATCGACAGAGCTGAGGATCCTGAGAAGATGGTCAAGCAGATCATCATTGATATGCAGAAGGAGCTGACTAAGGCTACTCAGAATTACGGAAAGGCTAAGGCCAGTGAGCGTCTTGCTGAGAAGAAGTATGAGGACGCTAAGAAGGTTTCTCTCAATTGGGAGTCAAAGGCTAAGGCTGCTCTGGCTGCCGGCGACGAGGCTCTCGCTAAGCAGGCTCTTGCCAGAAAGGTAAAGGCTGACGAGGACGTTGAGAGCTACAAGGAGATGTATGAGTCTATCTCTGACCAGACCGAGGCTATCGGCGATCAGGTAGAGGTGCTCAAGGCTAAGCTGGATGAGGCTAAGAGCCGTCAGGCTATGCTCATCGCTCGCTCTCAGATGGCTGATACTAAGAAGCAGCTCGCTCAGGCAGCCGGCGGCTTCGACGGCAATTCCGCTATGGAGAAGTTCGACCGTATGGAAGAGAAGATCCAGCGCAAGGAGGCTGAGGCTGACGCTTTCAATGAGATCGCCGGTAATGCTTCTGTAGACCCGGAGCTTGAGGATTCATTCGCTAAGATCGAGTCCGATGCTAAGGTAGATGCTGAGCTTGCTAGACTTATCGCTGAAATGAACGGCGGCGAGGCTGCTCCTGCTGCTGAGGACGCTGAATAATTAAAGTCTGAAGGAATTTTTATGAGCAAAAAAAAAGATGATATCACTCCCGACAATGTTCTGAATATGTTCCTCCCTATCATGGGAGCGCTGTTCATCGCAATTTCGTCTATCCTCTACATTCTCTATAAAAGCTGGAGCAACAAGCTCTACTTCGAGAAGTGGAAGGATTACGACGACTGCGGGATCTGAAATATCAACAATGGCGGCAGGATAACTGCCGCTTTTTGTTTGTGGAGGTGCTATGGAAGATACTATCAGGATTCCAGGAATGGCCATTTTCGCCCTGATCTTGGAGTCAGTGCCAAGGATCGTGCTGCCGTTCCTTCTGCTGTATTTCTGGCGGAAGAAAACCTCAGCGCCCATGAAGCCTGCTCTCATAGGAGCGGCTGTATTCATGGTGGTCATACCGGCGAAGAACCTTCTTATGAAGTCCTTCGGCCTGGAGGACACACCGTGGATCTACTACATACTGTCGGCTTCGCTGGCCGGAGTTTTCGAGGAATGTGGGCGGTATTTCGCCTTTTCAAAGCTGCTCTCTGACAGCGACGACCGCAAGCACTCGATCACATACGGTATCGGCCACGGCGCCGTAGAGTGCGTGATCTCGGGCTATCTCAGTTTTCAACAGCTTATCGTTGCACTGTGGATAAACGGCGGCGGAAAGGACAAGTCTGCGGAAATGCTTGCTGACTCTCACCCCTTTGTGTCGGTGTTCTTTTTCCTCTCAAGCGCCGAAACGCTTATTTCCCACATTGCACTGTCAGTGATCGTATTCGCCGCAGTCCACAAGGTGGACGGGAAGAAGTTCCTCATAGGAGCGATCGGCGCCCACGCCATTCTCGATATGTGCATGGCTTTCATGTACATGGGGAAGCTGGAGCCCTTGGAGCTCTTCCTGCTGGAGATCCCCATGGCCGTAGTGCTGGTGATCGCTGCAAGAGCGATCTACCGGGATCTGTACAGCTGCGACGACATTTACGAATAAACAAACCGCCCAGTGGAGCTCACCGGGCGGTATTATTTTACTTTTTAAGGGGAAGATCCTCCTGCTTCACCAGCTTGGCATCTACCTGCTGGATCACAAGTGCGTCAATTCCGGAAAGACCGTCCTTTCCGTCAACATCGGCCTGCTTTGCACCCTTTTCTGTAAGGGGATATTTTGCGGGAAGTGCCACGTTTTGCAGGATAGCTACTGCGTCCTGGAGGTCCACCTTGCCGTCTTCAGTGGCGTCGCCATAGAACAGCTTCTCCTCAGGATCTGTGGGCTGAGGCTCAGTTGTCTCAGGCTCAGTGGGATCCTCGCCGGCTTCGTAAACAGCAGTGAGAGTCACTTCACTGTCGGCCTTGAACTGGATCACAGGTGTGTTCAGAGTAGTTGTCAGAACCGATCCGCCGCTGACCTCCCAGTGGTCGAAGCGGTAGCCTTCCTTGGCAGAGGCCTTGGCCTCCATGGTGTAGTCGGAGTGATACTTGCCTGTCCAGGTGGAAAGGCTGTCGTCCAGAGCAATGGTATTCAGCCGCAGACTGCCCTTTGTGCCGTCGTTGTTCACGGTGACTGAGCTGAGCTGCTGGCTCAGATCCAGGTGCTGCTTGAGCTGTCCTTCTGAGATCTCATAGCGGCGCTCATAGAACTCGGTGATCGTGGCGTACTCCTTCTGGAATTTATCGGTGCCCATGCTGCCGCTGAGACTGTCGGAGTAAAATCTCTCATAGGTGTCCAGGATCTGCTGGCGGTATTTATCCTTGAAATAGCCGATCATCTCGGAGGTCTTCTTGGTGTCCATGTTGTAGTTGGCAATGTCCATGTAGGTACGGGCGAAGTCCAGACGGAACTGGTCGTCCTTCAGAAGGGTGATGAACATACAGCTGAGATCATCGGTATTTCGGCTTATCCTGCCGATCTGGTCGAAGTTCACGCTCTTGGTCTCGCTGCCGTAGAGCCCCTGTCCGCTCTCAGTGTCGAAGAGGAACATCCTCCAGCGTCCGTCGGCGTACTCAGAGCTTTCATCGGGAGCATTCGTGCGCCATACAGCCACGTTGTTGCCCGGCCAGTCGTCATTTCCCCAGTAGATCTGGGCTGCGAAATAGTCCAGATAGCTCCGCATATCGATCTTCTCGGAGAGCTGGCTGTAGGTGATGCCGCCGTTGGCTGCGCTCTGGATCAGAGCATTCCACTCCTCCAGATCCTTGTCAGTTCCCTCCTCAAGCTCGCCGTTTTTGATCAGAGCAACATCGCTCTTCTTGATGCCGAAGTGGTCGTCTATGAAGTCGTCGCTGACCTTCTCGGTGAGCTGATAGATCCCCCAAAATTCGCCGTCTATGAAGAGTATGCACTCGTCGTTTGCCTGAGTAGCCATGGCTCTTCCACGGATAAGGCGCTGGTTTATGCTGTCACGGAAGTAGGCGTTGCCCACGTCATTGCCGCCGTTTCTGATAACGATCGAGGAGAACTTCTTCAGGGGCTTGCCGTTTTTCTCCTTGACAGCGCTTCCCGAGAAAAAGTCGAAATCCAGCACATCGTTGCCGTAATCGGCTCTTGCGTAGATGTTGAAGCTCTTCTGAGGAGCGCTTCTTGTAGCGGCACCCTTTATGCGTATGCCAACGTTCTGGTCAACTGCCAAGGTTCCGCTGTCGAAGACCTGCATGGAGGCCTCACGCTCCCATTCACGGCCCTTCTGAGTGTAGTTGGCAGCCATTTTCCACGGCTCCATCATTCCCCAGCCGAAGCCTCCCCAAGGACCGCCCCAGGGATCCTGCGGGCCGCCGGGCTGAGTGCCGTTCTCCTCATCGAAGACCTTGCCCTTGCAGTAGATACCGGTCTCGTAGTTGAACAGATTCTCCGGGTCGGTGACCAGCGAGATCACCTTCATTTCCTTATAGTAGCCGCTATTGGTCTTTCCGATGAAGTATGTCTTGGTCACAGGTGCGCTGACTCTGCCCTGAGAGTCCACCGCAACCGCCCTTATGATGGCGGCCTTATCCACAGGCTTTGTGGGAGCAGCCACGTTCTGGGCGCTTATGTCAGTTCTTGCGCTGAGCACGTTGGGAGTATCGCTCATGTCGTCAACAGTGATAGCGCCCTCGTATTTCTTCGACTCAGCCGTGGGGTCAGAGCCGTCTGTGGTGTAGTAAACTGTGCAGCCCTCCGGAGCTGTGATAGTCAGCTGGAAGGAGCTTCCGTAAAAGCCGCTCTCCTGCGAAAATTCCGGCAGACGAACTGCATCGCTGCCCTCGGGAGCTGCGTTGGCATTTCCGGGAGTGCAGGCCATAACGTAGTATTCGCCGCTTCCCTCAGGGTACTGACCATAGGCTGTATCAGAGACAAGAGCTCCAAAGGTGATAGTATCGGCAACAGTGCCGTCAGGAGCTGTGAGAGTGATAGTCTCGCCGGAAGCAGACATTCCAAAGGGCGCGATCGACTGATCGGTCTCAGCGGCAGTTGAGTCGCAGTAGATCAAAAATCTTCCGCCGGCAGCGATCGTAGTTCCTGCTGGGATAGTGAAGCGGAAGGGTTTTGTTGCCTTGTCAGAAAGGCCGTAGCCGCCTAGGTCGATCGCAGAGCCGGTAGGATTTATCAGCTCGACGTAATCGTAAAGTCCGCCGTCCGGTGCAGGCATAGTGGTGTTCTTGGAGCAGACCTCGTTGATGGAAAGGCCTCCTGCGGCGTTTGCCTGCGGGATTCCGGGCAGACACCCTGCCAGCATACCAAGGCAGAGGATCCCAGCGGCAGTTTTTCTTGCAAGTGATCTTCTCATAGTTTCATTTCCTCCATTTTGGAAATAGATTTTCCCCTTCGCTGCGGTGTATATGTCTGTTCCACATACAAGTGAATTATATCTCTTTCACCAAAAAATGTCAACTATTTGCAGTAATATTCCGCAAAATTTGGGCAGAAATGAGCAATTTAGCTTATTATCATGCAAAAATGCGGGGAGGCCGCCCTCGGGCTCCCGTCCGATCCGACAACATCTGCCGGAACGAATTGTAGGGGAGGCCGCCCTCGGCCTCCCGGCGGTTTGTACAACGTATGGAGAAAACAACACGGGCGCACATTGTGCGCCCCTACACGTTGTTTCCGGAAACATCGGCCCAAAGGCCATCGAATATAAATATAATTGTTGACATCGGGGCGGAGGCGTGGTATAATTGAATTTGATGATCATTTTCATTTTTGGAGGACATAATGAAACGAGACTCTGGTTATAATACTAAACAAAAGGAAATGCTGCTGGATTTCCTTATGACAAATCGCTCACGCCATACGAATGTGGCCGAGATCGGCGCTTTTCTGGCCTCTGAGGGCAAGCCCCTCGGCACAGCCACTATCTACCGTCAGCTGGACAAGCTGGTGGAGCGTGGCGTTGTGCGGAAGTACAGCTTCGACGGCAAGACCGGCGCCTGCTATCAGTACGTCGAGGACTCTGACTCCTGCCGGGAGCACTTCCACCTGAAATGCCTGTCCTGCGGCCGTCTGATCCATTTGGACTGTCAGCACCTCATGGGCATAAATCAGCACATCGCTCAGTACCACGGCTTCCACATCGACCCCGTACAGACTGTTTTCTACGGAAAATGCGCCGATTGTGCCGAAAAGGAGGAGCCATGAGACAGCGTGCTGCACTGCTTTTTATGGCAGTTATGCTGCTGGTGACCTGCGCACTCTCCTCCTGCGGAAGCTCCGCAAAGGCCGAGGACGGCAAGCCTCTCTCTATCGTCACCACCAGCTTTCCGCCATACGACTTCGCACGGGCAGTTGCCGGAGACAGCGCCCAGCTGACCATGCTGCTGTGCCCCGGTGCCGAGGCTCACTCCTACGAGCCAACTCCCCTTGACATAGCCAAGATCCAGGCCTGCGACGTCTTCGTTTACATCGGCGGAGAGGGCGAGGTCTGGGTGGACAAGATCCTGGACTCCATTGACACCTCTGACAAGACCGTGATCCGGCTCTTCGACTTTGTCTCTCCCCTTGAAGAGGAGGAGGTTGGCGGCGAGCACCACCACGACCATGACCACCACGACGAGGAGGAAGAAGAGGAGCCTGAGTACGATGAGCACATCTGGACATCTCCAAGGAACGCCATGCTCTGCGTTGAAGGCGTTTGTGAGGGGCTTTGTCAGGCTGCTTCCGAGAAGGGATCCTCCGATCTGGAGGAGAGCTTCAGAGCCAGCTCCTCCGACTATATCCAGCGGCTAAGCGGCCTTGACCAGCGCTATGAGGAAATGTCCGCAGGCGCTCCCTCTCAACTTATCGTGGTGGGAGACCGCTTCCCCTTCCGCTATCTGGCCAGCGATTACGGCCTTGAGTACATGGCGGCATTCAGCGGGTGCAGCTCAGAGACCGAGCCCGGCGTCTACACCATGGCGCTGCTCATCGACGAGATCCTCGAACACCATGTGGACACAGTATTCTGCCTGGAATTCTCCACGAAAAAGCTGGCGGAGAAGCTCTGCTCAGCCACCGGCGCTCAGATGCTGACTCTCCACTCCATGCACAACGTTTCCGCAGAGGACTTCCGCAGCGGAGTCACCTGCGCCGACCTTATGGAAAACAACCTTGACGCTTTGAAGGAGGCGCTGTATTGAAATTACTGGAATGTGAAAAGATCGCCGCAAGCTACGACGGAACAGGGGTCATCGAAAACCTGAGCTTCTCCGTAGGCGAGGGCGACTACCTTTGTATACTGGGCGAGAACGGCTCCGGAAAGAGCACCCTTGTGAAATGCCTGCTGGGGATCAAGCAGCTTGACGGCGGAAAGATCACCATGGGCGAGGGTCTGCGTCAGACCGACATCGGCTACCTTCCTCAGCACATCGACCTGAAAAAAGGCTTCCCGGCAACAGTCTACGAGGTAGTGATCTCGGGCTGTCTGGGAAGGCGTGGGCTGCGTCCCTTCTACAACTCAAAGGAGAAGGCTCTGGCAAAAAGCGCCATGGAGCGCCTGGGCATCGCTGATCTGGCAGAAAAAAGCTGCCGGGAGCTCTCAGGCGGCCAGCAGCAGAGAATGTTCCTTGCAAGGGCTATGTGCGCTGCCAAGAAGCTGATCCTCCTTGACGAGCCAGTTACCGGACTTGACCCGGCGGCCACCGGCGAGATGTACGCTCTGATCAATGAGCTGAACAAAAAGGACGGCATGACCATAATCATGGTAACTCATGACATCATGCGGTCCCTGAATTACGCCACACACATCCTCTGCCTTTGCTCCAGCAAGGAGAGCTTTTTCGGCACGGCTGAGGAATACGCAGACAGCCACCTTGCGGCTGCTATGATGGGAGGAGGCGCATAATGGAAGAGATCCGCATAATGTTCTCGCCGGAGTTTTTCCGGTCTATCCTGCTGCCTGCCCTTATCGGCGGACTGGCAGTCACTGTCTGTGCTTCCCTGCTGGGAGTTACCCTTGTGCTGAAAAAATACTCCATGATCGGTGACGGACTTTCCCACATCGGCTACGGAGCACTTTCCGTGGCGGCGGTCATGAATTTGGCTCCTCTTAAAGTCGCCCTGCCGGTAGTCGTTATCGCAGCCTTCATTCTGCTGCGGCTCAGCGAAAACAGCAAGCTCAGCGGAGATTCGGGCATTGCGCTGTTCTCCACAACGGCTCTTTCTGTGGGAATTTTAGTTTCCTCAAAGGCCGGCCTCACCAACGATGTGAGCCACTATATGTTCGGAAGCATCCTGGCAATGAGCAGGAGCGACGTGATCCTGAGCATAGTCCTTTCCCTGGCAGTCATCGCCGCATTCATCTTCCTCTACGACAGGATCTTCTCAGTGACCTTCGATGAGAGCTTTGCCCAGGCCACCGGTGTCCGTGTGAAGCTGTACAGCATGATATTCGCCGTGCTTACGGCAGTTACCGTTGTTCTGGGAATGATGATGATGGGCTCGCTGCTAATCTCAAGCCTGATCGTTATCCCTACCCTGACTGCAATGCGGGTCTGCCGCAGCTTCAAGGGAGTCGTGCTGGTTTCGGGAACGGTCTCTGCGGTCAGCTTCCTGATCGGTATGTTCTCGGCGCTGCTGCTGAACACCGCTCCCGGAGCAAGCGTTGTCATCGTAAATGTGATCTTCTTCCTCGCATTCTCACTGGCCGGAAAGCTCAGGAAATAGGCGGATAGATCCTGACCTCCTCGGTCAGATCCACGGGAGAGCTCTCCTTGGGGCGCTCCGGAGGAACGTAGATCTTCACGTTTTCTTCTTCCACATGATCACCTCCGCAGAGTTAGTTTCCCCAAAAGCTGCGGAAAATATACATCAAGGAGCAATTATGGATACTTCACTTCTCATACAGCGCTGCGGAAAGGCGATCCTCAGCGTGATCATCTCGGCAGTGCTGGGAGTTTTCCTGTCAATGTCGATCGGCGCTTTTTTGGGCGGAGGAGACTCCCCCATGATCCGGGTGGTGTCTTCCCTGTTCACAGTTGGACTTCTCTGCGTTTTCGTGGGGAATTGCGGACTCAAGGACGCTGAGACCGACAAAAAGTCCGGCACCAGCTCTATGGGCTCAGCCGCTATGGTCTCAGGAGCAGCCGCCCTGCCAACCATGCTGAGCTGGATCGTCCTCATCATCACAAAGCCCTTCGCAGGGGGCTTCTACCGCATTTTCAAGCTGGTGAACGGCTGGGGCTTCCAGCTGTGCAACCTCATAAATCGCAGCGCCTCCTCCAAGGATCTGACCCCCGGCCAGACCGCTCTTCTGGCAGCCCTGATCATTGTGCCGGCGCTGGTATACTGGTGCTTCTACGCCAGTGTACGCATGGGCAGGGAGGACTGAGCCGTGTCAGAAACTATCCTCCGCCAGACCCTGATAATGCTGATCCTTATGGCCGTGGGAGTGCTCTGCGCCAAGATCGGCATGATCCGCCCTGAGACCAACAAGGACCTTTCCAAGATCGTGCTCCAGGTGGTCAACCCTGCCACGATCTTCATGTCATACCAGACCGACTACCGCCCGGAGCTTGCCAAGGAGCTGATACACTCCTTCGCCCTTTCGGCAGCTGTCTTCGCCGCACTTATCGCCGGAGCATACATTCTCGTTAGGAAAAAGCCCGGCCGTGACCTGGGAGTTGAACGGTTTTCCGCAATTTACTCCAACTGCGGCTTCATGGGGATCCCCCTTGCGGACGCTCTTTTCGGAGCAGAGGGCGTCTTCTGCCTCACCGCATTCATCACGGTTTTCAACATAATGGTGTGGACCCACGGCGTGATCCTGATCTCAGGCGAAAAAAGCCTGAAGCAGGCCGTGAAGGTGCTCTACTCCCCTACGATCATCTCCATCGTGCTGGGCATCGTCTGCTTCTTTGGCAGGATACGTCTGCCGGAGGTGCCCCTTTCGGCTGTGGGCTTCATCAAGGAGCTGAACACTCCCCTGGCAATGATCGTGTCCGGCGTGACCATCGCCTCCACCGACCTGAAGGCTCTGGTGAAAAAAATGGCAGTCTGGAGGACCTGTGGGATACGCCTGATAATTCTACCCGCAGTTATATCCCTGCTGGTTTCAGTGATCCCCGTAGAGGAGAAGGTACGGCTGGTGGTCCTCCTTGCAGCAGCGGCTCCACCGGCGGCAATGTGTACATTATTCAGCATTCGCTACGGTCGTGACTCACTGCTGGCCTCCGAAATATTCACCTGCGGTACTATACTTTCAGTTATCACCTTACCGGCTACCGTTCGTTTTACGGAATTTTTAACAAAAATACTAACTCCCCTTTGTGAATAACGCTGATTTTAATAATTTTAGCTAAAAAACCTTTGATTTCCATGGGAAATGTGTTATAATATATTTAGAAATTAGACAATTGCTTTACAATTGTCTTTCTATTTTTATGATCGTTGCCACCGGACTTCCTCATGTTTTGCCCCACAAACAGGCGGATAACAGGTGATGTTATTATATTATGGAACGGAGTTTTGTACCAATGGAAAAAAGAGGAATCAGTAAACTAGATCTTAAAAGAAGAAACAGGATGCAGATCCTCCGTGTTATCAGAGAATCTGGTCCCATTTCCCGTGTGGACGTGGCAAGCGCTCTTGAGATCACTAGAGCCGCTGTTACCATCATTACCAACGAAATGATCGAGGAGGGCGTGCTCGTTGAGATCGGTGAGGCGCCTGTCAATACCGAAAAGCTCCAGAAGGGCAGAAGAAAGATCCTCATCGACATCAATGTCAACAGCCGCTTCGCTCTTGGAGCTACTGTAGACGAGAAGGAGGTCAGCATCGGCCTGACTAACCTCAATTCTGAGGTGCTGGATAAGTCCAGCATGGTCATCGACGAGCGTACCACCAGCAAGGACATCATTAACTACATAATCAAGACCAGCAATACCATGATTGAGAACAGCGCTCTCACTAAGGACAAGATCTTAGGCCTGGGCGTGGGCGTAGTTCCCTCTATGTGGGGCAAGCTCAAGATTTTCTACAAGGACGGCGTTCTGGACTTCTCCAACTTCATCGAGAAGCTCTCAGGCGGACTCGACCTGGATATCCACTGCGGAAACGCTATCGGCCTTATGGCTCTGGCAAGCAACGACTTCCGGACCCAGAACGGCTATCAGACCAACACGGTCTTCCTCCACAACGGAAATCAGGTCAACCTGGCCATCGTCAATAAGAACGAGCTTTCTGCCGACTATATCTCCTACACATCAATGATCGAGAAGTACATCGTTTGCCCAGACGGACGCTCATATGAGGACTATCCCAACGGCTCGGTGAAGGCTGAGCTCTCCCGTGGAGCTATGCTCAGCGCTGTGTATGAGATCTACTCAAAGGAGAAAACTCCCCTGCTCTATGAGCTCACAGACGGCGACAAGAGCAAGATCTCTATGGACACCGTTTTCATGGCTCTCATGAGAGGTGAGGAGCCCGTTAAGGCTCTTGTGGACAGCATTATCGCCAAGTATACCGTTCTCATCAACAACCTGGCTATCAGCCACTTCGCAAAGAAGATCGTACTGCACAACTACAAGCTCAATGAGAAGCAGTTCGACTACGTCAAGCGTGAGATGATCCGCCTTGTCAGCGAGGAGATCGCAGACAGGGTAGTCCTCAGCAAGCTGGACGGCAAGAACAACTTCCTGGGCGGCTGCGCTCTTATCATTCAGGATAACTTCTACGTTCGTGGAGGTATGCAGTAAACTCAAAGCCGGAGCATTTGCTCCGGCTTTTTTGGGCGAATGACAAAATGTAGGGGCGATGCCCACATTGCCCCACGTCACATCAATTTCGGCCTGAAAGGCTTTGTAGGTGCGAATTCCGTTCGCCCCTACAGAGCGTTTCCGCATACGATATGTAGACGGCTGGGAGGCCGACGGCGGCCTCCCCTACAATTTGTTGAGCGATATGCTTAATAAATGGCCGGGCGCATATGTGCGCCCCTACTGAGCCTCCGCCACAAAATCGCTGATCCCCGCAAAGATCGTCAGCGCCACCTTCTCCTGATATTCCTCCGTGTTCAGCAGCGCCGCTTCCTCCGGGTTGGACAAAAATCCGCACTCCACCATTACCGTGGGATTGGTGCTGTAGTAGCACAGAAAAAGCTCCTTGCCGCACAGCTTGATCTCCCGGCGGTTTTCCGGCTGCAAAAGCTCCCCGAAGCGCCCCTGGAGCTCCCGGGCAAGAGCCTCACTGCGCCGATTTGTGGCGGAATAGAACATCTGGGCGCCGCTGTAGTAGGGGTCGGTGAACTCGTTCTGGTGGATCGACAGGCAAATGGCGTTCTGGCGGCTGTTGAACAGCGCCAGCCGGTTGTCCATGTCGGAGCTCTTCTGGCTGGCCATGCCCTCTATCCCCTCGTCATGTATGGAAATATCGCTGTCCCGGGTGACCTGCACCTCGTAGCCGTTTAGCTCAAGCAGATCCCTCAGCCTCAGGAGAATGCTCAGATTTATGCCCTTTTCCGGCACGCCCTCCGCCGACACGCAGCCCCCGTCAAAGCCTCCGTGTCCAGCGTCGATGATGATGACAGGCGGCTCCTCGCTGTAGGGGGCAGATGCCGGAACAGCTCTGTTTTCCGCCTTTCGTGACAGGTGAGAAAGTGCTCCCATAGCCGCCGCTGCGCAGACTATGAGGATACCTCCGCTGATGATCTTTCTGTGGATCTTGTTCATTTTTGCAGCTCCTTCCGATGCTTGTTTCTAGGAAAATATATGCGCCCTCCCCACGGATCATGCAGTGTGAGCTGTGCATGAGCTCTGTTTTAGTTAGTTTAGCACGGGTCAACTATTTTTCTAATAGCTCAACGGTCGGTTGTTTTCTGTAGCGGGATTTTCGCTTGCATTCAACTATACGTTGTGGTATAATTATTTCAGAAGGCAACAGTCCTTCAGTATACTCCGGAGAAAAACTATGGATAAAAAGAATATTTTTCGCAAAAATCTTGTTGCACGGCGCAAGGAACTGGGTCTGACTCAGGAACAGCTTGCTCAGCGCATGAACGTTTCTGCCCAGGCGGTCTCAAAATGGGAGAACTCCAGCTATCCCGATGCTGAGCTGCTCCCCCTTCTGGCAAAGGCGCTGAACACCTCCCTGGACGCACTTTTCGGCGTAAAGGCTCCTGACGGGTCTATCGACCTGCTCCAGCTGATCCACGACGCCGTTCAGAGCGCTGCCCCTGAAAAGCGGCCTGAGCTCATGATGCAGATGTTCTACGCTGCGGTCTGCGCTTATCAGCCAAATATCCAGAATGCGGTGCATCTGAAGGACGACTACGATCAGGAGACCTTCGCCGGCGGCAAGACAGAATTTGAACAGATACTCTCTCGGCTCAACCGTGATCTGAGATACTTCGTTTACATGGAAAATCCCAAGGACGGCGTGAACAATTACTTCACCAACACCAAGAATATGGCTAGGCTGCTGAAGACCCTTGCCGACCAGGACGCTATCCGCATCATCAGCTACCTGGGAAGCGGCAGGCGCAACAGGATGCACTCCCCAGAGGTCATCTCCAAAAGGCTGGAGATCCCCGTGGACAAGGTGAGGTACGTTATCGACAGGCTGGACCGCTTCGGGCTGGTCTGGCGTGTCAGCGTGGACCTGGAGGAGGGCGAGTCGATCATGTACGGCTATACTCACAGTCAGGCACTGACCATGATCCTGGTGCTGGCGGAGAGTATCAGCAACTACTTCCGAGCATGGGACCCCAATTTTGACACATATTCACATGGAGTTTTCAAGGACGAGGCCGGAAATCTCTCCGCAGAATTCCCGCAGGTATCCTGGTGGGGAGAGGACGAGGTCTAAACCATTTTTTCAGGAGGAATCAAAATGAAAAAGGCAATAGCCGCTATTTCAGCGCTGATCATCGCAGCGCCATCACTTCTGCCCGCAGCTGATGCACAGGCTGCCGACACCTACAACATGAAAGTTACCGTGGACATGACCGACAGCGGTAAGGCCATAAGCCCCTATATTTTCGGTATCAACGAGTACGGACATCAGGACGATCTGAAAAACCTAAACGTCAACGCTGTCCGTCAGGGCGGAAACCGCATGACAGCTTATAACTGGGAGACAAACGCTTCCAACGCAGGCTCTGACTGGAAGCACAGCTCCGACAACAACCTCTCCAATTCCGACCGCCCTGCTGACTGTGCACAGGTGCTTTCGGCTGAGGGAGCAAAATACGGCTTTGATTACAAGCTCACCACACTTCAGCTGGCCGGATACGTCGCCGCAGATAAGGACGGTCCGGTAAGCGAGGCAGAGGCTGCACCTTCATCACGCTGGAACAAAGTCGAGCTGGTGAAGGGGGCGCCCTTTGCTGAAACTCCCGACCTTGAGGACGGAACAGTCTATATGGACGAGTACGTCAACTACCTGGTGAACACCCTTGGCGGAGCTAAGACCTCCACAGGTATGCAGGGCTACAGCCTGGACAACGAGCCGGCGCTCTGGAAGGGCACTCACTCCAGGATCCACCCCCAGCCTGTCACTATCGAGGAGCTGGCAGCAAAGTCCATCACCATGGCCGCTGCGGTAAAAAAGATCGACCCCGATGCTGAGATCTTCGGACCCGCTCTTTACGGCTATACCGCCTTTGACCACCTGGCTGACGACGACTCCTCCACTGAATGGGAGGACGCTAAGAAGGCCGGCAACTATCACTGGTACCTGGACTGCTATCTGGACCAGATGAAGAAGGCCAGCGATGAGGCCGGTACACGTCTGCTGGACGTTCTGGATATCCATTATTACTCAGAGTCTGCCCGTGAAGGCGCTGCTGACAGAGTGCAGTCTGTCCGCACTCTCTACGAAAAAGGCTTCGTGGAGAACAGCTGGATCGGTCAGTGGTGTCAGGAGAACGTGCCTATCCTCCCCACGGTAAAGAACTCTATCGACACATACTTCCCCGGAACTAAGCTGGGCATCACTGAGTACAACTTCGGCGGACCTGACGATCCCTCCGGCGCTATCGCTCAGGCCGAGGCGCTGGGCTGCTATGCTGACCAGGGAGTTTACTTCGCAACTCTCTGGGGCGGAAGCGGCTTCATCCTCTCAGGTATCGACCTGTACACCAACTACGACGGACAGGGCGGCTGCTTCGGAGACACCCTCCTGAGCACCTCCACTGAGGACGTTTCTAAAGCAAGCGCCTATGCTGCAATAAATTCCGGCGACGACTCAACTGTTACAGTTATGGTAACTAACAAGGACTTCGAGTCACCTGAGAACGTGAAGATCGTTCTGGACGGCGCTGAGAAGGACTACAAGTCCGCTGCTGTTTACGCAGTTTACGGCGACAGCACCGATGTTCGCCTGATCGACGTTCAGGATATAGACGGCAAGTCCGTTGATGTTGAGCTCCCTGCACTTTCCGCTGCAATGGTCGTTATCAAGGACGAGGCAGCTGATATAACTATCCCTACGGAGCCTGTGATCAAGTCAGTGGTCTACGACGACCCCATGGACCGCATCAACGAGAACGGCTTCGTTGAGATCCCGATCACCGATCCTGAGCACCTTAGCAAGATCGTGATCACCGGCGATGTTACTTCCTCTCTTGGCTCTGCCTGGGGAAATGCCGGCTGTGCAGTCTGCATAAACGCTGTTGACGAGGACGGAACAGCCTTCTGGACCTCCAAGAGCTACAGCCTCAACCTGGGATCCGGCTCAAAGGCAACTGTTGAGTTCGACGGCACCCTCAAGAACAAGGAGGAAGAGGTCAACGCAGTTGTGGCCGACGGCAAGGTGGAGCTCCAGAAATGGTGGGATTCCTCCGAAAAGAAGGAGCAGGAGCTGGACGACGTGATCGACGTAAGCTACACCAAGGTAGAGGTATTCTACGAGTATCCCGCCGAGGAGCAGCAGCCTGCTGAAGCTGACATGGGCGATGCAAACTGCGACGAAAAGGTTGACCTGAATGACGCAGTTGCGATCCTCCAGTACGCTGCACTTCCTGCGAAATATCCCCTGACCGACCAGGGTATGCTCAATGCCGATGTTATCGACAACGGCACCAGCGGAGTAAACGGTGTTGATGCTCTTGCAGTCCAGATGGTGGACGCAAAGCTCATAAGCACAGATAAGCTCCCCATTACCAAGGCGGCTATGGAAGAACTGAAAAAGTAACTTAAAAGGGACTGCAAATGCAGTCCCTTTTTCTTGGCCTTGTAAGGCAGCATAGAGCCGGTCTTCCTTTTAGGCGCCTGCCAGGAATTCTCTCATAGAGCTTGTGCCGCCGGTCTGTGTATATGCGTAATACTGAAGGATAGTAGATGCGTCAGAGGCGTCTACAAAGTCGTCGAAGTTAACGTCTGCGATCGCCTTATCCAGTGTGGGAGCAGCTCCGGTCTGGGTAGCTGCATACTCTGCCAGCACCACTGATGCGTCAGAGGCGTCGATGTAGCCGTCATAGTTCACATCGCCCAGATCTCCATCCTCAGGATCGGGGCCGCTTTCCTCGCCCTGTGTCAGCAGCTTCACTGCGCTGCCTGAGGCTGTTCCTGCGTAGCTGAGTGCGTCAGCTGTGATGTTCACAGAGGCACCCGCAAGGTCAGTGGTCTCAATGGGTGTCAGGGTATAGGTGATCGAGCAGCCGGTGGAGTTGCCCTCCTCCTTCACAGCCTTTACCTTAGCAGGTATCACTGTGCCGTCAGCTCCGGTGAGGAACAGGCTGTCCCCTGTCAGGGTCTCGTCCTGCATATGACGGGTGAAGGTAACGGTGGCTCTTGTGGAATTGTACTCAGCGCTCTTTATCTCGGCAGGAGAAACGCTCTTCATGTTCAGGTCAATGTTCACCTGTACGGGAAGAACAGGCAGCCACTCTGACTCAGTGCTCTCATAGCCCTCAGCAGTCAGCTTTATCTTCCACATTCCCTCGGGAACGTCCCATGCGAACCAGCCTGCGCTGTCGGTTATCTGGGGATTGAGCTGTTCGTAGTCAACAGCATTCCAGAGGACTTCGTTTCCGTCCTCGTCCTTATAGTAGATCTCAGCCGTGGCTCCCTTGATCGGGTTGCTTGGCAGGAACTCATAAGCGATACCGCTTGGGTCGATCAGGTAGCTTATATCGCCGTCATTGCCGACCTTTGCATCGCCGATGATCAGTCCCTTGAGCCAGCTGCTCACGCCGTCGATGACCTTTCCGGCCGCCCATACGGTCGCAACAACTGCGCCAACTGCCAGAAGCTCGGGAAGGATAGCAGCTCCGCCTGCGATAGCGATAGCACCGGCAGCAAATGCCTCTGCCACAAGGCTTCCGCCAACGATAGTGAGAGTGGCCTTGCTCATAGTAGTTCCTACGGAGACTGCCAGCAGCTCGTTCTCATGCTTCTGGACTCTGGGATCCTTGGAATTGATGATGTCACGGATCTCGCCTACCATTCCGGCGCCCTGATTGGCGACCTCAAGGTAAGTAAGCGTGTTGTTTACTCTGTCCAGACCCTTGCTGTACTTGGTGACCTTCAAGCCAAGCTCCTTAGAGAGCTTTGCGTCCTTGGCCTTCATCAGCTCAGTCAGCAGCCCCTTTTCGGTCTCTGTGGTGGCATTTACTGTGAAGTCGTAAGCTGCATCGTCACGGGGACCAACTGCCCAGGAAGCAGGCATATCTATACAGATAGAGCCGCTTGTACACTTGCTTACTGTGTCGGAGGACTTGCCCCAATCAGCGATCCAATTAAGGACTCTGTTACCAAGGGAGCCGTCCTTCACATCCTTGTAAGGATCCTCTTTCACTTCGGTCTTATTTCCGCCGGAAGCGCCCTGCTCCTCAGGGAGAGGGATATTTCCGAGAATGCCCATCATCTCGTCGCCGTCTGTAATGATCTTCACAAGGTAGTGGTGGATCTCGCCTTTGCCGTCCTTGTAGGTCATGGGAGACATCACGAAGCCGAAGCTCTCAGGGTCTGCCATAACGTCTTCTGGAGTTACCTCAGTTCCGCCCATTACAAGAGTTTTCTCACGGGTCTCAGCGTGGACAAATCCGGCAGACTCATCCATGGTCTCGGATACATCGAATGCAGCGATCACTGTGTCCTCATCGCCCTCCACCGTGGTTTTGGACAGTGCGAGAAGGTCGTCGGAGATGTCGGGCGCCTTCTGGTCGTCCTCGGTCTCCAGGAACTTGTGGCCGTTGATGTAGGCTGTACCGCCTCTGTTTTCCACCATAGCGGAGGAAGTTTCAGGGATAATGTTGATATTCAGCGTGCCGGGTACTCTTGTGTCGAAGAAGCCCTCGCCCTTCCAGGTGCCGGACTCCTCATCGAAAGTCAGAGGGATGTCGGACTCCTGACCGTTGACAGTTGAGCTGACATAAACAGCCAGAAGGTCGTTGTGTGAAAGAGTTACCTCGAAGTTCAGAGGATGACTGGGATTTAATGTGATGTGAGGCGAAGCGCCTACTGTGAATACATCTGTCAGATCATCTACAACAAGATCATGTGTGTAGTGGGTAAGGAGGACCTTTTCGATGTTTACAGTGTTTTCTGTACATTCAACAGTTCTCAGCTCAGACTTGTTATTGCCTGACTGAGCATAGAGTACGATCTGCTGGCCTTCCTCGGCTTGGATCTCGATGGTGCCTTTGAATTTGCCGCTGTACTTGTTGGCAGTAAGTGCAGCAACTTCCATACCGTCTGCGAAGATCGTAACATCATCGCTGCCGTGAACATAGCCCACAACATTTATCAGGGATATGCCGTCCCTCAGAACTGCCTTCTGGGGAGCTTTCATGGTAACAGCCCCCTGTGCTACAGCGTAATTGTCCACCAGGATCGGGTCAGCGAATTCTCTGTAGCTGTTGTTGTAAGTAACGTTCAAGTAAGCGTTGACCGATATATCTGCGCCCGGCTCAGGCACGGTGCTGAAACGGAAGATTCCCTCAGTCTCATTGGGGTCGAGAGTGAAGTAATGAGAATACTCAACGCCTTCCGTATCGTCTGACGTGAAGCTGCGCTTGGCGATAGGATTGCCGGAATTAGTGCTGACATAGATGCTGCCTTTTTCAAACAGATCATCGAAGGTGGGATTGAGCTTGTAGTAGACCGTATAGTTTATCAGACCGTTTTCGCCCACAGAAGTTTCCACCCTGTTGATGAAGGAATTGGAGCGGTCTGCAACATTGACTCTGCTGTCGTTAAGAGCCTCGCAGTCACGGAATGTGTAATAGTAGTAGTTCACGTTGGGGACAAGCTCTCCGGGCTCGAAGGGCATATCCAGCTCCTCCAGCTTGTGGCACTTGTAAAATGCCGAGCCGCCGATCTCCTTTACAGAGCCGGGGATATGGGCGATCTTCAGATTTGGAGAATCTCCGCAGATATCCGCAGGGATGACCTCTATGCCGTCCTCGAACCATATCTCGGTAAGACCGCTGCCGTAGAAGCAGTTTCCGTCTGTGCTCTTTATGCTTTTAGGAATAGTGATACTGCTCAGTGCAAAGTCCTTTCCAAAGGCAGTTCTTCCCAGAAATTCAAGGTTTGCAGGAAGATGAACAGCCTCCAGACCGGTACACCAGTAGAAGGCGTCGCCGTTTATCTTAGTCACGGAATCGGGGATATTGATGCTTCTCAGGCTCGGACAGTCCCAGAATGCACGGTACTGTATCTCATCCAGACCGTCAGGCATATTGACCTCCCTGAGAGAAGGACAGCTATAGAAAAATCTGCTTGGGATAATGGTGTTGCCCTCAGCGAAGGTAACTGTTTCCAGCGCTTCGCAGGCATGGAACGTATACTCACCGTTGTTGAAGGTGAGCCCGGCAGGGACAGTGACTTCCTTCAGAGCATCATCATGATAGAATACATAATTACCAAGCTCACAGCCATTTTCCGGGATATGCAGGTCAGTCAGCGACTTGCAGTACTGGAATGCCTGTCCTCCGATCTTTTTGACTGTATCAGGGATATGGATAGTTTCGATACCTGTGCAGTTAGAGAAGGCATAGCCGCCTATGGTGGTCAGGTTTGCAGGCCAGTTGATAGTTTTGAGAGCCTCTGCGTTTTGGAACATAGACTCCGGTATCTCAGTGCGGTCTCCTTCAAAGCTGAGCGTTTCCACGCCGGAATATGAGATAACATTAGAGCCGGCGGTTATCTGGGCAGGGAGCGTGAACTCCTTGATAGCCATATCATAGTTGAAAAGGTTGTTTCCCAGATCGGTCACGGAATCAGGGATATTCAGCGTTGTGACCACAGAGCTTGCACACAGGCTGCTTGGTATCTTTTCCATGCCGTCGGCAATGTTGACGGTCTCAACATAGGACTTCTCAAAAGGCGACCATGTTTCGGTGAGGGTCGAAGGAACAGTTATCTCCTTCAGCTTCTCACAGTCCCTGAACAGCTTTCCTCCCATGTGATCCAGACCCTCGTTCAGCTCCACCTTTTCAAGAGAGACACATTTATAGAAGGCCTCGTTGCCTATAGTTTTCAGTGTGGAGGGGAACTTTATCTCAGCAAGGCTGTCACAGTCCTCGAAGGCGTTTCTTTCGATAGTTTCAAGCCCCTCCGGCAGGTCAATGGTGGTGAAAGCATCACTGCCATAGAAAGCGCACCATTCGATAGTCTTTACGCTCGAAGGAAGGTCGATGTCGGTAAGTGCGTCAGCATCTCCGAATGCACGGTAGCCGACTGTGGTAACAGAATCAGGAACGACCACCTTGGTCAGCTTGTCCTGATATACGCACAGATAATCCGGTACAGCCTCGATCCCGTCCTCCAGGATGATCGTTTCCAGAGGTGTATCAGAAAAGGAGTTCCTTCCGCCTATGCCGTAGTAGCTTCCGCAGGAGATACCGTCCTTCTTGAGAGTCTTTGGGAGAGTTATCTCCTTCAGGGAAGTGTTGCTGCTCAATGCCCATACGCCCATGGATTCCAGACCTGAGGGCAGATCAATGGAGGTGAGCAGGGGCATATTGTTCAGAGAGCTTTGTCCCAGCCTGGTGACGGTCCTGCCCTCAATGGTGTCCGGCACGTCCAGAGAGGTAACGGTCTCCTTATCGCCGGTCCAGCCGGTGATCGTGACGGCCTCGTCGGTGATCTCGTAGGTAAAGCCGTCCGATGTCTCGCCGGTTATGGGGTCGGCGGCTTTTGCGGTCAGCTCAAAGACCCCTGCCGGGAAGTAGACTAGTCCGGCACTGGCAGTCATTGCAGCAGCGGTAATGGCAGAGAATAATCGTTTTTTCATATACAACACCTCCAAATATTTCAACTTTATACGGTTTAATATGTATCATTATACCATATTTCTTTTGCGAAATCAATAAATGTCACAAAAGAGTCATTGACAAATAATATGTCATATGGTATCATAGCTGTGGAGGTGCTGCTATGCTAAGTGAAAGGATCACGCTCGTGATGAGCGTTTTGAATGCAGAAAATGCCGATATTGCACAGATCGCAGGCTTCGATCAGTCCAACGTCAGCCGTATGAGAAGCGGCGCCAGGATCCCTCCGAAAAACGGTACAAGTATCGGTAAGTTCGTGGACGCCGCTATAGATCTTGCCCTAAAAACAGGCAAGGGCGAGGCTTTATGCAAGGCCGTGGGCTACGACGGGGAGTTCTCCCGTGAGAGTTTCCGCACCAGCCTGCTGGAATGGCTGTATGAGGACAGCGGTCTGCCTGAGTCACAAATGCTGCTCCCAGATCCGGAGGCCGGGCTGTATTTCAGCAAAAAGCTGAGCACCCTCATGGACACCGCGGGGATCTCCAACGTGAAGCTCAGCAAGGCCGTCAGCATCGACCCCTCATACCTGAGCCGTATGCGCACAGGAAAGCATCTTCCCAAAGAGAACTCAAAGGTGCTTGAGCGGATCTGTGACGTGCTTATCCGGCGAACTATAGACAAAAACGAGCTGTGGAAGCTCTCTGAGGCGGTGAATATCCCCGAGAAGCACCTTGCGGCTCAGCCAAGACTGCTGGCGGAGTGGCTCCTCAGCAGCCAGGAGACCGCCTACCGTGCGCCGGTGGGACAGCTCATCGAAAAGATCGGCGCCATGGATCAGCTTCGGCAGATGCCTATCCCTCCGCCGCCGACTGATGTACTGCTTTCCGCAGAAACCGATGATTCTCGGGAATACCTGGGCATTTCCGGCCTGCAAAAAGCCGTTATACGATTCCTTTGGAACAACGCTAAGTCCGGCGGTGAGCTGCTTTTGTACTCAGACCAGAGCATGAGCTGGATGAGCGGCAGCTACAAGAGGATCTGGCTCTCCCTTATGGCGGAGGTGCTGAAAAAAGGCGTCAGGATCAAGATCATCCACAACATCGACAGGAGCTCCTCGGAAATGCTGGAGGCGATCGCCAGCTGGCTGCCCCTGTACATGACAGGCCAGATCGAGCCCTACTACTGCATGAGAAGAAAGGGCGAGCGCTTTGCCGCCACATTCTTCATGGCAAAGGACCAGGCCTGCATCACGGGCTGCTGCGTGGCCGGCTTCGAGAATGACTGCGCCTACAGCTACATCACCGACAAAAAGCGGCTAAAGGCCTTGCAGCTCCAGTTTGAGAACATTCTTGCGGACAGCCGTCCCCTTGTGCAGATCAGCCGGGATGTGCCTGCGCCCTCAAAAAACGGCCTCATAAAGACCATTGACGGCGTCCGCATGGACATCTCCGAGAAGAAGGCTGTCCTCAGCAAACTGACTTCTCCCACCTGCTCCTTCCGCTTCGACCACCCGCTGCTGCTGGGTGCGTTCAGACATTTTATTCTATAAACAGAGGATCGACACATGAACAACAAGCTATTCAAGCGCACAGCTGCCCTGCTGACGGGTATCCTGATCTCGGGAAACGCCATTCTCCAGACCGCCGCAGCAGAAGCTGACAGCGAGAAAACTCCACATGAGCTGGCAGAGGAAATGACCGCTGCCATGCCTCTCCGCCAGAAGCTGACCCAGATGATGATGCTGGATATACGCCAGTGGAACGACGGGGAGAGCTTCTCCAACTTCACTGAGATGAACGAGCAGGTGGAGGAGCTGCTGAAAAAATACAGCTTCGCCGGGATCTGCCTTTTCGGGGAAAACCTTACCGGCACGGAGCAGACAGTGCGCCTCACCAGCCAGCTCCAGGCCGCCGCAGCAGAAAGCCAGTTCGCCATTCCCCTGCTTCTGGCAGCAGACCAGGAGGGCGGAAGCGTTGTCCGTCTGGCAACAGGCACCGACACCTGCGGAAATATGGCTCTTGGAGCTGCGCGGGATCCTGAGCTTGCCAAGAAAAACGCCCAAATCATGGGCCGGGAGCTGGCAGCTTCCGGAATAAACACCGACCTTGCGCCGGTCATGGACGTGAACAACGCTCCTCAAAATCCGGTGATCAATATCCGCTCATTCTCCTCTGATCCGGCGGTCACGGCGGAAATGGGCGCTGCCTTCATCGAGGGGCTCAGCCAGAGCTCTGTGATCAGTACAGCCAAGCACTTCCCCGGCCACGGCAACACCGACACCGACAGCCACACCGGTCTGCCCCTGGTGGAAAGCTCCTACGACGAGCTGAAAAACTGCGAGCTGATCCCATTTCAGGCTGCGATAGATGCCGGAGCGGATATGATCATGTCCGCACACATACAGTTTCCCCATATCGAGAGCCTGACCTACACCTCGGTCTCCACCGAGGAGGAGATCTTCCTGCCGGCAACTCTGTCCAAGACTATCCTCACCGATATTCTCCGAAGCGACATGGGCTTTGAGGGAGTGATCATCACCGACGATATGCAAATGGCCGCCTTGAAGGAGAATTTCGCTCCCTGCGACACCGCAGCTCTGGCCATAAACGCCGGCGCAGACATTCTCCTTGACCCGGTGGAGCTCACAAGTCAGGAGGGCATCGAGGCTCTGGAGACCTATCTTGACCAGGCGGAAGAGGCAGTTTCTCAGGGCGTGATCCCCGAGAGCCGTATCGACCAGGCCTGCACCAGAGTCATCGAGCTGAAGCTGAAAAAGGGACTCTTTGGACAGGATCTCACCGATGTGGAGGCTCGGGCAGAGGCGGCCATGGAAGTGATCGGTTCCCCGGAGCACCACCAGCTGGAAATGGAGATCACCAAGCAGTCTGTCACTCTCCTCAAAAACAGCCGTCACGTCCTCCCTCTTTCTCTGGAAAGCGGCGAAACAGCGGCCTTTTTCTACCCATGGCGTGACACGGAGAACTCCCTGAGATACGCCTTTGACAGCCTTGTGAAGGAGGAAATTATCCCGGAGGGAGCCAAGGCCCTCTACAACAGCATGGACGGCCATTCTGTGGAGGAGTTTGCTGATCTGGTCAGCCAGTCAAAGGCCGTGATCATTTCCGCTGAGACCTGGGGCGAGTCGGACATGGACCCTGCCCAAAACCAGCGGAGCCGCTTCATTGACGAGATGATCGAGCTTGCTCACAGCAAGGGCAAAAAGGCCGTGGTCATGAGCATGGTGCTGCCCTACGATACTGCCCGATATTCCGCTGCTGACGCCGTTCTTGCCGGCTACAACTATAAGCGCATGGCTGCTCCTGCTGAAGGAGAGGCTCCTACCTACGGGCCAAACTACCTGGCGGCGGTCTGCACTGTTTTCGGGGGAAACTCCCCTGTTGGACGGCTGCCGGTGGAGGTATATGGGCTGGACAACAGCTACCGCTACACCGACCAGGTGCTCTATCCCCTGGGGAGCGGACTGCTCTACCCCGATGGCAAGCTGGGAGACTTCGACCGGGACGGCAATGTGGACGCCGCAGACGCCTCCGGGATCCTTTCGGCCTACGCCTCACTTCTGACCGGCGATACTCAGGCTCTCACACGGCAGGAGCTGGCCGACGGAGACCTTGACGGTGACGGTCTGCTTGACGCCTCAGACGCTTCCCTTGCGCTGAGGTACTACTCCTTCACTCAGACCGGCGGAGAGCTGAGCTTTGAGGGATTTCTCGAGGAAGAATACGCCTCCGCACAGCCCCCTATCCCAACAGAAGGAGCGAAGGAAAATGACACATAAGGAAATGGCACTAGCCTATTTTGGGGAGAGATCCCACTGCTCCCGATCAGTCCTCGGCGCCTATGCACAGGAGCTTGGACTTACCGAAAAACAGGCGCTCAAGATCGCATACTGCTTCAACGCAGGCATGAGGAAGGGACAGGTCTGCGGAGCTTGCTCTGGCGCTCTCATGGTGCTTGGCATGATGTTTGGCCAGAACGACAAAAACGACCTTGAGAGCCGTATGCGTGCCAACGAGATGACCGACAGATCTCTCGACCGGTTCAAGAAGCTCAACGGCACCTACATCTGCAACCAGATCCTGGGCTACGACATATCCACACCTGAGGGCGCCGAGTATGCCAGATCACACGGTCTTTTCGTGACCATCTGCTGTGACATGGTAGCTCTGGCGGTTCAGGTGCTGGAGGAGATCCTTGATACCAGCTCCCCTCCGGAAAACGGAGGTGCAGGATGAAGATCATCGCCATAAGCGCCGTGACAGGCGGCGGAAAGACCACCGTTGTGAACGAGGCTCGCTTTCTCCTAAAACGGGCGGCTGCGCTGTATTTCGATGCCTACTCCTTTGACGGAGAGGTGGAGGACTACCCGAAATGGCAGGCTGAGGGGACTGACGTGAACGTTTGGGATCTTTCCCCTATGAAGGCGGAGATCGACCAGCTCCTCCAGAGCGGCAAATACGACTATCTTCTGCTGGACTACCCCTTCGCCTATCAGCACAAAATGCTCCGTGACTATCTGGACTGCTGCATTTTCATCGACACGCCCCTGGATATTGCTCTTGCAAGGCGTGTCATTCGGGATATGGGGAACTTCTCCACTAGAGAGATCCTCACCGAAATGAAGACCTATCTCAACAGCGCACGGCCGCTTTTTCTCCAAATGCAGAGTGAACATCTTTCCTCCTGCGACTACATCATCGACGGCTCGAAAGAGCTGAAGGAGATCGTTGGTGAAGTGGTGGAGATCATCCAACAGCTCTGAACAGTTCCTGCCCCGAAGCAAAGGCTCCGGGGCTTTTTTTTGCCGGGGAACTGTCGTTTTCTGCACCTTTTGTGCAGATAATGAGTTGAATAGTTTTTGGATCTCTGATATTATTTAACTGGGAAATTATCGTTACTTAGATGTAAAGGAGGATCAGAATGAAAAAAACTCTCAGATCAGCAGCAGCTCTCATGGCAGCCGCAGCACTGGCTCTCAGCTCAGCTCCGGCGGCAGCAAGGGCGGACAACCCTCTCGTCCAGACCAGCTACACCTCGGACCCGGCTCCACTTGTGTATGACGGCGTGTTCTATATGTACACCGGCCACGACGCTGACGGCGCTAAGGACTACGTCATGCCCGACTGGAAGTGCTTCTCGTCCACGGATATGCAGAACTGGACTGACCACGGCACTATACTGCCGGAGTCTACCTTTGAGTGGGCCGGCGAGAATTCCGCCTGGGCAGCTCAGTGTATCGAGCGTGACGGAAAGTTCTATATGTACGTTACCGTCGTGCCGAAAAACGGCGGCGGACGTGCTATCGGCGTGGCCGTGGCGGACTCCCCTATCGGCCCCTTCAAGGACGCTCTGGGAAAGCCTCTCTGCGGACCGGACTGGGCCTTCATCGACCCAACCGTCTTCATTGACAATGACGGTCAGGCTTACCTGTATTTCGGCAACCCTAATCCCTACTACGTCAAGCTCAACAAGGATATGATCTCGTACTCCGGCAGCGTCACCAAGGTGGACATGACTCCCGAGGGCTTCGGCTCCAAGGCGGACGGCAGCAGGATGTACGTTGAGGGGCCTTGGTTCTACAGGCGTGGAGATATGTACTACCTGCTGTATGCGGCAAACGGTATCCCTGAGAATATCGCCTATTCTACGGCTCCCGGGCCCACCGGTCCCTGGACTTACCGTGGGGTCATCATGCCCTCTGAGGGACGCAGCTTCACCAACCACTGCGGCATTGTTGACTATGAGGGACACTCATACTTCGCCTATCACAACGGCGACCTTCCCGGCGGAAACGGCTTCCAGCGCTCAGTCTGCGTGGAGGAGTTCACCTACAACGCCGACGGAACTATCCCTACCATTAAAATGAGCAAGTCCGGCCCTGCCCAGCTCCGCCCACTTGACCCGTTCCAGAAAACAGAGGCCGAGTGCTTCTGCTGGGAGGAGGGCATCGAGACAGAGAGCTGCTCTGAGGGCGGACTGAACATCGCCAACATCGAAAACGGCGACTACGTCAAGATCAAGGGCGTGGACTTCGGTGACGGCGCCGACACCTTCACCGCAAGCGTGGCTTCGGCTACCTCCGGCGGAAAGATCGAGCTGCACATCGACAAGGCTGACGGCGAGCTCATCGGCACCTGCGACGTGCCCGGCACCGACGGCTGGCAGAGCTGGCAGGAGGTCAGCACTCAGGTGGAGGTCTCCGGCCAGCACGACCTGTACATGAAGTTCACCGGCGAAAGCGGCTTCCTCTTCAACATGGACTGGTGGAAATTCTCCGGGGCCGGGGCTCCTGTACTGGAGGAGGGCGTGCTCTTCCACAGCACCTTTGAGCGCTCCCTGGACAGCTGGAGCGGCAGAGGCGGCGTCAGTGTGGAGCGCTCCGCAGATGCCTTCGCAAAGGGCGAAAAGTCCGCATTTGTCTCCGGAAGAACAGGCGCCTGGCAGGGCGTTATCAGGAAGCTGAGCAAGGACTTCCTGCCCGGAGAGAGCTACAGCTTCAGCGCTATGGCCATGTCCCCTGAGGAGAACACCAAATTCCACCTGACCCTTCAGTACACCCTGGGCGAGGACGTGATCTACAAGAAGATCGACAGCTCTCTAGCTCCCGCCGGCCAGTGGGTGCAGCTTTGCGGAAACGACTTCCGGCTCCCCGAGGAAGCACAGGATATGTACGTCTATGTGGAGACCGATGAGGGCGATGAGGACTTCTACGCCGACGAGCTGATCGGAGCTGTTTCCGGCACCGACCTTGCAGAGCCGGAGCAGATCTACGCTCTCCCCGGTGACGTTGACCAGAACGGAAGGATCAGCGTTTTCGATCTGATCTGCGCAAAAGTGGGCTACACAGAGGGCTTCTCCTCGCCAAGAAGGAGCAAGTCAGCCGACACCGACGGCAACGGAGAGGTCGTCCTTAACGATCTTGTGCTCTTGCAGAGATACCTTCTGGGCAGCATCTCTGCTTTCCCTGACAGCATGAACTGAACAGCAAAAGGCAGTCCTTGTGGCTGCCTTTTTTTGATATTTCTTCATTATTCAACGGTTTTTTGTTGAACGGAGCAGCTTTTTGTACCCCTTATGAGGCCAATTTTTCCAAAGGAGAATGAACATGAAAGCAATTCTTAGCGAAAAGTTTATCCGTTACCAAAACGGAAAGGCTGTTATCCGTGCAGAGATAGCAGCCGACCTTTTCTCAGATCTTCCTGATAACGGCCAGATCGGCGGCTGCGTCCTGGACATGGGTTCTATCGCATGGGTGATCAGCACCGGAAAGCTCTACGGACTCAGCTCCACCGGACAGTGGATCTGCCAGACGGAGGGCGAGTGATATGCCGTCGCTGTATGAGCTCCTGAAGCCGGTAAATGTGCCCTGCGCCCGTGACCTGAGGACAATACTGTTTGCCCGACTCATTGGCAGGAAAAATCCGGCTCAGAGCAGAAGCCATTACATCACCGCTGATGAAAAGGTGCTGTGTACCAGTCTTTCGCAGCGATATGCGATAAAGGAGGAAAACAATGTCGAATGATTACATCGGACAGTTCAGAGGCGAGGAGATAGACGAGCTTCTCGAAACTGTGTCAACAAACGTCTACACTAAGGCTCAGATCGACAGCGCTCTCAGCGGCAAGGTCAACACCGCTCCGGGAATGGGCCTCTCTCAGGAGAGCTTCACAACCGAGGAGAAGGCTAAGCTGGCTGAGCTTGAAAACTACGATGATACCGCCGTCAAGGCTCAATGCAAGGCCCTTGCTAAAGCAGGAGTGAAAAACGAGCTTTCCACCGATAATTTCTCAGTATACAGAGGAAACGGCATTACCGTCACACGCAACAGTGACGGCAGCCTGACTATCAACGGCACTCAGCTTGAGAGCTCAGCCTTCATCTATCCCATGGGGATCGAGGCTACTCTCGGACAGAAATTCGTGGGCAGGACAGTGACGATCACAGGAACTCCACAGGGATACGGGCCGGACAAGTGCATAGCCCGTATCTATCAGTACAACGGCACAAGTCACCTTAACGACAACGGCAGCGGTGCCACCGGCACGATCACCAGTCCCGATGCCAAGTTCGATATACGAATTTTCCCGGGACAGACCTTTGATAACGTCACGATCTATCCCATGATCCGTGACGCTTCTATCACGGATCCAGACTACGAGCCCTACGCACCATCCAACCGTCAGCTCTACGAGATGATCCTTTCTCTGATCAACTAAAAAAGACCGGGACTATACATGATAGTCCTGGTTTTTTTATTTCTTACAGATACCTCTCAGGTAGTCCAGCGAGCGAGTTCTTTCCTTGCTCAGTCTTTCCTCGACCTTGTTCCAATCGATAGGATCAAGCGAGACCTTCATGGTCTTCGGGTCAAGGACTCTTGCTCCAAGTCCGCAGATTGCCAGAAGATCACGGCTCCTTGTGTTGGTGCTCAGCTTTGTCTTCAGCTCCACCACCAAATTCTTGTGGAAGATCACAGAGAAGGCTGTTCCGTGGAAGGAATTTGTGAGGACGTACTCAGCATTGAAAAACCAGCCAACGAACTCCTCCGGCGAGGAAAACCTTGCATGGTCGAGCTCTCTGTGGCTAGTGTAGCTGGAGTTGAGATAAACGATTTCATACCCGGTCTCAGCGGAGAGCTTCTTAGCGTAGTTGATAAGGCTCACAGGAGGCTGGACGTGGTAGATCAGGATGTACTTCTTGCTTCTGTCGGGGAGCTTGGCGAATTTCCGCCACTTCTCCCTATCCAGGATAAGGGTTGGATCCAGGCTCATGAAAGCGTCGATCCCGCACTCATTCTTCATCAGCTCCTCGGCGCTCTTCTCACGGACAGAAACTGCACTGAAGCGCTTGAGCAGGCTCTCATAGGTCTCCTTGGTCCCCTCGGGGAAGGAGGTGAAGCCGAAGCTGGCGGCGTAGGAGTATTTCTTAGCGCTGTCCTTCTCGAAATCCAGAAGGTAAGTGGTATCCATTCCGGAATACTTCTTGCTCCAAACCTGATCCGAGCCAGAAATGAACAAGTCGTACTTGCCGCTTGCGGAGGCGATGTTCTCCCTGGTATATTTCTCTGAGAGCTTCAGCTTTCTGCCTCGAAAGCTCTCGAAAATGCCGTATTTCTTGCATTTTCCGTAGTAGTGGATGCAGGCGGAGAGGAACTTCTGGCGCTTGAACACATTCTTCGGATAATGACACATCTCCACCTCAGGGCAGTAATAGTCGATGATCTCAGTGTCAGGCTCAAACTCTCTGACCACCTCTGAAAGGGCATAAGCCTGGAGCACAGCTCCGTAATTAGAGGCACGGTGGAAGGTAAGGATACCGATCTTCATATATTAAGCTCCTTCACATTACTAAAAAGGGTGTTCTGCTGGATCTTGTCATAATACAGGAACATGATGAAAATGATCAGCAGCTCGTATCTGTAGAGGTAGAAATCGAAGTTAGCTGACAGGAAGAATGCTATGGCTGAGTAAGCCAGGATCCTGTAGCTCTGCTGGTCATTAAGGCCAGCCTTTTTCTTGTAAAACAGCGAGATATACACAGCGGCTCCAAATGGGATCAGTGCCAGAAGTCCTCCACGGTAGAGCAGTTCCAGCAGCACGTTGTGCATATGATTGTAGGTAGTCTTGAGGATAGTGACTGTTTCCTGCTCCCAGCCAAATCCGATAAGGAAGCGGTCCTTCAGCAGTGCGATACATCTTTTCCAGATAGTGACACGAGCCTGAAGGCTATGCTGCTTGTTGAAATACTTCTTGAAAATGTACATCATTCCCTCAAGAAGCCTTCCGAAGGTCAGCATAAAGTCAAACAGTACGCAAAGCAGGATATACAGCCTTAAATTCAGCTTTCTCTTATCCAGCTTCCTGCTGCCGATGGAGAACTTGTTGAAAACGCTCTCACTGGCCATGAAAACTGCGAAAACGAAAAATCCGATGAGGCCTGCCACAGACCACTGTGTAAAGAAGCAGAATATGGCGAACAGCAAATATCCCCAGGCCAGTGGCTTCAGCTTAGGCGCATAGGTGTAAACGTAGACGAAAAGCGTGGATAATACGCCGATTATGATGAAGTACGAGGCATTTGCGTGGGTCAGGAGGAACCAGTTCTCTGAGAAGGATCTTCCCATGTTGGAATTCATTCCTGAGCGCATACCTCGGTCTTGGTATATCAGGATCGTACACAGATGCAGGAACGTCCAGAAGACGCTCATGGACAGAAAGCCCTTGAAGAAGTTCTTGGTGTGGAAGCATAATCCTGCGCTGACAAAGCATATGAAGCCCACTGTTTCGATGGTATTTTGCACCGCATCGAAGAAATTAGCATTTCTGTAATTGAGCAGCGTTGAAAGGATATATGACACCACATATGAGAAGATGAACAGCAGCAGAGCGCTGTCCCTTTTCTGATACTTTCCACGCTTTAGGTACAGGAACATCACCACGCCGAAAATGCACACAAATATCGTATACAGCTTCCACAGCTTATTGATCGTTGAGCCGATGATATAGTGGGCCGGCTTGATGAATGCCATAGTCATAAGAGCATACATCAGGGTGAGCATCGTCCCTCTTGTTATATATGGTTTTATTGGAGAGACCGAAAAACTGGTCCTGATCTTACTCACTGAATTAGCACCTGCTTACAATTATTTTTCAAAACTTGATTTTTTGGGGAGAGCGTACTCAAAAGCGGCAATAATCTCGTTCTTAGCGTTCTCAAAATCCTGCTGAGTAGGCAGAAGATCCATGTCGTTGAGGCAGAGCATCTTGTATCTTCTGTTGCGGATAGCATCGTCTATCTTAGCATTGGTAGGACGGATAGAGATCGCTCTTCCCAGCTTCTTGACATTAATCGGCTCGAAGTTACCGGAGGCCAACTGCCAATAGCGGAACATATACTGGCTCACATCACGGCTGTCACGGAACTTTCTCTTTGATGTAGCGTCCAGGAGATCATGCTCCTTTTTCCAAACAGTCTCGATAGTGCTCTTGAGGATCGGCACAGGAAGGTGCTCGTTAGCAAATCCCACGAACTCATGGTAGTGGAAGTTGAACACATTGCACACGAAGTTCTTCATGCCGATCTTGAATGGATCAAACCACTTGCCCTTATTCTTTTTCAGGGACTTTTTCATGGAAAAATGGCTGTTGATAGCAGCCGTCATATTCACATAGATGTGGGTCATGATACCGCCGTCGTGCTTCGGGAGGATACCGTAGATACGAGGCGGATGAACGGGCTTTCCGTGCTTGAAGAACAGGTCGGGAGTGACCTTGTCTGTCAGGAACATATCGTCGTTGAAATAAACGATCTTATCGGAGAGTCCCTTGATACGGTGGATATTCAGCTCGATAGGGTGTGAGCTGAAAGTGGGGAGGTACTCCTCCGGCATATAGTCAGAGTGTTTAACGTGTACCAGTTTCTTGCAGTCTAAATTGAGCCACTCCGGGATATGTCCCTCTGTGATGAAGTATACCTTGTTCACCCAGGGAGCATATTTTTCAACTGCTCTGAACCAGTATTTCAGGTTGTCCCAGTCACGATAGCGTGAGTCACGGTCATCTGAGGCTTCCTCGATGACCTCACCGGAATACTGGGCCTTTTTTCTTCTCCAGGCCGGATCTCCTCCGTCCACCCATATCATGACGAAATCTATCTTTTCCAAGAAAAGCACTTCCTTTACTTTGAGATCTCAGTATTGTGGTGATTGCGGTCATCTTCCGCAGGAGGCGTCATATAGTCACCGTACATCTGAGTAAGGATCTTATCGTAAGCAGCCGGTCCAACGAGGGTGATGTCCTCAAAGGGATACTTCACGGCCTTATCGTAGTAGGCTCTGGGGAAGATCTCCCTCTCCGACCAAGCGCCCATAAGGTTCGCAACATATTTTGAGTCGCTGTACTTGTATTTTTTCAGCAGCCTGTCGATCTTGTCCAGGATCTTCTTGTAGCTGAGGACCTTGTTCATCTTCAGGGTCTTGCCCAGCCAGATCAGCAGATTGTGCATCTTGCCTCTGTGGCTGTCGTACATGATGTTGTCGATGAGCGAGAACTTGTACAGCAGCTTCTGGAACATGATCCGCTTGATGTGGATCTTTCTGAGCAGCTTATTGTTGGGGAGCCCGTCTAACGGGAAGAGGTCCACCCAAACACTCAGCTCGACATCGTGCTCGCCTCTGTGCTTGATCACCTTGACCTCGTCGTTAGTGAGCTTTGCAAAGTAGGAGATATGCGTATCATCGGTGTGGTAGGTGGTGAGGGTGAACTTGTTCTGCTCAAGTATCTTCAGCAGGCGCTCATAGTCCTCACGGGGGAAGCCCAGATCGATGTCGTCGTCCCAGGGGATGAAGCCCTTGTGGCGGACACAGCCCAGGAGAGTTCCTCCCAGTGCGTAGTACCGGATCTTGTTCTCACGGCAGACCTTAATGAGCTCCTCGACGATTTTTTTTGAGGCGGCCTGTACCTCGTTCAAAGAATTATTATCCATTTTTCTGTTCCTTATCATGTGTTTTGCTGATCTTGATAGCCTTTCTGATGTACATAGCGCTTGCGATGAGGCAAGATCCGCCGTAGTACAGCAGGCAGTAGAGCACGATCAGATCAACGAAGCCGAAAATTACTGAAAGAAGAATAGCGAGCGGGAGAAGTCCGCCCACGCCCAGCTCAGACTCGATCCTTACACGAAGACTGCCGACCTGAGAGTGGTCGGTGCGCTTGTCCTCAAGCTCAGGCAGTATGCCCTGCTTGACGTGCTTGTTGTATTCAGCGTTGAATTTCTGGTAGATAAGACGCATGAGAGTATCTGCGGAGGAAGCCAGGGCTCCGGCCAGCACGATCCAGATACAGCCCTTGTCCACCAGCACGCCGCCGGTGTTGTAGGCGCAAACGCCCATACAAGTACACATGAGTGCCACAAGGATATAGCTGCTTATGCCGTCAGCGAATTCGCCGAAAAGCTGCTTTCTGACGCTTCTTGCCATGTTTCCGTCGGTGCAGTCCAGCAGCAGCCATACGTTGATGAGGATAGCTCCTGTAAGGTTGAGCGCAAAGGAATTCGGCAGGAACATGAGACAGGCAGCGATAGCGACGAATGCCGAGAAATAGCTGACCTCGTTAGCGCCGATGCCTGCGCTCGAAAACAGAGAAGCTGTCACAAAGGAAGCCGGCCGGTAGAAGATCCTTGAGAGAATGGGGTCCTTCTTTCTTTTCCAGGCCGGAAGATTATCTGAAAAAAACTTAGGGGTATACTTCATAGTGCATCTCACTTGCCATTCAGGTCGTGCTTGATCTGCGTAGTGCTGATCTCAGGTGTACGCTCAAGGTATACCACCTCAGCGCCCTCTTCCTTCAGGAAGTCGAACTTGCCCTTCCAATCGTCGCCGATAACGAAGGTATCGACGTGATACTCGTGGATGTCGGTCCTTTTCTGCTCCCAGCTCTCCTCAGGGATAACAAGATCCACATAGCGGATAGCCTCAAGGAGCATCTTTCTCTTTTCGTAGGAGAAATAGCACTTCTTCTGCTTTTCTCTCCAGTTGAACTCGTCTGTAGAAAGGGCAACGATAAGGTAGTCGCCCTGCTCCTTAGCTCTGCGAAGGAGGTTGATATGGCCGTAGTGGAGCATATCGAAGGTACCGTATGTTATAACTCTTTTCATTTTGGATCATCCTTTTTTTATTTATTATGTCACTGCAAAGTGCAGATCAGTGCCTGTAGACAAAGGGTCTTCCGTATGCCTGAAGAAGTCCCGAGAAGCCGATCATCAGCTTTCTTGGGATCTTTTTGCAGAGCTTGATATACATACCTCTCAGGCCCGACTCTTTTTTAGCAGGCCAAAGCGGAGTATCGCTCCAGGGGCTGAGCGCCTTATATTTGAGCCACTGGCCGCAGTATTTGTGGCCGCAGCCCTCATACCAGGGGCGCTTGCTGAGGAAGCTGGTAGTGAAGTGGATAAGAACAGGATCCTCCACAGCCTCCTTCACTTCCTTGGGCGAATAATAATCCACGGGCTTTCTGTAGGTCAGCAGCTCGGGATAGGTGAAGTCATAAAAAATGGTAACGGAATTGAATCTCGGGTGGAGGCAAAGTGTGTCCTTTGAGAGGACAGCATTCAGTGCTCCCTGGTCGCCCTGCTGGATCCTTCCGCCACGCTTCTTGATGAACTTTAGCAGTCTTTTCTTCACCTGCTGTTCCTTCCAGCGGTCAAGGTCAATGAGCATGACACCGGAATTGAACATGATGTCGTGAGGCTGAAGGTCGATATTCTTGCGGTACTGCTTGCTGAAGGCGTCCTTCAGAGCAGCAATGGTCTTGCCCTTCATATCGATCTGCCAAAGTTCAGTTATGGACTTATTTATGATGATGTCGCAGTCCAGGTACAGCACTCTCTCAAGCTCCTTGGGAAGGTCGCTTGAAACGAAGAGCCTAGCGTACTGGCTGAGAGAGCCACGGTCGGTATTGACGTTCATGGAAAGGATCTTGCTGATGTCCCTTGCCGAGATGAACTTGATACCGCTGCGGCCGTATTTTCCGCTGAGAGAGCTGAGCTTCTCCCTGTTTTCTTTAGAAATACCGCTGTCAAGCACATATACGACAATATCCTCGGCGTCCTTGCTGTTTTCATAAAGCGAGGTAAGAGATACCCCCAGCACTTCAGCAAAGCCGTTATCCGATGCGTAAACTATATGCGGTATCTTTTTATCGAACACAGTTTTTCACCGCCAATGATTATTTCAGCCGGTCATAAAAAAATCCCCTCAGACCGCCTGATCATGGGATACGCCGGGGCTTCGCCCCTCTAAACAGTATACCATATTCATTTTAGCATACACTTCCCTGTTTGTCAAGTATCAGAAAAGCAATAAAATGTCCCTGAAAAGGCCTGGCTGTTATGTTACAATAGATCATAGACAGTCAAAATAGAAAAACAACTCTCAATATGATATAATGTTAAGTACCACCAAAACAAATATCAAGAAAAGAGAGTTGTTCCATGAATAGTATAGCA
>Ga0116189_1000019_pt1 | contig 172027 bp, 139 predicted proteins | sample AD_JPNTR3_MetaG_FD_89895 | JGI IMG/M metagenome (GOLD analysis project Ga0116189, IMG submission 89895) | Active sludge microbial communities of municipal wastewater-treating anaerobic digesters from Japan - AD_JPNTR3_MetaG | ecosystem: Engineered > Bioreactor > Anaerobic > Digestate | place... | reverse complement strand
TTCAAGGTTGCCTGATTTCGGCACAGGTATTCCAAGATCGTCATGGATTTCTTTGAAAATATTTACGAGGCTTGGGGGAAAAGTGACCCCATCCCTAACGGAAAAGCATAAACCATGTGCCTGCCCGGGACCGTGATAGGGATCCTGACCAATAATAACAGCTTTAACCTTATCGAAAGGACATAGATTGAAAGCATTAAATATGAGACTTCCCGGAGGATATATTGTTCTTGTCCGATACTCTTCCTTTACAAAATCAACAAGTCTCAGAAAATAATCCTTTTCAAATTCTGGTTTTAATCTTTGTTTCCAGCTCTCTTCTATTTTAACATCCATTGGTATTTTTTAAGAATCTCATTTGCAGATTGGCATTATAAAAATAGAAATATTTAACAAAAAGAGGGTGCACGTTATTTACACCCTCTGGAAAATCCGGAACTATTTGATAATCAATTACTGCAATGATATCAGTACCATTATTTTACCCGTTCCGGTGCCTGAAAAGTTCTCGAGGGCTTTCCCGATTATTGCGCCCCTTCTTTTTTCGTTCTCGGCGAGAATTCTTTTAAGATCTTCAAAATCTTTTGCCTCATTTACATCCAATAAGGTCCATTTCATTGCATAACCAGGTGTTGAAGATGAAGTGAGATAGTCTCCTGGTTGAATCGGGCCGTTCTCACCCGTAACGTTTACAGGCACACGACCTGTCAGAGCAAGTCTGGCGGCATTGACCCCTTTCTTTTCCTCACCTGTTTTTTCGTCAATAATCAGCTCCATTCCCATTGTAAGATGTGGATTAGTGGAAATAACTCCAACAATCCCTGTCTGATACGGTTTGGAAGATTTGACAACACTTTCCTTTCTTGCCGGGTCGGCAACTACTACATCACCCGACTGTGTGTCGCCATGTGAATCATGAATATATTCGGCTATATCAATACTTCCTCCTGAGCGAATATTGGCATACAGCCCATAATTAGCTCCGCTGCCGGCATTAGAAGAAAAATAATATCCTGAATATACTGATGCCGTAGAGGCTGTATTATTCTGGTAGGAATAACTTCTTAATCCATAGTTGGTACCAGTACCATTATTATCAGAAGTAAAATAGCCTGAAGAAACATATCCTGTAGCCGTACTATTGTTCTGGTAAGTGTAACTTCTTATTCCATAAATTGAAGAAGTCGTGTAGTTCTGAGCATAATTATAAATATAAAGGCCATACGTTGTATTAGTAGCGTAATTATAAATACCATAAATTGAACTGTCGGGATAAACATATAGTGCTCCGCTTTTTTTAACTTCCAGTGCATTGTGGGGTGTATTAGAATCGCCGTTTCCTATAACAAACAGGGGATCGTTATTAACCCAGCTGGTTTTACTTCCGGCAGGCACATTATAAGTTCCTATTACAAAGCTGTTTGCTGCCTGAGCTGTTAGGCTTTCACCGAATGCGAAAGCGTTATATCCTGTTGCATTGTTGTTGGCTCCTATAGCTACAGAATATGCTGAATCAGCAACATTTGAAAACCCTATGGCAATTGCACCTCTGGCATTGGCTGAATTTGCTGAACCAAAGGTTATACCTCCGTTTATTGAATAATTTCCGTTACCTATTGCAACTGAATATTCTCCTTCAGCTACATTATATTTATTGATAACCATTGGAACAAACATACATAACCCTGTAAGTCTATTACAGGACAATCTGTATGTAGTAGTACTGTATTGTGCTCCAATTGCAGTTGATTTGCTGCCATATGCGCGTGAATAATAGCCTATTGCTGTTGCATAAGCACCAAGTGTTGTTCCGGTTCCTGTGCTGGCCCCCATACCGAGTGCCAGTGAATAATTAGCTGGGGCACTGGCTCCGTATCCTATTGCGGTTGAGTATGCACCTCCAGAAGATGCAGTATGTCCAATGGCAGCGCTATAATTTCCTGCTGCTGTCGACTGATATCCTATTGCTGTAGTGTAATAACCAGTTGATGAACTGTAATATCCAAAACTATTTGAATAAAAACCAGAAGAATTTGAGCCTATTCCAAGAGCCATTGCGCCTTTTTGTGTTGCCTGCGCACCCATGCCTATTGCAACAGCAAAGTCTCCACTGGCAGTTGTTGGTGTAGTCGTTGTATTACCTGCATTATCGAGTCCTACAGAACCAAAAGCAAATGAACGGTAACCGGTGGCAGTAGCACCTGATCCGAAAGCGTAGGAGTCAGACCCTGTCGCTTTTGCGCCATCGCCAAATGCAAATGCATTCATTGCTAGAGTCTTTCCAGCTCCTGCAACAGAATTCTTCCCGATACTTGTTGAGTAATTTCCCAGAGCCTTTGCTTTGTACCCGAATGCCTGCGAGTAATCGCCCATTGCTATCGACCTGTAACCAAGAGCTGTTGAATAGAGTCCTACACTGTCGGGCAAACCAATCCAGACATTGCCTGCAAGAAAGGCATTTCTGTTTGGAAACCACAGTATCTGGGGTGACCCTTTAACAGTATCCAGAGTGCTGGTACCGGATACGTTCATGTAATAATTTTTCAAGAGTGTACCTTTTGATCCGTCAAATCCCCCTATTGCAAAGCCTCCTTTTGTCCCTTTGGTGCTCGGAGAGTTGTCAATATATATCCTTACACTGTCGGGGGTTACTCTGAAATAATCCCGCGAAGGCGCTTTATCCCCGAACCCGCCTATTGCAAATCCGCCTTTGGTACCTTTGCTGCCTGAGGGAACATAAATGTTGACAGCATCGGGATAGACAGCAAACACCGTCTGGCCATCTTTTCTTTTTACTTCAAAAAGTGCATCGGATGTTGCATCATTTGTACTTACAACCTTGGCACCTGGAGTAAGAGATTCAGCTTTTGCGGAAAACATTGAATATGGCACGGATTGAAGGCGTGAAATCCCCATCTGTTTCCAGCTTCCGCCATAATAGATTTCAGTCCTGAGAAATTTTGGAGTAACATTCCAGTCTATCAGATTAAAAGATGCTACGGTTGAGGAGGCCTGTCGGGCACCTTTTCCCAATACTACAGTGAAGAGACCAAAATCATTGGTAGTAACTGGATTATGAATTTCTTCCCATATTACGGTTCCTATCCACGAAGAGTCTGCCTTAACGGCAAGTTTTACCTGCAATGCGGTATTTTGCAAAGGGTTTCCACTGTTGTCTCTTGCAATTGCCTGGTAATTAATCCCCTGTGGCACCTGTGCAAAAGAGAAGCTACTTACCGCAAAAAACAAAAAAGTCAACAGATTTTTCTTCATAGTCTGATCAGATTAAGTTTATAATTGATTATTAATATTTTACATAATCAAATGCTCAAGTTACCTGGGTTAATTCTTTATATAAAATTACTAAATAGCATGGATTGAGGTATTATTTTTTTTAAGATTTCCACGAATGGATTAAAAATTTTGATGAATGCACCTGTTTTGAATATATTTTTCACCTTGCGGGTGACGAACATTTATTGGCAAAGGTTACTCTGCATTAAGGTGAGTAACACTTTTAACACGGTGAAATTTGGAAAATTATTGATAGTAACCTGCTATTTCTTGAAAACGAAATAAATTGCCAGGACGATGAAGAAGAATGCAATAAGATGGTTTATTCTGAACTGTTCAGTTTTAAAAACCACAAGTGTAAAAATTGTAAAAACGGATATCGAGATAACTTCCTGAATTACTTTTAATTCAACAAGTGAGAATGGACCTCCGTTTCCCCTGAAGCCTATTCTGTTGGCAGGTACCTGAAAGAAATATTCGAACAATGCAATTCCCCAGCTCATTAATATCACGGCAAGAAGAGTCATATTTTCAAACCTGCTCATTGTTTTAAGTTTTAAATGCCCGTACCATGCAAAAGTCATGAATGTATTTGAAAGAATCAAAAGCAGAACTGTATATAATCCTCTCATAGGTTTACCGGTTTAAGTCATTTATTATTCGTTTAATTACATCTGTAAACGCATAACCTGCATTTTCAGTTGCTGCAACGAAACCGCCGTTCTTTGATATACAGGGATTTGCATTTACTTCAATTACATATACTCTATTTTCACTGTCAACTCTCATGTCAATACGGGCATAGCCCCTGAGACCGAAGATATCCCAGCATTTAACTGCAGTATTTTCTATTTCTTTTCTGAGAGACTCATTGAGTTCTATTCCCGGAAATCTTCTAATTGTATTTTTGTACTCAAAACTATCCTCTTCCCACTTTGCCTTAAAATCAACAATTCTTGGTCTGTTTCCATAATCCACAAATACTATTTCAGCAGGTGGAAGAACTTCAGGTCTGCCATTCGATGTGAGGAGGCTAATATTAAATTCCCTTCCGTCAATGTATTCCTGTATTATCCAGTGGGAATCTCTCAGATTCATGAACTTTTCCTCATAACCTTGATGATAAACAAAAACTGAATCCTGCGTAATATCGAGAGAACCGTCCTCCCATACAGGTTTGATTATATAGCTTTTGCCAGGCTCAAATTTTCTATATTCCGAGATATGAAAAGATTCTGGTGTTCTTATACCTTCGTTTTTAAGTAGTTTAACTGTAAGAAATTTACTTGTTGTAATAAACAGAGCCTCCAGCGGGTTGCCTGTATAGGGTATTGAATGCATGTTAAGCAGGGCAGGAATGAAATATAGTAGTTCTCCCTTGTTATTTATAGACTCAACAAGATTAAAAACAAAATCTGGTTTCTCATCAGCCAGAAGTGATATTTCATTCATGAAATTATTCGTGATACCTTTTCTGTAAGTTTCAATTCCGGCTTTTTTAAGATTGGTTTCGACCCATTCAACCTGGTCGAGAATATCGAGTTCGTCGGCAAGAGCATTTTCGCGAGGCTGATTGTAAAGTATGCAGCATCTCATAACTTCAGATTATGTCTTTTTAATGCAGACCTGATGATTCTTTCAACCAGTTCGTTGTATTCGATACCTGAGAACCGTGCAAGTATTGGCAGGTCTGAATCAACCGGATGAAGACCTGCGAGGGGGTTTACTTCCATAAAACATATTCTGCCGTTTCTGTCAGCTTTTACATCAACCCGTCCGCCATCGGCGCAGCCAATTGCTTTCCATGCTTTCAGGGCCACTTCTTTTGATTCCCTAGCAATTTCGCTCTCGTCGAGAGGCTTGTAGCTGCAATACAGATGGTAGTTTTCTTTATATTCCACTGAATATGGCAATTCATCCCTGCATATTACTTCCATTCCACCTATTGCAATAGCTTCATCACCGGTACCGAGAATTCCTATTGTAAATTCCCTGCCAGGCAGATATTCTTCAACAAGTGCAGGCTGGTTGTACCTTTTAAGCAGATATTCTGCAACTTCTTTAAGTTCAGCAGGTGTCTTCAAAATATTTTTTTCGGTTATTCCCTTGCCGGTACCTTCAGAGGCAGGTTTGATAAAAAGAGGATACTTCAGGGTGCATTTTTCAGTATCAGCCATAGAAGAAATCAGCATCCCAGGGCTTACAGGTACACCTGCTGATGATGCTACAAGCTTTGCAAGGTATTTGTTGAGGGCTACACCGAGTACTACAGGTCCGCTAAAAACATATGGTATTTTGTACTGGTCGAGTATTGCCGGGACAACCGATTCCCTTCCGTCGCCGTAGAGCCCTTCAGAAATATTAAAAACTATGTCCCATCTTTTACCTGAAGCAAGTGCTTCAATAAGCTGAAAGACATTTCCGACCTCTTCGGTATCGAAGCCCATTGATTCAAGCACATTTCTTATAGCGCTTATTGTGGCTTCTTTATCAAATTCTGCAGTATCTTCCATAGAAAACCCGCGTTCGAGGTACCACGAACGCAGGTCAAAAGTAATCCCTGCCTTCATAAAAAATTAAATTTCAGGGTATTCGCATATAATGCCCCTGTAATTGCGGAGAACTATTTTTTCGGTTGTATGTTCAACAACATAATCCGGCAGGAGAGGTATTTTACCTCCTCCGCCAGGTGCATCCACAACGAATTGTGGAATAGCATATCCGCTTGTATATCCTCTCAGTCCTTTGATTATTTCGAGTCCTTTCCTTACTGATGTCCGGAAATGACCCGAACCAGGAATAAGGTCGCACTGATACAGGTAATAAGGCCTTACCCTTATCATCAGCAATTTGTGGAAGAGTTTTTTCATCACTTCCACATTGTCGTTGATTCCTTTGAGAAGTACAGTCTGACTGCCAAGCGGAAAACCACCATCAGCAAGTTTGTTGCAGGCCTTTGCACATTCATCTGTTATTTCATCCGGATGAGAAAAATGCAAGCTTATATAAAGCGGATGATATTTTCGCAGAGTGGCTATAAGCTTGTCTGTAATTCTCTGTGGTAATACAACAGGTACTCTTGTGCCTATTCTAATTATCTCTACATGAGGAATATTTCTGATATTATGCAGAATATAATCGAGCATTTCGTCTGACATTGTCAGAGGATCACCTCCGCTAACTAGTACATCTCTTACCTCGGTATGATTTCTGATATAATCAAAGGCTTTTTCAAAATCATTTTTACCAAGTTTATCGAGTTTACCTACTGAATGTGAACGAGTGCAGTATCTACAGTAAGCAGAGCAAACCTGAGTTACAGTAAACAGAACTCTGTCGGGATACCTGTGTACGATCCCTTTTACGGGTGAAAATTCACCCTCGTGAAGAGGATCAGATTTTTCAACTGGCATCTGTATTAGTTCTTCGACCACAGGTACTACAATTCTCCTGAGAGGATTACCCGGTTTGCTGTCATAAATAAGAGATGCAAAATAGGGTGTAATTCTTAATGGCAATCTGCCTTTGAGATGTTTGATTGCCATAATCTCTTTCTCTGTTAATGGCATTATTTTTCTGAGGTCTTCCAGCGTAGTAATAGCATTCCTCAGTTGCCATTTCCAGTCGTTCCATTGTTCATTAGTTGCGAGAGGGAAGTAGCGGTGGATGAAGTCCGCATTCCGGTTGCTAACTATTTGTACTGGCGTTTCGACCTGCGAAAGTATTACTGCTTTCGCGCCAGGCTCTTCATCAGAAGAGCAACCTTTGAGGCGACCTTCTCCATGGAAGGCTGAAGCCTCATTATTGTTAGCATTCATGATGTTGTGAAAATTTCACTCCTTTTTTAGTTGTCTGTTTCTTGTTTAAAATTTTGCCGAAAGTATGCATAATGTAAATTCATTGTACTATAAACAGAAAAAAAAATTTCAACATTAAAATTATTTTATTAACATTATTAAAAATTGAAAATCGTATGTAATTGATATACAAAATAATATATCGTCTATAAAAATTTCCAATTTTTTCATCTAAATTTTTAGTTTGAGATTTTAATGATTGATTCTTTTCATAAGTAGATAGAATTTATTTATCATGAAGGATTGAATTTTACTTTTTGAAGTTGACAATAACTTTTAAAAAGATTTAATTCTTGAAAAGAAAAGTAATTAATTTATTACGATAATATTTAATTTTAATATCTGAAATTTTATGATTATGAAGAAAATTGACAGAAGAGAATTTTTAGGCAGAACAGGCATCATTGCAACCGGTGCACTTTTTGCCACAAAGGTGATAAATAATTTATCACCTGTTGACGCTCAAGGTATGCTTAAATTGCCTCTTGGTTTTCAGGCATGGACAATCAGGGAAATGCTTGCAAAAGATTTCCCAGGTACATTAAAAATTATGTATGATATGGGATACCGCTGTATTGAAATGTGCTCACCTCCGGGATATGCAACGGCAGGATTCGGTCCACTTACAAAATACAGCGCTCAGGAGATAAAAAAAATAATCAATGATGCAGGACTCACTTGCCCGAGTTCACATTATGTCATGAATGAACTCAGGAACAATCTTGATGAAAGAATAAAATTTGCAATTGATTCTGGCCAGACACAGATGATACTTTCAAGTTTTGGTTTACCACGCGATGCAAAACTATCCGACTGGCAGAAGTCAGCCGAAGAACTGAATAAAATAGGGGAGAAGGTTAAAAACGCCGGACTTCAGCTGGGATTCCATAACCATCATACTGAATTTGCAATGCTTGAAGGAAAGCTTATTTATGAAGAATTAATGAACTGGTTCGATCCTTCATTGATTAAAATGCAGTTCCAGGTTGCAGTTATCAGCATAGGATACAAGGCCGTTGATTATTTCAGAAAATATCCGGGCAGGTTTATTTCAGCACATTTTGCCGATTGGTCGTCTGAAACAAAAAGAGAGGCACCTGCAGGAAAAGGTGTTGTCGACTGGAAAGAACTGATCTCATCCCTCGATACGGGAGGAGTAAAAAATGTTTTCGTTGAAATGGGTTTTGACACTTTTAAAGAAACAGCTGACTATTTACTTAACCTATAACCAGCCTGATATAGAAATCCGGATGAACTGGCTTACTGATCTTATTATTAACGATTCAGTAGCCCATGCAATTCTTGTTTATTGCGTTATAATTGCAACAGGAGTAGCACTGGGAAAAGTAAAAATTTTCAATGTTAGCCTGGGAATTACTTTTGTTCTTTTCGCAGGAATAGCTGCAGGCCATTTCGGTTTTGTTACAAAACATGAAGTAATAGAATTTGTAAGGGATTTTGGCCTCATACTTTTTGTGTTTTCAATTGGGTTGCAGGTTGGCCCGGCCTTCTTTTCGTCATTACGCAAATCAGGGCTTAAAATGAATATACTTGCAATGTTAATCGTTTTCACAGGAGCCCTGATAACTATTATTATCCATTTTCTTGCGAATGTTCCAATGTCTCTGATGACCGGAATAATGTCGGGTGCTGTTACAAATACACCTGGACTGGGCGCTGCTCAGCAGACTCTGAGTGAGATAACTGCAGGAATGGATCCCGAAAAATTCCCTGATCCCTCGATTGGATATGCCGTAGCATACCCATTTGGTGTAGTTGGTGTTATCCTTTCAATGATTTTTATCCGTAAAATGTTCAGGATAAATCTTGATAAGGAATTAAAAGTCATTTCAGAAAAACTGCACCATCCTGATGAGATACCGGAAAAAGTATCAATACAGGTGAAATCAAAAAAGATTGCCGGAAAGTCCGTAAATGAAATTGTAAAGAACTCTCCAGGTAAAATGGTAATATCCAGACTGCTGCACAAAGGGGAACTTTTACTTCCCGGGCCTGACACTGTAATTGAAGAAAATGATATAATACTTGTTGTAGCTGAAAAGAAAAGTATCCCTGCTATTATTGATTACATTGGAACTGAAAGCGACCTTGACCTTTCAACACGTATGGGTAAGATGGTTTCACGAAGGATAGTTGTAACAAATCCTGCGGTGGCTGGTAAGAGTCTTGGTTCCCTTAAACTACGTTCACGTTACAATATAAATATCACCAGAATAGAGCGCTCAGGAATTGAGTTTGTAGCAAGTTCAGGTTTGATTTTACAGATGGGTGATAGAATGACTGTAGTGGGAGATGAAGGTTCGATTGAAAATGTTGCCCGTGAGGTGGGTAATTCACTAAGGAGACTCTACGAGCCAAATCTTATACCGATCTTTGTAGGTATTATTCTTGGGATTCTGCTTGGAAGTATCCCGCTTAAAATTCCTGGTGTATCAAATCCTGTGAAACTGGGACTTGCAGGTGGTTCCCTCATTGTAGCTATGGTGCTGAGCAAATTCGGATACAGATTTTCCCTCGTTCCCTATACCACAACCAGTGCTAACCTTATGCTGCGGGAAACAGGTATAGTTCTTTTTCTTGCAAGTGTAGGATTAAAGGCTGGAGAAAAATTTATCCCTTCTCTTACTTCAGGTGATGGCTTTATCTGGATGGGATACGGAGCAATAATAACAGTGCTTCCGGTATTTATTACTGGTATTTTGGCAATCAGATGGATGAAATATAATTATTTTGAAGTTTGCGGCTTGCTGGCAGGTAGCATGACTGACCCTCCAGCCCTGGCATATGCAAGCAACCTGGCACAGTCGGAGATACCTGCAGTAGCTTATGCAACAGTTTATCCACTGGTAATGTTTCTCAGAATTTTTATTGCCCAGTTACTAATCCTTCTGTTTGTTTAATTGTTAGAGCTGGCAATGTTTTAAAGCCGTAAGAATATAGTTCAGATATAAGATCACCCGGTAAAAAATAATGCCACTCCTGCAACTGAAATTACTGCTCCTGCAACTTCAGCCAGTGTAACTTTTTCTTTGTTCAGATAAACTGACGGCGGTATAATCAGAACAGGAACAATAGCCATTATGGTTGATGCAATCCCTGCCTGAGTATATTTAACAGCCATAAGTGAAAATGATACCCCAATAAATGGTCCGAAAACTGCACCAATTGCGACCGCAGTAACTGCTTTACGGTTTCTGGCTCCTTCAATAACTTCTGGCCAGTGTGAAATAAATGTCGCAAGCAGGGCAAAACCAAACCCTCCGGCAATTACTCTTATTTGAGTGGCAGCAAAAGGATCATAGGTGCCTCCCATTCCTATTTTACTTAGAATCAGACCCGTTGCCTGCCCCAGTGCACCCCCAAGAGCAAGCAATATACCTATAGGGGCAAACTTGAGTGTAAGTTTTTCTCCCTTTCCGTTACGACTGAAAATTGCCAGCGAAATTCCGATGAATGTGAGCATCATACCAGCAAAGTGCAGCAACCTCAGTTTCTCCCCGATAAAAACCCATCCTAAAAAGGCTGTAAAAAGAGGAACAGTAGTCATGATAAGCATTGAAAACCTTGAACCTATCTCAGCATACGCCCTGAATAGAAAATAATCCCCGAAAGTAAAACCCACCAGACCTGAAAGTGACAACCAGAGCCAGTTGTGCAGGTTTGCATCAACGGGCAAAAAATGGCCTCTGGCAATAAGATTATAAAATGAAAGCAGAAATATGGCAAGAAACATTCTGATAATGTTAAGCGAAAGAGAACCTATTTTTTTGCTTGCTTTTTCATTTGCCAGAGCAGTTATTGTCCATGAGAAAGCTGTCAGAAGCGCTGCAAATTCGCCAAGATGGCTGCGGAAAAATGACATAATTTATTTTTTCAGATAAGGATGCAAAAATAACACTTTTAATTATGGGACAACTCCGGATTTTTATAAAGTACAACTTTTACATTCATACACTTATTTTCTATTATTATTATCCATTCTTTTTTAAGCCTGTCTATTTCGTCATCTGAAAAATCATTAAAAATATTTGACCAGAATATATATTTGTTTGTCTTTAAATTTTTCGTTGCAAACGACTCTTTGCTACCGTTAAGGTCAATGTAATCCAATGCTGCGAGATTTGGGAAACCACTCCCTGTTTCAGAAAACGGAATAGAATTTTCTTTCATATAGTTTATCATTTCCTTGCGTAGGGGTGGATATGGCAGGTAAGCCAGTGAAGCATCCCACCCCTGGGAAATTTTGTCGGGATATACCCAAAAATTACCGGAAAGAAGTCCGGCAATCATCAGGGTGGCAAAAACAGTTTTAATCATATGCTTTTCTGTAATTTCAAACAAGCAGTAACAACCTGTGAGAGCGAGCAATATGTAAACCGGAAGTAAATAACGATGACCTGTCAAATTTTTATAGAGTCCCAGCACAGGAAAATGCCCGCTGTCAAAATCAACTGGAAGCAAAAGATCTCTGAATCTGTTTTGATAGAACCAGCTTGCATGTTTTGATGCCAGTTGCACAGTATCCCAGAAGAAAGGGTAATGTGATGTAGCTAAAAATAATACCAGGTAAACAATAATAACTGCTGAAAAAGCAGCTAAATCAGTATTTCTCATTAATTAACTCCTGATACCATACTTCAGATTTTTATTACAAACATATATTCCCCTGAACCAGCTTCAAACGTCACTTTATTATTAACCACCCTGATATTTGTGAATTCTTTAACAGAATCCAGAGGCCTGTTACCTTCTGTAACCTTTGATTTCATATCAACAGGCAGAATTACGGTAGCTCTGGTATTTGCAGGAACCTTTACCCTTACAGTGATATTATTATCACTCCTTTCCCAGCCAGAAGCAATTGTTCCGTATCTGCTTTCTAAAGTTGCTTTAGCATATGTTAGCTTTTCAGTGGGGGAGGGTTGAATTATAATATGTTTATACCCGGGTTTTCCAGCTTCAATGCCAGCACACACCCTGTACATCCAATCACCTATTGCACCATAAGCATAATGATTGAATGAATTCATTCCGGGATCCTGGAAAGTTGTATCCGGCTTAATGCCATCCCATCTTTCCCAAATTGTAGTTGCGCCCATCTTTACAGGATAGAGCCACGAAGGATATGCCTCCTGCAACAAAAGATCATAGGCTACATCGGTATATCCCATGTTTGACAGAACATGGCACAGGTAGGATGTTCCAACAAATCCGGTCGAAAGTCTGTTTCGCCGGCTTTTTATATCATCAACCAGAAATTTCACAGCATTTTGCCTCAGGTTGTCAGGTAAAAGGTCGAACATCAATGCCAGGACATGAGAGGTTTGGGAACATGTCCCGACACGGCCGGCAGGTGTAACATATTCATGAATGAAAACCTCTTTAATCTTATTAAACAATTCGTTGTAGAATTTAAAATCATTTTCTTTGCCCAGTTCTTTTGCTGCAAGAGAGAGCAGTTTTGTTGAATATGCATACATTGCCGTGGCGATAAAGTCGTGTTCGGTATGTCCATCAAATTCAGTATGCCTGTTTACAGGTGGATGATAAAAAAGCCAGTCGCCGTACTTGCTGCCTCCTTTCCAGATATAGCTTTCACCAGCTTTTTTGCGTATATATTCCACCCATGCTTTCATACTTGGATATTGCGTTTCGAGCAGTTGTTTATCACCATAAACCAGATACATTGTCCAGGGTGTGATTACTGCCACGTCGCCCCATGCGGCCGAAGGTGCTGCTGTTTTAGCTCCCTGTGGATTAAGTACATCAGGTATGACATCCGGCACCTCTCCGCCCGGTTTCTGGTCGGCTGCCACATCCTTCAGCCACTTGGTGAAGAATGCAGCTACGTCCATATTAAATGCAGCTGTACGGCAGAAGACCTGTGCATCACCCGTCCAGCCCAGACGCTCATCCCTTTGCGGACAATCGGTCGGGACATCTACAAAATTGCCTTTTTGTCCCCACTGAATATTGTGCTGTAACTGATTGACCAGTGGATTTGAACATTCGAAACTTCCCGTGACAGGCATGTCGGAATGCACGACTATCCCGGTTATGTTATCTGTGGTTAGTTTACCCGGAAAACCGTTTACTTCAACATACCTGAATCCCATAAAAGTGAATCTCGGCTCATAAACCTCTTCGCCTTCTCCTGAAAGAGTATATGTGAGCTGGCATTTTGCACTTCTAAGGTTTGCGGTATAGAATTCTCCATATTTATCGAGCACTTCTGCATGCCTTAATACAACTACCGTGCCCCGTTCTCCTTTAACCTTCAACCTGACCCATCCTACCATATTCTGACCCATATCAACAACCAGACTACCTTTTGGTGTGCGTAGTATTTTTACTGGTTTTATCTCCTGAATCTTTCTTACCGGAACACCTTCGGTTGCTATAATGTTATCATAACCGTAATTTGCCACCTTCACCGCTACCCAGTTGCTTTCATCATAGCCAGGAAGATTCCATCCTTTTAGTCTTTTCCTAGCATCATAAATCTCACCATTATATATATCATTCATTCTTATTGCGCCATCCTGGTTTGCTTTCCATGATTCATCAGTAATAATCATGGTTTCAGTGCCGTCGGTATGGACTATTCTGAGTTGCATCAGTAAACCGAGTGTTTTCCCATAAATAGCCCAGTTATTGCTCCATGCCAGCGTACCGCGGTACCAACCATCGCCTAAAACTGCTCCAACAGCATTTTTGCCCTTTATTATCTGGTTGGTTACATCATAAACCTGATACTGAAGACGTTTTCCATACGACGTCCAGCCGGGGGTGAGCACCTGGTCACCGACTTTACTGCCATTGAGATGCAATTCATAAAAACCGTGGGATGTAACATAAACTGTCGCTTTTGCAACAGGCTTTGTGATTGTAAATTCTTTCCTGAAATGAGGTGAAGGTGAATAGCGAAGCGTATCTCCTTCCTTTTCAATCCATTTTGCTTTCCACCCGGAAGGCGACATTAAACCTGTTTCAAAAAATGCAGTCTCACTCCATTTTGACTCCTTCCCTGAATTGTCCTTAATCCTGACTCTCCAGAAATACCTTCTGCACGGTTCAAGTCTGGACCCTCCATAAGGTACCAATACGGATTCATCTGATTGAACCAGTCCAGTTTGCCATACAATTTTTCCCGGGGAAAATTTTGGATCGGTTGATACCTGAATGAAATATGCCGTCTGCATCACATTCTTACCTGTGGAAGAAATTTTCCATGAAAATCTTGGTTTTTGTGTATCAACTCCAAGTGGATTAACTTTGTGTTCACATGTCAGTCCATAAACTGATAACTCCTGAGCTGATAACGAATTAATAATGAATGCAGAAAAAACTAATGAAAGAATTATTTTTTTCATAGCTGATAAGTTTTTCAGAGTTCAATTTTTTTTCAGGCTTTACTATAAGCAAATGTAAAAAAAACTTAATGCTTGAGATAAAAAATAAATTAGTTATTTTTAGTTTCGTAAAAATAAACCATTGTTAAAATAAAAGATTATAAATGAATCCAATAGCAGGTATTTTTCTGATAATGCTTGGTAGCATAGGTGCAGCCAGCTTCTATGTGCCTTTCAAAAAGGTTAAATCATGGGCGTGGGAATCGTACTGGATTTCCCAGGGTCTCTTCGCATGGATAATAATACCATGGATATTTGCTGTTATTTTTATACCCCGTGGTGAACTGATGCCTATAATCAGAGAAGCTCCATCATCTGCCAAATTGATGGCTGCTTTCTTTGGTCTCTTATGGGGTTTTGGGGGTCTAACATTCGGACTCAGTATAAGGTATCTTGGTATTGCTCTTGGACAGAGCATTGCACTTGGCCTCTGTGCTGCATTCGGGACACTGATTCCCCCTATAGTTGCAGGTCAGAATCTGTTTGCCACAACCAGTGGTATACTAACTGTTATTGGAGTTGCAATTACAGTTGCAGGTATTGCAATAATCGGTTATGCCGGCTCGCTAAAAAGTGCTGAAATGTCGGAGGAAGAAAAAAAAGCAGCTGTAAAAGAATTTGCTCTTAAGAAAGGAATTCTGATAGCAATTTTTTCTGGATTGATGAGTGCATGTTTCAATTTCGGGTTCGAAGCCGGAAAACCTATTGAAAAAATAGCTCTTGAACATGGCACCAATCCTCTCTTTCAGAAAAACCCGACACTTATATTTATATTACTCGGTGGCTTCATCACCAATCTTTTTTATTGCGGCTTCCTCAATATAAAAAATAAAACCTGGAAAGATTACATTAACGTTGCCCCGTCAGTATTTCTTAATAACCTGTTTTTCACTTTTCTTGCCGGACTTCTCTGGTTCCTGCAGTTCCATTTCTTTGGTATGGGTTCAAGCAAACTACCTGAAGGAATGGCTGTCTTCGGATGGAGTATACTGATGGCCCTTAATATTGCTATAAGCAATATCTGGGGTATCCTGCTGAAGGAATGGAAAGGCGTACGAAGAAAAACAATTGTTGTTCTTGTTACTGGAATTGTAATTCTGATACTTTCAACATTTATAGTTAAACTAGGATAAATGAAAAAAATATGAAAAGGTTCGGCTTTAAAATGAAACTACTCCCCGGTTGCAGGGAGGAATACAAACGCCGCCACGATGCTATATGGCCTGAGCTAGTAAAGCTATTGAAAGACAATGGTATATGTAATTATTCTATATTCTTTGACGAAGAAACAAATACCCTTTTTGCATATCAGGAGCAGACGGGCGAAAGTTCTTCACAGGATCTGGGTAATACCGAAATAGTGCAGAAATGGTGGAAGTATATGGCAGACATTATGGAAACAAATCCCGATTACTCACCTGTTTCTGTTCCTCTCGAGCAGGTCTTTTATATGGAATGAGTAAAGAAACAAAGAACAAATTTTTAACAGAACACCGATAATATAACAAATAAATAATATTATAAAAGATGAAAAAAGTTGATATCGAAAGAGCCTATAAAGCAGCAAAAGAGCAGTATGCTGCACTGGGAGTTGATACCGATAAGGTTATTGAACAAATGAGAAATATTCCCATAAGTCTACACTGCTGGCAAACAGACGATGTGGGTGGTTTTGAAAAACCGGGTGCAGAGCTTGGTGGAGGAGGTATCCAGGTAACCGGTAATTTTCCGGGTAAAGCCAGAACTATTCAGGAGATGCGTCAGGACCTCGAAAAAGTGTTTTCATTGCTTCCTGGCAAATTAAGGCTTAGCCTGCATGCAATTTATGGAGAATTCGGCGGAAAACTGGTTGACAGGGACCAGATTGAAACAAAACATTTTCAAGGCTGGATAGACTGGGCCAAAAAGAAAGGGATAGGACTCGATTTTAACTGTACATGTTTTTCGCACCCTTACGCTGACGATGGTTATACACTTTCGAGCAGAAATGAGAAAATAAGAAAATTCTGGGTAGAACATGTTAAAAGATGCCGGAAAATTGCTGCCGACATGGGTAAACAGCTTGGAATACCGGCAGTTCATAACATCTGGATACCTGATGGTTCGAAAGATACTCCGGTAGACCGGAGCACACTTCGTAAAATTCTTAAGAAATCACTCGATGAAATATTTTCAGTAAAATATCCGAAAAAATATCTGAAGGATTCTGTTGAAAGCAAACTCTTCGGAATCGGCTCTGAATCAATGGTTGTCGGATCACACGATTTCTATCTGGGCTATGCTGTTAAGAACAACATAATGATAACGCTCGATAATGGACATTTCCATCCGACAGAACAGGTGGGCGACAAAATTTCTTCAATATTGCTTTATGTAGACGAGATACTGCTTCACCTTACCAGGGGTGTAAGATGGGATAGTGACCATGTTCTCACACTTAATGATGAACTTTTGCTTATTGCACAGGAGATTGTACGTGCCGGAGCTCTGAACAGGGTAAATATCGGACTCGATTTCTTCGATGCAAGCCTGAATCGCATTGGAGCATATGTGGTTGGTACACGATCTGCTCAGATCGCATTTATGTATGCATTGCTTGAACCGCTGAAAATGTTAACTGAGTTCGAAATAAAAGGTAAAAACTTCGAAAGGCTTGCTTATCTTGAGCTTATGAAAACTAAACCTTTTGGTGCAGTATATGATTATTATTGTATGAAAAGCGGAAAACCAGCCGGAGAAGATTACATTCAGGAAATTCAGAAATACGAAAAAGATGTTCTGCTGAAGAGGAAATAGGATTAAAAAAATCAGGGAATGAAAGAAAAAGTTATTGCCGTTTTTGATATAGGTAAGACCAATAAGAAACTGCTTCTTTTTGACACACAACTTAATGTTTTAAAGGAAACTGAAGAAAAATTAGTTGCCACAACTGATGATGACGGATTTGAGTGTGATGATATTGAACTTATTGAAAAATGGGTTAAAAATTCACTCGGCGAAGTTATTCAATCTGAAAAATATGATTTACTGGCTGTAAATTTTGCTACTTACGGTGCAACACTTGCTTATATCGATAGCCATGGCAGGCGTCTGACACCTATTTATAACTATTTGAAACCTGTTGATGAATCAATACCAGAAGAACTATACAGAAAGTATGGAGGAAAAGAAGAATTTTGCCGCAGAACCGCCTCTCCAGCACTAGGTATGCTCAATTCAGGAATTCAGATTCTATGGCTGAAAAAGACAAAACCTGAAACATTCTCAAAAGTAAGGTACATCCTGCATTTTCCGCAGTACTTCTCATTTATGCTGTCGGGGCAGGTAGTTTCTGAACATACATCACTGGGTTGCCATACTGCACTGTGGGATTTTGACAATATGAAATATCATCCGTGGGTGCATGATGAGAACCTGCGACTTCCCGAACCTGTTTCGGTTTTTAAGCTTAAGGAAGCAAATATTTCGGGTAAGAGGGTAATGGTTGGGACGGGTTTACATGATAGTTCGGCATCACTTGCACCATATTTCAGCCCTGACACAGGCAACTTTATACTGGTTTCAACAGGCACCTGGTGTATCAGCATGAATCCGTTCAATCATGAACCACTTACAACGGAAGAGCTTAACCAGGATTGTCTCTGCTACATGAGTATCAACAGGGAACCGGTAAAATCTTCCAGACTTTTCCTCGGACATATGCATGATGAAGCAGTGGGGAAAATCAGCCAGTATTTTAAGATAAACGAGAATTCTTTTCGTCTGGTAAAACCTGATGTCAAACTGCTTAACAGGATGATGGGGAAATTCATGGATGAGAAGATTTTTACAATTCCTGGAAGCAAACCTGGCGCACTGCGGGATGAACCGGAACTTTTCTTGTTCGACAATTTTATTGAGGCTTATCACCAGTTGATGATTGAGCTTTCTGACCTTACTGTAGAAGCTATAAACAGGGCAGCAGGGGAGGATGATAAAACTGAAAACATTTTCATTACAGGTGGATTTTCGAAAAACCCGCTCTTTCTGAAACTTGTTGCAAGTTCATTTCCCGATAAAAGGGTATACACGTCTGAAATAAGCAATGCCACATCTCTGGGAACAGCAATGGTTACACTCAGAGCCCTGATGCCAGATAAGGAGTTTAAACCGGATCTGGGACTCACAGAGATTACTTTGTGAAACGAACTATTTAATACCAATAACACAATCCTGGAGAATTGTGTTTGTTTCGATACATGTGCTATATTAAATTATTGCTAAAATGAAAATAAATATCCTGCTCCTGTTTACATTACTGATTCTGAATATTACAACATTATCTCAGGAAAATCCTGCACGTCAGTGGCCATGGTACAGAGGTTACCATATTTCGGGTGTTCTTGATAATGCAAACCTGCCCGAAACGTTTGATTTTAAAACCATGAATAATATCAGATGGAAAACAGAAATACCGGGGCTTGGACTTTCTAGTCCTGTAATATGGGGAAACAGGCTTTTTGTTACTACCGCATTAAGCAAGTCTGATAATAAAGGATTCCGGACTGGAATTTTTGGAGATGTAACATCTGTTGATGATGTATCAGAACATGAGTGGCTTGTTATATGTTTCGATAAGAACAATGGTAACCGTATCTGGGAAAGAGTGGCTCACAGAGGTGTACCGGCAATGAAAAGACATCCTAAATCAACTCATGCCAACGCTTCAGTTGCTACTGACGGAAAACATGTTGTTGCTTTTTTTGGCTCAGAAGGTCTATATTGCTACGATTTTAATGGGAATCTTTTGTGGAAAAAAGATTTCGGAGTGCTGAAATCAGTTTTCTTTAGCATGCCTGAAGCACAATGGGAATTTGCAAGTTCACCAATTATATATGAGGGCAAGATAATTATCCAATGTGATGTTCTGGAAAACTCATTCGTGGCTGTACTGGATGCTGCTTCAGGTAAAGAATTATGGAGGGTAAACCGTGATGAATACCCAGGATGGTGCACACCTAACATATATACTTTCCAGGGCAGGAAATATGTTGTTGTAAACGGTTATAAACACCGTGGTGCCTACGAACTTGAAACAGGCAAAGAAGTATGGCGCATGTCAGGTGGAGGTGATATTCCGATACCATCACCGGTGATTGGAAAAGATATTATTTATTTTAACAGTGCGCATGGTAAAAGTTCACCTATTCTGGCAGTAAATGCAAGTGCCAGAGGTGATATCACACTTAAGGAAGGAGAAACATCAAATGATTACGTTTTATGGAGCCGACCTCGTGGTGGATCTTACCTGCAGACACTTCTTTTATACAGAAACCACCTTTATAATCTTAACTGGAATGGTACCATTAATTGTTATGATCCTTTAACCGGAGAAGAAATCTTCTCAGGTAAACTCGGGGATGCAAAAAGCTTTTCAGCTTCGCCAGTGGCATCAGACGGAAAAATATATGCAGTTGATGAAGAAGGTACAATTTATATTCTCCGTGATGGCAACAAATACGAACTAATTGCAGAAATACCTTCAGGTGAAGTTTGTATGTCAGCACCAGCAATAACCGACGGGATGATTTTTTTCAGGACACAAAAATACCTGTATTGTGTCGGCAAAAAATGATTACAGAAAGAATTAATTTATTCTTTTCTTAAAGCAGATATCAGATAATCTTTGTCAATACTACGGATTGCAAAAAGCAGGGCAGTCATCCCGGTAATAATTATTGCCATTATAATAGTAAGGATCGACACCAGAGGGATGTCGGTACTTTTTTCTACCGAAGGCAATGTAGCTGTAAGTGCTGAAAGAGTTCCTGTTATTACACCAGCTACCAGTATTATAATTTGTTCTTTAAGAAGAATTTTTCTAATCTTTTTAACCATAAAACCAGTAGCCAGCATAAGTGCAAATTCCCTCCTCCGGAAGTTGTAGTTCTGCCTGAGTACAAATGCAAGCCCGATAACACCGAGAATCATTCCCAATCCTCCAAGTACCATAAATACTGAAAGATATGTATTGGTTACCTCGAAAAATTTTTCGAGACGTTCTCTGGTGCTCATGATATTGATTCCATAACTGTTAAACCTGGCACTTAAAATTTTTCTGTAATCTTCAGTAAGTTCCGGGTTTCCGCCTGCAAGAAAAACTGAATATCCTGACACAGAAGGAAAGAATCTGCTGAAAAATTCTTCACCTGTGATTACATAACCTTGAAATACAGACGATTTTAAACCTCCGGCAATAATTATATAAAGTTTTTCACCATTTTCAGCATTATAAATAAGTGTATCACCTACACGCATTTTTAAGCCCCACTGGAGTACTGTCTGGTCGGCATAACCATATATTATATTTTCTCCGGGGGTTCTATTAAGCATTTCCCATGGGTCGGAAGGGTTAGCTTCCTTCAGCAGGGTTGAAAAACTAAATGCTTTTCGTTCGCGAAGTGTTGATGGGTCTATTCCAAGAAGCGGGGGACTGGTAACGTGATGAAGATTAAGACAGCTGGCGTCATCACCCTGCAGTCTTTTTGCTTGAAGGAAAAAAATTGTTTCTGCAGGAAAATAGCTGAGCCCATGTGCCTTTTTGCCTTCTTTTGTATTAAGGTTTTCTTTCACCGGTACAGTTGTTTCTGCCCATAAAAGAAAACCACCGGTTCCTCCACGCTGCGAAAGGCTGCTTTCATTTACCTTCAACCTGTTGACTCCAGTTATTATAACAGCAAAAAGACCTGCTGATATCAGGAGGACAGGCATTACAGCCCTTGCAGGGTAAAAGGAGTAATAACTCCTGGAAACAGCAAGTTCTGAATTCACCGTTTTATGCAAAGGAGCTTCTTTCCTGATGATGAGAAAAAACCACAATAAAATCAGACCTGCAAATAATAATCCGCCTGCGCTGTACGATACTGACAATAAAGGTTCCTTAAGAATTGCATAATCAGCCAGCAGAAGGATAATTCCTGCTGTAATAAAAAGAGTGGAGATTATCCTGATTAATTCTGGTTTGACGTTAATTACTTTGAATTCCCTGCTTTCTCCCATCTGCATCTCCTTAAGAAATTTTCTAACCCTGATAAACTGAAGTGTGATTGACGTGAGGAAAGCTGCTAAAAAGCCTGCAAATGAAGGAACTAATCCTGTTACTGCTTTAATTGTGTCGGTTTGCACAGCTCCTCTCCATACTCCGTTAAGAGCTCTTACTACAATTTCGTTAAAAAATATTCCGGCAAAGACTCCTGCCAGACATCCTGCAACAGAAATAATCAGGTTTTCAGCTAAAAGCAGCTTTTTGATTTTCCTGTTGCTGAAACCCAGTGCAAAGAATGAAAATATCTGGCTTCGGCGTGAGTCAAGGAAAGAGTTGACTGCCATTATCAGAAGAATAAAGCAGGAAGCAATTATAAAAAATCCAAGTCCGATAAACAATCCGCTGAAATCAACGCTCTGGTTGGCAGCATTTATCATATCATTCCGGATATTCCGTATAGCGAAACCACATTTAACAGGTTCAATTGAACCTGTGAGTGCATTTAAGATTTCATCCCTGCTTATATCCGGTGGCACCCTGATGGCAGTTGCAGAACCAAAATTACTTGCCCATATCTTTTTCCCGGTTTCATAATTTAAAAATATTTTGGGAGTGCCTTTATAAATATTCCAGTATTCCTCATCTTTCTTTCTGATAAGCTCTGTTTTTAACGGCATACCAGCATCCCATCTGCTGCATGATTGCCGTCCTGAGATACCGGGAAATTCAGGCATTAACTCCAGGTCATTCCATTTTCCCGCTATTTTCACAATATCATGCACAATAAACTTGCCCTGGTTTTCTTCAAAATCTGAAATCCTGTCAGGATCATACCATGTTAATGACAGGGTATCACCTTTTTTCGCACCAATATCACTGGCGAGCCATTCATTAATAAGAATTTTATTGCCTTCAGGGACTTCGGGATATATAAAACGTTCGACTGCAGAGGCAAAGGAATAAGGATTGAGTCTGCCTTCTTTTTCGGTGCTGTTAACCAGATAGGTTATCACAGGTGACGCACCAGGAATTATACTTTTTATTTCTTTAACAAGTGTGCTGTCGAAAAAGATTCTGCCTGTCAATATTTCATTAAATCCTGTTCTTTCACTATGTCTCACTTTCAAACCCAGATCGGCCGGCACAAGAATACTTTTCAGCTTTTCAAGGATCTCGTCAGTTGAAAATGAATTGTCTTTTTCTATAAGAATCCGGTTAGCTTTCCCGTTCCTGCTTAGTTCTGAAATATTGACAAAAATGTTATCAGGAGAGGTCTGTTTTATCTCGAGTGAAAAATTCCCTGCTTCTTCTTCGGTAAAAATATATTTGATTTTAAAAACATGTGAGGCAATATTACCTGCCGATGGAGCGAAAGGCGATGAAGAAGGCAGGTCTGAAATCTGACGGTGGGTAACAATTATTTCATCCCCAATAGAAAGATTCAATCTCCTTGCGAGATGTTCATTTATTGCTGCATCAACATTGTCAATGAACTTACCCTGCACATTATTTAATGTGAAAAAAGTATGCCTGATGCCATATATTTTAATGTTTTCAATTCTGTTTCCATTTCCGAATTTTTCTACAGATCCTTCAGTTTCGAGCACTGAAGCTGTTTTAATTCCGGTGACGGCAGTGAGCTTACTGTCGAGTTCCGGTCTGAAATATCTTAAACCCGAACTGATAAGCAAACCGGTATTTCCAAGGCGTTTTCCAGCTGAATCTCTCAGGCTTTGACGAACGGAATAACCTGTAAGCAGTGAACCTGTAAAAACAGCAGTCAGAACCATTATTATCACTGCCTGGTTAAATGCAGATTTTCTGTAATGAATTAAAGATTTCAGAACAAGTTTTCTGCTGCTTAGTTTCATCTTATGTTAAACAAATTCAGATTTTTACAAGTTTCCCATTCTCTATTTTGTAAATAATCGACATTTTCTTTGCCAGTGTCATTGAATGAGTCGCCAGTATTACAGCAGTTCCGTATTGCGAACTAATTTCCTTCAGCAGATTGCCCAGAATTTCTGCATTTGCAGCATCAAGGGAACCGGTGGGTTCATCTGCCAGCAGAAGAGAAGGTTTATTAATCAGAGCCCTGACAAGAGCCGCACGCTGTGCTTCACCTCCTGAAACCTGCCAGGGATATTTGGAGGATAGGTTCATTATTCCGGTACGCTCCATAAGTTCCCTGGCATATCCGACTTTTACACGATATTCATCATCCTCTAATTGTCTTGCTGACAGAGGAAGAAGTATGTTTTCCATTACGGTGAGATAGGGAAGAAGCAGGTGGTCCTGAAAAATGAATCCAATCTGCCTGTTACGGTAATCTGCAGCCTCATCAACTGTATAATTGTTAACGAGCTTTTCTCTGAATAAAATTTCTCCTGAATCAGGTCTATCTAGCAGACCGACAAGATTAAGTAACGTTGTCTTGCCAGAACCGGATGGACCTGTGACGGCTATTGTTTCACTTTCTTTCAATTCAAGGCTGAGACCATTGAGTACAATACCTCTTTGAGGATAAGATTTCCTGAGTTCCAGTACTCTTAACATCACTATATTATTTGGTTGACTTGTTAACAAGGGAACTGTACACATTAACCATGTCTTCTGTCATCTTTTCCATAGTCAGTTTGTTACCCACATTATACATGCCAGTTTTGCCGTATTCCTCCATGATATTTTTATTCCTGAGCATATAAATGATATTTTCGGTAAGTTCATCAACTGTATCGGGTTTGTAGAGTACTCCGCCACCTGTAATTTCAATTATCTCCGGAAAAGCTCCCGACCATGGAAGAACTACCGGTACACCTGCTGCATTTGCTTCTATCACATAAAGACCGAATGCATCAGGTTTGCGAACAGGGACACTTATCAGATCTACTGATTTGAGGAATTCTGCTTTTGCTTCCCCATGGAAATCACTGCAAATTTTAACTGAATCATGAAATCCGTATTTATGCAGCTTATTGAGCTGTTCTTTAAGGAAAGGCCTGTCGTCGCCAGTAAAGCCACCACATACAAACATCTTTAATGGTTTTAACTCAGTTTCAGATTTAATTTTAATAAAGGCATCTACTAGTTTATCAAACCCATTGTTATAATTCACTCTTGACAGATAGCCTATTGCTGGAGATTCTTTTTTAACTTCCGGAACAAGATAATCACTGCTTTCAATACCAGTTCTTATAACTTTTATTTTTTCAGAGTTAATACCTGTTTTGGAAATGAAAAAATCCTTGAAATAGAGGCTCGGAGTAATGAAAGCATCAACGAAAGATGATTCTTCTGCTATCATTTTCCACGCCTGCGACTGGTAAGGTTCTGCCATTTCATTTATCCAGTCATCTTCATTCTGCAGGGAGCATACTATTTTGATATCAAGATATTTTTTAATCTGTCTGGCTAATCCGATTACCAGCGCATTTGAAAGATGTACGATATCAGGTCTTATATCTTCCCGCAGGTGATTTACCAATCGTTCAAGTTCCTTTTTATGCCTTTCGTAGGTGCCGTCAATCATATGCAGTGTCAGTTCTTCATGACCTGCTGTTCTTACTGAACCTGAACTTTTTGCTGCAATCTTCAGCAGTGGCTTTGAATCCAGTATTTTCTCAAGGAATGAAGGCAGTGAAGGCAGCTTCTCTCTCATATATAATGAAACTGCTCCAAAATAGACCTCTTCTTCAAATCCAGCTCTGGCATATTCCTTTTCGGGAGGGAGGTAGAGGGGAATTAACACAGCTTCTGAATTACTGTACTTTTTTATTGCATTGTAATACAGCATGTCGCGGTAGCAATTACTGCAATAAAACGAGCCACCAGAGCCTGTAACCAGAAAAGCGATTTTCATTGTTTATTGGTTTTTTTTCCAAAAGCAATAAGTCTTCCATCTTCGGTCAATATATAAAACCTGTCTTTCGTAACTGCTGGAGTTGATGATATCGGTGCCCCGCAGTTAAAACTCCAATTTTTGGTTCCTTTTATCAGATCAAAAATATAAATATAACCATCTGAACTTCCTATAAGTATATCATTGCCAGAAACTACAGCAGATCCGTTAACCTGTCCGTTTGTCATATATTTCCACCTGATATTTCCATCGGCCATACCGATACAATATACTGAGTTGTCGCCACTACCAATTATTATATAATTTTCTAAAGTAGCAGGAACTGACATAATGGACCCCCTATCATCTCCAACAGGTTTACTCCATAACAACTTTCCTCTCTCAATATCCACCTTATTCAGATAGCCATCATAATCACCAATATACGCATAAGGAGGCATAATAGCCGGAGAAGATGCCATATAAATACCAATTTCAACAGCATGCAACTGTTTACCTGTCAGAGGATCGAGAATCCTTAAAATTCCGTCACATCCGCCAAAAATTATTTTATTGGCGGCAACTGCCGGTGCACCGTTCACATAATTTTCTGTCTCAACTTTCCATACAAGTTTTCCTGACTCTGAATCGAGGCAGTGAAGGTAATAATCGTAACTACCAACCAGAATATATGATTTGTTTCCTGATTTCCATACATTTGCAGAACCTGCGATTTGATTTCCGGTTTTATACGACCATAAAATTTTCCCGGTTTCTTTGTCAGCAGCTCTCAATGTTCCGTCAACAGTACTGTAAATAACTTTGTTATCTGAAATAAGAGGCGGAGCTTCGATAGGGCTACCGGCTCCAAGTTTCCATTTAAGCTTGCCATTGCTTTCAACTGCTACAAGAGAACCTTTATCGGTTCCGAAATAAATAACGCCATTACTGATTACCGGAGAAGATTTTGTTCTATCTCCTGAATTGAAACTCCACAATACTTCAGGATTGGCGGGTAAAGTCCATTCTGTTTTCCCGGTAAGGCCGGGATTGCCTCTAAATAATGGCCAGTCGGGGTTTTGCGCGGTAATCGTTGTTGATACCCAAACTGTAATAAGTGAAATCAGATATGTTTTTAACTTTTTCATTTTCCTCACTGCCCTGAATTTCTTCTCAGGATGTAACTTTAACTTTAACCTGTCATAATAAAATAAAATAAAATAAATAGTTCAGTCTGCAGAAATACAATAAAGATTTTTCTCACCTCTTATATATATTCTCTTTTCCGAAAAAGCAGGGGTGCTGTCAGTGTCTTCTCCAATTGAGGATTCTGACACCAGCTCGTATGTTGCTGATGCTTTCACAATATGCATTACCCCATCCCTGTCGAGGAAATAAACCATTCCTCCTGCTACTATCGGTGAAGCGTAGAAAGAACTGTTAAAATAGTTTTCCCATAATTTCTCTTTGCTGTCGGCTTTATAACAGGCAATAGCACCTGTTCCATCAGAGATAAATAGAAATTCATCAGTTGCAGCCGGACTTGATACATCGGGGGTATATGTGTTGTCGGACCACCCGACTGTTGCCCCTGATTTATCTGGTTTTATCGCAAGAAGTGCTTCGTAATTGGCCGATACATAAACAAAATTGTTGTTAACCGCTGGTGATACAGCGACATCATTTACAACTCCGTTGATTGTCCATAATTCTTTTCCTGTCATTACATCAAATGCCGTCACTTCGGGACTGCCATTAATAATTACCTGTGGTATTCCATTAAACATACCCAGCGCAGGTGAAGAATTAACCGGTTTGCCTCTGCGGCTTGTTTCCCATAGCTGTTTTCCTGATTTTACATCAAAACCAATTACAGACAAACGTAATTCACTGTCATATTGTACCAGAAGTATGTCATTATAAATTAATAACGAAGATGTGTAACCATATGTATGTTCAGGCATACCCAGGTTTTTGGCCCATAAAAGATTGCCATTATGATCGTAGGCTACGAGGTTTCCGTTGGCAAAAATGGCGCAAACAGCATCTTTATTAACTGCAGGCGTTTGTATCGCCATTCCTGATTCCTCATCAGTTTCAGGTACATCTTTTGATGCTCCGGGAAAATCAGAGCCTGTGCCTGTCCAGAGTAAATCACCTGTGTTTTTATCATAACAATATACTTCGAATACGCTGCCTTCAGCCCCGGTTAGGAATAATTTATCACCCCAGATGACAGGTGAACTTTTTCCAAATTTTGGAACCGGAACTTTCCACTTTATGTTCTTCCCGGTATTTCCATCCCAGTCGGTCGGATACCCTTCTCCACCGGCTATTCCTCTGCTACCTTCACCTCTGAAATTCGGGTAATTTATTCCATCGGGTACAGGTAAAACCGCACTGGCTTTACCTGTTTCTTCAGACCTAATTCCCTTTTTTGCTTCCCCCGGAGCAGGCAAAAGAGGCCGTAAAGCAAATGATGATATAACAGCCAGGATGAAAAACACTGAAGAAAATACTATCAAATATTTCTTGCTTCGTTCCTTTTCTTCCGTTATCTGAGGCTTTGGGGGCAATTTTCCCCTTGCAGATTTTTCCTGACCCGTTGATAACCACTGGAAAACAACGAACAGAATAGCCCCTGCAAGTAAAAGATATGACCCTGTTTCCAGTTGCCATCTTGCTGCAAAATATGCTTTGCGCGCAATAAGGTCAAGAGATCTTACATTCTCTGCTATATCTGCGTTTTCAGGATCCTTGTCAAACTGTTCAATAATACTCTTCAGGGCTGGATCCTCAAGAGGATCAGATGTTTTTAACTGTATCAGACTCATAATCATGGTAAAAGCAATTACCATTGTAAAAATGCCTGATACAACACTTAAATTTCTGAAAAGTCTGATCTGATTTTCCGAAAATTTCATCTTTCTATTCAGTTTTAATTTTCACCGGACAATATTCAAAACATTTTCCACAACTAACGCATCTTCCTCTGTCTGGTTCATATTCAGTGCGAGGGTGTCTGATTATCCTGCGGTAAAATCTTATCCCAAGCGAAAGTCCAAGAAAAAGCCCAACCCATGGTGCTCCTGCTCTGAAACGGTTTATAACCGCCACCTCTTCTTCAAAAAGCTCTTCTTCTGTTCTTGCCGATTCATTAAAGGCCTGAGCAGCCTCCGAGACAGCTTTGATTCCTTTCTCTTTTTCAAGTCTGATCTCTCTTGCCAGACTTACTCTTTTATCCATACGTGCAAGTAACGGAGCAGTATTGTAAAAGAAATAAGCAAGTGACAGACCCATCATCAGAATTAGAGCTCCATAAATTAATTTCATTTTTCTTCCTATCTCAGTAACTTCAGTGTTTTTAAGATTGTCTGATGGAAGAATTACTCCATATGGGCATGAAGGCTCGCACAGCCTGCAGTTTCTGCATTCTGCAGGTGTAATTGTCAGATGCTTCCATGAAAATCTTGAGAAGAAGCCCTGTAAAACACCATAAGGACAGAGATATCTGCAGTATGGACGGTTAATATATATTCCTGTAATCAGAAGAAGAGCACCAAAAATTATTATGGTGTAAGGACCTCCCAGCCTGAATATTCCTACAAAAGGGTCATAACGGCAAATAATGAACTGACTTCCAACAGCTGAATAAAGTACTGCCAATCCGAGATAAACATATGGGATTGCTCCCAGAACAGCTTCCAGCTTTGGATTGACCTTTACTTTTTTAAACCCCGTCAGCTCCTGAATGGCTCCAAGGGGGCAGACACCTGCACAAAAAACACGTCCTGAAAACAATGCAAAGATGAGAGGTATCAGGAAAAAGAGGAGAGCCGAAAGAGGTATCGAATAATCACTGTTGAACAGGGCAAGCGACACATTCTGTATTGAACCTACAGCGCATATACACCCCTGCCTGTAAAAGCCAAAATAAGCAAGTGAGAAAACAGATACCCACATAATGCCCTGCCTCGACCGTTTCTTGATTACCAGCCATGATGTTATTGATAGGGCAGCAATAAGAACAGCCACATCAAGATATTCCCAGTATGGTGCCCTCTGGTAATTGTACTGATATTCAGGGTATGTATACTGCGTCTCAAATTCAGGCCTCGGATATCTCATCTGCTGTGCATACAGAACAGAATGCCAGATGAGCATAACTGCTATTAAAAAATAAGGTAGATATCTACTATACTTTTTGATCATTTTTCCTTTCGAGTTCAGGTATTTAACTTTCAGTCTTTTTTGTTTGTGCAGCACCCTTGCGAGTTATACTTTTATTAAGATCTTTACTCATATAGGGTACGTCAGCAGGTACTCTTTTAATCGCATCTGAAGGGCAAACCCTTGCAATTCGGCACTGGTTACAGTTAACACACAACCCATGCATTATCTGCAAATGCAGTGAACCATTTCCAAAATCACTGCAAGCCTGAACACATTTTCCACAGGCATCGCATAACTCTTCATCAATGGTATATTCAAAATAGGGCTCCTCAACAAATTTTCTCTTAATAGCTCCGACCGGACAGAGCTGGTTCTCAGCTCCTGTGTCGTAGGCTCTTGCCCCCTGTCTCAGGAATCCCGGGCAGAAGTCACAATAACCGCACATTTCATAAGCATTGGTGCATTTTACTGCCGACGGAGTCAAAACACAGCTTGTTTTGCACAGACCGCATGCTGTGCATTTATAAGGATCAATCTGCCATACATATACTTCGGAATATGCCTTTTTTGCAAGCAGCGCCGGAATAGACAACAGCGGTACAGCAAGTGTTATCCTTCCAGCTTTTCTGAAAAATTCTCTTCTTGATTTAATATTGTTTTCCCTCTTTTCCATGAGTTCCGGGTTTACTTCTTCTCACAGAAAACATAATAATTTTCGTCACAGCTGTTTTTCAGCGGACACTGCGAACATTCGCTTCCAGATACAGTTTTTCTGCCAGTTATCCAGGCTATTATCCCAAGAATTATAACAAGCGCTGAACGGATAAGTACTTTAATAAACTGGTCTCTTTTCATAAATTGTTCGTTTTTAATTCAAATTCCAGCCTGGTTAAACGTATTTATCTGTTTTCTGTTAAAAACATATATTTTTGAATCATAAGGATTTGCGCCGTATACTAAATCCTTTCTTGCAACATAAATGTCAAGAGGCACACCAGGTGCAAAACTGTTTTTATTTGAAACAAATTCAACAAATTTTCCATTCTCATCCAGAATTTTAATACGGTTAATACCTTTCTCGGATGTTATATAACCATTATCATAAAGGACAAAATGAGAAGGATTACAACAACCGCTGAAACTGTCAGCATCGCTGCCCGAATCTCCGAACCACTTAATAATCGTTCCGTCAAGCCTGCGTTTTTCAATTCTTTTGCGCCCGGTATTGGCTATATAAAGAAGATCACTGCTGTCAATATGTGCATCGAAATATAAACTGGGAATTATAAAACTGCCAGTTTCTCCGTTTATTACATACCGTGCAGCACCATTTTTGTCAGTAATAATAACTGATTTGTTTGCTGCATCGGCAAGAACAACATATTTATTGTTTGATGAAATACATGTAAAGTAACTGCCAGGCATATAGAGATCCCACTCTCCTGATATGTTCCCCTGATAGTCAAAAAGAAGAACACTTTCTCTGACAGCAGCGAATATTAAATCATCTCCTGCACACAGTGCAGTGACAGGTAATTCTGTAATTTTAACCCAAAGGATATTGAATTCAGAATCATACATCATAATGAATGAATCACCACCTGCAGCGATGTTGCCATTGTTGCATGATGTTATACACAACAGTTTGCCTGGTGTTACATCTATGATTTTACTTACAAACCAGTTTTCCGGGAAAATTGAATCATTATCCGGAGTGTTTTCTGAAGGAATAATAATGTTTTTTTTATGTTCTGAATCAGTTAACAGAAAAACTATAAATATAGTCAGAAGCAATCCTGTCAATAATATTGCCCGCTTTGTTGTCATTTATTTTAATTTGTTTTTCCGATATTTAAACAGATCATATTATGTGCATCCCTCAAAATGAGGTAATTTCCTGCAAGTGCCATTGGTGCCCATGCCTCAATGGCATTTAAGACCTTATGCTGTGCCATAAGTGTAGCTTTGCCCTGCTCTATTCGGAAGAGATACAGACCGCCATCGTCATCAAAAAGAAACATGTTATTTCCGTTCATTATAAACGGCCCCATCCCTTTTCCGAAACGCAAATCCCGCCCACTTGTCCAGACAGGTTTTTGAATATCAGAGATGTGATAACATACAAGTTGACGTTTAAGTTCGCCTGAATTATCGGGCATTACCGTCCATATATATTCACCTGTCTTAATAGGTGTGTGCTGTTCCGCAGCTATACCTTCATTTGGTTTATGCTTTTGTACAACAGTCGCCGTAAAAGTATCGCCGTTACGGGATACCTTTATTTTAGCTGTGCCAGCACCATAAGTCCCGAAAGCAAGTATCTCTCCATTACCCATATAAATAGGTGATGCCACAACGATGGAAGGATTCCAGTCGTTTGTTTTCCAGAGAAGTTTTCCCTGGTCGCTTTCTTCAGCCGACACTCCATATACTCCTCCCAGTGCATGATAAACATACATTCTTTTGCCAGATATGGTCATAGGCATGATTGATGTATGTGACATCCTCATTGAATCAGTATTGGGAACCTGCCATAGCGTATTTCCTGTGGAAAGCTCATATGCTACCATCAATGCTTTACCTCCTGGAGCAAATATTGCCTTCCCGTTGTCAATAAGCGGGCATTGCCCATTATAAAATTCTGGCGTTACCTTACCTTTTGGTGAATCAGGAATACCAAACTCTTTCTCTAAATCTTTCGTCCAGACAAGATTTCCTGTGACGGCATCAACACACATAACATGGGATCTGGGTCCCATGGTTAAAACATATTTATCTGTTACGTAAGGTACTGTCCTTGAATAACCGTGATTACGCTTAAACTCCACTCTGTACCAGCGTCTCCATAACTCAGTTCCTGATGAGAGTGAAAAACATCTGAGCATATCTGATTTGAGACGCTCATTGTAATCAAGAACATAAACTCTTCCATTAAGTATTGCAGCACCGGCGTAACCTTCACCCATTTCAGCCCTCCATACAACAGGCGGACCGGAGGTGTCCCAATTTTCAGCAACCTGTATGTTTTCCTTGCTGATATTATCCCGGTCTTTCCCCCTGAAACATACCCATTCACCCTCAGCAATTAAATCAGGTTCAGCAAAAAATTCGAAATTTTCACCTACAGCTACTGAATCTGTAGCATGTACCTGCACAGGCCGGTTATCCATACCCGGAACACGTTTAACAATATGGTATCCTGAGCCTGTTGCTTTCCACCAGAAAAATACAACCGAAAGAACAAAAGCTGCAATTATAACTGGAAGAGTCTGCCTGCTGCTCATAGACTTCAGAAATTTGCCAAAAATATCAAAGATTGGCCAAAACTTATTAAAAAATAATTCTTTTTGCTTCCCCTTTTTTCATTTCAGGATTATGTTTTCTCGTTTTAACACAAAGGTGAGATGTTTGTCTGCGAATTATTGAATAGCAGAACAGCATCAGAATTCTTCAACTTGAACATTCCTTTACTTTCCAGCTTTTATTGAAAAAGCCGCCAGATAATCTCCATGCCTTATAAACAATCTTCCTTTATCAATAACCATATGTGCCCAGTGTGGCCCATCACCTTTGGTTATTTTAAATGAGCTTACAACATCAAGTTTCGATGGATCTGGCCTTATGAGTGCAACATTTCCTCCCTTTTCTTCATAAATATAAAGCATACCATCGGCAGCTATTATAGAACCTTTATTATTCCACTGTGTAATCCATTTTGTTTCACCGGTGTTCCAGTCAATGCATACCCATCTGCCCATATTGTTGTTATCGTGAGTGGAGTTGTATATATAATTCCCAAGAAGTACCATGCCGCCCACATGAGGATTAAAATTAGGATTCTTCCACACAAAAGAAGGATCTTTTCCAGGGTTAAGCTTTATTTTTACACCGGTCTGTCCGTAACCGTTTCCGGCAGCAATGTAGCCGTCCCTGTAAAGAGGAGTATTTATATGATTTCTTCCTCTGTGCTCATCATTAACTGATTCATAATCAAATTTCCATAATACCTTGCCGTCAGCAGCACTTATACCTACTATATATTTCTGTGAATAGGTTACAATGGTCTTGACCCCGTTAAATTCTATTAGAAGGGGATTGGCATACATTGCACCTTCTTCAATTACAGGTGTTTCCCAGATTACTGCACCATTTTCAATGTTAAATGCAACCATAAATGCTTTCCTGCCAGCCGGTGTAGCAATAACTTTATTATCTACCACCAGCGGTGATTCTGATATTCCAAACCTTTGTTCGGTAGCATCATACTTCTGATAATGGTTCACTGTCCATAACAGTTTACCATCTTTGCTTATACAAGCAAGATCACCCTGTCCGCTTATTACAAACAATTTTCCGTTGTAATAAGTTGGTGTACAACGGCTCTCTGGATAATTTTTTGTTCCTATTTTGCCATACTCAACCTTCCATTTTGTTTTTCCATCCTGGGTAAGTGCTGTTAAAAAATCCTTGCCGTCGTGTGCTCCAGTAATATAAATTGCATCGTCAGTGACAGTAACACTTGAATATCCATTACCAATGCCTGTTATTTCCCATAACAATGCAGGTCCGCTGGAAGGCCATGATTTAAGCAAACCGGTCTCATTATATACACCGCTTCGTCCGGGTCCTCTCCAGCCTGCTTGCTGAGCAGAAGTCGTTGTAATTAACGCAGCAAAAAATAATAAAATTGAAATTTTGAATAAAGTTTTCATAAAGTAAACGTATTTATGGTTTCCGGCAAAATAATAAAAAAACAATAATGATTATATTTTGTTTTTTAAGCAGGGAAGAATTAACAAAATTTAAATATTTTTATTTCCCGGAACAAATTGTAGTAATAAATGAAATGTTTTGATTACAAATTACCTGCACTCGTTTTATTAACAGGTACATTTGCATCCTGTTCAACCGGCAGAAACAATAAAGAATTACCTGATATTGTGTTTATTATTGCTGATGACCTCGGATATGGGGATCTGAGTTGTTACGGGCAGAAGAAATTCCAGACGCCAAATATTGACAGGCTTGCATCTGAAGGGATGTTATTTACCCGGCATTATGCAGGTTCAACTGTATCGGCTCCTTCGAGGTCGAGTCTGATGACAGGTATGCACACGGGTCATACGCCAATAAGAGGCAACCGGGAATGGAAGCCCGAAGGTCAATGGCCTTTGCCGGCAGAATCCTTTACCATAGCCGAGATGCTAAAGAAAATAGGTTATACCACGGGTGCATTCGGGAAATGGGGTCTTGGTTTCATCAATACTGAAGGTGATCCTAATTCACAGGGATTTGATGAATTCTTCGGGTATAACTGCCAGCGGCTGGCTCATAATTATTATCCGGAATACCTATGGCACAACCATGAAAAAATATTTTTACACGAAAACGACAGCGGCAAAACAGGAGCTTACAGCGCTGATTTAATACACCGGGCAGCATTGGAATTTATTGAGAATAATAAAGACAAACCTTTCTTTTTATTTTACCCCACAACAATTCCACATGCAGAACTTTTTGCAAAAGAGGAATATATGCAAAAGTTCAGGGGTAAATTCGAACCTGAAAAATCATTTAAGGGAGTTGATGACGGACCCGATTTCAGGAAGGGACCTTACGGCTCGCAACCCGAAGGACATGCAGCTTTTGCTGCAATGATTACTGAACTCGATGATTATGTGGGAGATTTACTCAGGAAGCTTGATGAACTGAACCTGACGAAAAAAACAATTGTATTTTTCACTTCGGATAACGGACCACATCTCGAAGGCGGAGCAGATCCTGATTATTTCGACAGCAACGGTCCCCTGAGAGGCTACAAAAGAGACCTTTATGAAGGCGGTATCAGGGTTCCCATGATAGTAAGATGGCCAGGAGTGATAAAAGAAGGCTCACAAACCAACCATATTTCGGCATTCTGGGATGTGATGCCAACTCTTGCTGAAATTACAGGCGCAAAAGTTCCAGATGGCATCGATGGAATCTCTTTTTTACCATCTCTGCTCGGCAGAAAGAAACAAAAACAGCATGACTACCTGTACTGGGAATTCCATGAACAGGGAGGTAAACAGGCAGTGAGAATGGGCAACTGGAAAGGCGTACGACTCAATGTTAACAAAGACCCCGAGGGAAAGATTGAGCTTTACAACCTTTCTGATGACCCGGGAGAAACTAAAGACGTATCAGAGGAATATGGTGATATAGTTAAGAAGATTGATGAGATTATGAAGCAGGCACACACAAAATCAGATATTTTCAGGTTTGCTTTTGAACAGACAGAAAATTAAAGATTTTTAAATAATTTGCTGTAATTCAATTATTTATGAATAAAAAACTGATTTCAGGTACTCTTTCGGTTATTGCAGCTAATCTGACATTTTCTTTATTCGGGCAAAAAGCTGAAAAACCTAACATTATAATCATCTACGCCGACGACCTCGGATATGGAGATGTAAGCTGTTACGGAGCCACTGCAATCAAAACTTCCTACATAGATAGGGTAGCGCAGCAGGGACTGAAATTTACAAATGCTCACTGCACGTCGGCTACAAGTACTCCTTCGCGCTATTCACTTCTCACGGGCGAGTATGCATGGAGGCGTAAAGGGACAAATGTCCTGCCCGGTGATGCCTCAGCAATAATTGCACCAGGCCGTACTACTATTGCGTCTGTCCTGAAAAAAGCAGGCTATACAACAGGTGTGGTAGGGAAATGGCATCTCGGACTTGGCCCTGCAGGCGGTCCCGACTGGAATGGCGAAATAACCCACAGCCCGCTGGATATAGGATTTGATTACTGCTTCCTTATTCCTGCCACAGGCGACCGCGTACCCTGTGTATATGTAGAGAACAGACGCGTCCTTCGCCTCGACCCCTCAGACCCCATCAAGGTTGACTACCAGAAGAAAATCGGCGACTGGCCTACCGGAAAGGAAAATCCAGAACTACTCAAAATGCATCCGAGCCATGGCCACGACATGACCATTGTTAACGGTATAAGCAGGATAGGCTATATGACCGGTGGCCGCTCAGCCCTGTGGGTCGACGAAGACATGGCCGACACTATCACCCGGAGAGCCGTTCAGTTTATCGAAAAAAACAGGAATAAACCTTTCTTTCTCTATTTTGCCACGCATGATATCCATGTGCCCCGCGTTCCCCATCCACGCTTTGCAGGTAAAAGCGGAATGGGTCCACGCGGTGATGCAATCCTCGAATTCGACTGGTCAGTAGGTGAAATACTTAATACCATAAAAAGACTTAAACTTGATAAAAAAACACTCATTATCGTAACTAGCGATAACGGACCCGTTGTAGACGACGGTTATAAAGACATGGCTGTGGAACTTCTTGGCAATCATAAACCTGCCGGACCACTCAGAGGCGGAAAATACAGCCTCTTCGACGGCGGAACGCGTGTGATATTTATTGCCAGATGGACAGGAACTATTAAGCCAGGCACCTCTGATGCCCTCTTCAGCCAGATAGACCTCCTGGCATCGTTTGCTGCCCTCACAGGACAAAAACTCGAAGAAGACGATGCTCCAGACAGTTTTAATATGCTTAACACTCTGCTGGGTAAAGATAAAAAAGGACGCGAATGGCTTGTCGAACACTCAGGCCGGCTCACGATAATCAAAGGCGACTGGAAATATATCGAACCTGGTCCGGGTGCAAAAATTCAGATAAATACCAATACAGAAACCGGTAATGATCCAATGCCTCAACTTTACAACCTGAAAAACGACATAGGAGAAAAAAATAACCTGGCCGAACAATATCCTGAAATTGTAAAAGAACTTTCAAAACTGCTCGACCAAATAAAATCTACCGGAAAAACAAGAAACCTGCCTCATATCCTTGTCACTTCTAATTAAGTGTTATATATCAATTCATTCCCCCTCTCCATTTGGAGAGGGGGATCAAGGGGGAGAGGCTGTCAAAGAGGGGATGAGTCGAAAAAAAACATATTATGCTCCACCAGAAATACATATTTAAGCTCGGCTTTTTTGCAATAACACCGCTTACATTGGTTCTTGCAAGTAGCTGCAGGCAAGATAAAAAACCTAACATCATCTTTATTCTCGCCGACGACCTCGGCTATTCCGACCTGGGTTGTTACGGAAGTACTTTCTATGAGACTCCAAACCTTGACCGCCTTGCACTTCAGGGAGTCTCTTTCTCCGATGCTTACGCATCCTGCCCCGTCTCATCACCAACCCGGGCATCAATAATGACTGGTAAGTATCCGGTAAAAACCGGTATAACCGACTGGATACCAGGAAGACAGGCTACCAACAGTGGAAGTCCTTCAGATAAACTGATTGCCCAGCCCTTTAACCTTAAGCTTGATCTTGAGGAAGTTACAATAGCAGAGGTATTAAGGGAAAACGGTTATGCTACAATGATTTCCGGCAAATGGCACCTTGGCGAAGACTCTATTTACTGGCCAGAAAATCAGGGCTTCGCAGTAAATGCAGGCGGTTTCAGCAAGGGAGCCCCGGTCCGCAACAAAACAGCAAACGGATATTTCTCCCCCTATGGAAATCCAAGGTTGAAAGATGGACCACCGGGTGAATACCTTACAGACCGCCAGACTGACGAAGCAATAAAATTCATTGAAAAAAACAGAAAAAAGCCTTTTTACCTCTATCTCTCATACTATGCCGTTCATAATCCGATGCAGGCAAAAGAGGAACATATAAAAAAGTTTACCGAAAAGGCAGAATCAACCGGATTATCAAAAGTTGAACCGTTTACCCGCGACCGTGACTGGATCAGGCCTGATATGAGTAATAATTACAAAGAGCGCATTATCCAGAGCAACCCGGTTTATGCTGCCATGATTTACAGCATGGATGAAAACATTGGCAGAGTGCTTAAAAAAGTAGAAGAGCTTGGTATAGAAGACAATACAATCATCTTCTTCACTTCAGATAATGGGGGGCTCTCAACATCTGAAGGCTCTCCAACATGCAATACTCCCCTCAGGGCAGGAAAGGGATGGCTCTACGAAGGAGGTATCAGAGTACCTTTAATAATTAAATATCCTGGAAAAGGTAAACCCGGAACAATGATCCGCACACCTGTTTCCTCTATTGATTTTTTCCCTACAATTCTCGATATGTGCGGAATCAAATATAACAATGAAAGCATTGATGGTATAAGTCTGATGCCATTGTTCGAAAAGGACGATATGCCTGAACGGCCTCTATTCTGGCATTATCCGCACTACTCGAACCATGGGGTGGAGCCAGGCAGCGCAGTCAGACTCGGCAGATACAAACTGATTGACAATTTTGAAAGAGAACGACTTGAACTTTATGATCTGGAAGCTGATATATCAGAAAAATACGATATCTCAGCTACCTGCCCTGAAAAAACAAATGAGCTTTATAAATTGCTGGACGAATGGCGCAAAGCAAACAATGCCAGAATGATGCTCCCCAATCCAAACTGGAAAGGTAAATCAGAATAAAGAGAATAAAAACAAAAATATATGTTGAATTTTAAATCATTCCTGACTTATGGAACAGCCCTTGCAGTAACTGCTCCTTCTATGGCTCAGAAAGCTGCACCTGTAAAGCAATCGACACCAAACATCATCATTATTCTGATGGATGACATGGGTTATGGGGATATCGGTCGCACAGGTGCAAACCAGTATGAGACACCTAACCTCGACCGTCTTGCTGCTCAGGGGATGCAGTTTACATGGTTCTACTGCCCGCAGGCAGTAAGCAGTGCTTCACGCGCCGGGCTTCTGACAGGATGTTACCCAAACCGCATAGGCATCTCCGGCGCCCTGATGCCATGGGCTGAAGTTGGCATTAATCCTGAAGAAACAACCATTGCCGAAATGCTTAAAACAAAAGGATATTATAATGGGATTATAGGAAAATGGCATCTGGGTCATCATCAAAAGTTCCTTCCTCTTCAGCATGGTTTCGACGAATATTTCGGACTCCCTTATTCAAATGATATGTGGCCTGTCGATTATGATGGTGTTCCGATACGCCTTAAGGATACTACCAGTAATAAGATGAAATATCCTCCATTACCATTGATTGAAGAGAATACAAAAGTCGGAGAGATACTTACCCTGCAGGATCAGGATAAACTCACCACGTTATACACAGAAAGAGCAGTAAAATTCATAGAAAAAAACAAAAATCGGCCTTTCTTTCTCTACATTGCCCATTCGATGGTGCATGTTCCTCTGGGTGTATCTGATAAGTTTCGCGGGAAAAGCCGTCAGGGAATGTTTGGTGATGTAATGATGGAAGTTGACTGGTCGGTTGGGGAAGTCATGAAAGCTCTTGAGCGTAACGGTCTTGAGAAAAACACCCTGATTATTTTCACCAGCGACAACGGGCCATGGCTCAACTTTGGCAGCCATGCCGGCAACACTGGTGGCTTGCGCGAAGGTAAAGGAACAAGCTGGGAGGGAGGGCAGCGTGTTCCCTGTATAATGAAATGGCCGGGAGTTATACCCGCTGGTACAATATGTAATAAGCTTGCTTCATCAATAGATATTTTGCTCACTCTTGCCGCTATCACCGGCGCACCGCTTCCTGATAAAAAAATTGATGGTGTTAACATACTGCCTCTTATGCGTGGTGATAAAGAGGCCTGCCCGCGTCATGAATTTCTCTATTATTACCAGCAAAATGCACTCGAAGCAGTTCAGATAGATTTCTGGAAACTCATTCTTCCGCACAGCGGTCGCACTTACAGGGGTTTAAAACCCGGAAGCGACGGATGGCCTGGCCCTACCGGTACAGAAAAGATTGAATCACCTCAACTGTACGACCTTCGTAGAGACCCGGGTGAATGGTACGACGTTTCACAATGGTACCCCGAAAAAGTGAAGGAACTTATGGAACTCGTTGAGCGTGCCCGCGCCGACCTCGGCGACGACCTTACTAAGAGTCCCGGCACCGGTAGACGGAAACCGGGTACTTTGTAATAAGTTATTGGCAACCTGTGTTCATTATGAATAAATTTTAAATCCAGAATTCAATGAAAAGTGCCCTAAAAACCTTAAATCTTGCACTTGCAGCTTCGATGGCGCTGAATGCTTTCAGTCAACAGCCCCAGAAGCGACCAAACATCCTTTGGATTTCAACAGAAGATTTGAGTCCACACCTTGGCTGCTATGGTGACCCTGTTGCTAAAACACCTAATATTGACCGGCTTGCATCACAGGGGGTGAGATATACAAATGTGTTCACAACTGCAGCTATCAGCGCCCCATGCAGAGCAGGTATTATAACAGGGATGTACCAGACTTCAATAGGATGTATGCACATGAGAACTACCTCATATCGCAGGGCAACAGATAATCCATTGGAGTTTACCGCTGTTCCCCCTCATTATGTAAAAGCATTTACTGAATATCTGAGGGCTGCAGGTTATTATTGTACTAATAATGTCAAAACCGATTATCAGTTTGCAACCGACCCTGTTCCTGCCAGTATATGGGATGAATGCAGCCGGACGGCTCATTACAAAAACAGACCCGACAAAAACCAGCCTTTCTTTGCTGTTTTCAACTGGACAGGCACTCATGAAAGCCAGAACTGGAACCTGAAAAATGTCAAAACAGACCCTGCAAGAGTTAAAGTTCCTCCATACTTTCCTGATACAGACACTGTAAGGCTTAACATTGCAAAAATGTACGATAACATTGCCCGGCTCGACTCTGTGGTTGGCGCTCTCCTGTCAGAACTGGAAAGGGAAGGGGAGGCAGAAAATACGGTGGTGTTCTTCTGGGGAGACCATGGCGACGGCCTCCCTCGTGCAAAAAGATGGTTATACGATTCAGGCCTCAATATTCCTTTGATTATAAGATGGCCTGGCAAATTAAAGCCAGGTATTGTCGACGACCGTTTGATAAGCTCCATTGACTTTGGCCCGACGGTGCTTTCTATAGCAGGGGTAACTGTTCCGGCACACATGCAGGGGATCCCGTTCCTCGGCAACCAGACAGGTAAACCACGTGATGCAGTCTATGCTGCACGCGACAGGGTTGACGAGTCATACGACATGATACGCTCCGTACGTACAAAAAATTATTTGTATATACGTAATTATTATCCAAACGAACCGTATCCTATATGGGTTGCTTACCTCAGCAACATGCCTATTTACAGGGAGATGCTTCGACTTGATGCCGACGACAAACTGACCGGGGCACAGAAAGCATGGTTCGCATATTCTCGCCCTCCCGAGGAGCTCTACGACGTCAAAGCCGACCCTTACCAGATAAACAATCTGGCGGGTGATCCTAAATTCAAACCTGTCCTCGATGAAATGAGAAGCCTCCATGAAAAATGGACAATAGAGACAGGCGATATGGGACATATGAACGAGCCTGAAATGATTGAGATGATGTGGCCAGGTGGAAAACAGCCTATCACAGACATGCCATATTTCATAGTGAATGCCCCTGAAGACAGGTCTTCAAAAAACTACCGTACTGGCGGTACATTCTCATCACCAATGACGCTTTCCTTCTATTGCCCCACTCATGGCTCTTCAATAGTATATACATTTGAGGAAAACAAAAACCCCCGCTGGCTGCTATATACGGGCCCGCTCCACCTCAAACCCGGAACATACAATATCCGTGTAAAGGCTGTAAGGTACGGATATAAAGAAAGCGAAGAACTGAAAGGAACGTTTGTAATACGGTAAAGTAATTACAATATCTTTTAATTTATGCGAATTAATAATACTTAATAGATCTCTGAGTTATGAAATCATCACCACACCTTCCGTTATTATTAAGCCTCTCGTCTGCAATTCTTTCTTGCAGCAGCAACAAAGACACCCTGCAGCGGCCTAACATCCTTTTCATCATGTCCGACGACCACGCATGGCAGGCTGTCAGTGCCTATGGTGGCCCTTTGAAGGATTATGCCCCAACACCGAATATCGACCGTATCGCTCAAAACGGAATACGTTTCGACAGATGCCTTGTCACAAATTCTATTTCCGGTCCGAGCAGAGCTGTTATTCTCACCGGTAAATACAGCCACCTCAATGGGTTTCTTTCCAACGAAGCAAAAGAGTTCGACGGCTCCCAGCAGACTTTCCCGAAACTCCTGCAGAAAGCAGGGTACACTACTGCTATAATTGGGAAATGGCACCTTGTGTCTAATCCTACAGGGTTCGACCACTGGGAAATACTACCCGGGCAGGGCCAATATTACAACCCGGACTTCATAACAGCAGAAGGCAGACACAGGGAGGAGGGGTACGTAACTGAAATAATTACAGAAAAATGTATAAAATGGCTCTCAGAAGTTAAAAACTCAGGGAAGCCATTTATGCTTATGATGCATCACAAAGCACCTCACCGCGAGTGGCAACCTGGCCCAAATGAACTCACACTTTATAAAGATATCACCTTCCCTGAACCCCCGACCCTTTTCGACGACTATTCAGGCCGAGGAAGGGCAGAGCGTGAACAGGATATGACAATCGCAAAAACAATGCGCTTGCAGGAAGACCTCAAACTATACAAAGATCCGGTTAAAGGCAAAAATGTTGGACTCAACCGCATGACCCCCGAACAGGCTGCTGCATGGGATTCAGTATATAACCCGATTATAAGAAAGTTTTATGCCAACCCGCCTGAGGGCGACGAACTGGTACGGTTTAAATACCAGAGATATATGCAGGATTATCTTGCCTGTATAGCCGCAGTAGATAAAAGTGTCGGTAGAATCCTTGATTATCTGAAAGAAACAGGTCTGGATAAAAATACAATCGTTATCTATACCTCCGACCAGGGCTTTTATCTGGGTGAACATGGCTGGTTCGACAAACGCTTTATGTTCGAGGAGTCTTACAGAACACCTCTCCTGATATCATGGCCAGGAGTAACAAAATCAGGTTCTGTTAATAAAAATATTGTCTCAAATCTCGATTTTGCAGAAACTTTCCTTGATGCTGCAGGCGTTAAAATACCCTCCGATATGCAGGGCGAAAGCCTGGTACCTCTTCTTAAGGGTAAAAAAGTGCCGGGATGGAGAAAGGAACACTATTACCACTATTACGAATATCCTGCAGTACATAGTGTAAAACGGCACTACGGAATAAGCACCGAAAGGTACAAACTGATACATTTTTATTATGACATCGACGAATGGGAACTCTTTGATTTGCAGTCCGATCCGATGGAGATGAAAAATGTTTACAACGACCCGGCTTACGACAGAGTGAAGAAACAGCTTCATAAACGTCTCGAGAAAATCATGAAGAAATATGGCGACAGTGACGAACTTGCACTCTCATTTCTACCGGCAAAATGAAAAAAGACCTGTGCTCAGTTAATATAAGTTCCCGGCATAAACACCTTAAGTTCTGCAAAATGGAAGGCATCAACAAACGGTTTTCCGATTGTTGATGCCTTTTCTCTATTTTGAAAATGCAACTGTTCCTTGCAACAAAATGGACAGGGCTCCTGCTTGCCATAATTAAATTTGCGGCTCTCTATTGCTGCATAAACTGAATTGAACGACCCGAGCAGCATTCTTTCCTCAGGCAGAAAAGGGCACTCTGCCTTGTGAATATACAACCGGCCTGTGACAAACGGCTTCTTTCCGGCATAATAAATTGTATGCATGGTTAAATTTAGTTTGATTCGACATTAGCTCACCAGCAGTTCAGGGTTAAGTTTTTACCGTTTAATATGATTTACCCCTGAATTGTTACTTTTTTATATCATTTTTTTAACTGCTAAAATTGCTCTCCTTTGCTTTAATTGAGAAGAAGCAACAGTTAAAAATTTCATTGATAAATCTTTTGAAATCATCTGATAAAGTCACTTTGACCAGACCTCATTTCACCCAATAACACCCTTACCCTGAAAGAGAGTTACTGTAAGGTAGATTATATAACTTTTTTACTCACTGATAATCAATATATTATTAAATTTCATGAAAAAATTTTTAAAATTTAAGGTAACAATTTTGACCCAATCGCAATTAAACGGTGTCTTTAACCTTAAAAAACAGAAGTCATGAAAACAAAAAACAGAAAACCAAACAATGAATTACCGGTTTTCAAACCGGAAGAGATACTGAGCATTAATGAGATGAGGTTCGTCTATGGAGGAAATGAGGATGGGGATGGGGGAGAGGATATAATTATTATTCCACCACCACCTCCAAAACCAGAATGAACTTAAAATTATACAAGTTAAAGCATCCCTATCGTGGATGCTTTTTTATTTATTTTAATAATTTTAACCGGAAACTTAAGTCAATTTCATGTAAATGATAAGAACCGTTCATCTATGTATATTATTAATAATAATTTGTAGAGGTAATATTACATTATCACAAATAAATGATGTATATAATTTATTTCTTAAGTACCAAGAATTAGTTTATAAAGGTGATTTTATTAATGCCCAAGGATACATGATCTCAGTTATTGAATGTAATGACACTTTACCTCTATTTTATAGGGCAGCAGCGTACAATAATCTTGGTTTGATAAAAAGAAATTTAGGTCTTTATAATGAAGCTTTAAATTATTATAATATTGCTGAAAATATATCTTTATCCAAATCAATAAGTTATTCTATTCTTGCTGATATTTATATTAATAAATCAAGAATTTTCACTTTTTATAAATCATACAATGTTGCAATAGAATATATAGAAAAGGCAATAAGAATTTATAAAGAGATAGAAATCAGCAATGATTTGCTATATAGGATTTCAATTGCCTATTTAAATCTGGGGATTATTTACTATGAATCAATGAATTATAACAAAGCTCTAGAATACTTTCTCAAGAGCTTAAATATTAGACTTAAATTAAATAATCAAAATATTGGACTCACTTACCTCAACCTTGCCAAAACCTATTTTCGGCTTGGTGAATACAACAAAGCCGAATCGTTCTTCCTGAAAAGCATTGAAAGTTTTGAAAAAGAGTATGGTGCTGGCTATTATAGAACTGCCGAGGTATATTTTGAATATGCTCAGTTTCTGCAGTCAACTGACAGAAAATCTGAAGCTCTCAAAGCCCATGAGAAAGCCCTTTCAATATGCCTTAAAAGCTACGGACCAAAACACCCGCTTACCTCCCTCGTATACAAGAACACTGGCGATTTTTATTTCAAAAACCATTCTTACGACACCGCTCTTATTTATTATCAAAAGGCACTGATAGCCATATCGCGAAATTTTGAAGACACAGATATATTTTCCAATCCGCTTCCCGATTCATCTATTTTTGATATCCGCCTTCTCGAAGTCCTGAAAAGCAAAACAACAGCATTTGAGCAACTTGCTGAAAATACGAATGAAATAACTGATAAAACCCGATGGCTCCAGGCTGCTCTTGGGACTGCCGAACTGGCCGTAACACTTATTGAGCAGATCAGAAATGGCTATCCTGATGAAGAGAGCAAGGCTTATCTTACTGAAAATGAGAAAGAGACATACGTGAGTGCAGTACATATTGCTTATAGTCTCATGAATCTGAAAAGAGATCTGGTGCCTCCTGAAAAAGTATATGAATTTGCCAGTAAATGCAAAGCCGCCATACTAAGAAGCGAGATTGCAGGACGAGACTACCTCATTACTCTTAATCTCCCTGATTCTATCAGCCAGAGAAAAAAACAGATTACATCAGGCATAGCAGGATATAACCACCTCATAATTGAAGAATCACAAAAATTGGCGCCCGACAGTTCAAAAATCAGATTCTGGAAAGATGCGCTGTTTGAAATGAGAAGAGAGAATGAACAGATAGAAGCAACAATAAATGCTTTATTCCCTTCATACCGCAATTTGCTTGAAAAAACTGAGACGGTACCACTGAAAGAATTACAAAAAAATCTTGAAAGAAATGAAACAGTTCTCGATTATCTTATATCTTCTCCTCGTTCTGAGGGTAAAAGAATTATTTACGCATTTGTTATAACCAGAAACAATCTGCATTGCTTCGAAACAGAGGTTGATTCCTCATTCACCGGGAATGCCCGCACTGTGCTATATTGCATTAATTCAATGGCTTTTACAGGAAAAAATGGCATATCATTCAATAAATGTACTGAGGTTCTCAATTACATGTATAAAAGGCTAATTATGCCTTATGAGAAACTTTTCAGAGGCAAAAGGCTGATAATTATACCTGATGAAGAGATTTCATGGCTTCCTTTTGAAGCCTTCCTCCGTAAAATGCCCGAGCCGGGTTTCGGGAGCTATGAGGGTCTCGATTACCTTATTAATAATTATTCATTTACATATAACTATTCTTCAGGCCTTTTAAAGGGAAAAAATGTCAGGTTTGACAGGAAGGCAGGAGTATACGCATTCTTGCCCGGTTATGAACAGGATAATCTCATTAATAATCAAGGATTAATGCCCCTGGAAGAAGCTGAAAAGGAAATTGAAAATATTTTCAGATGGTTTCCCGGTAAGAAATTTACCTCAGCTATGGCTCAAAAAGAGGTGTTCATGCAGTCTTTAAATAAATCAGCCGTTTTTCATCTTGCAATGCACTCACTAATAGACACTTCCGATTCAAGGTTTTCCTGTCTTCTTTTTGACTCTTCTCCGGACAGCACCGGGAAAAACAGGTTATATAATTATGAGATTAGCCTGAGCAACATGAACTCGCCTATGGTGGTCTTAAGTGCATGTAATTCCGGTACCGGCTCCCTTCACCGGAGCGAGGGGGTGATAAGCCTTGCCCGCAGTTTTCTCCTTGCCGGTGCATCTTCTGTTGTAAGAACAAAATGGGATATTAATGATGAAACAAGCGCTAAAATAATGTCATCGTTTTATAAGTATCTTTCAAAGGGCAAAACGAAAGACAGGGCACTCAGGCAAGCCAAACTAGATTACCTGGCAACCATGCCACCGGTATATTCCAATCCCTATTACTGGGGAGCATACGAACTGCTGGGAGACAACAGTTCTCTTGCAACAAATAAACGAATCTACCTGCTGGTTACAGGTAGCATAATTATATTATGTATTCCGGTTTTTGTTATTTACCTGAGGCGACGTACTATTTTTCGGGCTTTATCCCGATAAAAACCCCGGGATTCAGACAATGGCGTGAGATATTTCAAAGCTTTTTCTTTTTCTCCAAGTTTAAGATAAGCCAGTCCCAGATACCAGCAGGCATCCTTCCCGTATTCTGTCTCGCTGCCGGTGATATTTTCAAGTAAATTAACAGCGGAAGAATAATTACCAAGTGCAATCTGTGTAATGCCCTGATAAAATTTTACTGCAAATGAACTACTATCGGTTTTCATTGCTTCGGAAAACGATAGCGCTGCACCGTAATAGTCTCCTTTCCTGTACTTTACTATGCCCTCGCTGAAATTATCCCTGATAGTTGCAGCACCGCCCCTTGTGATACCTGTAATTGCAGGCAATGGCTGGTATATTTCAGAGTATATTTTTTCAGTATTAAAAGGTGCCGTGAAAATTCTGAGCATAATAAACATACCTATTGCTGCTGCTGCAGGAATAGCAACATATCTTAATATTTTAACTACCGGTTTTTTACTTCTGTTATTATATCTAACTTCTGGTTCACTTATTTCATTATTCAACGAACCTGTTACAAAATTCTCTATTTCTCTAATCTTATCCGTTTCTGTTCTACCTGCAACTTTTCTTCTGTTCCAGTCATTGACCCATTCTTCCGCAGTTTCAAAAACACCTTTCTTTTCAGCTTCAGCTTTAATTTCGCTTATTTCCTGAATTATACTTTTTTCTTCCTCTGCTTTTTCAAACGATTCCCTTATAAATTTCTCATTGTCACGGCTCCATACTGGCTTCTCCTTATATTCACGAATCATCTCAACCGCCAGAGAACTCGCTACTAAATAATCCGGGTCATTTTTCACTTCTTCGATATCAGACATGGCAGTCAGATATTCACCTGTCAGCCTTAAAAGTGCCTGATCATGAGAACTGAGAACAGAATCTTCGTCAAACCATGACTGTCCGTTATTACCGGATTTTGCCAGGTTATCATTTATTCTGTTGTGTTCTGTTCTCAGTCTCATATTCATTTTTTGTCTTTAACCTTAATCAGAAGTCAATGTTTGATTATTTAAACAACAGGAGTACCTGTCAGTTTTTCGAGCTTCATTATTTTTCTGTAATCAGGGTGCTGTTTCAATTTCTTTGTCAGTTCGGCCTGTGCCTCACTTTTCTTTTTCTTTACATATCCATATGTATAGCCAAGAATTTCTGCTATTTCGGCAGGTGATTTTTCCTGCCAGTATAATTTAAGTATCTCTTTGCTCAATTCATCGAGCGAATCGAATGATTCCCTGAATATCCTCTGGTATAGTTCATCGTCTATCTTTTCCCCGGGATCTTTCTCTGATTCTTCCTCAGTTTTCCTGTGGAAAAAGTTTTCGGCTGATTTTCTTTTTGCCAGAACCATTTTCCAGAGGTTTTCACAGACACAATAAAAAAGGGTTTTGAACTTGCAGGTCAGAACAAAGTTTCTGTCGTCAATCTTCTCAAGCATTATCATCAGGCCTTCCTGGAAAATGTCGCGCGCATCTTCATTTGTGCCACCAAATTGCACAACCATAAGCCTTATCATTGGCAGGTACCTGTCCATCAGGTAACTGACAACATAACCCTGCCGGTTGCGCAGACACTCAATTATTTCGCTGTCAGAATACTCTTTCACCTGATAAAACTCTTTATTCGCACACCCGTAATTCATTGACAAATTTATAAATAAATAAAAAGTTACCAACAGATATAAAAATTTTTTTAAAAAACAGGTAACAATTTTGGGTCAATCGCAATTAAACAGTGAAAACTGAAAAAGACTATAAGGTATATTGATAAAACAGATGATACTTTATTATGCTTTCTTCTTCGAAAAGGGAAGAAGTAGTATTTTATTTTATTGATATGAATTCATTTGGATGGCAGAAGGTTTACGAATACTCTAAAGGAGCTGGAGGATGCAGGAACGATATTATTCCTGATAACGAAATTCATACACTTTTCAGGCTAATTGAAAATGCAGGAGGGGTTCCTTACAGGATAATACTGGAAAATGATGTTGCCGGGTCTGAAAATTGCTTAATTATAGTCGGAAATGGAATCAGGGAACTGCTGGGCATTTCACCGGAAGATTTCAAAGAAGGGATTTACAGAAGCATCGTTGAAAAAATGGTTTCCCTCGACAATAATATTCCCGTAGAAATAATTGAAGCCAGAAAAGAACTGTTTTCGGGCAAAATAGAAAATTTCAGGGTTGAATTGCAGGTAAAAATGCCTGGAGGCAGGAAAAAAAGAATTTTTGAATTTGCAACACCAGTCGTCGATTCAGAAACAGGCAAAGTAAAAGAGATATGCGGGATATTTTTTGATCCTGAAAAGTGGAATTCATTTAATGCTGAATTAACCAAAAAATATGATAATCATGAATTTGAAAATTTCAAAAAAACTTTCCTGAGAAATATATCTCACGAAATAAGGACTCCGTTAAATGCAATAATTGGATTTAGCTCCATTTTATGTGAACCCGAATGCCCTCAAGAAAAGAGGGAAGAATATGCAGAAATTATATTAAAGAGTGCCGATACTCTGCTTGAAACAGTTAATGATATCATAGAAGCATCACAAATTGAATCAGGAACCGTGAAGATAAAAAAGGAGCCTGCTAATCTGAATTCAATTATCAGAAGTGTTTATGACAGACTGAAGAAAAAAGCTGGTGATAAGGGTATAAATATTTCATATAGAGTTCCTCTGGATGATGAAGATGTGAATATAATGACAGACCAGGAAAAGGTAAAGCGGGTTCTTCAGAATATGGGAGATAATGCAGTGAAGTTTACAGATGGGGGAGAAGTGGAAATTGGCTATGTAATATCGGGTGGCATGGTAGAATTCTATGTATACGACACGGGCAAAGGTATATCAGAAGAGTATTACAATTATATTTTCACCAGTTTCTTTCAGGCCGACAATGGGCCGTCGCGCCTGCATGGAGGTACTGGTCTTGGTCTCTACATCTCAAAAGGTTATGTTGAACTTCTTGGGGGTAAGATCTGGTTCTTTTCTGAACCTGGTGAGGGAACTACGTTTTTCTTCAGCATTCCTTTTGAAAGAGTTTAAAAAAAGAAATAGTTAAAAATATAATCCGGCAAAAAGCCAGGTTCTTACAAGGGTATTTCGTCAATGTCTATGTCTGCAGGACTGATAGTCCCTGTTCCTTTTTTAAAATTGGAAAGTTAAATGCTCTTCACATAACTCATCCCATACTAACTAAAATAGGTGATCCATAATTGAAATTTTCATTATGCTACCTTATTTCTTAAATACTTTGATTAATGGTATAATTTTTGCGATAATTAGGCGTTATTTTAATATGGCTTTTAATGCATTAACCTCTTATTCATGAGAAAGAATTATTCATTTGTGCTATTATTCATTATATTGTTCATAACTACCTGTAGAAAAGATAACGATAAATTTTGGTATTCATCATCGGTTAGCTTCAAAATTACACGCCATCTGCTTGAGGGCAGGAAAATCAACTGTCTGGCAACTTCTAACGACGGAACTCTTTTCGTTGGTTCTGAAAATGATCTTTATATTATCAGGGGAAATAACCAGGAAAAATTTGACCTCGGAAGCCCAGTAATGGATATAGCAGTGGATAAGAGTTCAGTGTTGTGGATTGGCACTGGAGGAAAAGGTTTATGCAGATTAGAAAACAGGAAATTTACCTGGTACAACAAAGAAAATTCCGGATTCCCGCGTGACTATATTGCTGAGGTTGAAATTGATAAGAATGGTAATATCTGGTTCTCCAGTTGTGCACATATGCTTGGAGGCATTGGCATTTTCAACGGAAACAAGTTCGAATTCCTTACCCCCGAAAACTCACCCCTGAACCAGAATGTTATCTCAGATATGGTTGCCGGAGAAGATGGAGCTGTATATATTGCAACTTCAGGAAAGGTTGGCAAATCAAACATATACAGAATTTACAACAAGGAATGGGATTGTCTCGGCAATGAAAACGGTACATTTTACTGGATTTTCTCATTTACAGTAAGTCCGGCAGGTATAATATATGTTGTTGAAGATTTTTCACTATCCTCTGCTTTTGAAACAAATAAGGTATATTCCTTTGAAAATGGTAACTGGCATTTACTGAACAAAAACGAAAATCCTCCCCTTATCCATTTCTCTACACGTGTAACAGCCGATAAAAGGAATTTCTGCTGGCTGGCTTCTTACGACAACAAAAAACATGAAGCTGTAATTTATGTCTATAACGGAAAATCCTGGCTCAAATCACCAGATAACAGCTTTCCGGATGACATAATAACAACAATTGAAACTGATGACGAAAACAATATTTACATCGGAACTTATAAAAATGGTATATTTATATTAAATCAATGATTATGAAAAAATTAATAATTATTCTGCTGACACTTTCAATTTCAGGTCTATCTTTTGTTTACGGACAAATGGCTGTTGGTTACAATACTGATGGAAATACTTTATTATTGTCGACAAGCCCTCTGAAAACACTTTGGGGTGAGTTCAGAATCAATACAAAAGCATATAACCAGGCATCCTGGACATACAGCGACAGGGGCATTACTCAGCTGTATCTTTCAGCCAGGGTGTTCAATGCTCAGAATGTTATATTCTATGCAGGAGGCGGACTGGGGGCAAATCTCCTGTCGGAAGACAAGGATAAATGGCTGAGTATAAATATACCCGCTGGTATAAGAATTCAACCCTTCACAAAATACCCTGGACTTCTTATTATCGGTGAATATAATCCGATGTTTGTTGTGGAAGAAGATGTGCCGATAATTCACTCGGTATCAGCCGGTTTAAGAATACTTCTGATAAAAGGTGAATAATACTGATACGTTCTTCTCATAGCAAGCCTTTTCCACAACAGTTTTTATACTTCTTTCCGCTACCGCACGGGCAGGGATCATTTCTTTCAGGAATTACAGGCTTTACAACCCTGCTTTCCCGGTTCTTTATCCATTGCATTACATTTGCAGGCGCTCTTTTGTTTTGCAGTTCTTTTGCCATGAAATCCATGTAGGGCGTAACATGACGATAAAACATCTTATATCCCTCGCACAGATAGTTTAATCCATACTCCCCGTCTTCAGTTATGGCTATCCTGTGTTTCGGACACTCCCCATGGCATGCAAACAGAACATCACATTGCATGCACTGGCGGGGGAGATTATTACGTTTCTTCATCCCGAAATCAAATTGCTCCTGCGACCTGGCCATCTCAATCAATGGCTTCTCAAGTATGTTACCAAGAAAATTCTCAGGATATACATAATGGTCGCATGAATAAACATCTCCGTTATGCTCCATCACCAGCGCATCACCGCATGTTCCAGCAAATACGCACACCCCGGGCATTTCACCCACCCAGTTTGCTAGGGTGGCATCAAAAATCTGTACAAAATACCTTGCAACGTCATTTCTCACCCACTCGTCAAAAATCGTTATCAGAAATTTTCCGTAATCTTTCCCGTTAACGGTCCAGGGTGCAACAGTTGTCCGGTTCCCATATTCGTTCGAGACAAGCTTAAGAGAATCATCTTTAATACCTTCAGCTACCCTTTCAACAACCGGGAGAAACTGCATGAATATACTGCCAATATCTTTTAAAAACCTGTATGTCTCCTTTGCGAAATGAACATTGTAATCATTTACAACACTCAGGGTGTTAAATTCAACACTGTGCTTCTGAAGTAACTCTATGCCCTTCATAACCCTTCTGAATGTAGGCCCTCCCGAATAGGTCTTCCGGTAATGATCGTGATTGTGTTCAGGACCATCTATTGAGATACCTACCAGTATATTGTTGTCTTTGAAAAACTTACACCAGTCATCGTTCAACGTTGTACCATTTGTCTGAAAAGCATTTTCTATCCGCTTTCTTCCGGCGTATTTCTTTTGAAGCTCTATGGCCCTTTTGAAAAATTCAAGCCCCATAAGCGTTGGCTCACCACCCTGCCATGTGAAAGTTACTACAGGTACTTCATTTGCCTCAATATACTGCTTTGTAAACTCTTCAAGTAATTCCTCAGTCATCCGGAAATCTTTTTTTTCCGGATATAATTTTCTCTTTTCTAGATAATAACAATATGCACAGTTAAGATTGCAAACTGAACCTGCTGGCTTGACCATAACGTTAAAAGCAGCTGGTCGTTTAAGTTTAAGTGCATCTGTAAAGAGTATGGCAGTTTTTCTTCTTTCTGCTGGCATAACATTCTTTGCTTAAACTGCAAAAATTATCAAAATTGCTGACTTGTGACCTATTTTTATCATCCATAATTGTTAAATTTATCTGTATAAAAAATTTTGAAATGAAAAGAAGAAATTTCATAAAGTTAACAGGCACAGGTTCTATGGCACTGGCAACATCATTCTATATTTCTTCCGGACAGGAAAATAGAAAGATTAAAGCTGCACTTATTGGTGCTGGCTGGTACGGAATGGTTATTTCTACAGCAGCCATTAAAGCAGGGGATGTTGAATTTATAGGTGTTTGTGATGTTGATTCTGATCATCTAAAAACTGGTGCTGATGAGATTGAAAAGCTTCAGGGTTCAAGACCTAAGACATTCAAGTATTATCAGGAAATGCTTGACATGAAAGATCTTGATGCTGTATTTATTGGAACAATACCACACTGGCATGCACTTCAGTTTATTGATGCTTGTAAAAGAGGCCTGCATATCTATTGCGAAAAACCTCTGTCGTACGATGTGGCTGAAGGAATTGCTATGGTTAATGCATGGAAAAGAGCTGGAAATATAGTTCAGATAGGTTTTCAACGCAGGCAGAGCATGGCTTTTAAGAAGGCAAAAGAACTTATTGAGTCGGGTAGGATAGGAGAGGTGAGGCAGATTGTTGCTCAAATTCACTATAATCCTGGTCAGCAGGATACAAGGATTCAACCTCCGCCTCCTTCACTCGACTGGGAAGAGTGGTGCGGACCTGCACCGAAACTTGAATACAGACCAAGCATTGGTCATAAAGCATGGAGACTAGAAAAGGAATATGGAAATGGACACCTGGTTGACTGGGGTATACATCATATTGACATAATAAGAAAAATAATGGGAGAGAATATGCCATCCGAATTCTATACAACAGGCGGAATATTTGTTCTGAAAGACCAGATTACCACTCCTGATACACTAACTGCACATATGAAATTTAATAAAGTGCCGGTTGTATGGCAACACCGCCTATGGGGAAATGGTGATGTAACACCGGAATTCAAAAACGGAATATTCTTTTATGGCGAAAAGGGAACTATATTCGCTGAAGACAATAAAATCATCATTTTTTCAGCAGAAAAAGATTTAAAAAGAGAGGATATATCACTCCCAACACCTATGATGCAGGATAACCATGTGAGGAATTTTCTTGATGCGGTTAGGGCCCAAAACAAAAACCTTGTAAGCTGCACGCCTGAAGATGCATTCAAATCTACAGCAACAGTCCAGCTTGCAATGATTTCCTATTATACTGATTCAGTTGTCAGATGGGATCAAACGAAAAATGAAATTATAAACAACCCGGAAGCCTCAAAACTTCTTAAAAGAGAATACCGGGGAAAATATGTTCACCCATAAAATCAGAAGTATTACCCCTGTAAATTATTCTTCAAAATAAGGCAAATATTCCTCCAGACTGTATTCTTTACAGAGTCCTCTGAATTCTTTCAGCAGTTCCTTATTAAAGGGAACACCTTTATCTTTTCTCTCCATCCAGCAGTAATATTCTTTCTCACCGGCAGTATATATTCTGTCTTCACCGGGCATTTTCCTTGAAGCCCTTAGTTCCCTTAAAATATTACCTGTTGTCTTCTTAAATTCTTCCGGATCGATGAAGGCACTTATATCAATAGCCATAAAGAAGTGACCGATGGGGTAAGGTAATTTCTTTCCATCTTTAACACCTCCCATGAGCATTTTCATATATGCTCCCTGTTGCAAAGCAGATGAAAGTATTTCAACTACAGTAGCATAGCCATAACCTTTATACCCTGCAGTTTCTTCTCCTATTCCACCCAGCGGTGTCAATGCTGCCCTTCCTGCAATGAGATCTGCCAGTACTTCATCAGGATCAGTCTTGCTTTCTCCGTTAATATCAATTACCCAGCCTTTTGGAAGCTTTTTTCCTTCTCTTGCATATAGTTCAATTTTACCTCTCTGCGTAATGGAGGTGGCACAATCGAGGAGAAAAGGAAAAGGTTCGTCAGTAGGCATGCCGAATGTTAACGGATTGGTGCCCAGCATATTCTCAACCCCAAAAGTTGGAGCTATAGATGGCCTCGCATTGGTACATGTAATACCTATCATATTCTCTTTTACTGCCATAAGGGCATAATAACCAGCTATACCATAATGCGAAGAATTGCGCACCACACTGATACCTGTTCCAAATTCCTTTGCCTTCTTGATTGCAAGCTTCATAGCATTATAACCAATAACCTGCCCCATGCCGAAATGACCATCAATAACAGTTGTAGTAGGACCTTCCCTGACAATTTCAAATCTGGTAACCGGATTCTGAATCCCGTCTTTTAGCCGGTCAAGATAGATGGGCTTTAAACGGTTAACACCATGACTGTCAATTCCAAACCTGTCGGCCTGAATTAATACGTCAGCAACAATTTTTGCATCATCCTCAGGAACGCCAGCTTTAACAAGCACTTTTAATACAAATTTTTCAATAATTTCAAAACTGATGTACTTTGCTTCCATTCTGATACTTTATTTAAAATTGGTAAATGTTATTTTATGTTCTTGCACTTAAAATCAATAGTAGTGAAGTTTTGTTCTGATTATTTTCCAATACAGAAGTTCTTAAATATATTTCCAAGAATCTCATCCGACGTAATCTCCCCTGTAATCTCACCAAGGTAATGAATAGCCTGCCTGATATCTTCTGCTATCAGATCTTCGGGAATACCAGATTCTAAACCTTCTTCTACCCGGGCAAGACTCTCACTAACTTTTGATAAAGCTTCGTAATGTCTTATATTTGAAATAATTACATCTTCAGAACTCAACTTCTCTTTTTCTATCACTTCACCAAGTTTTGCCCGTAATTCATCAAGCCCTATCTTTCCCTTTGCAGAAATGAATAACAGCGATTCATTATCACGAAGCATAATGGATTTACCAAGCTCCTTTCTGGACATCTTTTCAGGATAAAGGTCAGTTTTATTTATAAGGATGATCAGTCTTTTTTCATCATCTCCTGCCAGTTTTCTTAAATAATCGGCCCTCCGGTTTATCGTTTCAGGAGAATCTGTGATCTCATCCACTAAAAGAATGACTCTTGCCTGTTTGATTTTTTCAAGTGTCTTTTTTATTCCAAGAATTTCTATGGCATCAGTTGTTTCCCTCAATCCTGCAGTGTCAATAAACCTGTATTCAATACCGTCAATCACTATTGTGTCTTCTATAAAGTCCCTTGTTGTTCCGGGAATATCCGAAACTATTGCTCTCTCTTCCATCAGAAGGGCATTCAGCAAAGTGGATTTACCTGAATTTGGTTTTCCTACTATTACAACAGGTACCCCGTTTTTTATAGCATTTCCCAGCCTGAAAGATGAAGCCAGTTTGCCGGCAAGTTCTTTGACCCGCCTTACAATTTTCAGCAATTCACTCCTGTCCGCAAATTCTACATCCTCCTCTCCGAAATCAAGCTCGAGCTCTATGAGTGAAGTGAAATGAAGCAGTTCCTGCCGCAATCGCATTATTTCCTCCGAAAAACCTCCACGCATCTGATGTATAGCCAGCCTGTGGGATGCTTCAGAAGAACTTGCAACCAGATCTGCCACAGCTTCAGCCTGTGATAAATCCATCTTTCCGTTCATGAATGCACGCATTGTAAACTCTCCCGGACGAGCAGGAACAGCACCATTATTAATCAATAATTCCAGAACCTTCCGGATAATATACTGGGAACCATGGCAGGAAATCTCTACAGAGTCTTCACCGGTATATGAATGAGGCTTACGAAAAACTGTTACAAGCACATCGTCAATTATCTCTTCTCCATCAACGATTTCACCATAAACTACTGTATGACCTCTTCGTTCCCTGAGCCTTGTTTTGCTATTATGGGGCCTGAATATTTTCTCACATATTTCAAAACTCTTCGGCCCGCTTACTCTTACAACAGCAATTGCGCCCCCCGTTGCGGTGGCAGGCGCACATATTGTTTCTCCTTTTCTAATCACTTTTAATATTCATTTGTAATGAATAAGTAAAAATAATAAATATAGAGGCAAACAACATAATTTGCTGCCATAATTTAAGTGCAGTTGTGTAAAAGTTTATCTATTACCGTTCAAGATTCTGAAGCGTGAATAATGAATCTTCAGCTCCCGAGTTCAAAGTGATATTTGTTAATTTAATAACAGAACTTCTGCCATTCGACAGATTAACAGCCTTCATTTCACTAACAATATATTTGCCATTTTCCCCGGGAAAAACAGATGCTATCTCAATAATTTTGAATAATTTATTTTCCCGGTCAAAAAATTCCATCTTTTTTACCTGATAATTGCTTTTTCCTATATAACTTATGCGACGCGAGAAACCGTATTCGGCAACTTTTTCATTGTCTGCAGGAACAGATTCAATTATCCATACATCATCCTGCCCCGAGCCCTCAAGGTGTCGGTATTTGAAGTCCGAAAGAGAAGGGGAACTCATATCGGCATTTGAAAATTCTGAATTCATAAAACTCTTTCCTTTTTCGGAGCTCACAATTCTTCTGGTCTTTTTAAGGGCTGGAAGATAAATCCACATCTCATCTGCAGCCGTTTTGTAATCAATTATCAACATACCTGTACCCTTTACATCAGCAGGCTCAAGAAACTTAATCAGCCTCTTTTCTGTTCCGTCAGTATAACTTTTTGTAATCATGGAAATGGTTCGATTACGGGTTGAACCATTTTTTTCGGTAATAGTAAGACTTACATTTGCCTTAAGTGAACCTGTAAGTGTGAGCTCTCTGCTTTTTTCCATTATCTGGCCAGCATCAGGCTGCTGGGCCGATATCCTTAACAATGACAGAAGCAACAGATTTACCAGCATACTCTTTTTCATATTCACTGTATTTTATTTTTGAGAGGTTTTTCTCAATAAACCGGGGCCTGAATTTTATCAGAAATGCAGGGATGACAAACAATGAACCGGCAAGACACGATGCAATAGAGATCACAACAAGATAACCAAAAAACTTAATTGATGTAAATCCGGAAAAGATAAGTGCACCAAAGCCTCCCATTACTGCAAAAGCATTAATAACAATACTCTGACCTATTGATTCAAATGATTTCTCCGTCGCTTTGAAATAATCTTTGTACTTTTTTAATTCAATGTTGAACCTCCACATATACTGAATGGTAAAGTCAACTCCAACGCCAATCATAACAGATGAGAGGAGTGCAGTGGCAGGATCAATGGCAATTCCCGAATACCCCATAAATCCAAATAGAACAATAATAGAAGCTGCAAGTGGTATTGAGCCTGTAAGCCCTCCTTTAACCGACCTGAAAACCAGAGAGAGAAGTATAAACACTATAATAAGTGCAAATGCAAGAGAGAAAACTTGTCCTTTTATAAGGGATCCCGTGAAATCGTACATTATTAGGGCATACCCACCGGTAGTTATTTTTGCAGGAATTTCTTTCCTGGTCTCTTCAACTATATTGACAATACGCTTTATTACATCACCAGATGGATTTGATAGCCTTATTATAATGTGAGCCCTGTCGTTTTCAGGATTTAAAAGCTGTTTGAAATCCTCTGCATCCCCACTCATGTAATAGAGTTCGAACATCTGAGCTATTGCCTCCTCCGAATCTGGAATCCTGTTATATCCTTCTTCATCCCTATCATATAACGCCTTACTCATTTCCCTTACTGCCTTTGATATAGAAAATACCTTCCCAACTCCTTTTTCTGACTCTATCATGTTAGTAAGAAGGTCTATTCCTTTCATTACCCGGGGGTCCTTTATGTTGCCAGAAATCATTACAGAGATTGTTTGAGAACCACCGAAACTTTTGTTTATTATTTCCGACGTTCTTCTTAACGGATGTCTTTCCGGGAAAAAATGTTCCTGGTTTGTATCTGTCCGGAGGAAAATAATTCCAGCACCTACTGATAAGATTACTATCACTGAAAAAACCAGTACCTTGCCCGGGTGTTTTGTAATAAGCATTGAAAGACGCCTGAAAAAACCATCCATTCCATGATTAACAAAATTCATCCTTAGTTTTGCAGAATAGTCTGTTTTACTGACAGATAGCAGAGCAGGTACCATAAAGAAACTCATTGCCAATGCTATGGAAATGCCACATGCCGCAAGCACTCCAACCTGCCTTGCGGGAATTATTGAATGAGCGAGCAAACCAAGTATTCCTGCTATTGTGGTCAGTCCACTGAATAACACAGGTATCCTTAAAGAACCCATTACTTCTTTAAGGATTTCATATTTGCTGCCCTTAATTGTATTTGCAACCCGGTTATAATAACTTACAAGATATATTCCGTAATTGTTAGCTACGGCTATAAGTATTATTGGAATGAGAAGAGTAATAATTGACAATTTCCACCCCAGCAGTGGTATAAGCCCCATGCTTATCCCTGTTGACAGAATCACCACAGAAAATGGAATATAAACATTCCTCCATGACCCGAGTGTTAGGCGCAGAATTAAAAGCATTATAAATAGTGCAACAGGGACAACAATTATGGCATCCCTTCTTACATCTTTAAGTATAAATTTCCTTATTACAGGTAAACCACCTTTCATAACCTTATTACTCTCACCTGATGAAATAATGACGGAATCAATCTTGTTCAATAATTCTGTTTCATGTGTTTTATTGGAAAGAGTAAGTGTTATAGCAGCTGTCTTTAGATCTGGAGAAAAAACTATATCACGTGAGTAACTATTTGAATTAATTCTGGAAATTAACTCCTCCTCTTCTTTCCTGTTGGAAGGTATTTGTCCAACAAGCCTTTCAGCAACCATGTAACCTTCCTCGCTTCTTATTGCCTTAATGCTGAAAGGGGAGATGATGGACGAAATTTCGCTTAATTGTGATAATTGTTCTTCAATTCTCTTAAGTGTCGTAAGATTATTTCCCGTAATCACTGAAGAGGTGTCTCTGTAAAGAATCATCACCATATCCTGAAATCCGAATACGCTCTCAATCGAGTCAGTTCTTATTTTCGACTGCAGATTCGAAGGAATATAATTTCTGATATCGGGTTCGGTTGAAGCTTTAGGAATGAGAAAGATGAAAAAACATCCGGTAATTAAACAAACTGAAATTATCAGCCATCTGAACCTTATGATGAATCTACTCATATATAATCTGATTAAAAATCAATTCTAATTCCTGCATAAATGCTTTCCATAAAGTCATTTACAAGCTTGTATAAAGAACCTTTCCTGCCTGAATATATTTCTGCTCCGGCTGTAATTGTAATAGCGTCGTATGGTTTGAACTTAATTTCAGGAATCAATAAGAGTTCATGAGCCGTAAAATTGTATAAACCAGATAAAGAAGTGACATATTTACCATATGCAATTTCTTTCTCGAGCCTCAAACCTGCAGAATGATATGATTTTTCCAGCTGGTAGTTGTAAAGTCTGTTGAAAGCTTCTGTTTGTTTTCTTACATATTCCTTTATATCAAAACCAGGCGTGGAAATCAATTGAAGAAGCTGTGTATAATCAGGCTCAGTGCCAATTAAGGGTTCTGTATCAGGCCTGGTGAAGCGGGTAATGTATTTTCCAGAATATTCAAAAACAATTCTCCAGTCTCCCGGTGTATAATCAAACCCTCCAACCCATTTTACCTCAGGAGCTGGAACATATTCATTTTCTCTGTAATCAGCATAAGGATCGGATAATGCGACTTCACCCCTCGTACATATTTCTCCGGTCACTGCTTCAAAGAATATTCCTGCACTCCTTATTTTATATGGAGTCACACTCAGTTTTGTCGAAGCAACAGGAACAGGACCTGACATATCAAGAGAAAACTCATCAAGCTTAATCCCTGGCATAGGATCATATCCATCGAACCATGTAACGCCTAGATCTGCACCTCTGATGTGAATACTCCCCTTAAAACCATATCCCGAATAATTTTTATCGGTAACAAGTGATTTTAACGATTTAATTTCAACTCCTTCAGGAATAGGCACTTGATCTACAAGAAGAACCGATGGACGATAAAAGGGGATATATACTGCCTGAAAATCAAATATGGGAGAAGGATACCATGATAATGAGGCAATTATGTTGCCAAGATCCATATCCTCCCTGTCGGGGGATCTTGTTGTGAAATTTTGCGGGTTTAACTTTGAATTTGTGGTTGTAAAATCAGTTTTTGCCCATTTTATAATCTGCTGTCCTATTGAGAACCTGAAAAAGGGGAAGTAGACTTCTGTAAAAGCCTCTCTTATTGTTATAGAATTAACAGAATTGTTGAACTCAGAGCCGTATCGCAACCTGATATCCGAAAATGCCCTCATTTTATCTTCCTGCCGGGCTTCAAGCTTTAAAGCGAGATCAGAAAATCCGCTTGAAAACAAAGGCTTGTCATTCTGACGGTTAAGATCATAATATGCACCACCTCTTACAAAACCTCCAAAAGAAAGTGTCTGGTTTTGTACTTCAGTTTGGCCATTCAGGCAGTAAACAGATAATAATGTGCCTTTTATAATAGATGCTAAGATGAAAACCTCTATTTTGCCGAATCTCATGCCTTGCTTTTTTTTCGGTCAAAGAAAGAGATTGAAGAATAAACGGTCGTCCAATCCGATTTTTTAATACCGGGAAAAAGAAACTTACTGGTTCAATCTTGCAGGGAAAGACTCTGCTCAGGAACCGGAGCTGCCAGCTAACTTTTCCCTGTACTCACTGGGAGTGAGGCCAGTATAGCTTTTAAAAAAGGAGTTAAATGTGGCTTTTGAATTGAAGCCCGAATCATATGCAATTGCAAGAAGGGTGTAACTGTTATATCTCGGATCAGAAAGCCTTGAGATTACCTCTTTCACCCTGTACTCATTTATAAACGTAAAAAAATTCTTACCATATTTTTCATTGAGAACCTGAGTGATATGATGACGTGGTATTCCCGTTAAAGAAGATAGATCGTTGATACTTAAATTATTATTGAGATAAGGCTTTTCCTTTTCCATGCAATCGAGAAGAATCTTCAGATATTCATCTGCCTGTTCTTCTTTCAGTCCACTCTTCTGGTACTTTGTAATTTCCTTTTTGTTCCCGTTTATATCATTTAATATGAGCTCCTGTCCAAAGATTACCGGTTGTTTAATCCCGTAAAAGCTGTATGCAAAGGAGAACACTGCAATAAAGAAAAATATTACAAAATAAGGATCAAATGGAATATAGTTTCCTATCATATTCAGTCCGCCGAGAATGAAAAGAATAAAATATGCTGCATAAAAACTTATTGAGATTATTTTCAGCCAGCTAAGGGTTATAACGCCAGATGTATATGAAACGAGGTTTCTGAGGTTTTTCTGGTGACGTCTGATTTCAAGGAATGTTAATGAGCTGTAAATGGTTATGGAAAGAAAGAAACTGAAACCATAAATCAATCTAAGGGAAAGAAATTTATCAGCTACAAAGAAGCTTCTCAAATCCCTTACAAGTGGCTCAGATCTGAAAATTACTGAAATAATAAAAAATGCTACAAAGGGTATAAAATGAAGTAGAGAGAGCCAGTTAAACTTTCTTTCGGGGTCAGTCATAAACTTAACATACAGATAAAGAAGAGGCCCGTATGTAAATGTAATAAACTGGAAAGAGTACATTTCAAGGACTTTGCTGTTTATCAATGCAAAAATCAGTTCAATGCATATCATAAATAACCAGGCGGCCATCAGTCTGTTGGCGATAGTAACCGGCTTTTTCGTTGCAACAAGAAGTCCTGCAAAAAAAGACTGGGAAATACCTATGTACAAAATAGGCTCAATATAATCAATCATCGCTTGCTGATTGTTCTGTCAAATATAATCAAAGTACAGAATAATTATTGTACTTTTGAAAATAAGTAAAATGGAGCAGCAATAACCAACAAGTAGTTAAAATTAATTTATTCAATTATTTATGAGCATTCTTCTGAATAAAAACTCCAGAATTATAATACAGGGTTTTACTGGCAGTGAGGGTACTTTTCACTCACTTCAGATGATTGAATATGGTTCAAAGGTGGTTGGAGGCGTGACACCGGGTAAAGGAGGTCAGGTTCACCTCAATCTTCCAGTTTTTAATACAGTAAGGGAAGCAGTTCAGGAAACCGGGGCAGATGTGTCGGTGATATTTGTTCCTCCTGCAGCAGCAGCCGACGCAATTATGGAAGCAGCTAAAGGCGGCATAAAACTGATTGTTGCAATAACCGAAGGAATACCTGTATCAGATATGGTTCATGCAAAGCATTACCTTAAAAACTTTCCGCAATGCGTACTCATCGGACCTAACTGCCCGGGAATAATAACCCCGGGCGAGGCAAAAGCTGGTATTATGCCTGGATTCATTCACCATAAAGGTAACATTGGAATTATTTCGCGGTCGGGAACACTTACCTACGAAGCAGTTGATCAGATCACAAAACTGGGTCTGGGCCAATCCACATGTGTGGGCATAGGAGGCGACCCGGTTGTGGGTAGTTCTATCCTTGACATTACAAAAATGATGATGAATGATCCGGAAACAGAAGCTATCGTAATAATAGGGGAGATAGGTGGCAATATGGAAAACGAAGCAGCTGAATGGATAAAGGACTATGGTACCAAACCCGTTATTGGATTCATAGCTGGACGTACTGCACCAAAGGGTAGAAGAATGGGACATGCTGGTGCAATTATTGGAGGTAAGCATGATACTGCAATTGCAAAAATAGAAATAATGAAACAATGCGGTATACACGTAGTTGATTCACCGGCCGAAATAGGAGATAAAGTTGCTTCTGTTATAAAAAAGTCAGGTTTGAATTAAAAAGTTTTCAGATATATTTGCGGAAATTAAAACGAAAACCATGAAATTACTTGATGGAAAAACAGCACTCATAACCGGAGCTTCCAGGGGAATAGGCAAGGCCATTGCCCTTAAATTTGCCCGTGAAGGAGCTGATATTGCCGTTACCAACATCGTAGAAGATGATGAATTCAGGTTGGCAATAAAAGAAATAGAATCAACCGGTGTGAAGGTAAAGGGTTATGTATTTGACGTGGGCAACTTCACCGAATCGCAGAAAAATGTGGAAGAGGTTATAAAAGATTTTGGGAAAATAGATATCCTGGTTAATAATGCCGGTATTACCCGTGACACATTGTTAATGAGAATGACAGAAGAACAGTGGGATCTTGTTATCAGGGTCAATCTTAAATCTGTATTCAACCTTACAAGAGCCGTTCTAATGCCGATGATGAAACAAAAAGGAGGGTCTATTATTAACCTTAGTTCTGTTGTGGGGGTCTCAGGTAATGCAGGTCAGAGCAATTATTCAGCATCGAAAGCAGGAATAATTGGATTTACAAAAAGCGTTGCCAGGGAGGTTGGCTCAAGAAATATTCGCTGCAATGCACTGGCACCTGGATTTATTATGACTGAAATGACTGATAAACTACCCGAAGAAATTAAAAAAGAATGGACTGAAAAAATACCGCTCAAACGCGCTGGTACACCCGACGACGTGGCTTCAGTCGCACTGTTCCTCGCATCTGACCTTTCTTCCTATGTTACAGGACAGGTAATAAATATTTGTGGAGGAATGTTGACATAATGAAATTTTTTATTATATTTACACCATCGCAGGGCGCCTATCCTTTTAGCACGAGGAAATGCAGCGAGACATATTTATTCCACACACTTTCTTTCTAAAAACAGCGCCCTGCTTTTTTTATTATATGTTCTTAAATATATTCTGTTTAAATGCATAATCTGATATTAATACTGATTATTGCAATCCCTGTAGCAGGATACTTAACCGAAAGGTACCTTAACTACCTTAACTCTAAAATGTGGTCACCTGAACTTCCTGACCGGCTTAAGGGAATATGCGATGAAAATGAATACCGGAAAACACAATTCTACCAGAAAGATAATAACAGACTTTCACTATGGTCCTCTACATTCAACCTCGTAATTTTACTGCTAATGATTATTTCAGGTGGCTTTGCCTTTGTTGATAATCTGGTTAGAAGCATAACAAGCCACCCTGTGTTAATGTCCTTAATGTTTTTTGGAATCATCGGCCTTGCTACTGATTTATTGAATATCCCTTTCAGCTATTACGATAACTTTGTAATAGAAAAGAAATATGGTTTCAACACAATGACTATCAGAACATTTATCACTGACCATATTAAATCGTGGATACTTGCCTTAGTTATAGGTGCTCCTGTTCTTGCTCTTATTACATGGTTCTATTATAAGACTGGAAAATCATTCTGGATATATGCATGGATTTTAATTACGGTTTTTACAATCTTTATAAATTTCTTCTACTCTGAACTCATAGTTCCTCTGTTCAATAAACAGACTCCACTTCAAGAAGGTTCCCTTAGAACCAAAATTGAAGAATTTGCCAGTAAGACAGATTTTCACCTCAGTAATATTTATATAATCGACGGTTCAAAAAGAAGTACAAAGGCCAATGCCTATTTCTCTGGTTTTGGCTCAAAAAAAAGAATTGTTTTGTATGATACATTACTTAAAGAACTTGAAGAAGATGAAATCGTAGCAGTTCTCGCCCACGAAACCGGACACTATAAAAGAAAGCATATTATACATAACATGCTTGTCTCTATACTGCTTACTGGTCTTACTCTGTTTCTTTTTTCACTGGTAGTTGATAGCCCGGCTCTTTCAAAAGCACTTGGTGCAGAATATGCAAGCTTTCACCTTGGATTGCTGGTGTTTGGAATTCTATACAGCCCTCTGTCTCTTGTAATAGGACTGATAGCAAACTATATTTCAAGGAAAAATGAACTTCAGGCTGACGCTTTTGTTAAGAAATACAATTATGCCGTACCACTTTCAGAGGCTCTTAAAAAACTGTCAGTCAAAAATTTGTCCAATATGAATCCCCATCCGGTATATGTGTTTTTTCACTACTCGCATCCGCCACTTCTGGAAAGACTTAAAAAACTTGAATAAAAGATTAATTGACCAAATAGTAATCTATTTTTATATTTGCACCGTTTCTGCCTCCTTAGCTCAGTGGTAGAGCAGCTCACTCGTAATGAGCAGGTCGCGGGTTCAAATCCCGTGGGAGGCTCAAAGGAAATACAGTTCCTGAATTCTTTGTATAAGTTCCTGCAAAATGGTGTGTGAGTACTTTAATTGGATTTATTTTTCTTTTATTTTTGCAGGTGAAAAATTCTAATGCGGGAATAGCTCAGTTGGCAGAGCATCAGCTTCCCAAGCTGAGGGTCGCGGGTTCGAATCCCGTTTCCCGCTCAAACCTCCGAATCTATAATTCAGGAGGTTTTTTATTTTAGTACAGCGTCACTCAATCAGATAAATCCGCGGATTGTTACCGTTGCTAACAATATACGTTTCCTGCCGTGTTCCACTCCTGGTAAAACCTGTCAAGAAACCCGGCCATATATATATGTCTTTCCTCGGCAAGCTTTTTTGCAGTCTCTGTATTCATCAAATCCTTTAGCTTGAGCAGTTTGTCATAAAAGTGCTTTATTGTCGACTCCCTATGTCCTTCTGGGTCGAAAAGGGGTACACCTGTGAATCCTCCATACGAAAAAGCCCTGGCAATACCGATTGCCCCTATGGCATCCAGTCTGTCAGCATCCTGAATAATCTTAAACTCATCTGTAATCCCTGTTCCCTTATACCCTTTGCTGAACGAAATGTTCTGACTGATAAAAATTATCTCATTAATCATCTTTTCATTAAGTCCGGTCTCCAAAAGCATTTTTCTCATTTTACTGATTACATCTTCGCCCGAATCATCATTAAATTTTCTATCGCCTATTTCATGAAGCAATGCAGAAACTTCAACAATCAAAGGATTACCCGATTTTTCTTCCTTGCAAATAAAGAGTGCCATCCGCCTGACCCTGTCAATATGCCACCAATCATGAGCACTGTCATGCTTTGTAATGTTGTTAACTACAAAATCTTCCGTGGTCCGGATAATTTTTTTCGAATCCATTTGTCAAGTGATTTATTGATGTTTGAACTTACAAAATATATTTTTGCAATAAAAACATTCCAGAAATAAACCACAGAGAAATGAAAGCAGAAATTATCACAATAGGTGATGAAATCCTGATAGGTCAGACTGTTGACACAAATTCTGCCTGGATCGGATCTGAATTAAGTAAACTGGGTTTCGAAATAACTCAGATCACTTCAATACCCGATCGTCGTGAAAGTATTCTTAAAATCCTTTCAGAAGTGACCGGCAGAGCAGATGTGGTTATTATTACCGGTGGACTTGGACCTACCAGCGATGATATAACAAAACAAACATTATGTGAATTTTTTAATACTACACTTGTAACAAACCAGGAAGTTCTGGGAATGATTGAACTTATGTTTCAGCGAAGGAATTTGCCAATGACTGAAAATAACAGAAGGCAGGCAGATGTTCCAGCATCATGCAGGGTACTCTTCAATGCCGCTGGAACAGCACCGGGTATGTGGTTCGAAAAGGGGGGAACCATTTTTATTTCACTGCCAGGTGTGCCACTGGAAATGAAATATATTATGAATGAACATGTATTACATGAACTGAAAAAGAGGTTCAGCTCACGTATTATAATTCATAAAAACATTATGACCTATGGCACATTTGAAGCCCGCCTGGCAGAACTGCTTGTCGATTTTGAGGCACAACTTCCTTCCAATATAAAACTGGCATATTTACCTTCTCTGGGAATAATTAAACTGAGGCTCACAGGCTCAGGAAATAACCTGGTTGAATTGTCGAAACAGATAAATGAACAGGTACAAAAACTTTATGCCACAATACCTGATTATATCTATGGTGAAGATGAAGAAACACTTGAAATGGTATTGGGAAAGATATTAAAAGAGAAACAATTAACAATATGCACTGCTGAAAGCTGTACAGGTGGAATGGTAGCACACATGATAACCAGCGTACCCGGAAGCTCGACATATTATAAAGGTTCAGTAATAGCATATGATAACAGTATCAAAAAAAATATTCTGAAAGTCAAGGAAAAAACCCTGAAAGAAAATGGTGCTGTTAGCAGGGAAGTAGCTGAAGAAATGGCAGCTGGAGCACTTAAGTTGTTTGATTGCGATTTCGCTGTAGCTACAACAGGTATAGCAGGACCTGACGGAGGTACGCCAGAAAAACCTGTTGGTTCTGTCTGGATATCAGTAGCTTCAAAGAATGGCGTTACTGCTGAAAAATATCAGTTCCTGCACGACAGGGAAACAAACATAAAACATTTCTCTATCGCAGCACTTAATATGCTCCGTTTGCGAGTTCTAGTCAAATAATTTGTAAACACTGTTTAAAAAAGTTTAATAAAAATTTGTTTAATCCAATAAAAATGACGTAATTTGCGCGTCAATTTTATGAATAAATTTTTAACAGGAAATAGACATTAAAATGGCACGTATCTGTCAGATAACAGGGAAAAAAGCTCAGAGGGGTCATAATGTATCCCACTCAAAAAGAAGGACAAAAAGATTGTTTCTCCCGAATCTTTTTGAGAAAAAATATTTTTTACCTGAAGAAAACAGGTGGATAAAACTGAGAGTCAGTGCAGCAGGCATCCGGCTGATTGACAAAAAAGGACTGAGCGCTGCATTGAAAGAAGCTAAGGAAAAAGGCTATATTGCTAACTATTAAAAAAGAAATACAACATGGCAAAAAAAGGAAAAGGAAACAGGGTACAGGTAATTCTCGAATGCACCGAACATAAGGAGAGTGGTTTGCCAGGTACTTCAAGGTATATAACAACAAAAAACAAAAAAAATACTCCTGATCGTTTGGAGAGGAGAAAATATAACCCGATTCTAAAAAGGTATACTATTCACAGGGAAATAAAATAATCTGAGATATGGCAAAGAAAGTAGTTGCAACATTAAAAACAGGTGTAGGTAAACACTTTGTTAAGTGCATCAAGATGGTAAAATCTGAAAAATCAGGGGCTTATATATTCAAGGAAGAGGTTGTCCATTATGACCACGTAAAAGATTTTTTTAATAAGAAATAAATTAAAACACTGACCCGAAAAAAAGCTTTCTTCAACATGAAGAGGGCTTTTTTTGTCATTATCAAAGCCTGCTTAGAAAATACAAAATGAGTTTATTCGGATTCATAGGGAAAAAAGAAAAGGAGAACCTTAATAAGGGTCTGGAAAAAACTAGAGAGAGTGTATTTGCCAGAATTTCAAGAGCAATAGCAGGAAAATCACATGTTGATGACGAAGTTTTAGATAATCTTGAAGAAATTCTAATTTCCTCTGATGTGGGAGTTGAGACAACTTTGAGAATAATTGACCGTATTGAGAAAAGAGTTGCAAGGGACAAATACCTGAATACTGTTGAACTGAATAAAATACTTAAAGAGGAAATTGCTGCACTTCTTGCTGAGAACAAAACGAGTCCGGTACCCGATTTTTCTTCTCCTCTTCCTGCTGTTCCTTATGTAATAATGGTTGTTGGCGTTAATGGAACAGGTAAAACCACGACAATTGGGAAGCTTGCATATCAATACAAGAAGGCCGGGCGAAAAGTTCTGCTGGGTGCAGCAGATACTTTCAGGGCAGCAGCAATTGACCAGCTGAGCATCTGGGCACAGCGTGCCGATGTTCCACTTGTTAAATCCCAGATGGGATCCGATCCGGGTTCGGTTGCCTACGAAACTCTCCAGAAAGCAGTTTCAACAGGAGCAGAGGTAGTTATTGTCGATACAGCAGGAAGACTTCACAATAAAGTGAACCTGATGAACGAACTGGCAAAAATCAGAAGGGTTATGGAGAAAGTCGTACCCGGTGCCCCCCACGAAGTATTGCTGGTTCTTGATGGCTCAACCGGACAAAATGCATTCGAACAGGCTAAACAATTTACATCCTTCACCGGCATAACAGCCCTCGCTATCACAAAACTCGACGGTACAGCAAAGGGGGGAGTGGTGCTGGGAATATCCGACCAGCTTAAAATACCTGTTAAATACATTGGTACCGGAGAAAAAATAGAAGACCTCCAGATTTTTGACAGATTCGAATTTGTTGATTCCCTTTTTTCATGAAACATTTACCCATAAATAAAAGTTCAACCGAAAAAATAAACGTTGTTACTCTTGGTTGCCCTAAAAATATTGTCGACTCAGAAATACTTCTTAAAAACCTTGAACTTAAAGGATATAAGGTTCTGCACGATTCAAACGATTTTCCCTTCGATACTGTAATAATTAATACCTGTGGCTTCATCCTCGACGCAAAAGAAGAAAGCATAAACACAATCCTTAATTATGTCAGGGCTAAAGAACAGGGTCTGATTAAAAGAATTTTCGTAACAGGTTGCCTGTCACAGAAATATATGCCGGAACTAAAGAAAGAAATTCCTGAAGTCGACCATTTCTCAGGTGTTAACAGTGTAAAAGAAATTATTGAACACCTTGTGTCCGGTTATGAAGGAAAAGAAAACCCAACCACAGAAAGGGTGATAACTGGTCCGGGCCATTATGCCTATATGAAAATTTCAGAAGGATGTGACAGAAAATGTGCCTTCTGTGCCATACCTCAGATAAGAGGAAAATATATTTCAAGAACTATTGATAGCCTGCTTGAAGAAACAACATTCCTCGCAAGTAAAGGTGTGAAAGAACTGATTCTCATTGCACAGGATCTTAATTATTACGGAGTGGACATATACAAGAAAAGAAAACTTACGTATCTTATCCAAAAGATTCTGGAGCAAAATTATTTTCCCTGGATAAGGCTTCAGTACCTCTATCCTGAAGGTTTGAACGATTCCCTGCTGGAATTAATAGGAACTGAAAGCAACATTTGTAAATATATTGACATACCAATTCAACACGTTTCCACAAGGGTACTTCGGCTCATGAAGAGAAGTTATACTAGAAAGAGCCTCGAAAATCTTCTTGCACATATCAGGGAAATAATTCCCGGAGCAGCGATAAGAACGGCTCTAATAGTGGGACATCCTGGTGAGACAAAAAAGGATTTTGAAGAGCTCAAAAAGTTTATCTCGGATTTCAGGTTCGACAGGCTTGGTGTTTTCAAATATTCACACGAAGATGGTACATATGCTTTTGAAAACTACAATGATGATATACCGGAAGAAGAGAAAGAAGCAAGGGCAGCAGAAATAATGGAGATTCAGCAGAATATTTCGCATAAAACTAACCTCGAAAAAATAGATAATTTATTCGAAGTAATTATCGACCGGCAGGAGGGAGGTTACTATGTCGGAAGAACACAATTTGATAGCCCTGAAGTAGATCAGGAAGTTCTTATTGATGCAAAATATAAACTTACCCCAGGATTATTTTACAAAATTAAAATCACCGGTGCTGAAGAATTCGATCTTTATGGGGTTCCCGCTGAATAAAAAGCGTATCTTTTAATGTAACTTTCAGGGTTTTACAACACTGTCAGTTGTTTTCCTGCTGCCTGGTGTTTTTTTCCTTTTTTTGATTTTGATTCTTATTTCATCTTTGGCTTTATTGTAACCAACGCTTACATAATCACCTTCTTCAAGCACAGATTTTATCATCACTTCAGCCATGGGATCCTCCAGATATTTCTGAATAGCTCTCTTCAGTGGCCTTGCTCCAAAATTCGGATCAAACCCTTTTTCGGCAATAAAATCTTTGGCTGCCTTCGAGATCCTGAGTTCATAACCCAGGGCTTTTATCCTCTCGTATAAACCTTTAAGTTCAATATCTATAATCTTCTCAATATCTTCTTTCTCAAGAGGATTAAATATTATAACATCGTCAATTCTGTTTAAAAACTCGGGAGCAAAAGTTTTCTGCAATGCTTTCTGAAGAATGCTCTTTGTCTGCTCATCCCTTGTTGCCTTCCTTGCAGCAGTTTCAAAGCCAATCCCACGCCCGAATTCTGCCAGTTGTCTTGATCCTATGTTTGATGTTAATATTACAATAGTATTTCTAAAATCAACTCTACGGCCAAGACTGTCAGTAAGCTGGCCTTCATCAAGCACCTGAAGCAATATGTTGAACACATCCGGATGTGCCTTTTCAATCTCATCAAGCAGAACAACCGAATAGGGTTTCCTTCTTACTTTTTCCGTAAGCTGTCCGCCCTCCTCGTAACCGACATATCCCGGAGGAGCACCGACAAGTCGCGATACCGAGAATTTCTCCATGTATTCGCTCATGTCGATTCTAATAAGGTTATCAGTGCTATCGAACAGAAATTTTGCAAGAACTTTTGCCAGCTGTGTTTTTCCAACACCAGTTGGTCCAAGGAAAATAAATGAGCCTATAGGTTTATTCGGATCTTTCAGACCGGCCCTGTTGCGCTGTATTGCCTTTACTACCTTTTCAATTGCCTCATCCTGTCCGACAATGCTTGCTTTAAGCTCATCTGCCATCTTGAGAAGCCTCGTTCCCTCAGTCTGGGCAATCCTCTGAACAGGGATGCCTGTCATCATTGCAACCACTTCAGCCACTTTGTCGGCATCAACAATCTCCCTGTTCTGAGCAAGTTCTTTCTCCCATTTTTTCTTTTCCTGTTCAATCAGATCAAGAAGCTCCTTTTCTTTGTCCCTGAAACTTGCAGCTTTTTCGAAATTCTGATTTTTTACGGCTGCCATTTTTTCCTTTTTGGTCTCTTCAAGCTGCTTTTCAAGAGCCAGAATACGCTCAGGCACTACAATATTGGAAATGTGAACTCTTGATCCTGCTTCGTCGAGAGCATCAATTGCCTTGTCGGGCAGATGTCTGTCAGTGATATATCTGTTAGTCAGTTTTACACATGCCTCAATGGCAGCATCGGTGTAAATCACATTGTGATGTTCCTCGTACCTTTCTTTAATATTATGAAGTATATTAATCGTTTCTTCTATAGTTGTGGGTTCTACCAGAACTTTCTGGAATCTCCTTTCAAGAGCACCGTCTTTTTCGATATGCTCTCTATATTCGTCGAGTGTTGTGGCTCCTATGCACTGAATTTCACCTCTTGCCAGGGCAGGTTTAAGCATATTGGCAGCATCGAGGGAACCCGTAGCGCCACCTGCTCCTACTATTGTATGAATCTCATCAATAAAGAGAATAATATTATTGTTCCTCGAAAGCTCGTTCAGGATTGCTTTCATTCGCTCCTCAAACTGTCCACGGTACTTGGTACCTGCAACAATTGATGCAAGGTCGAGCGCTACAACTCTTTTGTTAAACAAAACCCGTGATACATTCTTTTTTACTATCCTGAGAGCAAGACCTTCAGCTATAGCTGATTTTCCAACCCCGGGTTCACCTATGAGCACAGGATTGTTCTTCTTTCTTCTTGAAAGAATCTGTGCTAGCCGCTCAATTTCCCTGTCTCTTCCCACTATGGGATCCAGACGACCTTCCTCGGCTGCTTTTGTGAGGTCTATTCCGAAATTGTCAAGTACAGGAGTCTCTGATGAAGGCTTTGAAGAAGAACCTGCTGAGCCCCTGCCTGATGGCCCGTAACTAAAGGTTTCATCATCATCTTCACGAGGAAAATCTGCCCTTGCAGAAGGACCTTCACTTTCAACATAACGCCTTACCGTCTGATAATCAACATCCAACTCTTTGAGAAAACGTGTTACAAGGGCGTTATCATCTTTCAGTATTGCAAGAAGAAGATGCTCGGATTCAATAGTATCACTTTTTAACGACCTGGCCTCAAGATGAACCAGTTTAAGTATACGTTCTGTACTTTTTAATAAAGGTATAACAGCATTATCAGTTACAGGCACCGGATTTTCTGCTCTGATACTTTTTTCTATGGCACCTTTAATCATAAGAAGGTCAACTCCTGAGTTCAGAAGAATATCAATAGCAACACCTTCTCCGTCGCGAAGTATGCCAAGAAACAGATGCTCAGGGCTGATATAACTGTTTCCCAGCCTTATAGCTTCCTCTTTGCTGTATGTAAGAATATCTTTTACTCGTTGCGAGAATTGTGAATCCATAAATCAATCTTTAATTTAATATAAAACCAAACATTCTTGCTTAAAATATAAATCATGCCATAATGTCATAAAACATGTTAAAAAGTAACCTTTTTGTCCGCTTTTCAAAGTTACTTTATAGCTGTAATATAATCTGGCAATAATCATGCCTATTTATAAACAATTATGTTAAAAAATCAACGTATTTAATTCTCAAAATTACTTAAATATTCACTAAGTTCGTGCTCTGATTTAATTAAAATAATGATTTGTTTTAAATAATTGTTAAACAGTGTATTGAGGTGGAAAGAGTTGTTAAGGTTAACATTGAAGAGGAGATGAAGTCGGCCTACATCGATTATTCGATGTCGGTTATAGTTTCAAGAGCTTTGCCTGACGTAAGGGACGGACTTAAGCCTGTTCAGAGGAGGGTTCTTTACGGAATGTGGGAGCTTGGTGTTTTATCCAATCGTCCGTTTAAGAAATCAGCAAGAATAGTGGGAGAGGTCCTGGGTAAATACCATCCCCATGGAGATACATCTGTTTATGAAGCCATGGTAAGAATGGCACAGGACTGGTCGCTCAGGTATCCTCTTATTGACGGACAGGGCAACTTCGGTTCAATTGACGGCGACAGCCCGGCAGCTATGAGATACACAGAGGCCAGATTAAAGAAAATAGCAGAAGAAATGCTGGCCGATATTGATAAGAATACTGTGGATTTTCAGCTAAATTTCGACGATTCGTTGCAGGAGCCTGCTGTCCTTCCATCAAAAATTCCCAATCTTCTTATCAACGGAACCTCAGGTATTGCAGTCGGTATGGCTACAAACATGCCTCCGCATAACCTCTCCGAAATAGTGGATGCAATTGTGGCTTTTATAGAAAACAGGAATATTACTGTTAACGAGTTACTCCAATATGTGAAAGGACCTGACTTCCCAACAGGAGGGATAATTTACGGTCAACAGGGGATTAAAGATGCATACGAAACAGGAAGGGGTAAAATCATTATCCGGGCACGAACAGAAATAGAACATACCCATTCCGGAAGAGAATGTATTGTGGTTACAGAGATTCCCTTTATGGTAAATAAGGCCGAGATGATCAAAAAAATAGCAGATTTGATCAATGATGGTAAATTAGAGGGAATCTCCTACATTAACGATGAATCTGACAGAAATGGAACAAGGGTTGTAATAATTCTTAAAAAAGATGCTACTGCCAATGTAGTTCTAAACAACCTCTACAAGTACTCACAGCTACAGACAGCTTTTAATGTTAACAATATAGCCCTTGTAAAAGGTAGGCCGCGCCTGCTCAGCCTTAAAGACCTTATAGATTTATATGTAAAACACCGCCATGATGTTATTCTGAGAAGAACAAAATTTGACCTTGACCAGGCCGAAAAACGTTTGCATATTCTGGAGGGTCTTATTATCGCAAGCGACAATATTGATGAGGTTGTTGCAATTATAAGAGGTTCATCAAATCCTGATGAGGCCAGGGAAAAACTTATTGAGAGATTCAATCTTTCGGAAGAACAGGCGAGGGCTATAGTCGATATGAGACTCAGGCAGCTTACAGGCCTCGAACAGGATAAACTCAGAGCAGAATATGAGGAAGTGAAAAAGCAGATTGAGTATCTGAGGAATGTACTGGGAAGTATTGATCTGCAAATGAAGATTATAAAGGATGAGCTGCTTGAAATAAAAGAAAAATACGGCGACGACAGGCGTACGGAGATAGTACCAAACGTTGAAGAATTTAATCCCGAAGATTTTTATTCTGATGATGAGATGGTTATTACAATATCCCATCTCGGATACATTAAAAGAACCCCTCTCACAGAATTTCGCAGGCAAAATCGCGGGGGCATAGGGTCGAGGGCCAGTACAATACGCGATGAAGATTTCATTGAACATCTTTATATTGCAACCATGCATAATACAATGCTCTTCTTCACAGGCAAGGGGAAATGTTACTGGCTTAAAGTATATAATATCCCGGAAGGCACAAGAACCTCTAAAGGAAGAGCTATACAGAATCTAATAAATATTGAACCTGATGACAATATCAGAGCATTCATTAATGTTAAAACCCTTGATGACGAGAAATACATAAAAAACAATTACATTGTTTTATGCACTGCGAAGGGAATTATTAAAAAAACGTCACTTGAGGCCTATTCACGACCAAGAAGTTCGGGGGTTAATGCCATAACTGTAAGAGATGGAGATGAACTTATTGAAGCTCGCCTTACTAATGGAAATCATGAAATAATGCTTGCTGTAAAATCGGGAAGGGCAATCAGATTTCACGAGAGCAGTGTTCGACCAATGGGAAGAACGGCTTCAGGAGTAAGAGGTATAAAACTTGCTTCGGATGATGATATTGTTATTGGTATGATTACAATCGAAAACAAGGAGAAAGATGTTCTGGTTGTTTCGGAAAAAGGAAATGGGAAACGTACTAGCATAGATAGTTATAGAATTACAAACAGGGGAGGAAAGGGTGTGAAAACCATAAATATCACTGAAAAAACCGGCTCACTTATCGCCCTTAAAGATGTTACTGATAATGATGATCTTATGATAATAACATTGAATGGAAATATCCTCAGGATACCTGTATCGGGAATCAGACTGATGGGAAGGGCAACACAGGGTGTTAAGCTCATAAATCTTAGAGAAAATGATTCAATAGCATCTGTTGCATGTGTGGAAATTAATGAAGAGGATGGTGGGGAAGAAGCTGATTATGATGATGAAAATTTTTCACCATCAAATGAAAATGGCAAAGATTTTGATGAATTTTAATTAAAAGTGTTTTAAATTTGAAGCGATTTTTATAACTAAAATTTAAACCATGAAAAAGTTAATAGCAATATTTGTTTCGATTTCAATTACTTACGGTGCTTTGGCCCAGATGGGGAAAGTAACCAGTGCGCTGAGTTATATTGATCAGGGACTGCTCGATAAGGCAAAAGAAGCTCTTGACCAGGCTCTGGTTAATGAAAAATCAAAAAATAATCCTAAAACCTGGGTTGCCAAAGGTAGGCTGGCACAGGAATGTTTCAGATCAGATAATCCCAAGTTTAAAGCGTTTTATGCTGATCCTCTTGAAGAAGCTCTGGCAGCTTATGAAAAGGCCCTTGAACTTGATCCCAAGGGTACTATCGACAAGCAGCTCAAGCTTAATAATACATATGTGCTTCTTGGAAACGACTTTATAACTCAGGGAGTTCAAAGATTTGAAGCTCAGGATTTTGCAGGTGCTCTGAAATCATTTGAAAATAATATTAAAGTTGCTACCAGTCCACTATATATCGGAGTTCCTGATACGGGCATCTATTTCAACGCAGGTCTTGCAGCTTACAATGCAAAAATGTATGACAGGGCAATAGTACATTTTCAGAAATGTGCTGATATGAAATATGAAGGCCCGATGCCATATTTCCTTATCTACAGCTGCTACAAGGAAATGAATGACCTTGCAAATGCTGAGGCTACCCTGAAAAAAGCATTCGAATTATATCCTAACAATCAGGATGTTATACTTAACCTGGTTGATTTCTACATGACAACTGATAAGCTTGATGAAGCCTTCTCATATCTGAACATGGCAAAAAGTCAAAAAGAAAACGATTACACACTCTATTGGGCTGAAGGAGTATTATACATGAAGCAGGAAAAATATGATGAAGCAATAGCAAGTCTTAAAAAATCCATTGAATTGAAAGGGGATGAGTATAATACTCAGTTTAATCTTGGAGTCTGTTATTACAATAAGGCTGTTGCAATGTTTCAGAAAGCAAACGAAATTATGGATGTTGCAAAATATAATGCTGCAATAGCAGAAGCAAATGCAGTATTTATCCAGGCTGTGCCTTATTTTGAAAAAGCAGCTGAGCTCAAGAAAGACGATCCAGACTCTCTGAGAAATTTGAAGGAACTCTATTTCAGACTTAGAACAGTTAATCCTGAATTTGAAGCAAAATACAACGAGGTAGTAAAGAAGCTTGAACAGATTCAGTAAAAACGAATATAAATAATTAAAACGCGGTTGTGACTCAACCGCGTTTTTTATTCCTGCGAAAAAGGGGAGAGTTAGGTAATTAAATTATTAATATAGAATTAAATTATTAATATAGAATTCCTTTATGAATAAAAATACTATTTAACATAATATTAATTATGGGAATCATGAAGAAATTTCCGTCCAGCTTTGCTGGTTAACATAAAATCAGTTCCGGGGCCTCTGGCACCGGAACGGTACGATTTTATGTTAAAGGAAATTTCTTCATACCTCTTTTATATTTTTCCGTCCAGCTTTGCTGGTTAACATAAAATCAGTTCCGGGGCCTCTGGCACCGGAACGGTACGATTTTTTCCCTTCCAGCTTTGCTGGTTAACATCCGCATAACTTTAACCTGGGATATTTCTGAATCTGACAACCAGTAACCGGCATCCAGATATTGACACACCAATTAATTACAACCTCTTAATTACAATCCTTTTGCCAATTATTCTGTTACTCTGTTTCAGAATAATAATGTATACTCCATTATTTAATTCTGAGAAATCCTTTTCTATTTGTTGAATTCCTGAATATTCAGGTATTATTTTGTCATTCAGGCACATACGACCCATAAAATCGTAAATTTCCATTGATACAGGCAATGTGCTCCGTGTTGAGAAAATTAACTTTATCTTTTCATCAAAAGGATTTGGGTAAGCAATAAACTCACTATCAAAAGCATCATTATAAAGACTTGAGTTTAAGCCAGTTTGTGCATCCATCCAGGTAAGCCTGTCATTTATCCACTGTTTCAGGTAATTAATTTCCTCTTCATATGTTTTCCCGATAAAATAATTTGGCCATACATATTTGCCCAAAATAGGCCATTTCTGATAATTTCGGTCTATTTCCGGGCCCAGATACAATACAATACTGTCTATAAATTGCATTATATTCTCTGTTGAAAAATATGTTTTCCTAAGTTCATTCCACCTCATTATGAAATTCCTTACATAATCAGGATCTTCCATCAATCGCTTCCACCAGTGCATCGTATACGCATCCGTCGGCCCGCAATGAGGATAAAGCCATCCCGATGTTGAAAGGTTATAATCAGAATAATTCACATTTCCATAGCACAAATCAAAATCCCATAAAGGCCCGGCATAAAGTTTACCACCCTGTGTGTCTTTCTTTTTATAAAAAAATGTACTGAAGCGGTAACCGTCTACATTATTTGTAAGTTCCTGTATTATCTGAAAATCAATGAAAGATGAAGGATCAATGTACTTTTTGTAACCTGTAAAGGGGTCTTTAAAATCTTTATCGTTCAAAACATTCTGAAAATCTGTAATATACTTTTTAATATATTCTCTTTGCTCATAAACAATCGAATCTGATTTTGGATAAACGTATGTAAACTTGTAATTTCTTGAATTAGGATAAATTATATAAGGATATGATACAAAATAGTCATTGGATGTCAGCCCGCCAATTTTGTCAACTTTTAAAATATATCCTCCTGTCACTTCATCTCCTGCAACATCTTCCCTTCTCAGACGGCTGATATCAAGCCGTTCCTTATCCCTTTTTATTTTTTCAATTAAAAGATAAACACCATTATACTCTCCATTCAAATAAACAACACAATATCTGAATCTGGGCTGCCATGATCCCATCTTACTTCCAAGATGCAGGGTAAGTGCATATCTTATCATCGTCTTATCAGTGTAATGAGCATGAAGTATCCAGTCTTCTTCCGCAGGCATTCCCAGAAGAGGTACACTAATATCATTACCCTGGTAATCTTTAAGTTCAATTGAATAACTTTTTTTGGGAAACATTTGTGTCGATTGTCCATGGATTTCTATACTGGCCTGACCATCAAAGTCAGTTCCCGGCTGAAGCCACGAATTCATCGTACCCGGTCCGTTGTTAATAACTTTCAGATTGACAATAATTTTAGGTTCATCAGGAATTTCCTGGTTTTTAGTATCTATTACAATAATAGGAAGATGGGTAAGATCATTTTTTGGTTCTATAAACCAGGAAGGCGCAGGCCTGTAAAGCCTCTCCTCTGATTTAATTCCGAAAATCAGAAATGTAGTCGAAGATAGATCTGAAGAGGTTGAATTACAGTTATGTACCTGAAGGGCTAAGACATTCTCGCCGGTTCTGAGATATTTTAATAATGTATCATAATTAATAACAAACCTTGCAGGCAAACCTCCCGAGAGCATCTGTGCTTCATAAGATGTCAGTATGGCATATTCATCATGGGATGGCCTCACGCCTGGTGTCCCAATGTTTTCTCTTGCTATTTCGTGATCATTCAGGTAAGCAACAAAACCATCGTCAAAATCTACAAAAAGAATCGCAGCACCTACAGCATCAGCATCATAAACATTGAACTTAATCCTCATATATACAGAGCCTGCCGGGGAAATAACCGTAGAATCATCACCGTCGCCATATCCAATCCCTCCTTTGCCGTTCAACCACGATGAATCATCAAATTCTGTAGCGGCCCAGTTGGATGGAGGTTCAACATTGCCTATGAAATATTTCCATATGTCATTCGACATAACAAGAGTTTCCCAGTGATCAATTTCCTGGGCAAAATTGCAGACTGAATACTTAAGTGTCAGAACTGCAACAATAAATAATATCTTTAAAAAATTGTTAATCAATATCTTATTGAAACACTACATTTAAAAATTACAAAGTGATTAAATTAATCATTATAATTCAATATCCTATTTACATTACACCATGAATATTTAAATTGACCCTGCTTTGACTTAATCTTTAAACTTTTTTATAAGCAATTTATTTTAAAAAATAGATAAATACAGGAAGGTTTAAAATATGAGTAAGTTTTTATCTATTATTTTCTATATTTCGAAACCAGAACAATAACAATATGGTTGCTATCCAGAAAAATACGGTTGAATTTCTTAAAGCACTTGCATTGAATAACAACCGAGATTGGTTTGAAGCACACCGTGTTAATTATGAAACTTCCAGGAAGAATTTTGAGGCATTTGTTCAGGCATTCATTGACAGAATAACTGAATTTGATCCGGTTTTGAAAGGACTCGAGGCTAAATCCTGTATCTTCAGGATTAACCGTGATATACGATTTTCAAACGATAAATCTCCATATAAGACAAATTTCGGAGCCCTCATTATCAGAGGTGGCAGGAAAAACATTCACAGATTTGCAGGATATTATATTCATCTTGAACCAGGAGAATATATGATCGCTGGGGGTGCTTATTTACCGCCTCCTGAATGGCTGGCGGCTATAAGGGAAAAAATAGCTGAAAAACCTGAGGAATTTTTAAAAATCATTGAAAATAAAGATTTTAAAAAGTATTTCGGAGAACTTGATGATGAAAAACTTAAGAGTGCTCCCAGGGGCTTCAGTCCTGACCACCCTTATATCGAATTACTGAAGTTTAAAAGCTATACAGTTGTAAATTATATAAGTGAAAAGAAGGTGCTGAGTCCTGATTATCTTGATTATGCAGTTAAGGTGGCAGAAGTTCTCAAACCTTTTAATGATTTTTTCAATGAATGTGCTGTATAACAAATCATTTCATGTCAAACTTATGGATTTGAAAATCAGTAAAAAGTTATTATAAAAAATTTCTATATTCGTTAAAATTATAAAACAGCAGATATGAAAAGGAAAATTATTGTTTCATTAAGCATCATTATTGCTTCATTAAGTCTTAAAGGGCAAGCTGTAAACCTTGAAGTTGGAGTAAAGGCCCCCAATTTTGTTCTTACCGACGCTCAGAAGAAAGAGTTTTCTCTCGATTCATGGCCTGGCAAGGTACTGCAGATAAATTATGTGGATCCCGATGAGCAGGATCTGAATGAACCATTCAATGAAGCCATTGATAAGGCTGTGGATGTTGATAAAAGAATAAGCAGGGATCATTTTAAGGGTTTTGGTATAGTCGACTGCAAATCAACCTGGAAACCCAACAGTCTGATAAGGGTGATAGCAGGCAACAAAGCCAAAAAATATGATACTACCATTCTATTCGACTATGATGCTACACTTCAGAAATTATGGGGACTTCCCCGCGATAGTTACAGCATAATTATCCTGGATAAGAACAGAGTCTGCAGGGCTATTTACAGGGGTAAAGTTCCAGATAACGAAATAGAAAAAGTAATACAGCTGATAATTGAGCTGACAAAGGAGTAGTTACTGGCTTGCTTCTTCAGTAATATCAATTATTTCAGTTCCCAACTTTGCTTTAAGGCGCTCGAGATCACGTTTTATTGTAGCTACTGTTTTCAGGAGCTGTTTTTCCGGTATTAAGGGGTCAGGAAGCTTGCTGCTTATATAATGAACAAATTTCCAGACTTCCTTTACTTCATTAACATGCACTTCATAAGGCTCATACAGAGGGTTCAGTGAATAAAGAACCAGCTTGCCGTTTTTTTCAATGTTATTTTCCACTACTTTAAAAACTATACCATCATCGAGAGTTAAAATAATATATGCATTGCCGGTTATGATATTCCTCCAGTCCTGAAGGAATTCGCCGGTAACATATGAGCCGTCGGGTATGGGCAACATTGAATCGCCTGTAAGCTGAAAAGTCCGGTATTTTCTGTTTTCTGAAAGAAAAGGCAGGTTAAACACCGGCAGGCTTCCTATATATTCAGGATCTGCATAACCTGTTGTATAGCCAGCCTTCGCTTTTTCATTTACCAGTTCAATGTTTTCCTTATTGCTTCTGTCGACAGTTGTGGCAAGCACTCTGAGATTGCTTCCCCTGATATAGGCATCGTAACCCCGTTCAAGCTCACCGAGCTGACTGTCGGAAAGCTTCGAAATATCAACTCGGAGAAGTGTGTCTATTGAAACATTGAAATAGCTTGAAAATGAAATCAGTGTTTCAATATCAGGCTGGGCAATGCCATTCTCATACCCGCTCAGTGTTGAGCGCTTAAGGTTAAGGGCACAGGCAACTTCATCCTGGGTCCTCCCCTTCCTCTTTCTTAAAATTTTTATGTTGCTGGCGAAGTACATATCAAAAATTTGATTATATTATAGTCAGAATTTTGATTAATTTTTAATCAAAATTAAAATAGATTTTTGATATAACCAAATAATTTTTTAAAAAATGAATGCCATGATTGCTGGCAATACAGAGAGAGCGGTTTTGCACCTTGACCTCGACACCTTTTTTGTTTCGGTGGAGAGGTTGAGGAACAGCAGGCTGAACGGCAAACCGGTGATAGTCGGAAGCCTGTCAGACCGTGGAGTTGTGGCAAGCTGCAGTTATGAAGCAAGACAATATGGTGTGAGCTCAGCCATGCCAATGAAGCTTGCTATGAATCTTTGCCCCGACGCGATAGTCATACGCGGCGATATGGAGCTTTACAGTAAGTACTCAAATATAGTTACGGAAATAATTGCCGAAAGGGCGCCTCTTTATGAAAAAGCTTCGATTGATGAACATTATATAGATCTTACCGGAATGGACAGGTTTTTCGGATGCAGCCGGTGGGCTCATGAACTTCGCAGATATATAATAAAAGAAACAGGCCTGCCTGTATCAATGGGACTTTCTGTCAACAAAACCGTTTCAAAAATAGCTGCCGATGAAGCTAAACCAAACGGCGAAAAAGAAGTGGCAAAAGACATAGTTATCCCTTTCCTCGATCCGCTCTCAATCAAAAAAATACCTATGATAGGACAGAAAACATACCAGATACTGAGAGCTATGGGAATATCAACAATATACACACTGAGAAATATCCCTCCCGAAATGCTCGAAAGATTGATGGGAAAAAACGGTATTGAAATCTGGAAAAGGGCAAACGGAATAGACCCCACCCCTGTCATAAGCTATTCAGAACAGAAATCAATAAGCACAGAACATACATTCGAAAAAGATACTACCGACGTGAAAGTGCTCAACCAGACTCTTGTAAGCATGGTCGAAAAAATAGCATTTGAGATGAGAAGCCAGGAAAAACTCACTTCGTGTGTAACAGTAAAAATCAGATATTCCAACTTCGATACTTATACAATTCAGAAACGTATCCCCTACACCGCATTCGACCATATCCTGATAAGCGCTGCAAAAGAACTTTTTGAAAGACTCTGGCAGCGCCGTATGCTCATCAGACTTATCGGGGTACGGTTCAGCCACCTTGTAAGGGGCGTTCAACAACTCGACATGTTCGACGATACCCCTGAAAAAGTAAATCTGTACATGGCAATGGACAGGCTTAGAAAGCGTTTCGGGCGATATGCCGTTCAAAGAGCATCAGGGGTTATGACAGTACAGGAAAGAGAGGAAAAAGCCTTAAAACGGCTTGAAAATGCCCTTAACGAGCATAAAATGATGGAGGAAAGACTGAAAAGGTACTGGTGGTGAAAAATAAACACAAAAAACAGCACAGTACCTTGTATGCTGTATGCTGGCTAAGTAACAAAAGACAAAAACAATGTTTCTGAATTGCCATTCATATTACAGCCTGCGCTACGGAACAATGTCTGTCGAACAACTTGTAAGCAAAGCTGCTGAATACCGTGCAGAGGCAATTGCCCTTACCGATATAAACAACTCCACAGGCGTACTTGAATTCGTTAAACTCTGCAGAGAAAAAAACATAAAGCCTCTTGCTGGCATTGAGTTCAGAAACGGAAACGAGTTCCTGTACACTGGCATCGCAATGAATAATGAAGGTTTCCGGGAACTGAATGAATTCCTGACCAGCCATAATATCAATGGCATGCCAATCGAATTCCCTGCGCCACGATTCAATAATGCCTGCATAATTTATTCAGTCGGTAAAATTCCGGGACGCAAACTTTACGAAAATGAGTACATAGGCATACGGCCAAAAGAAGTAAACCGCCTTATCAGCTTCCCCCCTGCCCTTAAACGCTCGAAAATGTTAATAATCAATCCTGTAACTTTTGCTGCAAGTGATGATTACCAGATCCACAAAAGCCTGAGGGCCATCGACAATAACATACTCCTGAGCCATCTCCAGCCCTCACAATGCGCCCCCAACGATGAAATATTCCGCACAAAGGATGAAATAATAAACATCTTCAAATCCTTCCCCGAACTGATTGAAACTACTGAAAAACTGATCAGTAACTCTGATTTCTCACCCGACCTTGAAAGCAACAAAAATAAAAAAGTGTACTCAGCAAGCCGTTACGACGACAAACTGCTACTTGAGAAACTTGCATGGGACGGCATGCTTTACAGGTACGGCAACAATAACGAAGAAGCAAAGCGGAGAATTAAACACGAGCTTGAAATAATCGACAAACTCGGCTTTTCTGCCTATTTCCTGATTACCTGGGATATCGTACGGTACTCAATGTCGAGAGGCTTTTACCACGTCGGCAGAGGTAGCGGTGCCAATTCAATAGTTGCTTATTGTCTGAAAATCACCAACGTTGACCCTATCGACCTGAACCTTTACTTTGAACGGTTCATCAACCCCCGCAGAAGCAGCCCGCCCGACTTCGATATTGATTACTCATGGAAAGAAAGAGATGAAGTGCTCGACTACATTTTCAAAAGATACGGATACCGCCATACCGCACTCATAGGCACAATAAATACTTTCAGGGGTAAATCTATTGTAAGAGAACTGGGGAAAATATATGGCCTACCCAAGGAAGAAATTGATAACCTGATAGATAACCCCTGTGCCGATATTAACCGCAACGGAATAGCCGATAAGATTTTCGAAACAGGACTTAAAATTGCCGACTTCCCCAACATCAGAAGCATTCATGCCGGAGGCGTTATAATCTCTGAAGAGCCGGTTACCTATTATACAGCACTTGATTTTCCGCCCAAAGGCTTTCAAACCACACAGTGGGACATGTACACTGCTGAAGAGATAGGCTTTGAAAAGCTCGACATACTAAGCCAGAGAGGTATTGGGCATATCCGCGAAAGCGCCGAAATAATCCTTAAAAACAGAAACATTAAAGTGGATATATACGACATCGATAAATTCAAACAAGACCCCCTTGTGAAAGAATTCCTAAGAAAAGGTGAAACCAAAGGATGCTTTTATATTGAAAGTCCGGCAATGCGGGGACTTCTCAAAAAACTAAAATGTAAAGATTACAAAACTCTTGTTGCTGCCAGCTCTGTGATAAGACCTGGTGTTGCACGCTCTGGCATGATGAGAGAATATATTTACCGTTTTCATAACCCGGGTAAGTTTGAATATCTCCATCCTGTTATGAAAGAACAACTGGAAGAGACATTCGGTGTAATGATTTATCAGGAAGATGTAATTAAAATATGCCACCATTTCGCAGGTCTGGATCTGGCCGATGCAGACATTCTCAGGCGCGCAATGAGCGGAAAATACCGGTCGAAACAGGAAATGAAGAGAATAATGAACAAGTTTTTCTCAAACTGCAGGGAAAAAGGTTACAATGAAGAAATTACCAAAGAGGTCTGGCGCCAGATAGAGTCATTTGCCGGATATTCCTTTTCCAAGGCACACTCTGCATCATACGCCGTTGAGAGCCTCCAGAGCCTTTACCTGAAAGCTCATTTCCCGCTTGAATTTATGGTAGCTGTTATTAATAATTTCGGAGGGTTTTACTCTGCCTGGGTTTATGTCCATGAAGCAAAAAGATACGGAGGTAAAATTAATCTGCCCTGTGTAAACAAAAGTACCTATAAGACAACTATTTATGGAAAGGATATATATCTGGGTTTTATTCATATACAGAACCTTGAAGAAAAAATTGCCAGACTGATCGAAGAAGAGAGACAAACGGGCGGTCCATTTAACAGTCTGAACGACTTTATTAACCGTGTTAACCCCGGTCTTGAACAGCTTATTCTTCTTATACGGGCCGGCGCCTTCAGGTTTACAGGAAAACCGAAAGCCTCACTTCTGTGGGAAGCACACATGCTGATGAATAAGAGTAAGCCGGAACCTACTAAGCCGCTCTTCTTCTCTCCTGCAAGGATGTATTCACTCCCCGAACTTGAATATGACAAGCTTTCCGATGCTTACGACGAAATCGAACTTATAGGATTCCCCGTATCTGTTTCCTGGTTCGATATGCTGGAAACATCATTCCGGGGAGAAATATTTGCGCATGAATTAAATAAATATGAAGGGAAAAAAGTAAAAATGGTAGGACAACTTGTTACCGTAAAATACATTAAAACAGTAAAAAACGAATGGATGAACTTCGGATGCTTTATTGATGCAGAAGGAAACTTTTTTGACACAGTGCATTTTCCACAATCACTGAAAAATTATCCTTTCAAAGGAAGTGGCATATATCTAATAGCAGGCAAGGTTGTTGTGGATTTTGGTTTCCCCTCCATAGAAGTTGAGAAAATGGCAAAACTGCCGGTAAAAAAAGATCCACGTTCGGTTTGATTTTTAATAATGTTTTTACCACTCTCCGCTCTCAGTCCTTACAGCCTTCAGAACTCCTTTAATTGACAAAATCTTTTTTATAATACTTTGTAATACATCATTATTAGGCACCATTATCTGAAGCATACCTTCAAACATTCCTTCATTCATTTTATAATTAAAACTTCGCAATACAATTCTGTTTTCAGTAATTACATCAGCAATCCTGTTTATAATCCCAACTTCTGCAATGCCTGTAACTTTTACCGATGCCCTGAAATCAGGCATATCGCTTGTTTTGGTCCACCTGGCTGATACGTATCTATATGGATATCTCAATAACATATACTGGGCATTAGGGCATGAAGTTCTGTGGATTTTTATGCCATCTGAAACTGTAACAAACCCAAAAATCCTGTCACCAAAAACTGGATTGCAACATTTCGCAAGCTTATAATCAAGTCCTTCTATTTTTTCATCAATAACAAGGTAATCTGTATATAATTGCGATAAACGGTCTTCAATAACGGTGCTGCTATCTGTTTCAACATTATCTTTCTCTGCCTTATCTTTTACTTCAGGTTTTGTTAGTAAATCTTTTATATCCAGTAGATTAATTTTCTCAAGAGCAATTTGATAATAAAGGTCCTGTGCCGATTTTAACTGGTAGTGCGAAAGGAGTTTATTTATCACTGCGTCTCCGAAAGGTATTTTCCAGTTCTTAAGGCGGCGCATAAGCATCTCCTTCCCTTCTGCTGCATGAAGTGTTTTCTCTTCGTTAAGTGCTTGCTTAATTTTAGCTTTTGCCTTTGACGTTATTACAAACGAGAGCCAATCATGTGTCGGTTTCTGATTCCTGGAAGTGAGCACCGAGACCTGATCTCCATTCTGCAGTACATACCTCAATGTTACATTCCTGCCGTTGACTTTGGCTCCAACGCAGGTCCGGCCAACTTCAGTATGAATATCAAATGCAAAATCGAGAACCGTTGCTCCTGCCGGTAGCTGTCGAAGTTCTCCTTTTGGTGTAAAAACAAATACCTCGTCCGAATAGAGCCCCGACCTTACCTGATCAATAAAAGAATCATCTTTGTCACTTGTCTCAAGTATCTCCCGCATCCTCGCAAGCCATTGATCAAGACCCGATTCACCCTCCCTCAAACCTTTGTATTTATAATGTGCAGCAAGTCCTTTTTCCGCAATCTCATCCATCCTTGTTGTCCTTATCTGCACCTCCACCCACCTGCCTCCCGGACCTATAACAGTTGTATGAAGCGATTCGTAACCATTTGACTTCGGAACCGAAATCCAATCACGAAGACGGCTGGGATTGGGCTGATATAAATCTGTAACTATTGAATATACCTGCCAGCAATCTGATTTTTCATTTTCAGGTTTACTTTCTATAATGATCCTCACAGCAAAAATGTCATAAACTTCATCAAAATCAATACCCTGCTTTCTCATTTTACTGAGAATAGAATGAATTGATTTTGTGCGACTTTTTATACTGAACTTAAAGCCATTCTTTAGAAGTCTTTCCTTGATGGGAGTGGTAAATTCCTTAATAAATCTATTACGTGAAACAGCTGTTTTCTTAAGCTTCTCACTAATGTAATTATACTGATCAGGTTCAAGGTATTTTATTGAAAGATCCTCAAGGTCTGATTTAATATTATATAATCCCAGCCGGTGAGCAAGAGGAGCATAAAGAAAATAAGTTTCAGAAGAGAGTGAAAGTTTTGTTTTTTCCTCTGCACTGTCAAGGTTTCTCATTACTACAAGCCTTTCAGCCAGTTTGATAAGAATAACTCTGACATCATCTGCCAGACTTAAAAGAAGCTTGCGAAAGTTTTCTGATTTATATGAAATCCTGGCTGATTCAATAACAGATATCTTTGAAAGCCCTTCAAGTATATTTATAGTACCCTGCCCGAAGGTATTTAAAAGCTCTTCTTTTCTATTTTTAACCGAATCGTATACATAATGAATAAGTGTACCTGCAACGGCTGAAATCCCCAGTCCGATTTCAGAAACCACAATATTCGCGACATCAAGCGCATGAATGATAACTGAATTACCGGTTAATGTTTTTCTGTCGCTGCAATGCTCCACCAGAATATCCAGTGCTTTTCTGATAATAGGAATATCTTTCTCAGGTAATGAACGCCTGGATGCATATAAGAGTGTACGGTATCGTGAATATATTTCCCTTGAAAGCACCTGTGATAAATCTTCATTTTAGGTCAAATAAATATAATCAAAATACATGAAAAAAATTACCCCGGACTTATGCTTTGAGTACCGGGGTCAAGTATATTGTTAAATATTTATTATCTGAATGAAACCCCAAATCCAGCTGACAATACATTATACTGAGCCCTTGTATAATCAGCATGAATTGTTATAACAGCCAGTTTTATTCTGATTCCCACGTTCGCTCTTAAACCTGAAAAATTCTTAATATCTATAGGTTGTATTGAACTACCTTTCATCACTCCTGAGTCATTGTATTCTGCATGTGGTGTAGGTGTTGCAACGAGAACAGGTGTTGGGAAATTTCCTTCGAGGGAAATTTTGGTTTGTGTTTTGCTGTAACCAAGTCCACCATAAATAGTAATAACTGGGACATTGACTGAAGCAACCACACCAATATTTAATGCATTAACTGTAGCTGCAATTTTCTGGTCGCTGAATGCTGTTGCCGGGTTATAGGTTGAATAATTCTGTGGCTCTTCCGGCTGAAGGCTCACTGCTACATTTCCTTGCAATCTGGTATAGCCTCCGAACAACGACACATCAATTGGCAGCAGCTTGTTACCTGGAATATATTGCATTATGCTGTGCATTAATCCTATACCCCAGAGTGAAATATTTCCATCATCTTTAATATTAATTTTTGGAATATACCTTGCTTTCAGCTCTGTGCCGAGAGGTAATCCTATACCTGCCTGAAGTGTCGGGACAGGTATATACCTCCAATTTGTTCCTGGAGGAAGTGAAAAAGAAGCAAGGGTTACTCCTGAAACTTCTTTTGTAAGCTGCGGACCATTAACATCGGGTCCTGATACAGTAGAAGCTGTACCTGAACCTGTTAAAGTTGTAAGTCCAAGATCTGAGACATTGTATGTTCCTGCTGACTTCGGAACCACTCCCACATTTATGCCGGCTGTGATATCAAATCCTCCAAATTTATGAGGTTTTGCAGTATTATACCAGCTACCGTTCAGCCCTGCACCAAAAGCATTTGCCCAGGGTGTCATATAAGCCTCAATAATTTTGATACCATCTGTTGCCCCGGCCCTTAGAAATTCAACATTATCTATCTGAGCCATAGAAATACTTAAAGTAAATGGCAACAGAATAATTATCGATAATAACCATCTGATTTTAAAATTATTCATAAGATTGAATTTAAGTTTTTATTCAATAATTTATTTATCCTGAAAATGAATGTATAAAATTACTTTTATTATAAAACGTTCACATTTAGGCTTTATTTTAAGATATTATCCGGCTCTTTTGCAAATTCATTATAATAACCACGATCGACCAGGTTTGGAAGAAAAACTTTTAACAGTACAGTCAGATATCCTTCGATAGTCATAATTTTATATTTATTCTTCCTTAAAATGCTTTTAAGAATCTTTTGGGCAACATATTCCGGCTGGACAAGTTTTTCCTCATTGCGGGGAGATCCACCCTGTATTGAACCATCGGCCAGCAAAGCATTTTTTCTGATTTCTGAAGCAGTAAATCCTGGTGCAAAAATAAGTACGTTCAATCCTTTCTTTATGTTCTCAACACGTATGCTTTCGTAAAGGCCATGAAGTGCTGATTTTGATGCAGAATATCCAGCCCTTCCGGGCAAACCATGGAAGCCTCCTATTGATGATATTCCAACAAGCGTTCCTTTACGCTCAATAAGATAAGGCAATGCAAACTGAGCACAGTGCACAGAACCCCAGAAATTGACATCCATGACTCTTTGAAGTACTTTAATGTCTGTTTCATGAAACAGAGCCTTCATTGAAATGCCTGCGTTATTAACAAGTATGTCAATTCCTCCAAATTCTTTAACACTCTTTTCAATTAATATCCTGCAATCTTCCCTGCTGGTAACATCAGTTTTAACTGCCATGGCCTTCATTCCATTATCTCTTATCTGCTTTTCAATTTCAGCAATTTTGTCTTCAGACCTTGCGGCCAGCACAACAATACTGCCGTTTCTGGCAAATTCAAATGCTAATGCCTTTCCGATCCCGGAGGAAGCTCCGGTCACTATCACAACCTTATCGTTAAAGAATTTTTTCATGTATGCAATGAATGTTGTTTGTCAGAATTTTAATTAAAATTTAATGGGTGAAAAATACTAAAATTAACAATTGAAAAATTATTCTTATTTTGATTTTAGTAAAAATATCCTAACTTTGCACTCGCAAAAATTTTTAAAGATTCAGTAGCTCAGTCGGTAGAGCACATCCCTTTTAAGGATGGGGTCCTGGGTTCGATTCCCAGCTGGATCACAAAATAAAAAACAACCTGATCAGGTTGTTTTTTATTTTTAATGTGCAAATTATATTACTCAGATAAAACCGGAATCTGCCGGTTGATTGACTCTTCCAGTGAGATAAGAGTTTCAGTACGGGTAACACCCGGAATGGTTTGAATTTTGTCAGTAAGAATTGTCCTCAGGTGTTCGTTATCACGTGTATAAACTTTGATAAACAGAGAGTAATTTCCTGTAGTGTAGTGGCATTCGATTATCTCCGGAATCTCTTTGAATTTTTTAACTACATTCCTGTATTCACCTGGATGATCGAGGAAAATGCCAATATAGGCACAGGTTCTGAAACCAACCATTATCGGGTCAACTTTAAATTCTGAACCTTTAATAACTCCTATTCTGATCAGCCTTTGAACACGCTGATGAATTGCAGCCCCCGATACCCCGCATTCTCTGGCAACTTCCAGATAGGGTATCCTGGCATTTTTTGTAATTATATCCAGAATTTTCCTGTCAAGGTTATCTATCTGTAAATTTTCAGCCATGACGTTTTGATTTTTATATTATTAATCGATTAATAATTTTTAAAAATATCGTTTGAAAATTATAAATTTTAAATTTATTCAACAAATAATTTGGTAAAAATAAGTATTAATTTATCAATTTATTGACTAACAAGTACCTTAACTATGTTAAAAATTCTTATTTATATAACCTATCAGCAGGGAATAATCTTCAAAACCTCTTTCCACCAGAAATTGTTCTATGCCTGTTATTATTTTACAGGGTACTGAAGGATCGATAAATAATGCTGTTCCAACCTGGATAGCTGTAGCTCCAGCCATTATAAATTCAAGAGCATCTATTTCATTCATAATTCCCCCTATTCCAATAACTGGTATTTTTACCGTTTTTGCTGCCTGCCATACCATTCTTACAGCAACCGGTTTAATGGCTGGTCCAGATAGTCCCCCGGTAATTGTAGCCAGTGAAGGTTTCATTTTTTTAACATCTATTGCCATTCCCAGCAAAGTATTTACGAGTGATATCGCATCAGCACCTTCGTCTTCGGCAATTTTTGCAAACTCTTCTATCGAGGTGACATTAGGAGAAAGTTTAACAATCAGAATCCGCGAATAAACTTTTCTTACTGATTTAATGACCTCCCGTGCAGTAACCGGATTTGTACCAAAGGCCATGCCTCCCATTTTAACGTTGGGACAGGAAATGTTTAACTCAATTGCAGGTATTTTTTCAAGATGAGATATCCTTTCAGCAAGTTCAACATATTCCTCGATTGTACTGCCATTTACATTTATCATGACATTTGTATCCAGACCTGTAAGTCTTGGATAAATATGCTTTTCGAAATATTCAATCCCGTTGTTCTGTAATCCCACTGAATTAAGCATCCCTGAGGGTGTCTCAACCATTCTTGGATAAGGATTTCCCTCTCGTGGTTTTAATGTCATTCCCTTAACGATAATTCCACCCAGTTTCTCAAGTGAAATAAAATCTTCAAGTTCTATGCCATATCCACATGTACCTGAAGCTGTTATAACAGGATTCTTAAAGCTGAGATTTCCTATTTTGAAACTAAGGTTTACCATAATAGTTCATTTGCATTGATAACTGGACCTTCAGTGCATGTACAAATATTACCCCTGGTTGTTTTTACAATACAGCAAAGGCATATGCCTATTCCACATGCCATGAGGTGTTCAAGAGATACTTCACAAAATATGTTACGCGACTTTGCCAATGATACTACTGCTTTCATCATAGCTTCAGGTCCACAGCAATATATTCTGTCGTATTTACCTTTAAGAAGTAAAGGATGTTCCGTAACCAAACCCTCTCTTCCTGCAGATCCGTCGTCGGTTGTAATAAAAACCCGGCCGTATTTTTCAAATTCTTCAGTTTCTATGATACGTTGTTGGCTTTTAAAACCTAAAAGAATATCAGGATTTATCTCTAATTGCTTGATGTGTTTTGCCAGAAAAAGAAGAGGTGCTACACCGGAACCTCCGCCAACAAGGAGGATATTCTCACCTTTATTAGGTTCACTGAAAGGCCTGCCAAGAGGATAAATGATATTTAGAATTTCACCAGGCAGGAGTTTTGACATTTTTTCTGTTCCCTTTCCGGCAATCTGGACCAGAATCTTTATTGAATTTTTATCGTAATCTAAATCATGAACTGAAAAAGGACGCCTCAGAAACGTCTCCCTGCTGCCATCTATCCTCACCTGAACAAACTGTCCGGGCATTAAATTCTGTAGCTTTTCCGGCGAGACTAATTCAAGAATGAAATAATCTTGAGTAATTTTAGTATTATTTAAAACTTTAAAGTCCCGGATTAACTTTGCCATTAGAAATATTATTTATGACAAAGATAAATTTATAATAAATATATCCGTGAATAGGGAAATATTAAAATACATCAATCCGGAAAATATTCGTCAAAAGTATTGTCATCATAGAAAATAATTATCCTGCGTGCCGGTTTTTTCGGGACTTTACTTTCAGTTTTTATTTCTATTTTGTCTTTTTCATCAAAGGAAATTTTGTTTTGTACTGATGATTCAGATGGCTGGATTTCAATAAGAGATTCTTTATCATCATCTTTCATAATTCCATTATCAAACAGGGACGATACATTATCTGTATACATTTCACCTTTGCCGAATAACAGCCATGATGGAGAAATGTTTTTATATCTTGAGAGCATCTTCAGTACAAAGTCAAGACTTGGCTTATTTCTTCCTGATAGGATATGAGATATACTAGATGGCTGAACTCCTATTTCCTGAGCAAATTGAATGTAGGTTTTGTTTTCTCTCCTGAGAAATTCCTCTATCCTTTCTTTCATGTTCATGTTTTTACAAATGTAATAAAAATTTGAATTACATGTGTAAAATAATCTAATTTACATCTGTAAAATAAGTTAATTTATTCGCCAGGTATGCATAATTCGTTAATTGATTAAACAGTTTATTTCCAAACTAGTATAAATATCAATTATCTTCAACTTTTTCTTGAATTTAGGTATTTAAAACATTGATTTATAATAATATAATATATAAAGACATTAATATTCTAAAAATTTTTATTGGTATCATTACTTTTTATTTCGATTTATTATTTATATAATATATTTTAATATGCAGATAAACAGACTTTTAATAAATTATTATTTACTTATTAAATTAACATTACATTTGTAAATAAATGATAACTTACACATGTAAAATCGACTAGTTTTAATTCATTATTGTTTATTTTACTTTTGTAAAAACATCGCCTTTTCGTGTAAAATGATTCTGTAGAATTCTTTTTGGTTATAAATCTTAAATCATCTTAATTTTAATTCAGATTTTTAAAATGATATATTTGCCGGAAATAATAACTGGAATAGATGACTTCAAATAAACGTTTTTCATTTCCCCTACACTATCAGATTCTTATTGCAATTATTGCAGGAGGTTTGTTTGGTTATTTTTTTCACGGTGCGGTAAAATATACTAACTGGATAGGTGATATTTTTCTGCGTGCGCTGAATATGATTATAGTTCCTCTTATTCTGTGCTCAATAACCAATGGAGTTGCAAGTGTTGGAAGCGGAGAAAATCTTGGAAGACTTGGTTTTAAAACTATCGGGTTCTATATCCTTTCAACTTTGATAGCTATCATTACAGGTTTTGTTCTGGTGACTGCCATTAAACCAGGAACAGGTGCTGAACTTGGATTAACTATGAATGTTGAAAACATTGCAGCCGCATCTGACAATTTCGGGCAAACACTCATTAGAATCATTCCTTCAAATATTTTCGAAGCCCTTGCTCAGGGTCAGATGCTTGGAATAATTCTTTTCTCTATTCTATTTGGTTATTTCATTACAAAACTTAATGAAGACCGGCGTACTCTTTTAACCGGCATAATCTCTGCTGCGCTCGATGTTATAATGAAACTGACTCTTTTTATAATAAAATTTACTCCCCTGGGAATATTCAGCATTACAGCAAAAGTTATTGCTCAGCAGATATCTATTGGAAATGACATCAGCGAAGTTATTAGCCGGCTTGGATTATATTTCCTGACTGTACTTGCAGGATTATTGATTCATGGATTTATTACACTTCCACTAATGGTTAAAGTGCTGGGTAAAGCTAATCCATTCAAGCATCTTAAAAACATGATGACTCCTTTGCTCACAGCTTTTACTACATCATCATCCAATGCAACCCTTCCCCTTACACTTGAGGCTGTTCAGAACAAGGACGGCGTTTCAGGAAAAATAGCCAGTTTTACACTTCCGCTGGGAGCAACAATAAATATGAACGGAACAGCTTTGTATGAATGTGTGGCAGTAATGTTTATAGCCCAGGCTTATGGTGTTGATCTGAGTTTGACACAGCAGCTAATTGTAATTTTTACTGCATTGCTTGCTGCAATAGGTGCAGCTGGCATCCCAATGGCAGGACTTGTGATGATGGCCGTCGTGCTTAAAGCAGTAGGTTTACCGCTTGAAGGAATAGGTCTGGTACTTGCCGTGGACCGCATCCTTGATATGTTCAGAACAGCTTTAAATGTATATGGGGATACATGCGCTGCTGTAATAATTGCAAAGTCAGAAGGAGAAAAACTCTCTATTTAATTGACCGTCTTATAACTTTCAAAAAGGTAGCTTAGAACTTCTAAATCCTAAATAGAAAATACTTCACAGCTTTAATAGAGCCATGAAGTATGGAATAATTCAAACTTGTTGGTTAATCAGATTGTCAGATATTCTCAAGTTCCTCGGCAGTAGGTTCACGAACACCTATTACTTTCCCTGTAAAGTATAGATCAACGCCTGCCATGGGATGATTAAAATCCATTTTTACAATATCTCCGGAAATCTCATTTATTACTCCAATAAATTGTTTTCCCGAACCATCAGTCATCGGAATTTCATTACCTACCCTGCATACTTCCTCGTCTACTTTTCCGTCAATCTCAAAGGCTGAAATAGGAATATCTATTATCAGATCTTCCCTCCTCTCTCCGTAAGCATCTCTGGATTTAATTGTGAACTGGAATTCATCTCCTTCAGATAAATTGCTCAGGGCTGATTCGAATGATTGCAACAGACGGCCCGTTCCATAGATAAACTGAAATGGATTGTCAGATTCAACTTTTTCAATTACAGGTCCATTACTGTCAGTCTCTCTTAGTTCATAAACAAGGGAAACCAATAAATTCTCTTTGATTTTCATTTAATAAAAATTTGTTTTTGTAAATGTAGAATAATTAATTCAAAATATTTCTCAATTATAAAACATTAACATTTAAATAATGTTCAACAAATTCCCTGATAATAATTCAGAAAATAAAACTTATCCTTATTTCTGGATTGCTGTATAAAGCATATCCTGAATCACTTAATGCCCATAAAACTATGAAGTTTATGCTTGCTCTTCTTCCAATCTGCTGACTGAGTCCGCCACCTATAAGAGGTGTGTTCACAAGAAATCTTTTTGATTCACCCGGGATATAAGAGGATCCTTTCCAGAAACTCGATTCAAGGGAAAGGAGCTCATTATCGACTTGAAGCACAATGCTGGTATGAGATCCGATTGGAATTAATTTATCAATGTCTCGCAGGAGCACTACCTGTAAATAAGATTGAATTCCGTATATATCAGTTTGCTCTCCGAGAAATTTGTAAAATCTGTAATTTGGTCCTCCAGCAATTGCCAGACGTGGTAAAAGCCAGACTCCGACCACGGGGGCTATCTCAATATCTGTAAGAGTCCCCAGCTGAAGGGAAAAGCTTCCACCCCAGAATAACCTCTCCTTAAAGGGAGGTCTTTCATTATTTTTATCCTGAGCAATCAGTTTATCAGCAGTATATAGACTAAAAAATAATGTAAGCAAAATTCCAGCGACGACTTTCCTGCCTCTCTTCATTTCTTAAAAGTTGTATATTTGATACATACAAATAAACGAAAAAACTCTTTTATCCAGTAAAGAAACTTTAAATATGAACATCATTATTACCGGAGGCTCTAGCGGAATTGGCTTAGAAACAGCGAAAGTTTTATCCGAAAACAAAGAAATCAACATAATTGTAACAGGTAGAAATGAAACGGCTCTTAAAAAAGTTTCGGATTATTCGCCTTACCACAATATTATCCCTCTAATAACAGATTTCACAACTCTCGCAAGTAATTCAGAATCAATATTAAAATTTGTACGAAAATATTTTGACAAAATCGATATACTTATTAATAATGCCGGATATTTGTATGCCAGAAAATTTGATGAAACAGATGAAAAAGAGGCCAGATTAATGATGGAGATAAATTTTTTTGTCCCCGCAATGCTGATACGTCTTTTTCTTCCTTTGTTTCACAGAGGTTCTCATATAGTAAATATCTCAAGTATGGGTGGGTACCAGGGTAGTCAGAAATTTCCGGGCCTCTCATATTATAGTGCCTCCAAAGCAGCAATAGCATGTTTAACTGAATGCCTTGCAACAGAGTTGATAGACAGGGAAATTTATGTTAACTGTATTGCACCGGGGAGTGTTCAGACAGAAATGTTTGACAGAGCTTTTCCAGGTCAAAAGGCAAATTTAAGCGCTGAAGAAATGGGCAAATTCCTGGCATGGTTTGCTATCAACGGCCACAGATATTTCAACGGCAAAATAATACCGGTTGCAATGGTATCACCATAAATATTTTAAAAACACGATGTTATCTTGGTTTATCAGAAGTATTCCTTTATCTGTAGTTGACCCCGTAAAGCAAGAATCACATTAAAAGCAAGTGCTTTCATTTCATCTTCACCAGGATATATTACAACCTCAGCAATAAAGCTTACACGGGATATTATTTTTTCATTGAATGATTTTTGATAAGCCATTCCACCCGTAAGAATTATTGAATCAACTTTTCCTTCGAGAACTGCAGCCATACTGCCTATTTCCTTTGAAATCTGGTACGCAGCTGCATCTATAACCAGCAATGCTGACTCATCTCCTTCTTCAGCCCTCCTGGAGATATCTCTGAAATCATTTGTTCCGAGGTATGCTACCATCCCGCCTTTGCCGATAAGCATTGAATTAATCTGCTCGTAAGTATATTTACCACTGAAGCAGAGATCGACCAATTGTTTTGAAGGGAGTCCTCCTGACCGTTCCGGAGAGAAAGGTCCATCTCCACCTAGTGCATTGTTGACATCAACTACCCGCCCCTGCTTGTGAGCTCCTACACTTATTCCACCTCCCATGTGAACAACTATAAGATTCAACTTTTCATACTCTTTTCCCTTAGAGGCTGCATAAAGCCTTGCGACCGCCTTCTGGTTGAGCGCATGGAAAATCGAGAGCCGTTTAATTTCAGGATGACCTGATAGTCTGGCAACAGGTTCCATTTCATCTACAACAACAGGATCAACAATAAATGCAGGAACATCTTGTAATTCAGAAGCTATATCATCCGCAATAAGAGCTCCTAGATTGCTGGCATGCTCTCCCATTGGACTTTCTCTCAGATCTTTTTTCATTCTCTCATTCACCCTGTAAACTCCCGATTCAATAGGCTTTACAAGCCCACCCCTTCCTACAACTGCTGCAACCCTTGAAAAATCAATTTTATAATGTTCCAGTTCTTTCATAATCAGATCTTTACGAAAATGGAACTGGTCAGTTATCCTGGAAAATCTTTGAAGCTCTTCTGTTGAATGTCTGATTGTTTTTTCAAAAAGAAGGTTTTCCTCTTCAAATACAGCAATTTTAGTGGAAGTAGAACCTGGATTAATTGCAATAATCAGTGATTTTTTCATTCCAATAGCTGAACTATTTGTTTATATATTTCTTTCAGCCAGCAGGCAAGCAAGGGCTATGCAATAGTATTTTGACTTCTTTTTTTCACTTCTCGACATTAATACAACAGGTTTTGATGTGCCTCTTATAAGACCGGCCAGTTCACCTCCCGCAAAAAGCATAAGTCCTTTATAAAACGGATTGCATGATTCAAGCGAAGGAAAAAGAAGAATATCAGCATCACCACAAATAGGAGTATCGACCTGTTTCAACTCCTGGCTTTTCCTGTCACAGGCGAGAAAAATATCCAGCGGACCATCCATAATGCAGTTTTTAATCTGACCTCGTTCAGCCATTTTACACATAACTGCGTAATGAATAGAATTTTCCGAGTGCCTGGAGATTTTCTCTGATGCTCCGATCAATGCCACCCTGGGTTTTTCTATTCCGAAAGTATTTGCCATTTCAATGGCATATTCTGCCATGGCAATTTTCTGGTCAAGGTCTGGAAAAGGGATTACTGCAGGGTCGGTAATAAAAAGAAGCTTATGGTACGATGGAATCTGTACAGCACATACATATGAAAGAACTGCACCAGGTTTCATAATTCCGTTTTCCTTGTCCATCACAGCCTTAAGGAATTTATCGGTGCTGACCAATCCTTTCATGACTATGTCGGCTTCTCCTGTTTTAACCATGGAAACTGCTTCCTGTGAAGCGGTGATTTCGTTTTTCGATTCAGTAATCGTGAATATTGAATAGTCGATTGATTCAGCTTCGCATGTTCTAATAATTTCTTTTTTGTGACCTATCAGAACTGCTTCTGCAAGTCCGTTAATTACAGCATTGCCCACAGCCTCAATGGTATTATTATCATGTGCCCAGGCAACAGCCAGCCGGTGCTTTTTTCGAAAAGAAAGCACCACATCGACCATTTCATCGAGGGTTCTTATCATTGTTGCTTCCTGCTAACTGCGGTTGCAAGCATTATACTGTCGTATTTGGCCTGCTCCGAATCGGAACGTGATGTAAGCACAATAGGAACAGCAGCTCCTAATATTACTGAAGCCACTTTTGCTTTGGCGAAGAATACCAGTGATTTATATAGGACATTACCCACCTCAATATCAGGCATAAGCAAAAGGTCAGTATCGCCTGCCACCTCGCTTTTAATACCCTTATGACGCGCACTTTCAACACTTACTGCATTATCAAAAGCCAGTGGACCATCAATAATACAGCCTTTTATCTGGTCTCTCTGGTTCATTTTTGAAAGCAAAGCAGCATCGAGTGTGGCTGACATATTTTCATTGACCATTTCTACAGCTCCCAGAACTGCCACTTTTGGAAGTGCTATACCCAGTTTGTGCAGACAATCAATCGAATTATTAATAATTGCAATTTTTTCCTGAAGATTTGGTGCTATGTTCATTGCCACATCAGTAACTGCAATCAGTTTGTGGTATGTCTCAACTTCAAACAGGGCAAAATGTGAGAGCAATTTGCCTGTACGTAGTCCCCATTCCCTGTTGAGAACACTTTTCAGCAGCGTTGATGTACCGACCTTCCCTTTCATAAGTATTTCAGCCTGTTTGCTGCTTGCCATTTTTACAGCTATCTCAACTGCCTTTTCGGTGTCTGGTTCATGAACTATTCGCAGGTCAGATATATCATATCCATATGATGATGCTATATTTTGTATAGCTTCCTTGTCGCCCACAAGAATCGGAATTACGATACCATCTTTTGCAGCTCGTAAAACTGCACTAAGTGAATCATGATCATTGGCTGCTGCTAGAACCAGTTTTTTAACAGGCTCATTTGCAATTATTGTTCTAATTTCATCAAGCTTTTTCAACATGACCTGATAATTACTAAAGGCTTTTATAATTTTTCCACAATACTTTTTGTATCAGATGCTATTACAAATTCTTCATCTGTAGTTATTGACATCACGGTAACTCTAGATTCAGGTTTTGACAATATCAGGTCTTTCCCTCTCGCTCCTTCATTTACTTCTTCATTGAACACTATTCCAATATATTCCATACCGGTGCAGATCAACTTTCTCATATTGAAATCATTCTCACCGATTCCCCCGGTAAATATTAAAAGGTCAAGGCCATTCATTGCTGCAGTATAAGCACCAATATACTTTTTAACTCTGTAGGCAAACATTTTTAAAGCCAGTATTGCCCTCGGATTACCGTCTGCTGCAGCTTGCTCCAGATCTCTCATATCTGAAGATATTCCTGAAATTCCGAGAACGCCGCTTTTTTTATTTATCAGATTGTTAATACCTGCAAGATTAAGATGTTCTTTATCAGCTAGATACAGAAGCACACCTGCATCGATATCTCCTGTACGGGTTCCCATAATCAGTCCGTCAACCGGGGTGAAACCCATAGAGGTATCTATTGAGATTCCATTTTTTATGGCGGTCATTGATGAGCCATTTCCAAGGTGGCAGGTAATGATTTTAAGCTCTTTTATATCCCTGCCGAGAATACCGGCCGCTTTACTGGCAACAAATTTGTGACTGGTTCCATGATATCCGTATTTTCTTATTCTGTATTTCTCATAGTACTCATACGGAATAGCATACATATAAGCATAATCTGGCATGGTTTGATGGAAGGATGTATCAAACACTGCAACCTGGGGAACATGAGGTAACAGTTTTTCAACTGAAAGGATACCTTTCAGATTTGCCGGGTTATGGAGCGGAGCAAGTTCACAATATATCTCTATAGCTTTTTTAACATCTTCGTCAATTAAAACGCTTTTCTGAAATTTTTCGCCGCCCTGTACCACCCGGTGCCCTACTGCCGTAATTTCATCAATGCTTTTAATCACTCCATGCTCATGATCAATGAGTGCATCAATCACCATATTTATTCCGACAGTATGGTCAGGAATATCAGTAATAATTCTGTATTGCTCTTTGCCGGTGGGTTTATGAGTAAAGATTGAATCGTTTAGTCCTATTCTTTCCAGAAGGCCTTTTGCAAGCATATTTGCGCCGTCTGAAAAATCAAAAACCTGATATTTAATTGATGAACTTCCGCAATTAAGTACAAGAATTATCATTATTTCAATTATTTATTAAAAAATAAATTTATTTACAGGTTATTGTTATTTAATAGCACCGGCCTGATTTGCAGTAATTGCAATTACGCTCACTATATCGCTAACTGAACAACCTCTTGACAGATCATTTACAGGTGCAGCCATGCCCTGCAATATTGGGCCTATTGCTTCGGCATGAGCAAGACGTTGGGTTAATTTATATGCAATATTCCCGCAATTAAGATCGGGGAAAATGAGGACATTGGCTTTACCAGCTATCTTGCTACCCGGAGCCTTTTTCTGTCCTATTGACTCTATAAGGGCGGCATCTGCCTGTAGTTCTCCTTCAATAAGCAGGTCGGGAGCCATCTCTCTGGCTATTTTTGTTGCGTTAACCACTTTATCAACCATCGGATGTGAAGCACTACCCATTGTTGAAAAACTTAACATGGCAATCTTTGGTTCAAAACCACAGATAGCCCTGGTCGTTTTTGCCGTAGTTACCGCTATCTCAGCCAGTTCACGCTCATTGGGATCAGGATGTACTGCACCATCGGCATAGACAAGTATACCATTCTCACCAAAATTTTTATCGGGCAAAATCATAATAAATGCTCCTGAAACAACTGAAATTCCCGGAGATGTTTTAATATAATGAAATGCAGGCCTCAGCACATCACCTGTTGCATGATCAGCTCCTGATACCTCTCCATCTGCATCACCACTCTTAATCATCAATACACCAAGATAAAGAGGATCTTCAATAAGTCTGGAGGCCTCTTCATAAGTCATTCCTTTGTGCTTGCGCAATTCCACCATAAGGTTAATATACTGCTCTTTCTTCGGATGTTTCTTAGGATCAACAATCTCTGCCTTATCAATATTCTTCAATCCGAGTGATTTTGCATGTGCATGAACCTCATCTGGATTCCCTATGAGTACAATCGATGCTATGCCCTCTTCAATACAAATATCCGCTGCTTTTAAAGTGCGTTCTTCGTATCCTTCAGGCAATACAATTTTTTTCCTGAGCCTTTTTGCATTCTCTTTTATCTTATCTAACAATTCCATTGTAAATCAATAATTTAAGTTTATAGAAATTTTTTCTAAATGTACGAAAAAAAATATCTTTTAAACAAATGTAAAAATCATGTTTAATATAATCTTTTGTATTTTATGCATTTAACTAAAAGTTATAATAATTTTAAGAGTTTACATGAAACATTTTTTATTTTAGCAGCCTGGATGTAAATAAAATTAAGTGTAATGAAAAGTCTTTTTAAAAAATTTGACCAGTTAAAAAGAGATATTGAAGGCGAATTGAGATACGACACTATAACAAGGACTATATATTCAACTGATGCCTCTGTTTACAGAGAAGTTCCTTTATGTGTTACATGGCCACACGGTATTGACGACATAAAAAAAATCATAAAGTTCGCAGGAAATGAAAAAATTGCAGTAATACCCAGAGCGGCAGGGACATCCCTTGCAGGTCAGGTCGTAGGAAAAGGGATAATTGTGGATATTTCAAGGCACATGAACAGAATTCTTGAAGTAAACCCAGAAGAAAGATATGTTAGAGTTGAACCGGGCGTTGTCCTTGACGAACTTAATATTTTTCTCAGAAAATATGGGTTGTTTTTTGGACCTGAAACCTCAACAGCAAACCGTTGTAACATAGGGGGAATGGCAGGCAATAATGCTTGTGGACTTCATTCCCTGATTTACGGTTCAACAAGGGATCATATCATTGAGCTAAAAGCTGTACTTTCCGACGGAAGTGAAGTTGTTTTCGGGCCGGTAAATCAAGAAACTTTTAATGAAAAATGTAAATACAACAATCTCGAAGGGAAGATTTATCGTAACATTTTCGATATACTTTCCAATCCGTTGAACAAAAAAATTATTATTGAAGAATATCCGGATAGGTCTATTACCAGGAGAAACACAGGATATGCACTCGACCTTTTGCTTGAAAATTCAGTTTTTGACAGAAACTCTGCCAACCTGTTTAATTTCTCGAAGCTCATTGCTGGTTCTGAAGGAACACTCGCAATAATAACTGAATTAAAACTTAACCTGCTACCCCTTCCCTCACCTCATAAAGCACTGGTATGTATACATCTGCATAAGAGAAATGAAGCATTTCTTGCCAATCTTGTTGCCCTGAGACATCATCCTTCTGCTGTTGAAATGATGGACGACAGGATACTGGAGCTCACGAAAGGAAATATTACACAGAGAAAAAACAGGTTTTTCATTAAAGGTGAGCCAGGTGCTATCCTTATTGTAGAATTTATTAGAGATACACCGGAGCAACTTACAGAAGCTATTGAGGTGATGATTGAGGATATGAAAAATTCAGGCTTTGGTTATCATTTTCCGGTAATACAGGGCAAAGATATTTCAAAAGTATGGGATTTAAGGAAAGCAGGTCTGGGAGTACTTTCAAACTTGAAAGGTGATGCGAAACCTGTATCGCTCATCGAAGATTCTGCTCTCAATGTTGAAACATTGCCTGCATATATGGAGGAATTTGAAAAAATGCTCAAAAAGTATGGAAAAGAATGCGTATATCATGCCCATATCGGTACAGGAGAATTGCATACCCGGCCAATTCTTAATCTGAAAGACCCAGGTGATGTAAAACTTTTCCGCACTATAGGACTTGAAACTGCGAAACTTGTAAAAAAATACAGGGGTTCGATGAGTGGAGAGCATGGAGACGGCAGATTGAGAGGAGAATTTGTACCAATAATAATAGGTGAACACAACTACAATCTCCTTAAACAAATAAAGTCATGCTGGGACCCTCAAAATATTCTCAATCCGGGGAAAATAATCGACACCCCTCCAATGGATACCTTTCTAAGATATAAGCCCGGCCAAAAGACCCCTGACCTTAAAACATACTTTGATTTTTCTTCGACCGATGGTGTAATAAGGGCAGCAGAGAGCTGCAATGGTTCAGCTGATTGTCGAAAATCAGCAATAATAGGAGGAGTTATGTGTCCCAGCTATATGGCCACAAAAGAAGAAAAGAACACCACCAGAGCGAGGGCAAATGTACTCAGAGAGTTCCTGTCAAAAGAAAATGGCAATTCATGGAACAGCCGGGAAATTTACGAGATACTGGATTTATGCCTGTCATGTAAGGGATGTAAATCGGAATGTCCTTCAAATGTTGATATTGCCAAATTAAAAGCAGAATTTCTGCAGCACTGGTATCACCGCCATGGAGCACCATTAAGAAGTATTGCAGTGGCATACATGCCTTATCTGACCAGATTAGGTGCTCTAGCCCCATCTTTGTTTAATTACTTTGTAACAAATAAGGTTTTCTCAAGTTTAATAAAAAGAATTCTAAGGTTTTCCGTTAAAAGATCTATACCGGGTGTATATCGTGTAACATTAAGAAAATGGTTAAAAAAGAATCTTGAAAAGATTAACCCTGTCAATCCGATTGGTACAGTATGCCTGTTTATTGATGAATTTACAGATTTAAACGATACAGAAATCGGGATTAAAGCAGTGAAGCTTCTAACATCTCTTAATTATAAAATTGTTGTTGCAGATCATACAGTAAGTGCCCGGACATTTCTGTCGAAGGGATTTCTTAAAAAAGCAAGAAGGCGGATTAATAGGAATATATTGGTTCTAAGTGACATAGTAAATGAGAGAGTACCCCTGGTAGGCATAGAACCTTCTGCAATTTTAGGATTCAGGGACGAATACCCGGAACTTGCAAGTATTAAATACAAAGAAGATGCAAAAAGGATCGCCCTGAACACTTATCTCTTTGATGAATTTATTGCACTTGAACATAAAAAAGGTAATATAAGCAAAGAAAGATTCTGCAGAGAAGGGAAGACAGTGCTTGTGCATACACATTGCCAGCAGAAATCAATTGCTTCGTCAGCTTCGCTTATTGAAAGTTTGTCAATACCTGGTTATACAATAAAAGAGATTCCATCAGGATGCTGTGGAATGGCAGGTTCTTTTGGATATGAAAAGGAACATTATGAACTATCTAATAAAATTGGAGAACTTATTTTGTTTCCTGAAGTTAGAAATGCTCCTGAAAATACAATTATTTGTGCCCCTGGAACAAGTTGCAGACATCATATAAAAGAAGGTACTGGCAGAAAGGCGCTACATCCTGCTGAAATACTCTATGATGCTCTAATGAAATGAAATTAAGTGTACAGAATAAAAATAACTCCTGTTAAGCTTGTTAATGAGATTTTATTCGCTATTTCTTCTTCTCTAATGAATTATAATAATCTGTAAATATACTATTTATAAGAGGTCTGTAATAAAGCCAGAAAAATCTTCTTGGGTCATTTTCTTTGCTTGAATAGAGAATACCTTTAAGTTTTTCAATTCCATTAAAACGTGACAGGCAACTATTCACCTTGTTTGCAGTGAAATCACCGCAGAAATAATAAGTCCTGTGATTTTCAGGGCTAACAATAACAGCTGGAAATTCTTTCTGCAAACCATTATCTTCAAGCAATGAGTCTCCAGGTGGCAATGTTTCAAGGCGATATTTTGAAACAACTTCATTGTCTTTTGGGTCAATTATATCAAACCAGCCTTCAAAACCAACTTTATCAATCATCCCATATTTTTTTGTGTACGTTGAATCTGTTACTATAAAAGGTAAAGCTGATTTTAGATGAGTACCCTCTTCAAGAACAACTATATTTATACCTTTAAGAAATACAATGCCTGGTTTCGTGAATGTCCAGGGTTTCATATATTGTCTTCTGTACATTGCAGTCATCCATATCGGGAAGTTGTCCTTATTTATTTTTGCTGCGGTGTCGAGTGAACTGAAATATTTTCCGGTCCAGCCATCAAATTCAATGCCCAATTTTTCCTTGAGTTTATATCTTTCCAGATCCGCTGTGGGGTAATCAAGTGTATTATACTCAAGAATACAGAGCTTATTTCTAAGCTGCATCTCAACAAGATAGAGATAGTCTGTATTATTAAGTCCTCCGTAAAGTTTTCGTGACCTGCGGCTTTTGCTTATTCCTCTGTACCAGTCATTCATGTAAACGCCGTAGGTGTCAGTATAATATAATGCGTCTACCGAGTCGGTAACTTCCATTATATCAGTAAGCCGGAGATTAACCTGTTTCCAGCCTTTTTTTCTCAGAGGTCTGGTGGGATAAAATCCGAAATAATCTTTTCTGAATGAATAACTGCCACCTTTTTTCTTTGTAAATCTTTCATTGGTTAGGACCCACATTAAAGATTTGTGGTGTAGTCTTTCCATATTGGGTACTGTCTTGTCAAGGATAATCATTCCTATCGGCTTTTTCTCCTGAAAAAACCAGCTTAGATAGCTAATAGCAGGAATGAGAAGGAGCAGTCCCAGAATAATGACTAGAATAATTAAAGTTTTTTTCATAACTGAAATAATATTTGAAATAATTCAAATACCTTGATTTTCAATGCATTTAGGTCAAACAACCTTAAAATATCAAAATTTAATTGTTAAAAGTATTAATTTATTTTCAGTAAAGAAAAAAATTTTCTACCAATTTAGTAAAAAATAATTAACATATTACCAATCAATATCCACAAGCAACATTATTTCCTCTCGGGTCAGCTCCCGAATGACGTAACCCATTTTTATCAATCATAATCGCATTTACTCTACCAATGGCAGAACGGGTATAAAATTTATGCCCTAAATTACGTAAAACAGCTATTGTTAATGAATCAATGCTTTCTTTTTCCATATCAGTCTGGTCGGGAAGCCATTGGTTATGGAAACGTCCTGCGATAACAGCATCTTTTATGCTCATCCTGAAATCAATCACATTCACGATAACCTGAAACACTGATGTTGGAATTGTTGAACCTCCAGGTGAGCCGAGAATCAGAAAAAGCTTTTTGTTTTTTTCAACTATTGCCGGTGTCATCGAACTCAGCATTCTCTTGCCAGGTTGTATTGAATTGGCCTCACTGCCGGTAAGTCCATAAATATTTGGATAACCTGGTTTTATTGAAAAATCGTCCATCTGATTATTAAGCAGAAATCCAGCTCCTTCAACTACTATAGATGTTCCGAAGGTTGCGTTAAGGGTTGTGGTTGCCGCTACGGCATTCCCAAATGCATCAACAACTGAATAATGAGTAGTTTCCTCTGATTCTATCCATTCAGGATTTCCGGCTGTGATTTCCTCTGGCGATGAAGCTTTTCTCATGTCGACATTGCTTATTCTTCCTTTCAGATATCTTTTATTAATCAGTCCATTTACCGGTATTTTAACATAATCCGGATCTCCCAGGAATTCAGCTCTATCGGCAAATGCTCTTTTTTCGGCTTCAATCATTATATGGATTGCTTTAGCAGAATGAAAACCCCATTTTCTTAAAGGGAAATTTTCAACCATGCCAAGTAATTGAAGGAGTATTATTCCCCCTCCTGAAGGTGGGGGTGCCGCGATAATTCTGTATCCACGATATGTACCGGTAACAGGTTCTCTCCATTGTGCATCGTATGAGGCAAGGTCCTCAGACGTAATTAACCCATTACCTCTTTTCATTTCAGCCTCAATTCGTTGTGCTGTTATTCCTTTATAAAAACCGTCACGACCATAATCACGTATAAGTTTAAGAGTATTTGCCAGTTCCGGTTGTATCAATGTGTCTCCTTCTTTCCACAATGAATCTTTCACAAAGGCAGGCCTGATTCGGTTTCGTTCAATAAAATTTATTCTGTTGGCATTAAGCGATTTTGCCTGAACTGCAGTAACAGGAAATCCCTTCTCAGCGAGATCAATAGCTGGCTGAATTATCTCATTAAAAGGAAGCTTTCCATATTTTGAATGTACTTTTATTATCCCGTCGACAGTACCCGGTACTCCGCAAGCAAGGTGGGAATTTGTACTCAATCCTCTTATAACGTTACCGGCAGAATCAAGAAACATATCACGCCTTGACGCAGCCGGGGCTTTTTCTCTGTAATCTATAGCATCGGTTTCACCGCTGGCTTTTCTAATTACCATGAACCCACCTCCCCCTAAATTTCCTGCTTCAGGATAACATACAGCCAGGGCAAATTCAACAGCAGCAGCTGCATCCATAGCATTCCCGCCTTTCCTGAGGATGTTTATACCTACTTTTGAGCTCTCTGGATGAGCAGAAACAACCATCCCACTATCTGAAGTAATGAACTGCCCTTCACTAAACAGACTATTTGAATTATCAGCCTCATTCCTGCTGCATCCAGAAATTAGTAATACAAAAAGAACTGAAATACAGATAATTCCTTTACAAAAGCTCATGATGATTCTACAGTATTTAATAAATGTCTGTAAATATGTAAAAAAAGTTGCTTTGTATCTCTTAAATTTGTGATTATATTAATTCCTGCTGAAATAAAAAGTGTTTTTAATACTTTTACATGGATAATAAGTAAAGATGTTAGCCAATCAACCATTAGCCGACAGGATGAGGCCTCAGGACCTTGATGAGTTTTGTGGCCAGGAACACCTTGTGGGTGAGAACTCAGTATTGCGGAAAGCTATTGAAACAGGAAATATACCTTCTTTTATTATATGGGGTCCTCCCGGTGTTGGTAAAACTACTCTTGCATGGATTATTGCAAACAGGTTAAAACGTCCTTTCTACCAGCTAAGTGCAGTACATTCAGGAGTGAAGGAAGTTAGAGAAACAATAGAAAAAGCAAAAAAACAACAATTTTTCAACAGACCGAATCCTATCTTGTTCATTGATGAAATCCACCGATTCAATAAATCACAGCAGGATTCACTTCTGAATGCTGTTGAAAAAGGGATACTTACACTGATAGGAGCAACAACGGAAAATCCATCTTTTGAAGTTATTTCCCCTCTCCTCTCCCGTTGCCAGGTATATATTATGAATCCACTTACAGATGAAGACCTTATAAAGCTCATAAACAAAGCGATAATAAAAGATCCATACCTGTCAAAATACAAAATACACATTGAAGAAACAGAAGCACTTTTAAGAGCAGCCGCAGGTGACGCAAGAAAACTGTATAATGCACTTGAGCTAGTTGTAACATCTGAGCTTGATGAGCACCCTGATGGCGATATAAGAATTACAAACGAAAAAGTGAAAGCAGTTATCCAGAAAAACCTTGCTTTATATGATAAAGGCGGTGATCAGCATTATGACATTATATCAGCATTCATAAAATCTATCAGGGGAAGCGACCCTAATGCTGCTGTATACTGGCTTGCAAGAATGGTAGAAGGAGGTGAAGATCCGTTATTTATTGCCAGAAGGATGGTAATTCTTGCTGCAGAAGATATAGGACTGGCAAATCCCAACGCTCTGTTAATGGCCCAAACATGTTTTGAAGCTGTCAATGTAATAGGTTGGCCCGAAGCCAGAATAATTCTTTCTGAAGCAGCCATTTATCTTGCTGTGTCGCCTAAAAGTAATTCATCCTATATGGCTATTGAGAAAGCCCAGAGTAAAGTAAGAGAAACAGGCGACCTTTCTGTACCACTTCATATAAGAAATGCTCCAACAAGACTTATGAAAGAACTTGGTTACGGTAAGGAATACAAATACGCTCACGATTATGATGGTAATTTTATAAGGGATAATTTTTTACCCGAAGAAATTAAAGGTACAATATTTTACGAACCAGGTGAGAATCCCAGAGAAGCAGAAATAAGAAAAAAGATTGCTTCAATGTGGAAAGACTTTTACAATTACAAACCGGAAATTTAACTGGTAAGTTTTTTTGATTACCTTTACCTGCTTAAAAAAGAAATTTACAATTGAATATACCTAACATTAAATATCTGGATTCCGGAAATTTTCTTCTGATAGCCGGACCCTGTGTGGTTGAAAACAGGGAAGTTACATTTACTACTGCATCTTTTCTTACAGAGCTTGCCGAAAAGTATTCTGTTCCGTTTATTTTTAAATCTTCATACCGAAAAGCTAACAGGTCAAAATCTGACTCATTCACAGGGATTGGTGATATTCCTGCTTTAGAAATTCTCGCAGAAGTGCGTAAAGAGTTTTCTGTTCCTGTAATAACTGATATTCACAATCCTCATGAAGCCAGTATTGCAGCTAAATATGTTGATGTTCTGCAGATTCCGGCTTTTTTATGCAGGCAAACAGATCTTCTGGTAGCTGCTGCAATGACGGGTAAATGGATAAATATCAAAAAAGGTCAGTTTGTTTCAGGCAGATCAATGCGTTTTGCAGTGGAAAAAATTCGTAATGCAGGTAATAATAATATAATGCTGACTGAAAGAGGCAATTCATTTGGTTATAATGATCTCGTTGTGGATTTCCGTAACATTCCTGAAATGAAAAGTATAGGTGTTCCGGTGATTGTTGATATAACACATTCGGTTCAGCAGCCCAACCAGGAGTCGGGTGTAAGCGGAGGCAGGCCAGAAATGATAGAAACACTCGGAAGAGCTGCTATAGCCGCTGGAGCCGATGGCGTATTCATGGAAACTCATCCCGACCCAGCAAGTGCTCTGTCAGACGGTGCCAACATGCTTAAACTATCAGAAATGGAAAAATTGTTAGCAAAACTTGTCGCTATAAGAAGAACCGTTATATCATTCTAAATTAATTATTTACAAATTAAAAATGAAATTTATGAAAAAATCTGTTCTTATTATTTTAATCTTTCTGGCTGCACTTGCAGCAGTTCAGGCACAATCCCTGGAAGAAATTGTAAAGAGGCAGTCGCAGGCATTGAAAGAAGAGGCTTTTGATAATATCAAGACATTGAAAATTACAGGAAATCTTAGCCAGTCAGGTATGATTATCGGAATGACAACTTATTATAAATTTCCTGAAAAATCGAGAATAGCCCTTTCCTTTAATGGACAGGAAGTAATTCAGTTATACGATGGGAATAAAGCTTATTTAATAAATCCGATGGCTGGAGGAGCCCCTCAGGAACTTTCACCTGATCAGGCTGCAAACCTGAAAAACAACAGCACTTTCAGAAGTCCGCTGGCACGCTATCTCAAGGAAGGAAAATTAACACTCGAAGGCACCGAAAATGTTAATGATAAACCTGCTTTCAAGATAAAGGCCGTTGATGGTGGCACTATTATGTATTTCTTTATTGATAAAAGCTCATGGCTACCGGTTAAAACGACAGTAATTCAGAATGGAATAAATGTCGATACTTTTCAAGAATGGGGTGATCTTGACGGTATCATTCTACCAAAAGTTTCAACCACAAAAGCTGGAAATATTGAAATCACAATTAAAATAGAAAAAGCGGAAATCAATATTCCGCTTGAAGATAGTTTGTTTAAAATCTGAATTTATTTCCGGGTAAACAACCAAAAGGGAGAATTCTCCCTTTTGTTGTTTATGCAGCTGGCCTGTAAGCCGGGTTCTGTAGGGATTCTTTCTTCTACTCGAGAGCCCGGAATCCCTTTCCATCATCTATCTGGTCCCGTCATTGCTGGCGGGATCATACGACCTACCCCCCGGCATCGGACGAGCAGTCCTCAGGCGCCGGTATACATGGTCTTTCAACCCATAAGGTGCACGGCTTCCTGTGTCACCACAGGAACCGGTGAGCTCTTACCTCACCTTTTCACCCTTATCCCGACAGGGTCGGGACGGTTATTTTCTGTTGCACTTCTATACCCTCACGGGTATCTTCCGGTTAGGAAGTATGGTGCTCTGTGTTGCCCGGACTTTCCTTTCCGCCTGTCGGCGGAACGATGGAACGGCCTGCTGCAGTTGCAAAATTAATAAAAATATGCCTGTTTTACAACATTATTCTTGAAGAGAGTAAAGTTTTATTATTAAATAAATAATTCATTATCAACCTGTTATGTTCATTCCAAATCCAATATTATTTAATAAGACTTTCTTCTTGTTAATAATAACAAAATTGCTACCGATAAAAATTTATAACTTTACGCCACTTTTAAAAAAAGCAGTGACAGGGGAACGAAAACGGAGAGGTTTACCGGATATCGATATTGAAAACTTTAAGTACGATCTTCCACAGAACCGTATTGCACAATATCCTTTGCCCGAAAGGGACAAATCAAAGTTACTTATTTATAAAAACGGCTTTATTTCGGAAACAGTTTTTTCAGATATTGATAAAGAGATACCCTCAGGTAGCGTGATGATATTTAATAACTCACGAGTTATAAAAGCAAGGCTTTTTTTCGAGAAACAAACAGGTTCAATTATTGAAATTTTCTGCCTTGAGCCTGTTATGCCTGCCGATTTTTCCGCTGCAATGGAATCGAAAGGAGAAACAGAGTGGAAATGTATAATAGGGAATCTTAAAAAATGGAAACAAGGTAAAATAAAATGTCAATATAAAACTGCCGGAGATAGTTATATTGTTTGGGCCGAAAAATTATATCCTGGAGAGGATAACACATGGATAGTAAGATTTACATGGGATTCCGGGAACTTTACATTCAAAGAATTTATTGATTCGGCAGGTCACGTACCTCTTCCTCCTTATATAATAAGGCCTGACGAACCATCTGACAGGAAATGGTATCAGACAATATATTCATCTGTGGATGGCTCGGTAGCAGCTCCTACTGCTGGATTGCATTTCACGGATAGAGTTCTGGAAAAGCTGAATTCAAAAGGCATACGTCAACTTAATGTAACACTTCATGTGAGTGCAGGTACATTCAGACCGGTAAAATCAAAAAGCATTCAGGGTCATGAGATGCACTCGGAATTGTTTTTTGTTGAAAAAGAGATTATTACCCATCTGTTAAGTAATAAAGGTCCAATTGTGTCTGTGGGAACTACTTCTCTTAGGGTTCTGGAAAGTCTTTACTGGGCAGGTATAAAGTTAAAGATGAAGCCTGATACAGATCCTGACTCACTTTATATAGACCAGTGGGACCCTTATTTATTGAAATGTAAATTAAAACCAGAAGAATCACTGGAAGTTTTACTGGAATGGATGGAAAAAAACAAAACCGGAAGATTATCAGCATTAACAAAACTTTTTATTTTTCCTGGTTATAAATTTATGTTTTCTGATATTCTACTGACCAACTTTCATTTACCCAAAAGCACACTGCTGATGCTGGTGGCTGCATTTACAGGGTCTGACTGGAAGAAAATTTATGAATATGCATTGGGAAACAATTACAGATTTCTTAGTTACGGAGACGCCTCACTGTTATTCAGAAAAGATGTAATCTTTTGATAATTAATTAGTAATTTTATTTGTTTTTAATATGATTTTTATTTACTTGCTCGCCAAAATTTTCAGGAATGAAACAAAGGAAAATAATGGATCAGATTAGTGCCATTTTTGGCATATTTATGACTTTTTTTTACATTATTGTGGGAATTTTTTTCATATATGCTAAGAGTTTATATTATATAGACAGTTTGATCAGGAATATCGTCGGAATATCTTTTCTTATTTTCAGTTTGTATAGAGGATATGTCTCCTATTTGAAAATAAAGGAAGCTTTTTTTGGAAAAGGCAGAAGAAATAATGAGAGAGAAGATTACTTTTAAGTAATTCTGTTGAAGATTAATTCATTTAATTGGATATGGCATGCTCTTTGCTTATTATGAAAACAGAGTTACTTAAAATTTAAAACAGAAAGCCATGAAGATAGTTTCATATATTCAAAATTTTATTATTATTGCATGCCATTTAATAAAACCACATTATAAAGCTTTTATGAATCATAATTCTGAAATAATATTCAGAATCTTTATAGTACCAGTTTTACTTATTTCCTTGCATTCATGTATTGGAGGAAGCAATAAATCATATCCCACTGATACACCCACCAGTGGGCATCTGAAAATACTTGTTGATGATTCTTTTAAACCTCTGCTTGAAGCAGAAATAGCAGTATTTACAGAATTGTACAGAAATGCAACAATTATTCCATCATATAAACCAGAAGTAGATGTAATTAATGAATTCCTGAGAGATTCCGGAAAGGTAATGGTAACCAGCAGAAAACTCACAGATGATCAGATCAAATATCTACGTGATTCTCTTATAATTGCACGAACAACCACTTTTGCATATGATGGAATAGCCATAATACTTAACAAAGCGAATCCTGACTCCCTTCTGGAGTATGAAGATGTGAAGAATATCTTTACGGGCAAAATCAAAAGCTGGAAAGAAATAAACAATAAATCCCCGCTGGGGAATATCTACGTCATTTTTGATAATGCAAAATCGGGAAACATCAGGTACTTCAGGGAAAAGTTTGATTACTATGATCCTTTGCCTTCAAATTTTTACGCAGTAAACTCAAATCCGGAGGTAATTGATTATGTTGAAAAAAACAAAAATGCTCTTGGTATTGTAAGTGTAAACTGGATAAGTGACCCTGATGATTCATTAAGTATGAGTTTTATCAACAAAATAAAAGTAGCGGCTATTTCCCATCCATTTTTTGAAAAAGGCACTTATTATCGTCCTTATCAGGGGTCGATCTATGATAAATCCTATCCCTTTACCAGGGAAATTTACCTTATAAAAAGAGAATCTCATCTGGGGCTTGGCTCCGGTTTTATCAGCTGGGCATGTGCTGAGCAGGGACAAAGGATTGTCCTGAAATCAGGTCTGGTACCTGCTACCATGCCAATAAGACTGGTGCAAATAAAGACACAATAAATAAAATAAAGTATAAATAATAAAACCAAACGAAATGAAAAAGAAAATGTGGACAAGAAAAATTTTAATTATTAGCGTCATAGGACTGATATTCACAAGTATTTCAAGTCTTTACAGTCAGGATTTAAATACGGCAATTCATTACACAAAAAGTGAAGCCTATGACCGGGCTCAGGAAGTTTTTAAACAATTGATTCAGAATGAGCCAAATAATAGCAGGTACTATTTTTATTATGGAGAAAACTGGATATATGATTATTTCTCTGACACTATCTCCAACTCACTTCCTGCATACATGAAAGAAGCAAAAGCTCTTTTTGAAAAAGGAGTGAGTGCAAACCCAAATTTTCCTTTGAACTATGTAGGTCTGGCCAAAGTAGCATTTTATATGGGAGACAATAAAACGGCCGATGAGATGAGGGCTAAAGCCAGAAGTCTCCTAATTCCTAATAAAAACATTAAAAAGCTGCAGCCACCTGCAAAGGATTATGCTCTAACGCTTGCTAAAATGGCTGAATCATATATTAATGTAAAATTCCAGGTTGACACTTCAAAAGCTTTGCCACTTATTAGGGAAGCGCTTAGAATAGATTACAAAAATCCGGAAATATATATTATTGCAGGTGATATTTATAATCTTGTAAATGATGGCTCAAATGCTGTGAAAAATTATAATCTCGCTCAGGATTATGATCCCACCTCCCCTACTGCCAATATGAAAATCGGAAGTATTTATGTACGGGCAAAGAATCTTCAGGCAGCCATTCCATATTTTGAAAACGCTATTAACCTTGATCCAAATTATGCTCCTGCCTACAGGGAACTTGGCTCTCTTTATTCAATGGCAAGAAGGTATGATCAGGCAAAGCAATACTATGAAAAATATCTTGAGCTAACTAAAGGTAATATACCTGCAAAAATCAGTTATGTAAGATCTCTATATTTTGCCGGTGAATACGATCAGGTAATAAAGAATGTGGATGAGATTTTTGCTGTTGATCAGTCAAAAGCTTATCTTAACCGTCTGGCAGCCTATTCGTGCTATGAAAACAAGAATCCTGATTATGATAAAGCTCTTAAATATATGGAAACCTTATTTGAAAAGGTTTCTCCAGAGCTGATAATAAAAAGGGATTATACTTATCTTGCAAAAATTCTATTAAAGAAAAATGCTAATTACCAGAATCTAATTAAAGAAAGTGAGAGACTCAAAACCCAGCTTGATAAAGAGAGGAGCAGGTATAATGCTGCCTCAGCTGCTGAGAAGGCAAAAATGAAGCCACTGGTAGACACTCTTAATGCCCAGATGACAAGAATAAACCGACAGATATCAAATGCTGAAAAAGAAATTGACAGAGCATTTGATGCTTACAATAAAGCACTTTCATATGATCCTGAAGATATTGCACTTATTAATGAAATAGCAATAAATTATTATGATTTTAGAAAGTATGAAGATGCTGCAAGGATGTGGGCAAAGCTTATACAGCTAGGTAAGAACGATGTAAATGATTATATGAGAGTTGGAAGAGCATTTTATGTGGCTGAAAATTATAAATCAGCTGATTCGATATTCAGCATAGTTACAAAAATTCAGCCTGATTACCTGCAAGCTCACCTGTATATCGCAAGAACATATTCAAAAATGGAGAAAGAGCCAAAAGAAGGATTGGCAAAACCCAAGTTTGAAAAAGTTATACAGGTAGCTGCTTCAGACTCGCTTAAAAATGAAGCGGAAATGATTGAAGCGTTTGGATATCTTGCATATTACTATAAATCAAACGGCAATTACCAGAAAGCGAGGGATTATTATAACAGGATGATCAACCTGAATTCAAATAATAACGACAATAAAACTAAGGGATATCTGGGGCTTGCAAGCATTGAAGTAGATCTTGCCATAAATGAAAAGACAATTGAAGGCAAACTTCCATTCCTGAGCCATGCGCAGGATTATTATAAGCAAATTTTGGCTTACGACTCCAGTAATGAGCAGGCAAAGAGTTTACTGAAATGGACTCAGGATTACGAGGCTCAGGTAAAGAAAGGTATTAATCCGAACGAGCTTAAGGGAATAGTTAAAACTGCATCAGGACAACCAATTGCAAATGCTTCAGTAAGAGTTAAAGATACTGCGGCCGAAACTTACACAAATACTAAAGGTGAATTCAAATTTGAAATACCGCAGGCTTCTGAAGCATTGATAGTCTCAGCTCCGGGCTTCCAGCCAAAGGAGATACCAATAGTGAGACCTTTAAAACCGCTAACTATTACTCTTGAACAATAATAATTTAATATTATTTAACAAGTGACTGTAATAATAAGTTAACGTGATAATAAGATCAAAGAAAAATTATAAAATTTATAAAAACATTTTTAAGTTCATTTTTGGAATTTATCAATTATAGTATATATTTGCGAATCATAAAATTTAAAAACCTGATAAAATTAAATTTAACTAAAAACAGATTGAAAAAATGAGTAAACAAGGAAGTTCATTTAAGGATGTGTTGCAGAGCATATTTGCAACAAGTGCTATTTTGATAGCATTCTTATTATCGGTTTATTTGTACATACAGGTAATGGGTAATCCTGCCAACTTTGAAGGTGGAAATCCTGAAGGGCAACCACTTGCGGGCAACTACCTCGGTATTATTTATAAGGGTGGTTTTATAGTCCCATTGCTGATGACCTGCGTTATGGTAGTTATCATCATGGCAATTGAAAGATGGATTACTCTTACAAGAGTAAAAGGCAGGGGCAGATTAAATGTTTTTGTCCGCAAACTTCAGACTCTTCTTGCTGAAGATAAAATAGAAGAAGCTATTGAAGAATGCGACAGGCAGAAAGGTTCACTTGCAAATGTTATGAAAGCTGGACTTATCCGCTGGCGTGAACTGCAGAATGACAAGACCCTGATGAAAGATCAGAAGATTCTTTCAATTCAGAAAGCTTTTGAGGAAGCTACTGCCCTTGAACTGCCGATGCTGAGCAAAAACATGGTTTTCTTTGCAACTCTTGCACCAGGAACAGTTCTTATAGGTCTTTCAGGAACTGTGCTTGGTATGATTCGTGCTTTCGCAGCGCTTGCACGTGCAGGTGCTCCTGATGCAATTGCACTTTCAACAGGTATATCGGAAGCACTTATCAATACAGTGTTCGGTATCGCAGGTTCAGTTCTTGCACTTTTTGCATACAACTTTTTCTCAAACAAAATCGATAATTTCACCTTCAAGATTGATGAAGCTGGTTTCAGCCTGGTACAGACGTTTGCAGCATCATTGAAAAGCTAAGGTGGGTTTTATCTTTTGGTCAAAATAAAAATTAAAAAGATGCCAAAGATTAAATTACCAACAAAGCAGCCCTTTATCGACATGACGCCGATGGTCGACCTGTTCTCAATCCTGTTGATTTTTTTCCTGCTTACAGGAACTTTCAGGGCACAGGAACCGGCTCCTGTTGATACGCCTTTTTCAATATCAGAGAAACCAACACCTGATTTTAACAACATGACTATCGTTTTTTCAAGCGATAATCGTGTATTCTTTAATATTGACAATGGTCCTGATACACTTCTTAAATTCAGACCTAAAATTCTCGAGTGTGTTGGCCAGCGTTTTAATATTGAATTTACACCTGAAGAGCTGAGGAAATTCGAGAAGTATAATACTTCAATAGGCGTTCCTATTGAAAAAATGAAAGAGTTTCTTAACGCTGAAGATCCAAGTTTAAGAGAGGCTCTTCAGACAGGAATTCCTTACGATTCGCTCAACAACCAATTGGAAGTATGGGTTCTATGTGCCAGACAGATAAATCCTGCCGTAATGGCAAGTCTGAAAGGTGACGCAAGAACTGAGTTTCCGACCGTGAGAAGAATACTCGACATATTGCAGGATAAAAACGTTAACAGGTTTAACCTGGTTACCAGCCTCAGAGCTGTAAAAGTTGAAGACACAGAAAACAAATAAATAAGAAGTGATATGGCAGATATTGGTGGTGCACAAGAAACCGGAAAAAAAGGCGGTAAAAAAAGACGACCGGGCCGTAGGGGCGTAGTGCGTGTCGATATGACACCAATGGTTGACCTCATGTGTCTTTTGATCACGTTTTTCATGCTTACAACTGCTTTTAGCAAGCCTAAAATAATGGAGATCGTACTTCCTGAAAAAATTAAAAAGGAGAAGGAAAAAGAAGAGGCTCCAAAAATTGCTAAAAGCCGTACCTTGAATGTAATTCTTGGTCCCGAGAACAAAGTGCTGTGGTATACTGGAGCAGTGGACGATCCAAAGAATCCTCCGCCACTTCAGGTCACCGACTTTAGTCCTACAGGGATACGCGCACTTCTCCTTGAGAGAAACAGGGCTCTTTTCCGGAAAATTGAACAATTTAACAACGATGTCATTTCCGGTAAAATTAAAATGCCCTTAGATTCTATTGAAGCTGCTGTTACACGGTTGAAGAAAGAAGATGATACTGGTCCGATTGTACTGATTAAGGCGTACAAAACCTCAAATTATGGTAATTTCGTCGATATTCTCGATGAAATGTCTATAGTAGGTATAGCACGTTATGCAATTGTCGATATTAACTGGATCGAAGAGCAAATGGTCGAGAAAACACTCGGCATCACTCCCGGATCAGCTCAGTAGAAGAAACATTTAAATTAAAGGAAATATGGCAAAAGAAAAAATCAAGGCCCCTCCTTTTGATGAAATAGTATTTGAGAATAGAAATAAGGAGTATGGCGCTTATGTTTTGCGTAAAAAGTACGTTAAACATCTGACAGTAGGATTTCTTATAGGTGTTTTTGTGACAAGCGCTGCGATTATAGGGCCATACATAAATGCAAAAGCCCAGGAAAGCTATAAGAAAAGAGCTGAAAGGCAGGTTGAAATTCAGATGGAAAATATTGATCAACCTCAAAACGAAATAGAAGCACCTCCTCCACCTCCATCACCTCCACCTGAGGAAGCCGTTCAGACAACCAGATATGTTGCACCAGTTGTTGTTGACTCTGTAAAACCAGAGGAAGCAAAACAGCTTATGACCGCTGACGAAGCAAGAGTGGAAGTTAAAGACGAAGATGTTTCACTTGTTGAAGTAGTGGAAGAAGTTCAGGAAGAGGTTAAGGAGGAAGAGGCTCCAACAGAAGTGTTTGTGGTTGTTGAAGAAATGCCTTCTTTCCCGGGTGGTGATCAGGCACTTATGGAATTCATCTATTCCCACATCGAATACCCTGAAATTGCAAAAGAGAACAATATACAGGGAAGAGTTGTGGTAAGATTCTGCGTAACCTATAAGGGAACAGTGGATCAGGTATCCATAATCAAAGGCGTTGACCCATCGCTTGATAATGAAGCTATCAGGGTTATTAAAATGCTGCCTACATGGAAACCCGGAAAACAGGGTGGTAAACCTGTCAATGTTTGGTACAGTGTGCCTATTAACTTCCAGTTGAAATAAACAAGGAAAGCATAAAATAAAAAAGGGGCTGATTAAAGCCCCTTTTTTATTTCCTATCATTCATAATCTTTTTATGTAACTCTCCATTTCTGATCTCAATAGCTCCGAAAACAGATTAATATCTTCTTCAGTTGTGTCCCAGGTTGTCATCAGCCTGTATTCATTCTTTTTCTCATTCCATGTATAGAAAAAATACTTCTTTTGAATTCTCTCAGCCACCTCAGGCGGCATAATTATGAAAACCCCATTCGACTGTACAGGCTGAGTAATTATTATACCTTCAATATCCTTAATTCTATTATATAATATCCCTGCCATTCTGTTTGAATGACTCGCAAGCTCATACCATAAATTATTTCTGAAGTATGCAATATATTGCGCTGCTATATATCTCATTTTCGAGGCAAGATGCATGCCCTGTTTTCGTACATATTTGAAATCTGGTGCCAGTCCCTGACGCAGAAAACATATTGCTTCGCCATACATCATACCATTCTTGGTACCGCCAAATGTCAACAAATCGACTCCTGCATCAGTTGTAAAATTCCTGAAAGGCAGACCAAGATAAACAGCTGCATTTGCAATTCTTGCCCCATCCATATGCAACAGCATGTCATGTTTGTGCACATAATCGGCAAGAGATTTAATTTCTTCCGGTGTATAAACAGTACCCATTTCTGTAGACTGGGTTATTGAAACAACCTTTGGCTGGGAATGATGTTCAAATCCAAATCCGTGCATATGCTTATGAAGCATCTCCGGGTTTATTTTACCGTCATCAGTATCAACGGTAAGGACCTTACACCCTGCAAAGTTCTCAAGAGCCCCGCATTCATCCTGCTCAATATGAGAAGTATAAGCAGTTATGACAGAATTCCATGGCTTTAGTACCCCTGTAATACCAAGAACATTTGCCGCAGTTCCATTAAACACAAAGTATACTTCGGTGTCTTCGCCAAAATGTTGCTTAAAAATTACTTCTGCCTGCGATGTGTAAACATCAGCACCATAACCCAGCGCATGCCCCTGGTTAACAGCGTGTATCTCTTCAAGAATAAGGGGGTGGACTCCTGAATTGTTGTCGCTTGCAAACCCCCTCTTAATCAAATTATCCTGCACTTATCTGATCCTTGAACCTTTTAATGCAAAATATGTAATGTAAGCATAATAAACAAACAGACAGCATATTGCTGCAATTAGTCCGACGCTCTTCTGAATGCCTCCCATCATAATTGGCAGCAAGGCTGCGCCTATCACAGAGGTGGCAATAACTCCTGACCCTACCTTGGTATGAGGTCCGAGATCTTCAAGTGCCAGATTATAAATACATGGCCACATAATTGAGTGCATCAAGCCTGTTCCAAGGAATAAGACAAGAGCTGCCGAATTCATTCCAAATGAACCCAGAACGAGGGAAAGAAGCAACATTAGAGCTCCAAAAGTAGCATTGAAACTAAGTATTTGTCTTGCAGAATATTTTCTAAGAATGAATATGCCTGCTATACGGCCTACCATAAGACCTGCCCAGTAGTATGCCAGCAGTTTTGTTCTCATCTCACCATCATACGAAAATCCCAGCTTTGCAGAATAATCAGCAAAGAAGCTAGGAATTCCGACTTCCACACCCATATAAAAGAAAATTGCAAGTGATCCAAGCCACATGTGTGGATATTTGTAAGCACTCGATTTATATTCCTGTACAACTCCTTCAGTTTCTTCTCCTTCTTTTATTTCTGGCAGTTTAAGAAAGAACATAATTATCACAATAACCAGCGTTACAATTCCAATTCCGGCGAATGGTCCCTGGACTGCCTTTGGATCTGCTGAGGCCCCGCTTGAAGACGATACAATAAGCATCGAAACGAATATAGGAGCAATTACAGTAGCCAGTGAGTTAAGTGCATTAGTAAGGGTCAGACGACTGGCTGCTGTTTCTGGTTTACCAAGCGCATTTACATATGGATTAGCAGCTACCTGCAGCAATACCACCCCTATTGCAAATACTGAAACAGCGCTGAGGAACCCGTAATAACCCAGTGTTACACCCGGTATACACAGGAAAAAACCAAGGCTCACCAGAGCGAGGCCTGAAAGTACTCCGTTTTTGTAACCAATCCTGTTTAGAAGGTAACCAACAGGAATTGAAAAAATGTAAGCCCCATAAAAGAAAGTGTTGGGAAGCTGCTTCTCTACTTCATTAAGACCAAAAGCGTCTTTAAGATAGTTTATTAGCGAGTTATTCATCGTTGTAATAAAGCCAAACAAAAAGAATAGTGAGGCCATTACAATTAACGGAAACAGAAATTTGTTTTTTTCGTTTGTCATAGTTTTATTTTTTAACAAATTAAAGGTTAACTGTTTACATTCAGAATCGGTTTTTGTATTTTATTTATAGTTCAAAAACATAGCCCAGCACAATCATATTATTTATTCAGCTTTAAATTTATAAATACACGTATGCCTGTAGGTTTCACCCGGATTCAATATTACAGAAGGGAAATGAGGCTTATTGATTGCATCTGGAAAATGCTGTGTTTCAAGGCAAAATGCCCATCGTCTTCCGTATATTTTTCCACCTTTCCCCCTTTCATTATCTATCCAGTTTGCAGTATAAAGCTGTAGTCCGGGTTGTGTTGTATAGACTTCCATAATACGACCCGACTTTGGATCACGAGCTATTGCAGCGAGTCCAAGTGTACCGCAGCGGTGACTCAATACCCAGTTATGATCATAACCTGCACCATATTTTATATGGATATAGTCGCTGTCAATCCCCTCTCCTATTTTCCTTGGTGAAGTAAAATCCATGGGAGTTCCTTTAACACTCAGTATTTCTCCGGTAGGCAGATTTGTTTCATCAGTAGGAGTGAAATACCTTGCATTTATCATAAGCTCATGGTCATAAACTGGACCTGAACCTTCTCCAGCAAGGTTGAAATAGGAATGACTGGTAAGATTGACAACCGTAGACTTATCAGTAGAAGCATTATAATCAATTCTTAATTCATTTTCATCTGTAAGAGAATATTTTACTTTAACATTCAGATTACCAGGATAACCCTCCTCCCCATCGCGGGATAAATATTGCATTTCTACCGATGAATTATTTGAGGATACTACATCCCATAATACTTTATTGAATCCGATTAAGCCTCCATGCAGGTGATTCGGTCCATTATTTACTGCCAGTTTATATTCCCTGTCACCAAGAATAAATTTTCCTCCTCCTATTCTGTTGGCACACCTGCCACAAACTGCTCCCATATAAGGACCGTTTCCCATGATATATTCTTTTGCAGTATCATAACCCTGAACAATGTCGGCAAAATTTCCGTTTTTATCAGGAATGAATATACTAACAATAATAGCACCGTAATTGGTAATCTGGGCAATCAGTCCATTTTTATTTTTTAAAGTATAAAGGTTTACGGGTTTTTCATTATGGACTGTTTTGAATGATTCTTCCGGAATTATTTTCATACTAATTGACATTAGTTAATTATAGTTCTACTTTACAAGCGCCCTGGTGTCTGATAAACAGAGTTTTGCATGCACCTTTCCCGAAAAAGTGTTCAAGTGTATTTAAATATTTTTCGAGAAGGTTTTTGGGAACAAACGCCTGAATAGTTCCGGCAAATCCGCCTCCATGAACACGCCATGCACCCTCGCCTTTCAGTACAAGTTCACTCAATGCAAGAGCAAGAGAGACCCCCTGTTCTCTGGGATTTATAACAGCAAAAATGTTCTGATTATACATGTAAGAGCTGTAACCTGATTCTACAACCATTTCCAGAAATGCATGGAAATCATTTCTTTCAAGTGCATTAACCTGGTCAACTACTCTCTGGTTATCTTTCTGGAAGTGTATCGCACGAAGTATTGCTCTATCACCTACTTTTTCCCTTATTCTGGGAGCAATTTCAATTATCTGGTCGAGAGTTACCTGTCTGAGCACTTTTGCACCCAGTTCAGCGGCAACTGCTTTCATGTCGGCCGGAATTGAAGCATATTCATCATTCAAATCTGCATGGCTGCCACCTGTATCAGTTATAACAAGTGAATATCCAGTTGAAGTAAAATCAAAATTGACTTTTTTCACAACTGGATTTGCAGGTTCCTTGAAATCAATGGTAATCAGGCCTCCCATAGCAATTGCAACCTGATCCATAAGACCGCAAGGTTTACCAAAATAATTATTTTCGGAATATTGTCCGATTATAGCATTTTGAACGGGGTCAATTTTTCCGTCGTTGAAAAGTTCATTAAGGATTACACCTATAAGAACTTCAAATGAAGCAGAGGAGCTTAGTCCTGAACCCTTAGGCACACCACCATCAATACATGCATCAAAGCCTCCAATTTTGTAGCCTGATTCCTTAAACCGTGAACATATTCCTCGTACAAGTGCTGCAGAGGTGTATTTCTCGGCAGCAACAGGTGCAAGGGAAGCCAGATCTACTTCAAAACGAGGATAACCTTCTGATACAATACGAATTATGTTTTTATTATTTTTAGCTGCCACACATATATTATCGAGATTAACTGCTCCAGCAAGTACCCTGCCCCAGTTATGGTCGGTATGGTTTCCTCCTATTTCTGTTCTGCCCGGTGAACTGAAAATTTCAACTTCTTTTTTGCCAAAGTTTTCTTCGAACTGTCGTAAAAGAGTTTCATACCTCCGGGCATGTCTTTTCAGTTCAGCAGGTTCATTACCGTAAAGTTCACGGAAAATTTTATTATCACCGCCATTAATTGATTTGATGAGATATTCAGAAGTTTTCATTTTTTAATGTTTTTATGTTATCCGGAAAAACAAATATATAATATGAAATACAAAATTATGTTAAAGAGGTTGTCTAAAACATCTCCAGACAACCTCTTTCAAATTAAAATCAGATGCCAAAAAATAAAGACAGATGTTATTTATGCTTGCTTCCCACAAGAGCAAAGAATACAATATACAGGTAGCAGATAATAGGAAGAATAAATGCATATCTAACACCTGCACTGTCAGCCACAATTCCCATCAAAACCGGAACAACAGCGCCACCAACTATCAGGCTGTTAATAAGACCTGATGCCATGCTAAGTTCTCCCTTATCAAGGCCGTCAACACCAAGAGTAAAGATATTTGGAAACATTATTGAGTTAAAAAACCCAACGGAAAGACCCAGCCAGAGGATAATATTGCCTGAAGCAAACATTACTACAAGCAATAATAATGCAGCTATAATTCCAAACACTGCAAGTGACCTGTTGGGTTTTCCTTTACCAATCAGAAATGCAAGGTAATTTACAACTGCTATTCCGGCAAATATTAATCCATCAGTAATTTCGCGCCTTACGAACCATCCGACGAAGATTGCAAAAGCAATTACAATAGCGGTATACATGTACTTCTTGGATGCCTCAATTTTTGATAACATAAATGAACCATAGAATCTTCCAATCATAGCACCGCCCCAGTAAAGAGCAATCATTTTTGCAGCGTCGGACTGAGCAATATTGATGGCTTCCTGGAAGTACCTCTGAAGCATTGCAGCAGAGCCAACCTCAGCACCCACGTAGCAGAAGATACCCACGGCTCCGAGTAAAACATGGGAATATTTCCACACACTTTTTCTTTCGATACCCTGTGTGGGTATTACAGGAAGCTTCATAAAATAGATTGCAACTGCAATAATAATAACCACTACTGCAATTATAATAAAAGGTGTTGGAACCGACTGGGCAGCTTCAGCTGCGCTCAGTGCTGCTTCAGCGGTTGTCTTGAACACAAAAACACTCGCAATGATCGGAGCAAGATAAGTTGCAATTGAATTAAGCGCCTGTGTCAGATTCAGCCTTGCTGATGCTGTTTCTGAAGGTCCAAGAGCCGTGACGTAAGGATTGGCTGCTACCTGCAGAAATACCACACCGCTTGCCATAATGAAAATTGCAATCAGGAAGAAAGGAAAAGAAAGAGCTTTGGCGGCAGGGAAAAACAGAAAACTACCTAATGCCACCAATAACAGACCCAGAATAACACCTCCTTTATACCCGATTTTTTTAATAATCCCCCCTGCAGTAAAGGAGAGAAGAAAATAGGTCAAAAAGAATGCAAAGTTGACAAGCTGAGTCTCGAAATTCGTTAATTCAAAAACAGCTTTAAACTTATCAGCCAGTGTAATATTAAATGTGGTTACAAAACCAAAAAGGAAAAAAATCATCCCCATAAATGCCATACCGGCTGCCTGTGTACTTTTTTGTTCTGTCATAGTGATATAGTTTTAAGGTTTAACTGTTCTGGTTAGTTTTAACGATTGTAAATTTACATTTTAAGATGAATTTTCAAAAATATTGAAATATTATTTACTTCATAGCCAGAGAACAAAATATTTGTTTTCAGTAAATGGACCCTTATGATAATTGTTTGATTATTAGTATTATAATTTATTTAATACAAAATTGATTAATCAGGACAAATTTCAATAGTAATCTGTTATTCAGCAAATAAGCAAATTGTGGATATTCCGAAAAGCATTTTGAGTTAATTATTGTTAATTAACCGGAAAAAAGAAATTTATACATTGAATATATTTACAGTAAATAAAACACATGACTACACGATACTTCGTATTTCTTTCATTCAAAGGCACAAAATATTTCGGATGGCAAATTCAGCCCAACTCAATTACCGTTCAGAAAGTTGTAGATGAAGCTTTGAGTACCATACTAAGGGAAAAGATTTCAACTATTGGAGCAGGCAGAACGGATTCGGGTGTTCATGCGAAATTTTTCTGTGCACATTTCGACAGTATTTATAATGATCTGGAAACCAGAAAAAACCTTTTGACAAGATTAAACAGGTTTCTCCCTGTTGACATTGCAGTACAAAGAATTAAAAAGGTTAGGAATGATGCACACGCAAGGTATAGCGCAGTTTCCAGAACATACAAATACTATATAACCAAGAATAAAGATCCTTTCAGTGAAGATACATCATGGTTTGTGCCTTACCATCTTGATTTAGACTGCATGAACAAAGCCTGCTTAATACTGACAAAACATTCAGATTTTACAAGTTTCAGTAAGCTGCATTCAAATGCAAAAACAAATATTTGCAACATTCATTATGCAAAATGGGAAGATGAAGATAATCTTCTCATTTTCACCATTAAAGCCGATAGATTTCTCAGAAATATGGTTAGAGCAATTGTAGGGACAATGGTTGAATTAGGGCGCAAGAAAATAAATCTGGATGATTTTGAAAAGATTATCAATGCCCGCGACAGATGCAAAGCTGGGAAATCTGTTCCGGCAAAAGGTTTGTTTCTTGAAGACATTGAATACCCGGGAGACATTTTTTCCTAATCAGGATTATTCCATATCTCCCACGATTTTTCAGCCTGCAGCCTCAGCATTTCCAGTCCGTTTATTATTGTACACCCTCTTCTTAAACCTTCTTTGAGAAACAGAGTTTGTTCGGGATTATAAATAAGATCGTACAGAATATGTGACGGGGAAAGCAAATGATAAGGTATATCCGGTTTATTATCAGTCAGTGGGTACATTCCAACCGGTGTGGTATTGACAATCAGCATTGTAGTGTCGATAACTTCCTCATTAATATCCTCATAGGTTATGCATTCCGGCTTTTTTATACGTGAAACAAAAATTACTTTTATGCTCAATTGTCCAAGAACATAGGCAACAGCCTTTGAACTACCACCTGTCCCAAGTACTAATGCATGGCTAATTTTTCTGTTTAAAAAAGGCTTTAATGACTCCCTGAAACCATAGATATCAGTATTATAACCTTTCAATACAATTTTATCACCGTTACGGTATATTTTAATAACATTCACAGCTCCCACTTCGGATGCTTCAGTGTCAACTGAATCGAGAAAAGGAATAACTTCCTGTTTATATGGTATTGTTACATTTAGTCCAGATAATTCTTTTTCTTCTTTGATAAGTTTTTCGAATTCCTTTAAACTTTTCAGTGGGTAGTTATCATATGAAGCATCTTCAATGCCTTCATTTCTGAATTTTTCGGCAAAGTATTTCTTTGAAAAAGAGTGTTCAAGCGGGTACCCAATCAGGCCATATTTTCTCATTTCATGAACAAAATAATAAAATTCTCCCGTAGTTTTTAATCGGCCTTATTTTAAATTATCCGGGAGGAACTGGAAAAAGGTATCTCCCCTCAGACCTAGCCGTAGTGATTCGAGTGGGATTATTTCATTGGGAGGAATATTTCCAAGATTAACGTTAGCACCAAAATGTTTTATAAACCACGCCTGCTGGGATTTCATTGGGGCTTCCCAAATAACATTATCAAGGTTAACATGGGTTGATATCGCATCCACAACTGCATGATTTATAGATCCATCATCATTATAAATGCCTATTGTACCCGATTCCCGTGCTTCTGCAATTACTTTAACAGAACCGGCTTCAAGTTCCGACTTCATCATTGCTACCCATTGGTCAGGGGTATAAACTACTTCTTTCTTTTTTGACCCCACCTCTGAAATAACTGTAGCTATCTTTGAGAGTTTGTTTATATATTCGAGTTTCCGGGAATGTTCAATATCGTATGAACCGTCAGATATCTCAATCATAGTAATTTCATATTCCTGAATAAATCTGACAAATTCCTCAAACATGTTTCTTATTAGAAATACTTCAAAAAGCGTACCTCCAAAGTATGGTATCACACCTGCCTTTTTATATACTTTGATTTTCTTCTTCAAATCAGGAGTGATAATTGAAGTTCCAAAGCCGAGTTTTACATAATCGGTATATTCACTCCCTACCGACATAAAATCTTCAGCTTCCCTCACACTCAGTCCTTTGTCCATTACCATCGTAAGTCCTCTGGTTCTAGGTTTAGAGGGCCTTTCAGGAATAAAGGGCAATTTAAAGTTCATACAGATTAAGTATTTCTGGTTAGACCTTTTAACAGACTACGTATATCTTTATTATTAATCTCCTTCGGAAATAAATCAATAAATTTTTCAAATATTTTATTATCAAGTTCCAGTGCTTTTTTAAGATGAACTATGGCTGATTTATTGTTTCCTGATTGGACATATAATGCTGCCATCAGGTAGTTAATTCCTGGTATATCGCCAATTATTTTATATGCTTTATTTAGAAGAGGTAACGTTCTGGTGGCAAGTTTTTCTTCAATTATTATCTTACCAAATTCATACCATGAATCTTGGTAATAAGGGTCTATTTTAAGTGATTCCCTAAAACATCTTAGTGCTCGTTTCTTATTGCCAGTCAGCATAAAAGCCTTTCCAGTAAAATACCACAGTTCTGGATTACTAGAGTCTATTTCGGCAGCTTTTCTGAAAAAGCCAAGGCTTTTTTCGGCGTTGCCGCTATTAAGCTCAGAGATTCCAAGTCCAATCCATGCATCAGTAAAATCGGGAGCCAGTTCAATTGCCTCATAGTAGTATTTTTTTGCAAGAGATGGGTTCCCGGTTTTTTCGTAGCACTCTGCGATATATGTCATGGCCTCATGGCTTTCAGGTTCAATCTGAAGGTATTCCTGATATGCATGAATTGCCTCTTCATATTTGCCAAGATAAGCCAGGACTACACCCTTATTAAATAGTGCGAAATCATTTTGAGGATTTATAGCAAGTGCATAATCGTATGCTTCGAGGGCTTCGTAATGACGTTCCGTTTTATTATAGATCATTCCAAGGTTATACCAGGCACTATCTGAGAAGGGTTCTTCATCGAGAAATCTGGTGTAATATTTAATACTGTTTTCAAAATCATCGATTTTTTCGTAGGCATATGCCATGTCATACAGATGCTCGGGGTAGTAAGGTTCAAGTTCAATAAGTCGTTCAAGATAAGGTATTACTTCCTTATAGTAATTAAGGTTTTGCAGTATTGAGGTTATTGAAAAAAGTATATTCTCCACATCATCCGAATCTTTTGCAAGGGCAAGGTCAAACATTTTTCTTGCACCCTGAATGTCGCCCATCATACCAAGAGCAGTGCCTTTTACAAGAAAAATTTCATGATTCCCAGGTTCTATAGTCTCAAGTTTTTTAAGAATGAGCAGGGATTCAGCTATTCTTCCCCTATCAAGCAATACTTTTGCATTTCTTAAAAGAATAGGTACTGAATTAGGATGTTGCTTACTTGCTATTGAAGCTGCTTCAAATGCCCTTGCCTGATTGTTCCGTTCAAGATAATAATCAATAATTGTCTCAAATTCAATAACATCAAAGAAATAATTTTCATTATTTCTTTTCATCCTTTCAAATCTCTGAATGATTTTCTGGACTTCATCTTCCTCCTGTGAAAACCAGTGTCTTTCTTCTTCCATTTAATCTTCAGTAAAACTTTTCAAAGTTAATATTATTTTTTTCGTCAAATTGTTAAGCAAATATCATTTATAAACATTTTAACACTTTAATAAACATTAAAATCTGTTAATAAAATACAAAAAGAAACAAAAAACTATTTATTAATAACACAACGCAACCGTTGGTTAATAAAAATCATCTATATATTTGGAAACCCTCATACCCAATATACCCTAGAATTAACCTAAATTCTATGCAGAAGGGCCGGGCCAAACCCGGTTCTTCAATTATTTGAGGGGGTTTCTCTCACGATAAGAAAATAAAATCTTAATTTTGTTGAAACATATTTTTTAATATGAAAATCTTTTATAAACCTAATTATTTATTCATTTTCACTGCTTTTTCATTTTTCTTGATGGTTTATAGCAGTGGATGCAAAAAAAAGGATAATCCAGTAAAGTTTCCCATGGGAATTTTTCCTGATTCGCTATATAACCTCTCAGGGCTGAATTCGGAATATGATGATTACAACCTAAATCTGTATTCAGTTTCGGGTACACATCCGGTTATTTTTTCAAGCAACAGGGGAAGCAAGGGAGGGCAATTTGATTTTGTTCAGGGGGTAATTTCGTTTGATTTCGATAAAGAGACAGGTAATTTTGTGCTTAGCAGCGATATTACGTCCGATATATATTATGCGACTATCATAAATAAAGCTAATACAGCTCTCAATGATTTTGGGCCTTACAGCTATTTCAGTTCGAGTGACGGCTATGAATATATGATTTATGCATCTGAAACAGCAGACAACGGCCTTGATCTGTTTTATGTCAAAAACCTGCCACGTTTTGGGAATAATGCACCAAATGTTACAGGGCCTTTCCCGATCACGGTAATAAACACTTCATTCAACGACAGTTATTTAACTTTTGATTTTAACGGCGACTCAATTTATTTTTGTTCTGACAGAGACGGGAATTACGATATATATGTTTTGAAAAGAAACGCCGGGATTGTTACCGATCTATTTTTTTCTGGGGCTCCCGAACTGGCAGTAAAAGTTGACAGTATCAACAGCAGTTTTGACGACATGGCTCCATATATTTATATGAATATCATGGTTTTTGCATCGAACCGACCGGGAGGGTTAGGCGGGTTTGATTTATATTATTCAGTTTATAAAAACGGTAAATGGAGTTCTCCTTTCAATCTTGGGCCATCTGTTAATTCATCACACAATGAATTCAGACCAGTAATAATTTATAATAAAGATTTTTCTAATCAGGCGATATTATTTTCATCCGACAGACCGGGTGGAAGCGGAAGATATGACCTTTATTTCACAGGTTTCAACCTACCCGTATCAAGGGTTATTTATTGATTTCTTTAATCTTTCAGACTTGCAGCCAGAAGGGTATTTCTTAAAAGTGATACTCTAGTCATAGGACCAACTCCACCTGGAACTGGAGTAATATATGAGCACTTTGGAGCAACATTTTCAAAATCAACATCACCAACAAGTTTCCAGCCCGATTTTGTTTCAGGTGCTACTACTCTGGTGGTTCCGACATCAATAATTACAACGCCCTCTTTTACCATATCTGCTTTAACGAATCCGGGGGATCCTAGTGCTGCTATAAGTATGTCGGCCTGTAAAATAATATCTTTAATGTTTTCTGTTCTACTATGTACTACAGTAACGGTGGCATCTATCCCTTTCAGAGAAAGTAGAATACTTACTGGCCGGCCAACAATATTACTTCTTCCGACTACAACGCAATGTTTTCCTGCAGTTTTTATTCCTGTTCTTTTTATCAGTTCAATTATCCCGAAAGGAGTAGCAGGGAGGAATGAGGGGATACCCAGAACCATTTTTCCAACATTAACCGGATGAAAACCATCTACATCCTTTGAGGGATCTATGGATTCAATTATCTTATTTTCTGAAATAGTGTCAGGAAGAGGAAGTTGTACAATAAAACCATCAACCTCATAATCGCTGTTGAGTTTTTTTATATTATCAATCAACTCATTCTCCTGAACATTTGAGTCGAATCTTATAAGAGTTGAATTGAATCCTACCTCTTTACAGTCTTTTATCTTGTTTGAGACGTAAATTTCACTTGAAGGGTCATTTCCAACGAGAATAGCCGCAAGATGTGGAATTTTAAGACCTCTTGATTTTCTTTTATCCACTTCAGCTGCTATTTCCCTTTTTATTTCAGCTGCAATTTTTTTACCGTCAATTATCTGCATTATGGATGAGTTTATCTCCTATTAATAAGTTTTGCCGGATTACCGCCTTTGGCTATGGTTTTCATCATTTTTCGCATCTCATCAAATTGTCTTAAAAGTTTATTCACTTCAGGTACTGAAGTACCACTTCCTGCAGCTATTCTTTTGCGTCGGCTTCCGTTAATAATATGGGGATTGCTTCTTTCCTCCGGGGTCATGCTCTGTATAATGGCTTCAATTCTTTTGAAAGCTTTATCATCTATGTCGAGATCTTTAATTGCTTTTCCCACACCCGGTATCATGCCAATCAGATCCTTGACATTACCCATTTTCTTAATTTGCTGAATCTGAGTCATGAAATCGTTAAAATCAAACTGGTCTCTGGCTAGCTTCTTCTGTAGTTTACGGGCCTCCTCTATATTGTATTGTTCCTGGGCTTTTTCAACCAGTGTCACAATGTCTCCCATGCCCAGAATTCTGTCAGCCATTCTTTTCGGATAAAATATGTCAATAGAATCGAGCTTTTCTCCTGTGCTGACGAATTTTATCGGTTTATTGACTTCGGCCTTTATTGACAGGGCTGCACCACCTCTTGTGTCGCCATCCAGTTTTGTTAGTACCACGCCTGTAAAATCGAGGCGTTCATTAAATTCCCTGGCTGTGTTCACAGCATCCTGGCCTGTCATTGAATCGACCACGAACAATATTTCAGCAGGTTTGATTGCATCGCGTATCGATGCTATTTCAGCCATCATCTCTTCGTCAATTGCAAGTCTTCCTGCAGTATCGAGTATCAGTACGTCATAACCTTTAAGTTTTGCCTCCTTTACTGATTCGATGGCTATCGATACGGGGTTTTGGCCAGGTTGTCCTGTATAAACAGGTGTCTGAATCTGATTTCCTATTATTTTTAGCTGCTCTATAGCTGCCGGACGATAAATGTCACAGGCAACAAGCAAAGGTTTTTTGTTATGTTTATTTTTAACCCACTGGGCAAGTTTCCCGCTGAATGTTGTTTTGCCAGAACCCTGTAAACCGGCAATAAGAATAATTGCAGGATTTGCTTTAAGGTTAATGTCAGATTTTTCTGACCCCATCAGTTCAGCCAGTTCATCGTGGACGATTTTAATCATCATCTGCGACGGATTGACGGCGGTCAGAACCTGTTGGCCAAGAGCTTTCTGCTTAACTGTGTCAGTAAACTGTTTTGCAATTTTAAAATTGACATCTGCATCTAGCAATGCACGCCTTACATCCTTAAGGGTCTCAGCAACATTTATTTCTGTTATTCTCCCCTGACCCTTAAGGATTTTAAATGATCTCTCAAGCCGTTCTGTCAGATTCTCAAACATTTTATATTCATTATAAAAGGTACTACATTCTTTCAGGCATTTCAATACCCAGAAGCCCCATTGCTTCCGAAAGAACAAAAGCGATTCTGTCGGACAACATGAGTCTGAAATTTCTTGTTACAGGATCTTTCTCCCCCAGAATTGTATAATCGTGATAATACTGATTAAATTCCTTCGCCAGCTCATAACAGTAATTTGCAATATTAGCCGGATTATAAGTCACTGCTGATTCTGTGACGGTTTCTGAAAATTTTTTAATCAGTTTAATAAGTTCTATCTCTTTTGCATTTGGTTGTGCTGATTGCAAAAGTTCGGGGTCAGGATCTATTTTGTTCTGTATTGCCTTTCGCATCACCGATCTAATTCTGGCATAAGTATACTGAATAAATGGACCTGTGTTACCGTCGAAATCAATTGATTCGGAAGGGTTGAAAAGCATATTTTTCTTTGGGTCAATTTTAAGGATGAAGTATTTTAAAGCTCCAAGTCCAACTTTCCTGAAAATTTCATTCTTTTCTTCTTCAGAATAACCATCCAGTTTACCCAGTTCCAGCGACACATCCCGTGCTGTATTTATCATTTCTTCAATCAGGTCGTCTGCATCAACAACAGTCCCTTCGCGTGATTTCATCTTCCCTTCCGGAAGCTCAACCATGCCATAGGAATAATGTATTAAGCCATCGGCCCATGCAAAACCCATTTTCTTTAATATAGCTTTCAAGACCTGGAAATGATAATTCTGCTCATTACCAACAACATAAATGCACTTATCAAATTTGTAGTCATTATGTCTTACAACAGCAGTACCTATATCCTGGGTTATATAAACTGCCGTTCCGTCTGACCTGAGAAGTACTTTATGATCGAGTCCGTCGGCAGTAAGGTCAGCCCATATGGAGCCATCTTCTTTTTTGTAAAATATTTTATTATCAAGAGCTTTCAGAACAAGTTCTTTTCCATCTTTATAAGTATCTGATTCATAATAAATTTTATCAAAGTCGACACCCAATTTTCTATATGTCTCATCAAACCCCTGATAGACCCATGAATTCATCATTTTCCATATCTCAACGGTTTTTGTGTCGCCGGCTTCCCATTTTACAAGCATCTCTCTGGCTTCAATGATTATTGGAGCTGTTTGCCTTGCTGTTTCTTCGTCAACCCCCTGTTTCATCAAAGCTTCAACCTGCTTTTTATATTCATTTTCAAACAACACGTAGTATTTTCCAACAAGATGGTCGCCTTTCATGCCTGAACTTTCGGGTGTTTCACCGTTCCCCCATTTGAGCCACGCGAGCATTGATTTGCATATATGAATACCCCGGTCATTTACAATATTAGTTTTGATAACATTATGACCGCATGATTTCAGTATTTTGTAAAGAGAATATCCAAGAAGATTATTTCGTATATGCCCCAGATGGAGAGGTTTATTGGTATTGGGGGAAGAGTATTCCACCAGTATAATTTCGGGTTTTGCAACCCTGCAGGGTAAAAAGATGTCATCCAGGAAACAGAAATCTTTGAAATAATCAGCCCACCATTTATCGGAAATCTTCAAATTAAGAAATCCTTTTATTACATTGAATTCAGAAATAGCCGGCAAATTGTTAATAAGGAAATTACCAATATCTTCAGCAGTCTTCTCAGGGGTATTTTTCGAACATCGTATTAATGGAAAAACAATAAGAGTATAATCACCATTAAATTCTTTTCTGGTTTTCTGAATTTGAATCAGATTTAAGTCAACATCCTTGTTATAGAGTGACCTTACAGCTTCCGCTATTTTGTTCCTGAGAATATATTCCATAAAATTTGTAAATTCAGCGGCAAATATAATTCTTTTATGCTTTTGCGGGAAAGTAAAAATAAGTTTGGGCCATTTAAACCTTAATCTTTACCCATTTTAGGTGAAATGCATAAAATATTTGACAATTGTATTATTTATTTTGATAAAGGTTTTATCTGACTATATAAAATAACTTTATATTTGGATTGTAATAATTAAAAATTTACCGGTTTTTTATAATCCAAGTAATGAAAGAATTAAAAAATCTTTACAAAGAGCCAACTTCAAAAACTCCCGAAGTAGATTTTGACTCATTAACAGGCAATCTTATCCTGTCAGGAAGGTCCATACCTGAGAATGCAACCGATTTATATGAACCACTATACAACTGGATAGTGGAGTATGCAAAGAATCCCAGACAGGTGACAAATTTAAGGCTCAATCTTGAGTATTTTAACACAGCCTCTTCGATATGGCTGGCCAAAATTGTAAAGGTTTTGAGTCATGTGGATGATCCTGATAAAATACTCTATATTCATCTCTATTTCAATGTGGAAGAATTTGACAATATGGAGACTGAAGACATTAAGGATGCAATCAGTCCGGTAATTGATGTCCTTGGCGGGGCTACAATCAGCATAGGAATAAAAATATACGGTACCGACGAAAAAGGGGAAATCATAAAAGAGTCAATGGTTCTAGTTTAGAACAATCTTTTTATCTCAAGGATTTTTCATTTTTTTCTAGTAATTTTAATACCAAATTTAACCGCGCAGCGATATGCGATTTTTGTGTATTATATTAATATCAACACTATTTACAATGGAAATGTTTTCCCAGAGTAAAACCGGAGATCGTCAACCTGCTGCAGCAGGAAGGTTTTATCCGGCAAGCCGTGAAACTTTGCTTCGCGATCTCGAGCAAATGTTTGCATCATGTGATAAGTATCCAGAAAAATTAAAGGTAAGAGCAATTATTGTCCCCCACGCTGGTTATATTTACTCAGGTAGAACGGCAGCTTCAGCATTTTCGACAATACCAGCAGATAGTAAATTCAAAAACATTTTTCTTATCGGCTCAAGCCATATTATGGCATTTGAAGGCGCCTCGGTTTATTATACGGGAGATTTTTTAACTCCTCTTGGAAAGATTACAGTAAATAAGGAAATTGCAGAAAAACTTCGAAAAGAGCACAGCGTTTTCAGGTTTCAGGAAAATGCTCATTCTCAGGAACATAGCCTTGAGGTTCAAGTTCCATTTATCCAATATTATTTCAAGAACCTTCAGCAAATTGTGCCAATAATTATTGGAACAAATAACAAAAATACCATTAAAACTATTGCCGAAGCTTTAAGACCATGGTTTACTCCGGAAAACCTTTTCATTATCAGCAGTGATTTCTCCCACTACCCACCATATAAAGAAGCAAAAGAAGTGGATAATGCCACAGCTGATGCGATAGTATCAAAAGATCCTGAATTGTTTTTAAAGACTCTCTCACAAAACTCATCAAAAAGAATTCCGAACCTTGCTACAAGTATGTGTGGCTGGACTTCGGGGTTGATGCTTCTCTACCTTGTGAACAATGACCCGAACCTTGTATTCAAAAAAATAAGTTACTGTAATTCTGGCGATTCACAGTATGGCAATAAAGAAGAAGTTGTGGGTTACCACGCAATAGTCCTTGCAGAGGTTCAGAAAAATAAACAACCAGCCGGTAATCAGTCGCAGGAAATGCAGTTTACACAGGAAGAAATTGACCAGATGTTCAAGATTGCCAGAAATTCAATTGCCACAATGCTTAATGAACACCGTAGACTTGTATTGAATCCTTCAGAGATTCTTCCGGGACTGAAGAGAAACCTGGGAGCTTTTGTTACTCTCAGAATTGATGGAAAACTAAGAGGATGTATTGGCAGATTTGTTTCGTCAGAGCCCCTATACGAAGTCATAAACCAGATGGCAATTGCATCGGCTTTCAACGACACCCGTTTTATGCCACTGACAAAGGAAGAATTCAAGAAAATTGAAATTGAAATATCTGTGCTTGGTCCTCTTAAAAGGATTAACAACATTTCCGAGATTATACTCGGAAAACACGGCATTTACATCAAAAAAGACTTCAGATCAGGTACCATGCTTCCGCAGGTGGCTACAGAGAATAAATGGACAGTTGAGGAGTTTCTTGGATATACCTCCCGTGAAAAAGCTGGTCTTGGATGGGATGGATGGAAAGATGCAGAATTATACGTTTATGAAGCACTGGTGCTTGAAGAAAAGAAATAACAGATAATGTATCATGTAATAAGTACAGGGACTGCAGTTTTTGTATTGTATCTGATATGTCATTTCTTTTATAAGTCAGGTTTTCTCTCCCTTGCCGACCACCGGAAAATATGGAATCTAATATTAGCGGTAACATTTATCACAACCGCATCAGCAGGTCTCATCCTGGCTCTGAAAGTAACATACAAATGGGAAAACAGTTTCTTTGACTCCCTGCTCAGATGGCATGTTGAGACAGGTATAGCGTTCTCTTTTACAGGGATAATTCATTTGCTGTGGCACCTCACATATTTCAAAAACCTGTTCACTTACAAAAAGACGCTAACTGAAGAGATTCCTGTTTACAAACAGTCATATACTTCAAAACATTTTGCCGCCAATCTGTTCTTTATAGGATATCTGAGCTCTTCAGTACAGTTATTGCTGATGAGAGAAATACTTAACATTTCAGGTGGATATGAATTGATAACAGGGACCTTTCTCGCATCATGGCTTATAAGTTCTGCAGCAGGCTCATATTATGCAGGAAAATCATTATTTAATAACCTGAAAAGAATAAATACTTTTTTTGCTATCAGCCCTATTCTCTCTCTTATAATGATGATCCTTTTCCACAGATTATATATCAACCCTGGTGAAACACCTTCCTTTCTTACAAGCATAATATTTAACATCCTTGTGCTTTTCCCGTTCTGCTTTGTTTCTGGATTTGTATTTATTAAAGTATTGACGGCCGCAAAACAAAATTATATTTATAATAGTGGTAAATCATTTTCAATAGAGACAACAGGAGGAATTGCGGCAGGACTTATTGTTACCCTGCTAACATCAGGCATCCTAAATACATATCAGATCCTGGCAATTTCTGTAATAATATTCCTGCTGTTTCTCATAATGATGTATTTCAAACCTGATTTTAATATCAGACTAATTTCAATAGCGGCAAGTATTATATTAATACTTGTTAGCATCTGGCAGGGTCCAGACAAGTTTTTCAGACAGATTCTTCTAAAAGGAATAAATGTAGAATCTTCTTCCGACACCCCTTACGGCAACATAACAAAAGGAATATATGAGTTAGAGGAATCAACATACTATAATCACCGTATTATCAGATGGAAAAACGATGAAATTGAACGGGAGGAAAACATACATTATGCGATGCTTCAACATGATAACCCAGAAAAAATACTCCTAATTTCAGGCGATCCATCCTCATGTATAAATGAGATTCTGAAATATAATGTGAAAAAAATATATTACGTTGAAAGAGATCCTGAACTGGTAAGAACCTTTATGACTGAAAATTTTCCCGGCAAAGAAATAATGGCTATACAAAATGTTGATGCATACAGTTTTATCAGAAAGACCCACGAAAAATTCGATATTGTAATTATGATCCTCCCTCCCCCATCAACAATCCTTCTTAACCGGTACTATACAAAAGAATTTTTTGAAAATGTTAAGAAAAAGCTTAACGATGGGGGAATATTCGCATGCACACCCGGGTCAGCTGAAAATTACTATAACTACCAGTCGGCATCATTGTATTCGGTAATTTATAATACTCTGGCATCTGTATTTAAGAATATCCTTCCTGTTGCAGGTAATAAATTATATTTTATATCGTCTGATAATGAGCTGAGTACAAATATTTGCTCTCTCCTCGAAAAAAGGGGAATAAAAAATATTTATGTAAGCTCCGATTATCTGGATGATGAATTAATTAAAATGAAATCCAATGAGATCCTCTCCATAATTGATTATAAGACACAAATTAACACTATTAAACGTCCTATTGCATGTTTTCACTTTCAGTCATATAATCTGACTCGAGACCTGGGGAAAATTGTTCCTGCATTTGTTATTATGCTTATCCTTTTCTTCCTTCCTGTATTTACAATAAAACCCGTGAATTTTCCGATGTACTCTGCTGCAGCATCATTAGCTGGATTTGAAATATTAATCCTGATGTCCATTCAGTCATCGGCAGGTAATATTTACCATTTGACCGGACTTGTAATTGCTGCAATAATGGCCGGACTTTCTGCAGGTGCATGGATAAAACCTTTTTTCCCGGAGAAAAAACATGTAAAATATTCCATGTTAATACTATTGACTTTTTATTTAATTACTGGAGTTATAATAAACAGGATAATTTTAATGAACAGTCCTGCTGTAGCAGTTGCAATTTTACTAGTAATAAGTTTGATACCTTCGTTTATTACAGGTTCCATCTTTAAGGTCATGACTGAAACAGAGAGTACTAATCAAACACCTGCAGGTGTGTACAGTTCCGATCTGGCAGGTTCTGCCCTCGGATTTATAGCAATATCTGGGGTTACGGTTCCTCTTGCAGGTTCCCTAAATACAATGCTGATAATATCCGGTTTAATCTTCATAGGATTTATATTTGCATTAATGTTTCAGAAATATTAAGTAAAAAACAGGGAGGGAATATGAAAGGGAGGAAAATAAGCAAGCGGGAGTTTTTAAAAAGATGCTCAGTTGTTTCGGCTGGTTTTGTTTGTTTTTCACCGGAAATGCTCAGGGAAAATCCATTTTCTGAACAGAAAACCGGATTAAAACTGGCAATGTATCAGGAAGAAACACCAAGAGGTATAATGTGCAGGATATGTCCAAATGAATGTGAGTTGAAGGAAGGGGAAGTAAGCAAATGCAATAATCGGAAAGTTATCAAATCGAAACTTTATACGATGGCTTACGGCAATCCCTGTTCGGTAAATATCGACCCTATCGAGAAAAAACCATTTTATCACTTTTTCCCTGGTACAAGGGCATATTCCATTGCAACAGCTGGTTGCAACCTTGCATGCTTAAACTGTCAGAACTGGTCTATATCCCAGACCAGTCCGGATAAGACAAGGAACTATACGTTACCACCTGAAAAGGTTGTTGAGGAGTGTCTGAATCTGAAATGCAAGTCTATTGCTTACACTTATTCCGAGCCGGTTTCCTTTTATGAATATTCGTACGATACAGCAGTACTGGCAAAAGCAGCAGGTATTAAAAATGTTTTCAAGTCGAATGGTTACATAAACAGAGAACCTCTTGAAAAACTCTGCGGAGTGCTGGATGCTGCGAATATTGATCTTAAATCTTTCAGTGAAAGCACATATCTAAGGTTATCGGGCGGTAAACTTCAGCCCGTTCTTGAATCGCTTAAAATATACCGTGACAATGGTGTATGGCTTGAAATTACAAACCTTATTGTTCCAACCTGGACTGACAAGCCTGAGGAAATAAGAAATATGTGCCGCTGGCTTTACAAGAACGGTTTTGCTTCAACACCATTACACTTCAGCAGATTTTATCCGGTCTACAAGCTCGAACAGTTACCTCCTACTCCGCTGAACATTCTGAATCAGGCTGCAAAAATAGCTGCCGAAGAAGGAATACAATATATTTATATTGGCAACGTACCGGGGAACGAAATGGCTGATACCAGATGTCCTTCGTGCAACACTACTGTAATTAAAAGGACAGGATACCGGATAGATTTCAACAAGATAACTGATGGCAAATGTCCATCGTGTGGCAAAAAGATAGATGGAATATGGAATTAGATTTAATTTATTAAAATACTCTTACCCGAAATTATGAAGCTGAGTGAAGCAAAGAAACGTATTGAAGAACTTCGAAAGGAAATAAATGAACATAACAGACGGTATTATGTATTGAACGATCCTATCATTTCTGATTTTGAATATGATTTACTGATGAATGAGCTGGAAACTCTTGAAAAGATGTTTCCGGAACTGATAACTGAAGATTCACCCACAAGGAGAGTTGGCAGTGATCTGACAAAAGAGTTTGTACAGTACCGGCATAAATACCCGATGTTATCGCTCAGCAACACTTATTCGGCAGAGGAAGTTATGGATTTTCATAACAGGGTTATAAAAGTTGCAGGCAAAGATGTTGAATACGTATGTGAGCTGAAATTTGACGGGGCATCTATCAGTCTTACTTATGTAAAGGGAAAACTTGAGCGTGCACTTACGAGGGGAGATGGGTATTCAGGCGATGATGTGACCCAGAATGTACTTACAATAAAATCAATTCCGCATGAATTACCGGCAGGAGATTATCCTGAGGAATTTATCATCAGGGGGGAAATCCTGATGTCACGGCCAGTATTTAATGAACTTAACAAAGAGCGTGCAGCTGAGGGACTACCGCTTTTTGCCAATCCGAGAAATGCGGCTTCAGGAACCCTGAAACTTCTTGACCCTAAAATAGTTGCAAGTAGAAAACTGGAGTGTTTCCTTTACTACCTTCTCGGGGAAAATTTGCCCTGTGATAACCATTATGGCAATATGTTAAAAGCCAGGGAATGGGGATTCAGGATCTCAGAACACATGAGGTTATGCAAAAGCATTGATGAGGTTATGGAATATATAAATCACTGGGATGAGGCAAGAAGGGATTTGATATTTGATACTGACGGTATAGTAATTAAAGTAAATTCTCTGGCTCTTCAGGAAGAACTAGGTTCCACTGCTAAGTCGCCACGTTGGGCAATAGCTTACAAATACAAGGCTGAGCAGGTTGCCACGAGACTCCTGTCAGTTGATTTCCAGGTTGGAAGGACCGGAACAGTAACACCTGTAGCTAATCTTCAGCCAATTCATCTCGGAGGAACTATAGTAAAAAGGGCTTCCCTTCACAATGCAGATCAGATTGAGTTACTTGATCTTCATTATAATGATACCGTTTTTGTTGAAAAAGGAGGTGAAATAATTCCCAAAATTGTTGGTGTTGACACAAGCAAGAGGGAGCCAGGAAGTAAAAAAGTGGAATTTATAAAAACCTGCCCTGAATGCGGTACACCGCTAATCAGGATAGAGAATGAAGCAAATCATTTCTGTCCAAATTATCTCCATTGTCCACCTCAGATTAAGGGCAGAATAGAGCATTTTATTTCACGAAAGGCGATGAATATAGAAGGGCTGGGAGAAGAGACAATAGACCTTCTTTTCAATGAAGGTCTTGTTAGAAACATAGCAGACCTATACGAACTGAAAAAGGAGCAGCTGATACCTCTTGAAAGGATGGGGGAAAAATCTGCAGCAAACATTATTGCAAGCATTGAAAAATCAAAGAATACTCCTTATCATAGAGTTTTATTTGCCCTTGGAATACGCCATGTAGGCGAAACTATAGCAAAAACTCTGGCAGCTGAATTTCCCGATATTGATACCTTGATATCGGCAGATATTGAAAAACTGACATCTGTCAGAGAAATAGGCCCTAAAATAGCTGCCAGCATTGTTAATTATTTTGAAGATAAAGATAACAGAGAAATAATTGCCAGGCTCAAATCGTACGGAATCAATTTCCGTTCAGAAAAAGAGACACCTGAAGAGATCTCAGGCAAGCTAGCAGGTAAGACAATTGTGATTTCAGGAGTCTTTTCCAGGCATTCCAGAGAAGAATATAAAGAAATGATTGAAAAGCACGGAGGTAAAAATTCATCGTCTATTTCCAGCAGCACTTCATTTGTACTTGCAGGTGAGAATATGGGGCCCAGTAAAAGAGAAAAAGCTGAAAGCCTTGGCATACCAATAATAAGCGAAGATGAATTTCTGAAAATGCTTGAATAATATTGTCGAAAAGAATGAAATACTTTTTGCAAAAAACTGTTACGTTTGCAACATGGAATTGTTCAGAAAAATAAGACTTAAAAGAGGAATGTCGTTGCTCAGAAAAAGAGCAGGAGATATAAAACGGAATAAATTCAAAGGTAATCTGGCTGATGTTAAATCAATCGGTATTGTCTGGGATGCCACACGAACATCTGATTTTCAATATCTTGCACAATTTCATCAGAAGATGCAGGAAAAAGGAGTGGATGTAAAAATAATAGGGTATTATCCCGATAAAATTCTTCCCGACCGCATAACAGCCATCAGATATCTGTCCTGTTTGAAAAAAAATGATCTTAATTATTTTTATTTGCCCACATCAGAGGAAGCAGAAAATTTTATAAAAACCCGGTTTGATGTTCTGATAGATGTAAATTTCAATGATTTACTTCCACTTCAATATATCACTGCCATGTCAGTGGCGTCATTAAAAATTGGGTTATTTAATGAAGGGAATAATTCATATCTGTTTGATATGATGATTGATCTCAACAAGAATTCAAAAATAAGCGATTATTTTGACCATATATTACATTATCTTGAAATGATTAATAATCCGGCATATATAAAAAACTGATCATATGAAAAAATTCAGAGGAACAGGGGTGGCAATAATAACTCCTTTTAAAAACGATTCGAGCATTGATTTTTCATCCCTTGAAAAAGTAATAAATCATGTTATCAACGGTGGAGTCAATTATATTGTTTTAATGGGAACGACAGGAGAATCGTCCACTCTCACAAAAGATGAAAAGAAAGCCCTGATTTCATTTACTCTGGACACAATCAATAAAAGAGTTCCTCTGGTTGTAGGTATCGGAGGAAATAATACACAGGAGATTATTACCCAGCTGAAAACAACTGCCCTGAAATCAGTTGACGGGATTCTCTCTGTAGCTCCATATTATAACAAACCGACTCAAAAAGGACTATATGAGCATTTTAAAGCAATTGCCACCTGCAGCCCTGTTCCTGTAATTATGTATAATATACCAGGCCGTACTGGATGCAACATCTCGGCAGAAACATGTTTACAGCTTGCCCATGAATTTGATACAATTGTTGGTGTAAAAGAAGCTTCGGGCAACATGGAACAAATTATGAAGATAATTAAAGGAAAACCCGAAAATTTTCAGGTTGTATCCGGAGATGACCTTTTGACTCTGCCGATAATTGCTGCGGGGGGTACGGGTGTTATATCTGTAATTGCAAATGCATATCCTGCCGAATGGAGTGAGATGGTCAATCAGTGTCTCAAATCGAATTTCAAAGCAGCGCGTGAAATTATGTTCCGTTTCACTGAAATAATTGAATTGCTGTTTGCTGATGGCAATCCTGCAGGGATAAAAGCTGCTATGAATATTCTGAATCTATGTCAGAACACTCTCAGATTACCTCTTGTTCCAGTTAGCCAGCAGGTCCATGCAAGACTGAAGAAGGCGATGGAGTCGATTCAATAACTACCTGTTCACCGGTGGTGTTACCGGTGATTCCATTCTGCCATGACAATTTTTATATTTTTTACCGCTTCCGCAGGGACACGGGTCATTGCGTCCGACTTTTTTCTCAACTCTTACAGGTTCCACTTTTTTCTGGCCTACCTGACCTGGAACAGTGCTGCTGTATTGGGAAAAATCGCTTTTTTCTTCTCTTAAGCGGCTTGTGTCAACTTTCCGGCGTCGTTCAGCTTCTCTAACCTGTTCTGCATCCTGTACCGGTATAAAGCCTTTAATCAGAGAGCTAACAACATCACGGTTAATCTTGTTAAGCATTGATTTGAACAGTTCATACGATTCAAACTTGTAAATTAACAGGGGATCCTTCTGTTCATAAGTAGCGTTCTGTACAGCCTGTTTAAGGTCGTCCATCTCCCTGAGATGCTCCTTCCATGCTTCATCTATTGTAGCTAATACTACTGTTTTTTCGAAAGCTCTCATAATTTCCCTGCCCTTGCTTTCAACACTTGCCTTCAGGTTTGCAATTACCTGAAAAACCCTTACCCCATCACTTACAGGCACAACAACATTTTCGTACAGATGTGACATTCTGTCGTAAACATCTTTCAACACAGGATATGCCTGACCTGCAATAATTTCTTCCTTTCTTTTGTATACTTCAAGTACTTTTTTATAGACTATATCAACAATTTCTTCTTTGGAAAGCTTCAGGAACTTATCTCTTGGCACAGGAGAATCCATTGAAAATGAACGAATAAGATCAAACTCAAATTCTTCAAAATTGCCAGTTTCGTGGTAGAAATAAACTATACTTTCTGTGACATCATACATCATATTGGCAATATCAACCGAAAGTCTTTCTCCCAGAAGTGCGTGTCGTCTGCGTTTATAGATAACCTCACGCTGTGAGTTCATCACATCGTCATATTCAAGCAAACGCTTTCTTATGCCAAAGTTGTTCTCTTCTACTTTTTTCTGTGCTCTTTCGATTGATTTTGTAATCATGGGGTGCTGGATCATCTCGCCGTCTTTAAGACCCAGTCTGTCCATTATCCCTGCAATTCTCTCCGAACCAAAAAGTCTCATGAGTTCATCTTCGAGAGAAACGAAGAACTGCGATGTACCCGGATCTCCCTGCCTGCCTGACCTTCCTCTGAGCTGACGGTCGACTCTTCTTGATTCATGGCGTTCTGAGCCTATGATTGCCAGACCTCCTGCGGCTCTGGTTTCCGGGGTAAGTTTAATATCCGTTCCCCTACCCGCCATGTTTGTTGCTATGGTTATTGTCCCGCTTTTTCCTGCTTCTGCAACTATTTCAGCTTCACGCTGGTGAAGTTTTGCATTCAGCACATTATGCTTCAGACCTTTCATCTTCAGCATCCGGCTCAGTAATTCTGAAACCTCTACTGAGGTTGTTCCTACCAGGACTGGCCTTCCCTGCTTGTGAAGCTTTATAACTTCTTCAATTATTGCATTATACTTCTCCCTCTTTGTCTTATAAACAATATCCTCTTTGTCAATTCTTATGCAGGGTACATTTGTAGGTATTACAACAACATCAAGTTTGTATATATCCCAGAATTCTGCGGCTTCCGTTTCTGCTGTGCCTGTCATTCCGGCAAGTTTATGATACATGCGGAAATAATTCTGAAGCGTTATTGTAGCATATGTTTGTGTTGCGGCTTCAACTTTAACATTTTCCTTTGCCTCAATAGCCTGATGCAGCCCGTCGGAATACCTTCTGCCTTCAAGTATTCGTCCCGTCTGTTCGTCAACAATCTTTACCTTGTTATCTATCACCACATATTCGACATCCCTTTCGAAAAGGGTATATGCCTTTAAAAGCTGAGTGAGGGTATGAACTCTCTCTGACTTAACTGAATAATCCTGAAGAATTTCATCCTTGGCCTTAAGTTTTTCGCGCTCACTTAGTCCTGATTTTTCAAGTTCAGCTATTTTGCTGCCAACATCGGGTAGTATGAAAAACGAAGGATCTGACACAGAAGCTGATATAAGGTCAATACCCTTATCGGTAAGCTCTATGGTATTGGCCTTTTCATCGATAATAAAATAAAGCTCATCAGTGACTTTAGGCATATCCTTGCTGTTATTCTGCATATAAAAATTCTCGGTTTTTATAAGCAGTGATTTTATGCCTTCTTCACTCAGGTATTTAATAAGTGCACTATTTTTAGGTAACCCCTTATAGGCTCTAAGAAGAAGCATCCCCCCCTGTTCCAGATTACCTTCTGCTATATGTTTCTTTGCATCAATAAGTACCTGATTAACAAGTTTCTTCTGAGCTGAAACAAGTTTTTCAACAAAAGGTTTCAACTCTTCAAACTGCTGGTTCTCAGCCTGTGCAGTTGGACCTGAAATGATGAGTGGTGTTCTTGCATCATCAATCAACACTGAATCAACTTCATCCACAATAGCATAATGATGTTTTCTCTGCACAAGATCTTCAGGATTGACTGCCATATTATCGCGCAGGTAGTCAAATCCAAACTCATTGTTGGTGCCGTAAGTAATGTCGGCCTGATATGCTTTGCGGCGGTCGGGTGAATTGGGCTGATGTTTATCTATGCAATCAACGGTAAGTCCGTGAAATTCGTATATGGGGCCCATCCATTCTGAGTCGCGTTTAGCAAGGTAGTCATTTACTGTTACAATGTGGACTCCCCTTCCAGCCAATGCATTCAGGAAAACAGGCAATGTGGCAACAAGTGTTTTTCCTTCTCCCGTAGCCATTTCCGCAATTTTACCCTGGTGTAGAACCACACCTCCCATTAACTGGACATCAAAATGCACCATGTCCCACACTGTTTCGTTTCCACCTGCCATCCACCGGTTACTCCAGTAGGCCTTATCACCTTTAATTGTAATGTGCGGCTTTTTTGCAGCAAGATCCCTATCGTATTGCCGGGCTGTTACCTCGAGTTCACTGTTTTCCTTAAACCTTCTAGCCGTTTCTTTGACAATAGCAAAAGCAAGAGGAAGATGCTGCGTCAAAATTTCTTCAAGCTTTTTGTCAATCTGCTTCTCCAGCTTGTCAATCTGGTTGTATAATTCTTCTTTAACGTTAACATCTTCTTCTGCTTCGGCCTTCTCCTTTAACATTCTTACTTCTTCCTCATCTTCTCTAATAGATTCCCTGATTTCATTCCTCAGGGCTTCCGATTTATCCCTCAACTGGTCATTTGTAAGATCTCTGAGCTTTTCAAACTCCCTGTTTATGAGTTCGACATAAGGATACAATTCTTTTAAATCCCTCTCGTATTTATTGCCCAGAAATAGACTCAGAATTTTACCAATAATACTCATTTTAAGCTTTCTTATTTTTTATATGAATATCGTGCAAAGTTAGGTTTATTTTCTTAATGGTGAACTATTGTTTAATCGCAGTCGTTATTTGTCGGGTGTTCAGAGTTATTTGATTGAAAAAGTATGAAATAGCATCTTTTTTATCCGGCAGTATGAAAACCAGGAGAACATTGAAAATCGAAATCCCTGTAAAATTTAACGATATATTTTGCTTTTTAACTGGAAATAAAAAACGCTGTTCCGATTAAATTTGCTTTCCTGCATCAAGCAGCTCTTCAATTTTTTTTTCAAGTTCTCTTAATGAAAAAGGCTTGGTGAAAACTTCATCAGCTCCAAGAGTTCTGGCTATGTTAAGATAGCCGGCCGGACCGAATTTGCCACCACCCGAGATAGCTATTATCTTCAGATCAGGTTTTAATTCCTTTAATTTCATTATTACCTTCAGACCATCTTCATCAGGCATAAGAATGTCTGTAATTACAATATTTATGAATGATGCTTTAAATTTTGCCAGTGCCTCTTTACCGTTAACAGCTTCTATAACTGAATATTTTCTTCTTATAAGGGCATCTCTCAGCATTTCTCTTACGTCCTTCTCATCTTCAACTATTAATATTCCGGCCATAGAAAAAAATTATTTGTTTAACGATATTTGAATTGAGGTAAGAATTTCGCGCAATGAAACTGGTTTGAAAAGAACATTTTTAGCGATTCCAGAATTTAATAATTTTTCTTTTGAAAGATCATAACTGCTGTCGGTAATTAGTACGACAGGTATGTCGATATTTTTTTCTATCATATATTCTGATAATATATCTGAACTTATGTTTTCATTATCCTGCGAAAATATTATTACATCAGGTTTTGCATCTTCATCCCCTGACAGTTTTATTAATCCATCAATATCTATAGCATAATCGACAGCATATCCGCTTTTTTCGAGGGCTGAACCGAGAACTTTTAATTCATGGCTGCCGCCGCAGATAAAAAGTACTCTGCTTCTTTCGGCAAAAGGTGCTATTTCTTCCAGGGGCAAACTATCTGCAAGGGGCAAATATATTTTAAACTGTGAGCCTTTGTTTTTAACTGATTTTACAGTTATCTCCCCATCAAGCTCTGTGATGATACCATAAGCAACAGAGAGGCCAAGTCCAGCTCCTTTCCCGACATCTTTTGTGGTATAATATGGTTCAAATATTCTGCTTATCACAGATTCCTCCATTCCTGTTCCTGTATCTTCAAAACTTATCACTGTATATTCATCTGCGATAATACTTTTTCCCGACTCACTCTGGAACTGATTTCCGTTGATTCTTTCCTGTACAATAGTAAGGGTTCCTCCGGTATTTTCCATTGCTTGAAGTGCATTCATAATCAGGTTCATGAAGACCCTGAAAAGTTGCGTTGGATCAGCATAGACCAGAACATTTCTGTCCCTGAAATTTTTTTCTATCGACACATTTGGTTTTTTAACTGATTCAGCAAAGCTTACTGCTTCATCAAGTAAATCGCAAATATTGACAGGTATTTTTTCCTGACCTACCTGTCTGCTGAATGTGAGTATCTGATTGGTAAGTTCTCTGGCCTTAGATACTGCCCTGATTATTTTTCCGACCATTTCGGTTCCTTCCTGGTTATCTTTTATTTCTTCAAGCAGCATTTCAGAGTAACCGAAAATAGATGATAGAATATTATTAAAATCATGAGCAATACCTCCTGCAAGGGAACCTATTGTCTCTATATTTTTTGCCTGGAGCAAACGGTGTTCGAGCATTATTTCTCTGGTTGAATCCTCAAATGCAAAATCAGCATATAATGGATTTTTTGTATCCTTTTCTGTAACAACATAGATGTTTACTCTGCATCTGATTTCGCGGCCTTTAAAAGTTATAAGGGGAACTCTTTTGAATGTACTGATGCTTCCATCTGCCGCATGCATTATCTGGACATCAAAAATTGTTTTTTCCCTGTAAAAATCTTTAATATTCAAACCCTCAAGATTTTCATTTTCAGTATTTTCAAGTATATCTGAAAAAGCCTTATTATAATGAATAATTGTACCATCGGGCTTACATCTCAGAAGACCTATAGGCAGGTGTGTCTCTAGTCTTCTGAATTCTTCTTCCATTTCACTTATTGCTCTCTGTGTAATTTTCAGATCTGTAATATCAACGGTTTCTGCCAGCAGGTGTGTAACATTTCCTTCTTCATCAGGAAGTGGCCTGAAAATAACCTCAAAGAATCTTTCTCCATAGAGTGGAATCTGAAAGTTTGCCTCATACCTGACAATGTTTCCATTCAGGCAGATATCGATGTTTTCTTTTATATTCTCTTTGAATGTATCTTCACCCCATAAGTCAGCCAGGGACTTTCCTAAAATGTTTTCCGGCTGGATATTATGGTATCGACAGAATGTGTTATTGACCTTCTCGTAGCAATAATTTCGGTTGATAACACTCAACATCGACCTTGAATTGTTTATAAGGTGGTCGTAAAGATGCTTGTCAATATAGTTCTTTTCAACAGTCATTCAATATCATATAACCATTTCACTGATATAAAATTACTCAAAATCAAGATTGAATTTTTTCCTTATATCCTTGATTGCAGGGTATTTTGAAGTTAGAAACTGGTACTTCTGCTCATCTGAATAAATAATATCTTCTGATTCAACCGGATCTACAACGGTTTCAATTTCGAAGAAATCTTTTCCGTAATATTCTTCCATAAATGCAAGCAATCTTTGTTTATAGTTCCGGTTAAACAATTCCTTTTGAGCAATATTGTTAAGATGGATAGTAACCAGCTTATCTTTATGGACTTCAACTTTTAGAGATTTGAACATACCCGACACCCTGGGTCCTTCGTTTTTCACAGTCTCAGTGAATTTTTTCCAGAGCTTTAAAAACTCATCGGGATCAAATTTTTCTTTAGAAGATGCAACTACAGGCAATTCATCAGTTTTGATTTCTGTGGGAACCTTTTCTTCAGTTTGAGTGTCATGGAAACCGTTTATCAGTTCCTTAATTGAAAGTGATCTTTCATTACTTACTATTTTATTTTCAGGGGGTTTTGATTCTCTGGCAATCAGTATGTCACTTTTAACTTCCTGTTTTTGAGATTGTTTAGGCTCCTGTGGTTGCAGGGTATGAATATCTTTTTTTTCAGGTTTCAGTTGGCTCTTTTTTTTTTCGGTTTCACCTGGTTCAGTTTCAGAAATATTACAGAGTTTAATCAATGCCAGTTCGACGTGAAGGCGCTGGTTTTTACTGCTTTTATATCCGAGGTCACAATTGCTTCCAATTTCCAGTGCCCTGTAGATAAACTCCCTTGAACATTTGCGTGACTGGCTAAGATATTTTTCCCTTATCGCAGGTGCGGTGTCAAGAAGTTTAAGAGTAACTTCATCCTTGCATACAAGAAGGTTACGAAAATGGCTGTTCAGTCCGGCAATGAAATTATGACCGTCGAAGCCTCTGGTAAGAACCTCATTAAAGGTTAGCAGTATTTTTGCAACATCACCAGCAAGGGCAGCGTCAACAGTTCTGAAGTAATATTCATAATCCAGAACATTTAGATGTTCAAGAACAGTTTCGTAAGTAATCGAATTTCCACTGTAACTGACCAGCTGGTCAAAAATAGAGAGTGCATCTCGCATTGAACCGTCTGCCTTCATTGCTATAACATGAAGCGCATTTTCGTCGGCAGAAACGGATTCATTTTTCGCAACGTATTTCAGTCTTTCAACGATATCTTCTACCCTTATTCTCTGGAAGTCAAAAATCTGACATCGTGAAAGTATTGTAGGTATGATTTTATGTTTTTCGGTAGTGGCAAGAATAAAAATAGCATGAGATGGTGGTTCTTCAAGTGTTTTCAGGAAAGCATTAAATGCTGATGACGAAAGCATATGAACTTCATCAATTATATAAACACTGAATTTACCAATCTGTGGAGGGATTCTTACCTGTTCTATCAGGGTTCTTATATCTTCTACTTTGTTGTTGGATGCAGCGTCAAGTTCATGAATGTTGAACGACCTCAGAGTGTTAAACGACACACACGATTCACATTTATCACATGCTTCGCCGTTTTCCTGAATGTTGAAGCAATTAATTGTCTTTGCAAATATCCTTGCACATGTAGTTTTCCCAACGCCCCTGGGTCCGCAGAAAAGATATGCGTGAGCTATTTGTCTGTTTTTTATTGCATTTTTAAGAGTACTTGTAATAGGATCCTGCCCTATTACCATATCGAAAGTTGATGGTCGGTATTTCCTTGCCGAAACAATAAAATTCTCCATTAATAATTATATTTTATCAATTCAACCGGGGCCAGAGCAAATATAATTAAAAAGAGTGTCAGTTTTTTTATTGTTGAAAAAATCCTTTCAAATCCTGAGTATCATTGATAAATCCTGAAAAAATTGACATATAATATTTTTGTAAATTTCAAAATTGTTGTACTTTTGCGAGCCAATTAACATTAATAATAAAATTATTAAAAATTATGTTGAACCATTACGAAACCGTTTTCATTGCAACTCCCGTTTTATCTGAGAATCAGATGAAGGAAGCGGTACAGAAATTTAAGAAAATTATCACCGAAAATTCAGGTGAAATTATTCATGAAGAGAATTGGGGTCTTAAGAAACTGGCTTATCCAATTAAGAAAAAGTCAACAGGGTTTTATTACCTCATTGAGTTTAAAGGACCCGGTGATATTGTTGAAAAGCTTGAACTCCAGTACAGAAGGGATGAAAGAATCCTCAGATTTCTCACCTTCAAAATGGACAAGTATGCTATAGAGTATGCTGAGAAGAAGAGAAAACAGAAAGAAGTTGAAAAAATTACGGAGGAATAAAAGATGGCACAGAACGAATCAGAAATAAGGTATCTTACGCCCCCGGCAGTTGAGATAAAGAAAAAGAAATACTGCCGTTTCAAGAAGAATAGAATAAAATATGTTGATTACAAAGACCCTGAATTCCTTAAAAAGTTTTTAAATGAACAGGGCAAAATTCTTCCACGCAGAATTACTGGAACTTCTCTCAAGTATCAGAGAAGGGTGGCAAAAGCTGTAAAAAGAGCAAGGCATCTCGCACTGCTCCCATATGTTACTGACTTGTTAAAATAAGGAGGTTGAGATGGAAGTTATTTTATTGCAGGACGTTCCGCAGCTTGGACATAAAGACGAAATAGTAAAGGTAAAGGACGGCTATGGACGTAATTATCTGATTCCGAAAGGTATGGCAATAGCTGCCACTCCATCGGCAAAGAAAGTCCATGCTGAAAACCTGAAACAAAGAGCTCACAAAGAGGAGAAAATACGTCTTGAAGCACAGGCACTTGCCGAGAAACTTCAAGGAATTAACCTGGTTATAGGGGCAAAAACAAGCAGCACCGGAAAAATTTTCGGTTCAGTAAATGCAATTCAGATTGCTGAAGCTCTTAAAGAAAAAGGGTTTGAAATTGACCGCAAGAACATTATGCTTACCGCAGACCAGATAAAAGAAGTGGGTAAGTATAAAGCCACAATAAAGCTTCACCGTGACGTGAAGGCTGAAATCGAATTTGAAGTAGTTTCAGTCTGAATACTGTAACGTAAACTATTTCTTCGCAGCTATTGCATCTATTTCTATCAGGGCTCCCATCGGCAGATCTCTGACAGCAAAAGCCATTCTGGCAGGGGGATCCGATGGGAAGTATTCCATATAGATGCGGTTCATGGGAGCATAATTGTTTATGTCAGTCAATAGAACTGTGCATCTTACAACATCTTCAAGTTTATATCCTGCCTTTTCTATTACAGTTTTCAGATTTGAAAGTGTTTGACGTGCCTGTTCCTCAAACCCTCCCTCAATCAATTTACCTGTTGCGGGGTCAAGTGCTATCTGTCCCGAGACATAGAGCATATTTCCAACTTCAACAGCAGGGCTATAGGGCCTGGAAACCGGTGTATTTTCAAGTGTTATGACCCTGCGGAGAGGTGAATCCTGTTTTTTTACCTGTGTGTTGCAGGAACTGAAAAATACAGCTGAAACCAATATCCAAACAAATAATCTGTTCATAGATAATTATTTTGATTTTATTGCAATTGCTTCAATTTCAACAAGTGCTCCTAACGGGAGGTCTTTAACCGCTAAAGCTACTCTTGCCGGTTGTTCTGACGGATAGAATTTTGAATAGACCTCATTCATGGTTTTAAAATCTTGAATATTACTGAGAAAGACAGTTGATTTCACAACATCCCTGTAAGTGTAACCTGCTGCTTCGAGTATTGCGCCAATATTTCTGAGTACCTGTTCTGTTTGTTCTCGTATATCACCTTCTATAAGCTTGCCTGTAGCAGGGTCGAGTGCCACCTGGCCTGAGACAAAGAGTATTCCACCAGCTTCAACTGCCTGGCTGTAAGGTCCGGCTGCTGCCGGAGCGTTACTTGTACAGATTATTCTTTTCATAGCGAATTATTTTTGATGACCAATACGATATACCATATTAATAAAACTGATCCCTGAAATCTTTTCTTCTTTCATACTTCAGATCGGCAAGCACTGAGGCTTTTACTTTTATTGTGAAATACCAGCTCTTCATTGTCCCGACAGGTATCCAATCGAAGCTCATATCCCAGCAATGCAAATCGCGGTAAATACCTATTCTTGTCGTGGTTATCTGTTTGTTTTTGAAATCAAAACCTGTTTCGTAGGTTATCTTTGTTTTCTTAGTAAGAGATAAATCACCCGTAAGAGATAAGGACTGGATAACTGATGAAGTAAGTGCCTGTTTTGAATAATTCATGCTGTAAGCCAGATGCATAGACCATGGCATGTCGAACCTCGGATAGTCAGAATCTGATTCTCTTTCATCTTGATATGCTCTTTGAGCGGATGGTCCACTCACCGGTTCTTCTTCACCATATCCACCTCTGCTTACCATTCCTGGCGGCGTATTTGTTGCACCTGTCTTTTTCCTGCTGAAGAGTTGATTTACATCAAAGTCAACACTGACATTAAAGCCGGTAAGCCTTAATGGTTTACCAGTTTGTTTGAAATAAAATTTATTTATTACCTGACCGTTTTCATTGGTTCCATAGAGTGAAAAAGAGCTGTTTGCGGATAATCCAATATTATTTAACAGTACTGTGCGGAAACTTACACCAACTGGTGACCACCTGAGGCTATCGGCAAAAATATTATAGTAAGTACCTGCACTGAGATTTTCAATTATTTTTACTTTTTTAGCAACACCTGTTGTGTCATTTTTCTCATGAATTTTAGCTTCAACTATATTTACAAGGCTGAAACTTATCCCACCGCTTCTTTTACCTGCAGAGGGTGTACCATGGATATTCCCTTCGAATATTGAATATGTTCTGGTGACACCGTTTACATCGGTATATTGCCTGTACATGTTGGTTGTAAGACCTTTAATTACAGGAACATAGCTAAATGAAATAGAAGATTTTATAACATGCCTGATTGCCTCGAGCCTGGAGCCTGGTTTAAACTGGTACATTCCAAACAACTGAGGATTAATACCAGTGCTGATTGAGGTGTTAACTGATTGCCCGTAAAAAAATCCCCTCAATGTATCAGTAATAACAACAGGTCTTGTCTTACCCAGTTCCGGATCGAAGTAATCTGTTACCAAACGTTTGTTATATTTCTGTGTATAAAGCACTCCGGAGTATGATAACTGGGGAGAAATAATAAAACCCGGGATTTTTTTGAAAGGTCTGATCTGAAGGCTCAAAGGTGCGTCGTGCCTGAAACCACTCTGCATGTTATTGAATAACGACCTGGTAAACAGCAAAGAATCGGCAATGTTATATATTCGGTTGTCCAGCTTGGCGGTATACTGAAACTGCAGGTCTTCGTACCAGCGGGATGGTCCAACTCTTTTCCTGTTTTTAAAGGGGTATATTCTCGACATAGAAAATGTGGCCTGGGGAAGGTTAAGGCTCATTGTTTTATTCTGAACGTTCTGACTGTGGTTTAAACTTGCAGTAAAATTAAAAGGTGTTCCCTCCCATGTTTTTGAATAGCTTATACTCGATTGCCTGGTTGTATTTACATGCTCTGCTATCACATAACTGTTTTGCCTGTCATATAAGCTTGAACTCATGCTAACACTTGCTGAAAATCTTGAACCTGGACTGGCTTTTGGGTCCTGGCTGTAAGTCCAGTCAATTCTGTAGTTCTTAGTTTTTGAATAATCTGGCAGTCCCATATGGCCGGTAACATTGTTGGCATAACTTAAAAATAAACGGCCTGAATATTTATACCTCTTGAAATAGTTAGATGAGGCACTAACCATCCATGTACCGTTAGTGTACAGTGTCCCGGTAAGAGAAAGGTCAATATTATCATTTATGGCAAAGTAATAACCTCCATCCCGCAGTGAATAGCCAAGTTCATAAGTAGTTCCAATTTTAGGCATAATAATTCCGGAAGCTGCTGCATTCTTACGATAGAGAGGGAAATAGCCAAAGGGTATTACAACAGGCAGGGGAATTCCTTCAAGGACAAGATATGCAGGGCCGGTAACTATCTTTTTCGCAGGCACCACCTTTGCCTTATTAAATCCGATGTAAAAATGGGGAGGATCAGCATCACATGTTGAATATGTACTTCTTCCAATATTTAGACTTCCATCGTCCAGTCGTTTTGTAACTTTACTTCTAAGATATCCTTCTTCCTGTTGCGTAACCAGGTTAAAGACTCTTCCCTTCCTTGTTCTGAAATTATATTCCAATGCTTCCGACTCGAAAGATTCCTCACCCTGTTTAAAGACCGGACGTCCAACCATCTTACCGGTTGAATCGGGTCTGCCTGTTGCGTAAATAATTCCTGTTTCAGTGTTCAGTACAATCGAATCGGCTGTAAGTGTTATATCTCCATATGTAACCACGGCTTCTTCGACCAGGTATACTTTCCTGTTAACCATGTCTGTACGTCTGTAACCCTTTGCTGTGTGGGTTATTGTGCGGTCAACAGCATCGGGGGAAATTTTAAGAGGCTTCAGAATAGTATCTGTTAAAATACTATCTTTCAGTACAAAAAGTGTATCAGGTAATGCCTTTCCCTCCTCCTGCGAAAACAAAGCAAGAAACCTGAATAAAATCAGAAAAAAGAATATGAACCGTTTTATTTTAAAAAAATAATGCAACTTTAAATTTTATTTTTGCGACATGTTGGAGATATTTCCGGCAAAACTAACACAATTTAATGTACAATAAATGGTCGTAACAATTAAAAACGGCACACTCAACTATTCTATTATCTGCTTTTACCTGGTTTTGTTATTGTTATCAATATGTAATTCAGTTTATGCGGGTTCTGGTTATCAGCAACCAGTCAAGGAAAAATGGATCATTGTTATAGATGCCGGACATGGTGGCAGGGACCCGGGTGCAATTGGTTCTTTCAGCTACGAAAAGGACATAACACTTGCAATAGCTTTAAAGACAGGCGAACTGATAGAAAAGAATATCAGTAATGCCGAAGTGATATACACAAGAAAAACAGATGTTTTTATGGATCTTGCCGAGAGGGCAAATCTGGCAAATAAAAACAAGGCTGATTTATTTATTTCGATTCATGCCAACTGGCACAGATACAGAAATACTTATGGTGCAGAAACATATGTTATGGGGCATCACAAAGACCAGCAGAATCTTGAAGTGGCAATGAAGGAAAACGAAGTTATACTTCTTGAAAAAGATTACACTACCAAATATGAAGGATTTGATCCAAAATCGCCTGAATCATACATAATATTTACATTAATGCAATCTGCCTTTTTTGAGCAGAGCACAGATCTTGCGTCGAAGATTCAGGTTCAGTTCAGGGAGCAGATTAAAAGATTCGATAGAGGTGTAAAACAGGCAGGTTTCTGGGTGTTATATATGACTACAATGCCGAGTGTACTGATAGAAACAGGATTCATTTCGAACTCTGCAGAAGAGAAGTATCTGAATTCAAAAAAGGGACAGGAAGAAATTGCAGAAGCAATTTTCAGAGCATGCAGTGATTACATAGCTGAAGTCTACAAAAAAAGCCAAATCTCAGCAATCAGGATTGATAACAATGCCAGTTCAGAGGGAAATGCAGGTGCACCGCAAAGCAATATTGTTTTTATGGTTCAGGTTCTTTCATCAACAAGAAAAACAGAAATCACTCCAAACAATTTTAAAAACCTGACTGACATAACAGAAATCCATGATGGTAACCGATATAAATATGCTGCAGGAAAATTTTCCGACTATAATCAGGCAGTTGCTTACAGGCGTAAAATAGAATCACTTTTTCCAGATGCATTTGTAATTGCTGTTAAAGAAAACAAAATATTACCTTTGCAGGATGCTCTCAATGAGTTGAAGAAAAAATAACGGAGAAGCTATGAAATTTAAAATATCAAATGAATTAAAGGTTGGGGTAATTGCAATAATTACGATACTAGCATTCATCTATCTCTATAATTATCTTAAGGGAAAGGATCTTTTTAGTACCATGGCCAGTTATTATGTCATTTATGATGACATAAGCGGGTTAACTGAATCGAGCCCTGTGGAAATTAATGGTTTCAAGGCTGGTGTTGTTCAGACCATTAATCTTATGAATGATAATACTGGCAGACTGCTTGTAGAATTATCAATAAAGAAAAATTATGCTATTCCTCGAGGAAGTGTGGCAGAAATTACGAGTGTATCGCTAATAGCGGGAATGAAAGTCAGGTTGCTTTACGGGCCTGGTCCAGAAGTTTACAGGAATGGTGATACTATTCCAGGCAGGTTATCTCCTCCGATTCTTACCACGTTTGAAAAAGATTTCTCTGTAATCAGGGAAAAGGTTAACAACCTGATTGATGAACTCGACACAGCAATTTCGGGAATTAATGACTTATTGTCTCCTGAATTCAGGTCCAATTTAAAGGGTAGCATCTCAAACATAAACCAAACAACTGCAAGTTTGAGTGAAATAATGGGCACAAAAAAGACTGAGTTGAAAGATGCTGTTGACAATTTCACTGCTTTTTCATCTATGCTTGCATCAAGTTCAGGCAAGATTGACAGAACTGTCAGTAACCTTCAGGCGATAACTGATTCTATTTCGGCTTCAGGCTTATACGAATCTCTTACCAGTCTGAAAATGACACTTGAAGAAACCAGAACTCTTCTTGATGGCATAAACAAAGGGAAAGGCACAGCAGGTCAGTTGGTTAACAATGACACTCTATATAGAAATTTATCATCCAGTCTTGAAAGTCTTGACTTGTTATTAAAAGATTTAAAAGAAAACCCTAAAAAATATGTTCATTTTTCAATTTTCGGGCGGAAATGAGGTCAATTAATAAAAATTATTTAAATATCTCTTTATCACAGCTTTATTTCCATCGAAAATAGTACTCCAAAATAGTACTAGTTTTTTCCTTGAAATATTATTTTTTTGATTAATTTTTTAATGTATTGTAACACATACAAGAATGCGAAAAAAATTTTATAACTATTTGATTTATTGTTATTTACCAATAATGAAAAAATTTTTCAATTATAAGTTATTGATGATTAAATTCATATAATTTTTTTTAAAAAATCAAGCAAAAAAAATTTTTTTTTTAGTTTTTTTTTTTGCAAATATTGCTATCTGAAATGAACAAATTAAGGTTCAAAAATCAAACTGAAGAGCTATGAATAAATCGCATACTGAAGTCTGGAATAACTGTTTGAAAATCATTAAGGACATTATTCCTTCAGTAAGTTATAAGACATGGTTTGAACCTATTGTTCCCCTGAAGCTTGAAAACAACGTACTTACCATTCAGGTACCAAGTCCGTTTTTCTACGAGTATCTTGAGGAGCAATATATTGACATCCTCAGGAAGACTCTAAGGCGTGAAATAGGAGCTGACGCCAAACTGGAGTACAATGTCATAATGGAAAATTCAAATTATGCTGACGGCAAGCCGTATACTGTCAAATTTCCTTCAAGAAATAAAACTGACCTCCAGAACAAGCCTGTGCAGGTACCTTTTGAGCTTACACAACCTTCAATTAAGAATCCATTTGTAATACCTGGAATAAAAAAGATACATTTCGATCCGAAGCTGAATCCGGATTACAATTTCAACAACTTTGTCGAGGGTGAATGTAACAGGCTTGCTCGGTCGGCAGGGATTGCTGTTGGAAATAATCCAGGAGGTACTGCATTTAACCCGATGATGATTTATGGTGATTCGGGGCTGGGAAAAACCCACCTTGCTCAGGCGATTGGAATACTGGTAAAGGAAAAACATCCCGACAAAATTGTTTTATATGTAAATGCAAATAAGTTTCAGACGCAGTTTACTGAGTCGATAAGAAATAACAACAAGAATGATTTTCTGCATTTTTATCAAATGGTAGATGTATTGATTCTTGATGACGTTCAGGAATTTGCGGGGAAGGAAAAAACACAGGATATTTTCTTCCACATATTCAATCATCTCCACCAATCGGGTAAACAGCTTGTGCTAACATGCGACAAGCCTCCGGTTGAATTGCAGAACATGGAACAACGTCTGCTCTCAAGGTTTAAATGGGGATTGCTTGCTGATCTGCAGAAGCCAGATTATGAAACACGTCTGGCTATACTGAAAAAGAAAGCATATAACGACGGCATAGAGCTGCCTGATGAAATATTTGAATATCTGGCTGAAAATATTACCAATAATATCAGGGAACTTGAGGCTGCCCTTATTTCACTCTATGCTCAGGCAACTCTTAATAAAAAAGAGATTACCATTGACCTTGCTAGAAAGATGGTAGAAAAGCTTGTAAGCACCTCAAGGAAAGAAATAACCATTGAATATATTCAGAAGGTAGTTTGTGATTATTACAAAATACCTATGGAACAGATGCTTGGCAAGACAAGAAAACGCGAAATTGTTCAGGCAAGGCAGATATCAATGTACTTCTCAAAGAACCTCACAAAAGCTTCTCTGGCAAGCATCGGGTCAAAAATAGGTGGTAAAGATCATGCTACTGTGCTTCATGCCTGTAAAACGGTAAACAATCTGATTGACACTGACAAACACTTCAGAAATCAGATACACGAAATTGAAAAAAGGCTTAAGCTTTAGCAGCTAAAGTTAGTCCTGAGCTTTATAAAATATTTCTGGTAAAACAATCATTTTCTGGTTCGTATCGAACCAGGAGTTATATCTTTTACGCATCTGAAACCTACTGTTTCACTTCTATCGAAGCCCTGTGACACCATCAGCATAATCTGTGTTCGGTCGAGAGGCTGAGGACCTCCCTTTATATACCACCAGCTCGATTCAGGGTTGAAAAAGCTTCCACCCCGGATAACGGTAAAATAGTAATTGCCATTGCAATACATGTCGTTGGTCATTTGCCAGACATTACCCACAAGGTCTATAACACCGTAAGGGCTTGCCCCCTTGGGGAATGCATCTACCGGAGTTGGGCGACCAAATGAATTGTTGCACCATGTTCCCCTGAAGTCATTTCCCCATGGCCATTTTCTTCCATCAGTCCCCTGTGCTGCCAGTTGCCATTCTGCTTCAGTTGGCAACCTCTTTCCTGCCCACTTCGCATAAGCCTGCATATCTTCATAACTCACATACACTACCGGATATTTCTCCTGGCCAGTCCGGTAAATGCCATTCGACCAGTGCTTTAAGAAATTTGCAGTATCTGACGGCACATAACCGGAATTGATAAGAAATTCATAAAACTGTGCATTGGTAACTGGATACCTGTCAATAAGAAAACTATCAATTTCTACATTAATAGGCTGATTAACATTAGGATATGGTATGAAATCTTCATCTGTTGAAAGTGTGTATGTAATTCTAGCTCCGGGAACAAGAACCATATCATCCGGGATATTTTCTGCTTCTTTTGTACGGATTACCTTGCTTACCAACCACGGTTGTCCTCCTTTGAAATAGAGAATATTTTCATCTTTAAGAATACCTGACTCAAGTAATTGAATTACTATCTTTCCTTCATAACCCGATGTAAGATTAAATAAATTAAGAGCTGTATCTGTTCTGAATTTAAGATGAAATGAATTTTTATTGCTGTATGAAGGGTTGCCCTGCCAGAGGATCAGGGTGCCATTATCAGGTTTATTTATGAATAGTGTATCTCCTTTCAATATAGATTTCAGAAGACGAGGCAGCTGTGCAATGCAGTCTACCGATCCCTCCATTCTGGTACCTGTCAGGGATGGATCCCATCCTGAAGCGTTTGCTCTTACTTTTATTTTTCCGTTTCGGGCGACGGGTGTAATTTCTTCATGATGCCAGAGTGATACGAGGTGTACCGTTTCAGGGAGTTCAGTTTCAAATAATTCTCCATATACACCTTCGTGCCTCATGTTAAGTATTGTAAATATCGTTTTATTTCCTGAACCCCAGCTATTAACGTATACTTTATCGATAAGTGTAGGAATAAGTGGGGTCCAGTTGTAATCTAGAAAGGCATCATTGTTCTGCCTGAGTATAAAAGTTGTTTGAGCAAGGTAATCAAGGTCTTCGCGATTTCTTCCTCCTGGTCTGAAGAGGTTCAGTTCAGTACCATAGCCGTTAAAGAAAGCTATTGCAATTTCACGGTGTATTCGTTCTTCGCCCACATCACACACACGGAAAATTGAAAAATCGGGTTTGATAAGTTTATTCAGATTAAGTTCAGGACTCAGGAAAATAGCATTATGTACTCGGCCCGATATGATCCCGGGCATATCAGCAGGTACAGCCATACCTTCGGAATACATAATTACACCTTTTCTTACACTGTCGGCTGCAGCCTGAATCTCGCGGCTTTACCGGCCGCTTGTATCAAGAACCACACCATCGGCTTCTGTTTCCATAATTATTTGAGCCATACCTTTCAGATGGTCTTCTTCGCGTGTGCTTCTGTCCCATGGGTTATATGCAATAAAGAACCTGGTTCCTGACAGACGCGACATTCTTGCGAAAGCTCTGAGTTGCTGGGTTCCACCTGGCAGATCCCTGTAAAGGTCCCATTGATTTCGCCTGTCAAGTCCGAGCCTGGGCCATGTAGGCCATATACCAAACACATCTATATGTCCGAACAGATTAATCCATTCTGCGAGCTCACCGGCATAGGTATATTTTCCTGTGGTTCTGTCGATAAAGTTTCTGTCCCATGCCATCTGGAGAATAATGATATAACTGTTTTTTATCCATTTTAGATCTTCGCGCTGGTACAGTTCATTATCAAAATTTTCAAGGTCAAAAAGATATCTGTCACGAAACATATATTTTAAACCATTCTGCCATTCGCCCTGAAATGTGCTCACATACATATAATATGTTACACTAGCCCCAGGCGGGAGTACAGTTTCGTATCTTCTTTTTCTGCCACCCTCAGTCTGCTGACGTCTGGTAAGTGCGCATACCGAATATTTTCCTGCATTGAAAGAAGAGTACCCAAGTTCCCACGCGTTATCAGGCAATATCACCCTCACCTTTGAATATCCTGGTCGGAATAGGTAAGCCCTTGCGAGGTCAGAAGGACCATAACCAGTAATAAACACAGAATTTTCATCTGTTCCGAAAGGGACAACATTTCCGATAGTGACTGTATCTGTCCCTCTATTTTCAAACATAAGCTCGTATCTCAATGCATCGGAAAACCCTGATAACCTTTTTAAGGATGTATGTATCGCCGGGCCGAAATTCTGCTCCCAGGTACCATCAATTATTTTTACATCAAAATCTTTAGAACTTAACTGTTTACTATTTAGTTCAAAAGTAAAGACAGGCAATATTTTTTTAAAATCATATAAAATACTGTCTGACAATGAAATACGATAAGCTGAGAAACCGGCTGATACTGTAAAATGAACATCAGATATTTTCTGAGCAATTAAAATTGAATGAAACAAAAAAAGATAAATTAAACATATCTTAATCCTTCTGGCTACCAGTGAGTTTATATAGATTCTTGCACACATACCTAAAATACATTTCGTATTTACAATGAAAATTAGTGAGTTAACAGCAAAAGAAAAAAATTTTTACAGGAAAAAAGTAACCAAAATGAGTTTTTTTCGTTAAATAATTAAAATATTTATATTTATATCTGGTATTGAAGACCCTTTAATGATGAAATGTCTGGAAAAAATATTACGGTTTTATTCATTTTTTTTGTTCATTCTCCTGCTTTTGTTTACCGGATGTGCTTCTTCAAAGCAGAATCCATGGGCTGCCAAAAGAGCCAAGGCATCCTATGTAAGTACAACGCAGCTTGGAAGAAACAGGTATTATTTTTCAACCAATTACCAGAAGAAGCTTCAAAAGAGCATGAAAAAGAAAAAGTAAGAGAATGATTTTAACTAATTTCGATACTCAATCCGTCAAATGCAAGTTTGATTTCGGGAGGGAGTTCTTTTGACACATCTCTATACAATCCCATCTGGTGACTTATATGTGTAATATATGCCTGACGTGGTGAGATTTCTCTAATAAAGTTAATTGCCTCATATAGGCTGAAATGTGAAATATGTTTCTCTTTCCTTAAAGCATTTACTACCAAATACTTAACTCCATATAATTTTTCTTTGCTCTCTTCCGGAACACTGTTTGCATCAGTAATATATGCGAAATCACCAATTCTGAATCCCAGAATAGGTAAGCGGAAATGCATTACCCTTACAGGAATAATTTCAAGACCTTTGATTGAAAAATTTTCAGTATTTATTTCATTTAGTCTCATCTTGGGAATCCCCGGATATTGTTGCTCAGCAAAGACATAAGAATATTCTCTCCTTATTTCTTTAAGAACTCTTTCTTCGGCAAATATATCGATTGCATCGCGGGTTTTATAGTTAAATGCTCGCACATCATCCATACCTGCAATATGGTCTTTATGTTCGTGTGTGAGAACAATTGCGTCGATATGAGTAACCTTTTCCCTGAGCATTTGCTGCCTGAAGTCAGGTCCTGCATCAAAGACAATTATTGCCTTTTCAGTTTCAAGCAGCAGGGATGTTCTGAGTCTTTTATCCCTTGGGTCATCCGATTGACAGGTTTTGCAATCACATGCTATTACCGGTACTCCCTGTGATGTTCCGGTTCCCAGAAAGGTGATTTTCACTTTTATAAAAATTGATGCACAAACCTAACTCAAAATTTAGAAACAGTCAATAACAGATATCTTGTTTTTTGAAACGAGGCTATATTTTTTAAATATATATCTTTACAAAGTACTAAAAAGTATTATGTTTTGACCGGGATTCTTTATCTGATACCTGTACCAATCGGCAGTGAAAACTTCAGAAAAGCTATACCTGACGAAGTAATTAATATTACTCTGTCGTTGAGGCATTTTATTGTTGAGAAGGTAAGGAGTGCCAGAAGATATCTGAAACTGCTCGACAGGGATTTTCCTGTTGATGAATCTGTATTTTATACACTCAATGAGAACACCCCTGTGAAAGAACTTTATGACTTTCTTCAGCCGTTGCTTGAGGGTCATAATGTCGGGCTTATGAGTGAAGCAGGTATTCCCTGTATAGCGGACCCCGGGTCGATGTTAGTCAGGATGGCTCATCAAAAAGGAATAAAAGTTATCCCTCTTCCCGGTCCTTCTTCAATATATTTAGCGCTTGCTGCCTCGGGGCTAAATGGTCAGAAGTTTACATTTAACGGCTATCTTCCGGTTAAGGAAGATAGTCTTAGAAAGCGATTAAAAGAACTGGAGAAAAGATCAGAAGGAGGTGAAGCCCAGATATTCATGGAAACTCCATACAGAGCCAGCAGAATGCTGAAATATATTCTTGAAACCTGTAATTCAGCTACATATTTATGTATTGCTGTTGATATTACCCTGCCAGGTGAAAAGATTGAAACAAAGAGAATTTATGAATGGAAGAAAAATATACCTGATTTAAACGATCATCTGGTAATTTTCATTTTACAATCGGCAGAATAAACTTTTTATTGATCTATCCTCACGAAGATTAATAATTATAATTAACTATTAATTAATAATTTAATAGAACATTAATAACGAATTAAAATTCATTGCGAAGAGTAATTATTATAGTTTAATTAAATAAGCCTTCGCAGATGTTATTAATGATTGCTACGTTTACCTTGCTTTTTTAACAGAAATAAGCTCTATTTCCCATATAAGGGGTGTATATCCCGGTATGATACCCCAAATTCCGGTTGGACCGAAAGCCAGATTTGACGGGGTTAGAAGGCGGGCTTTACCTCCTTCTTTCATATACTGAAGGCCTTCATCAATTCCTGCACGAAGATCGTTTGAACCAATTTTGCTTTTGTAGGGAATGCTGTCTTTCAGATTTGTATCAAAAACTACATAGTCGAGAAACATACCTTTGTAAAAGAAGCTAACTGAATCGCCCGGAACAGGAGAAAGACCGGTGCCTTCCTTCAATTCAATGTAATACAACCCACTGGGTTTACGAATTGCTACAGTATCACCAAGTTTATCCAGGTAATCCTGAATCATCTGTTCTTCCTGTTCTTTCCATGTTCCTATTTCCCCGCAGGCAGAAAAAAGCGTCGGAATTAGAATGATTGAAGCTAAGACTGAAATGCCAGGTTTAAATCTTTTCATGCACATTTTTAGAACATTCAGAAGAAAAAAACCTTACTTTGAGCCAGCTCTAATTTCATCTATTTCAACTTCCCAGACAAAAGGAGTATAACCAGGAACAATTACACGGTAATATCCATAGGCATCATATCCATAAAGACCCGCCGCTCCATATGCAAGGCTTGAGGGAGTAATAAACTTAATTTTTCCTCCATTTTTTATGTACCTTACGGCTTCGTCAATACCTTTTATTACGGTATTTGCACCTACAATAAAAAAGTACGGATCCGGTTGTTCCAGATTTGTATCAAAAAGTTCACCAGAAAGAAACTTGGCTTTATACCATATTGATATAGTATCCCCATTAACCGGTGTCCTGTCTGAGCCTTCAGAGATGATGTAATAATATAAACCACTGGGGGTTTTAGTATAAACCGTATCTCCTACTGATTGCAAATAATTCTGAATTCGGATTTCCTCTTCTTCTTCATACTTCTTGCCCAAATTACACGACCATAAAAAAGTTAAACACAAAATGCTCAATGTAATTAATCTAATTTTCATAGCACAATCTTTTAATCCCTTTAATTTTTTACAAATTTATTCAATTTTGCCTAAGTTTAATCTCCCTGAACGCGGTTTGGTGTTTTTTTATTAAGTATTTTCACTTCATATACTATAACCGCTCTGGGAGGTATTGCCCTGTCATCACCCAGGAGCCCCCATCCCAGAAAAGGTGGTATTATGAATATTGCTTCCCCTCCAGGTTTCAGCATTTTAAGTCCTTCTGCAAGTCCGGCTTCTATATTGCTTTTCCCAAGTATAACGGTTTTAGGGCCTGTTTCGTATGATGAATAACATTTTGTACCGTCAAGCAGAGTGCATTCATAATCCATTACAATCCTGTCATTTTCCTTGAAGAAATCCCCTTCCCCTTCATTGATTATACAATACCACAGTCCTGAGCTTGACTCTGTCATTTTAAGGTTTTTCCTTTCGATATAATTAAGGATTCTTTCCCTATCTTTTTCTGCCAGATAGGTATTAACTTTTTCAAGTTCTCTTCTTCCGGGCTTTTTTTTCTGTACCTGTTCTCCCGGTTTGTTGCAGGAAAAAGATATAAGCTGGCATAAAATAATGATATACAGAATAATATTTTTCAAACATTTAATCTTCACTGTTCCTTTCTTTTTTAACCATTTCGAGAAAATAGCTGATGGTATTTTCGAGTGTGTCGTTATAATCACCTCCAGCAGCATTGAAATGGCCTCCACCCTGAAAATATTTAGCGGCAAAGGAGTTTACTGAAAAATCCCCTCTTGATCTGAAAGATATCTTTACAAATCCTTCTTTTTCGATAAAGAGAGCAGAAAAATCAATACCTTTTATTGATAGAGGAAGGTTAACAAATCCTTCTGTATCACCTTTGCTGTATTTGAATCTCTCCAGTTCTTCCCGTGTAAGAGCAATATATGCGGTTTTATATTCCGGTATGACAACCATTTTCTGATACAGGGCATAACCAAGAAGCCTGGTTCGGGATTCAGTAAAATTATTGAAAACCAGATTGTAAATTCTCTCTTTGTTGAGGCCCATATCCAGCAGGTCGGCAATTAATCTTAATGTGTTGCCGGTAAATGATCCATGTTCAAAATTACCTGTGTCGGTGATAATACCAACATAGATAGCCTCGGCATAACCAATATCGGCGAAGAACCCATCATTGAGCTTGCACACCAATTCATGAACAATTTCTGCAGTAGATGAGCTGCTGGCATCTGAAATTAAAAGGTCATAAAAATTATCTGAATCAAGATGATGATCAATTACAACCTTTTTGGCTGATGATTTTAAAACCGGTTTTTCAGCTTCTGCCAGCCGGTCCGACTGGTTAAAATCAAGCATAATTATTAAGTTAGCTTCCTCGATAAGCCTCAGACATTTTTTACGGTCCCTTATAAAAATATTAATCCTGTCAGAATTTTTCATCCATGTAAGGAATTCCTGAAGGTAATTTGGTGAAATCATATCAACCCTCTTCCCTTTAGACGAAACAAAAGAATAAAGAGCAAGCATTGAACCGATTGCATCACCATCAGGATTAATATGGCAAATCAGGAGTATATTATCAGAATTGTTCAGATAATCCGATAATTCTTTTTTATATTTGTCGAGTTCTAACACTTTATTTAAGACTTAGTAAGGGCGGTAA